>JGI12270J11330_10004269_pt1 | contig 10156 bp, 8 predicted proteins | sample PeaSoiMetSII2010_FD_11330 | JGI IMG/M metagenome (IMG submission 11330)
TACTTTGGCGTTATGACACGGACTTTACTATTCGCTGGTGAGCAAAAAGACAACGGGGGGTCCCGTGCGGGCGGCCCAGGCGATAAACGCCAATCCCACTCTGGGCGTTTGGGTTTTTCTGCTCCCAAAATTCTTAACTCAAAACTGAATACTTAGAACTTTAACGAGTGGGTCTTGGGGTTTTCTTCTCTTCTCCTCTCTTCTCCTCTCTTCTCCTCTCTTCTCCTCTCTTCTCTTCTCCGAAAACTCAAAACTTACAACTGAATACTTAGAACTGAACAGGTCATCACGTGGACTTCCACGCGACCCCTCCATTTTCGTCGTAGAAAGTTTCCTGGATATTCAGGCCATTCAACGACAAAACGGCAAATCCGTTGAGGACTCGCTGCGGGATGTCGGGATCATTCGCCGCGCGCTTTTCGTACCACTCCGCGTTCGGACTGCTCGCCAGCGAAGAAGCCCGCCCCCAGGGAAGCGCACCGTGGCCGCAGCGCCGGCGGAGCACGCGATTGGACTCCTGCTGCTTGTAGACCGTCGCCATATGCTTATGTCCCCAGTACCAATATTCTGGGCCGCCACCCGCTGGGAAAGCGCTCATCACCTGAAACCACAGGGTTGTAGTGCTCGATCCATCATCCGATAGGCCGTTGTGATGCGTTAATATGATCACTTTCTTGCCCTTTGCTACCTGCTCTCGCACGAACACCCCTTGTGTGATTCCGCCAGAGGCACCCAGAGAACCATCCATATAGAGCCCTCCCTCCGGCGCGAAATACGCCGAGTCCAGCCCCACGATCACCCAATTGGTGTTTTCCAGGGCGAAGTAGCTGCAGCCGTTCTGCAACTCGAAGGGCGCTCCGGCTATGGTCTTCATGTTAAATGATTCTCTGGTCCCCTATCCGGGCTGGTGGCGCACGCATTCGGGTGGCGCGCGCCGGGCGATGAATGCTAAGGCGACCCAGTGTGCCTCACTCTCGTAGTTGGAGGTGTTCAGTCCCATGACATCCTTTACAGGTTGCCCCTAGAAATCCTTTACACTCGCGCACGCGAAGCGCGCGTGGGAGTAAGGCGATGGCACTGAAGACGATGGATATTTAGGAACAGCCGGTAGGGTTTGCGCGGGGCATGCGTTCGAGAAGGATTCACTCGAAGGAAGCACGTGCAGAAACTACGAGCGCTGAAGTGCCGCCTTGACGCGCGCGGGAGTCATCGGCAATTGCAGCAGCCTGGCCCCCACCGCGTCGTAGATTGCATTTGCCAGCACTGCGCCCATGTTGACGATCGGTGGCTCGCCACATCCCGATGCCGGCAGTTCCGGGTTATCGACCAAAACCGTTTCGATCCTGGGAAGCCACGAAAAGCGTGGTATCTCGTAGCTGTCAAAATTGCGTTCAAGAATCTCCCCGCCCCGGAACCGCACCTCCTCGGTCAACGCGTAGCCGAGCCCCATCATGATGCTGCCTTCCATCTGTTGCCGTGAGCCGTCCGGATTCACCGTGACTCCCTGGTCCTGCACACACACCACACGTTTAACCTGTACAGTTCCAGTGCGTTCATCAACCGCCACTTCTGCCATCGTCGCAACATAAGTCCCGCTGTAGATGGCGCAAGAGACTCCCACGCCAAGTCCCTTCTCTTTTTGCGTCGGCTTCCATGCAAATTGGCGGGCCGCTGTTTGCAGCACGGTGCGCATGCGTTTGTCGCTCACGTTCCGCAAGCGGAATTCCACAGGGTCAAGTCCTGCCTTGCTTGCGAGAATGTCGATGTGCGATTCGCGAGCGAATGTGTTCGTGTTGACAGACGGTGCACGCCATGGACCGACGGCAAACGGGTGCAATCCTGCGGGATTCTCTCCAAACCAACCCCCGGCCGAAACGATGCGCTGGTGGGGGATGTCATAAAACGGCTTTGCCTCCCTATCGCCCGCACAGAACACCTTAAAATCCCAGAACGTCAGTTTCCCGAGGGCCCCCACTCCACTTCGGATTTTCACGACCGCGGCAGGTCGGAACGTGTCAAAAAAGAACTCCTCGCTCCGGTCCCACACCACTTGCACTGGTTTGCCGGTGAGTTTCGCGAGTCGCGCCGCCTCTACAGCCTGTCGAGATGCACTCTTGCCTCCGAAGCCTCCACCCACGTACGGTACAATGACGCGCACCTTTTCCGGCGCCACTTGCAGCGCTTCCGCCACCTGCTGTTTTACGGGGAACGGCGTCTGTGTTCCTGCCCATACGGTGACCTTTTCATTCTCCATCGTCGCTGTCGCGGAATGCGTCTCCATCGGAGCGTGCGCGACGTAGCTATTCACGTAGGTCTCCTCAACAATCGCAGCGGAAAGCTTCTCGCCTTCTGTGAGGTTTCCCCTCTCGTCTACGACTTGCGGTTGCGGCGCGTTTTTCAACAGGTGATCAAAAATCGTTTGGTCATCCACCGCTACTTTTGGAATGTCGTATTCCGCTTTGATCAGGGTCTTCGCTCTTTCCGCGACGTCACGGTGTTCATGCAACACGGCAATCAGGTCACCTTCGCGAACGATGCGCACGCCCTCAACCTTCTCGGCTGCACTGGTGTCCACATGCTTGAGCACTGCGCCATGTGCCGGCGGCCGGAGGATCCTCGCGTTCAGCATACCGGGAAGCAGCACGTCGCCCGCGTACCTGGCTCTTCCGGTCACCTTCTCCAGCGCATCTCGACGCACGGGCGATTGGCCATGGACGACGAAACTCGACACCGGCTTCAACTCCACTTTTCCGATGTGCCGTTCAATGCGCTTTCCCTGCGCAAGCTCCGCATAGGTCACGCGGTTTCCGGTGGATGAGTCACTCACCACGCCGGCGTTCACCTTAAGGCGATCGACCGGCACATGGAGACGCTCTGCCGCCATCTGCAGCAAGACAACTCTGGCCTCGGCTCCCGCTTTGCGCAAGATCGGGCCAAACTGACGGGTGCTTAAGGAACCGAACGTGCCCATATCCCAGGGACAAAGATCGGTATCTCCCATCACGATGTCCACGGAGTCGAGAGCAACGTCCAGTTCCTCCGCAAGCAACATAGGCAATGACGTCATCGCGCCCTGGCCCAATTCCACCTTGCCCACAAAACAGGTGACTCGTCCCTCAGCTCCAATCCGCAGGTAAGCGTTGAAGTCCTCCGGGTAACTCGGCCTCCCGGGCAGACGTGCCGGCTCTTGAAAAAACTCCCCTGGGCCGGCCCAGAAGAACACGAACAGGCCCGAGCCAGTCAGACCCAGGAACTCACGGCGGGACACCTTCCCGCGAGCCACTTCCTCCGTTTCGGATTCCCACTTATCCTGAGCGCTCATCACCCACGCTCCTTCGAACCCGCGGCTTCCTGGATTGCCTCGACGATACGCGTGTGACTCCCGCAGCGGCACAGGTTGTCGTCCATGTGCCTTATGATTTCCTCAGTTGATGGCCGCGACGTTTTCTGCAACAGCACATACGCGCTCAAGATCATGCCCGATGTGCAGTAACCGCATTGAAAGGCGCTATGCCGCAAAAATGCCTGCTGGATGGCATGCAGCTTTCCTTCGTGTTCCAGCCCCTCGATCGTCAGTACGGATTTCCCTGCCACCTCGCTGATCGGCATCGAGCAGGCCCTGACCGCCTCGTTGTCCACCACAACCGTGCAGGCGCCGCAAAGGCCCTCGCCACAGCCATACTTGGTTCCGGTCAAGCCGAGGTCATGGCGCAGAATCCACAGCAACATGCGTTCGTCATCCACATCCAGGCGAGTCGGCTTGCCGTTCAGAGTGAAAGAAATCGTTCGTCGCATATCGCACCAAATACTCTCATGCTGGAATCATCGCAGTGACGCCGGACACAGCGCGTTCGTCCTTGGGTAGAATCGTCAGGTCCGACTTGTTGCACGGTTTTTGTCCCACCAACTGCAGAGTCCTTTCACCGCCGCATCAATTGGTGGTTTCGGGGTGAAGCTTTTTCACCAGGTTAGCCACGTTGGCGGCAAAGTGCCGGACCGTTTCGATACCTTCCGTATCCTTCCACACCTCGCCGGGCAGCCGGCCGAAGACCATATTCCAGTACGTTGATCCCGGAACGATCATGTCGTTGATCAGGAAGAACATCAGCATTTCCTGGAGTGTGAAGCTTTGCCCGCCGCGTCGCGCCACGGCCACGGCGCCTCCCACTTTCCCGGACAGGAACTGGTCCGTGTTGCGAGAAACGTAGCCGATTCTTTGCAGCGCCGACATCACGTCGCCGCGCGCCGTCCCGAAGTACACGGGAGCGCCCACGATGAATCCTTGTGATTCGCGAAGCTTATCCATGACCCCGTTCAAGCCATCCTCGACATTGCACTTGCCCATTTCAGAGCACTTCCCACAGGCGGTGCAAGATTCTATCTTCATGTCGGCAAAGGAAACGACTTCGGCCTCGACGCCTTTCTCGCGAATCACCTTCGCGCATTCCTCCATGAGCTGTGCCGTGTTCCCTTCCGGTTTTGGACTCCCGCTGATTAAAAGGACCTTTGACATGTGTTTCTCCCGAGGCCGCGCCCGGCAAAGCGCAAAAGCAACGCGCCGGAGCGGCGCTTGATTGCGTGCAACTTTACATGACGAGTCTATGCCATCTTTAGGCGCGGGACATCCGCATTCCTCTCCGTGTCTGGAGGCTCGTGTGTCTTGCTTCAACAGTTGACTGTGATTGCTCAGCCGAGCAGAAAGGCCTATATTCTGTGATCAACGTAACCCAAAGCGTGGCCCAAACTAGAAGAGGTTTGGCGCAGTCCAATGGCGTCGATTCAACGAGTTATTTGGCTGGGAGACCTGGACTCGAACCAGGATAGCCAGATCCAGAGTCTGGAGTCCTACCAATTGGACGATCTCCCAGCCGAAGGGAGGAACACAGACAGTCCAGGAGGCAAGAATGGCTTCCACAACTGCTGTCCAACCTTTCTAGGTTAAACGGGACTCCGCAGTCCGTCAACACAGGGGTTTCCCCTGCGAATCTGCTTCGAAAAATCCCGGCCCGCGATTCCACAAGCATTTCTGGATAAGAGGTTGCACGCCTCCGGCAACCGTGGTACGTTCCCGGCACGCTATGCGCCTCCAGCCTGCGAACCGTGAACTTCGTAAGCCGACAGGCGATACCCCGGCGGGATTGTTTGCCGGCATTCCGTGAGCGGGAGTGCATCATCAAGGGTGTCCCGCCAGAGTGGGACCTGCGACCGGGCCTGTTTCTTAATTGCAATCCGGAGTGATCGCATCAATATGAAACATCGACGGACCGCTCCTTTTCATTTTCCAACCTGCGTGCGTCTGGCGTTGGCGGCATTGATCGCGATGGCGGGAACTGCCGCAGCGCAACAACCGGCCGGCGCGGGTTCCGGTTCGCAATCCCTTCCGGACTCGCCCCAACCAAAACAACAACCCACAACCAACGCCCCCGAGCAAGCTGCTGGCAAGTTCGTCGGCTATATGACCAAGCGTTCGCTGTTCTTTCCCGATATCGCCGTGTCACCTCATCCGCTCTCGACCGGGGGCAAATTCGAGCTTTTCGCCAACGAAAGCATTTCTCCGGAGATCATCCTGATCTCTGCCTTCGGAGCGGGCTTCGAGCAATGGCGGGATACGCCGCCCGGCTATGGCCAGGGAAGTGAAGGTTACGGCAAACGATTTGGCGCGTCTATGGCAACGGGCGCGTCGAGCAACTTCATTGGTACTTTCCTGGCCGCCAGCGTACTAAGGCAAGATCCGCGGTTCTTCCCGCAAGGTCATCCGACGTTTTGGGGTTCCGTTGCGTACTCCGCGCGCCGCCTGGTGGTGACGCGTAGCGATTCCGGCAACGATGTGTTCGACGCATCTGGTTTAATCGGGCCGCTGGCCGGCGAAACTTTGGCCAACACCTACCTGCCCAAAACGGAGCAGACTGGCGCGAAGACCGGGGAGCGGTATGGTATTGATTTGGCCTGGAAATTCGCGGGAAATATGTTCAAGAACTATTGGCCGACGATTTTCCGCGACATGGGACTCAATCATCTCGGGGTGATTCCCGCTCCCACGCCGTCCGGGCCGACCGACGAGCAAATGAAGAATCCTCATTAGCGCGCTGCCATTCCGCTCACCGTCCAGGCGTGCGGGTCATTCCTTTTCCAGTTTCTTGCGCGCTGCTTTCAGGGCAGCGTACTGCGCATCGTCCAGCTTGGGGAATTTCAGGTCCATGCTGTGCAGCGCGTCCACGATGGTGGCCACCACCAGCAACCGGCTGAACCACTTGTTGTCAGCGGGAACGACGATCCAGGGAGCATGTTCCGTCGCGGTGTTGCGGATCATTTTTTCGTAGGCGTCCTGATAATCATCCCAGAACTCTCGTTCCTTGAGGTCAGACGCGGAAAACTTCCAGTTCTTGTCGGCGTCATCCAGGCGTTCCATGAAACGCTTCTTTTGCTCTTTCTTGCTGACGTTCAGGAAAAATTTGCGGATGGCGATGCCGTTGCGCGTCAAATAGCGCTCAAACGCATTGATGTCCTCGTAACGGTCGCGCCACAAGTGCTTGCCGCACAGGACCTCGGGGATGCGCTGGCGGTCCAGGAATTCGGGATGGACGCGCACAATCAGCACTTCTTCATAGTAGGAGCGGTTGAAGATGGCGATCTTCCCCCGCGGAGGCATGCAGATCATGCAGCGCCGCAGAAAAGTGTGGGAAAGATCCTCGCTGGACGGCGCCTTGAACGAATAAACATCCACGCCCTGCGGGTTTACGCCGCTCATCACGTGCTTGATCGTGCCGTCTTTGCCGGCCGCGTCCATGGCCTGAAAAATCAGCAGGAGGCCCCAATTGCTCTGAGCGGCCAGAACGTCCTGCAATTTGCTCAGATGCACCACCCCCTGCTCCAACCACCTGCTCGCTTCGGGCTTGTCCTGCGACTTCAGCTTGTGGGTATCGCCGGGGTCGTGATTTTTCAGGCGAAAGCCATCGCCCGATTTGACTACGTAGGGCTTAATGAATTTGTGGACGTTCAGTTTTTTCGGCATTTTGCCTCGGCTGTTGAGCGGAGTAACTCCGAATTCTTCACGATGACCCAAGCGGGCGAGCGGACCCCTGGAGCACTTGCATCATGGCACCAATCCTCCGCGCGATTCAAGTTGCTCCGCCTTGGGCAGTTTCAAGTTATCAGTTGTCAGTCTTAAGTTTAGGAGAATATGGAAGAAACACAGAAGCGATGCGGCGCCCAAACTCAACCTCTTGGCCACGCGCTATTGACAGCGTGCCAGCACTCGGCGATATTTAAGCTGCGGCGATCAACGATCTGAGGAATCTCTAAAAGCCCAGCCAATCGAGAGGCTCACCGTGCTAAAACGAATGATCGCGAAGGCCAGAGAGTTACTCAACAAGCTCAAACAATGGAACCAGCCGGCAGGCAGCGCGTTCTACCGTGTGCGTTACACCAGCGTTCCAGTGTGGAAGCCCTGGCGCGAGTTCTAACGCTGGATTTCTTCCTACTTCGCTAGTGCAATCATTCCCCCAACGCCGCAAGCGGCGAGTCACTTGCACTTCCAAGCCGTCGCTCGGAAACCCTCCGAGAAGTGATAACAAAGCGACCCCCTTTACAAACCCGGCAATGAAGAGGCTAACTGGAGTCGCCTCCGCGCGTCGGGCTTGCGCCACTGCCCGAAGTTCACCCCGTCGTCAAGCATGCGCCGTGCCTCAAGGTCTTGGCGAGGGGGCTTAAAGCGTGACATGATGGCAGCACTTCGCGTCCCAGGAAAACAGGAATCCGATGACACCCACCCAGCCGGATTTGCAGGCCACCCCCGAGCCAGAAACCGTTACGACGAAACGGCAGGATCTCACCAGCAATTCCAGTGGCGGGCGATTGCTGTCCCTGGATTTTTTCCGCGGGCTGACGATTGCCCTGATGATCCTGGTGAACAATGCGGGGAGCGACACGCCCTACTGGCCGTTGAGCCACGCGAAATGGAACGGTTGGACGCCGACGGATCTCGTTTTCCCTTTCTTCCTGTTTATCACCGGCGTTTCGCTGGTGTATTCGTTTTCCTCGCGCCTGGCGCGCGGGCAATCGCGGGGCGAATTGCTGAAGCACGTGGTGCGGCGCGCGGTGATTCTGATTTTGCTGGGGATTTTCATCAATGGATTTCCGAACCGTTACAACCCGCATACGTTGCGCTTTGAGGGCGTATTGCAGCGGATCGGAGTGTGCTACCTGGCTGCGTCGATCATTTATTTTTGGACGAAGCCGCGGGGGCGCGCGGCGGTCATTTTTGTCTGCTTGGTGGGCTACTGGCTGCTGATGCGGTTTGTGCCCGTGCCGGGATTCGGCACGCCAACACACGAAATGCCGTTGCTGGACCCGGACCGCAACCTGACGGCGTGGCTCGACCGGCTGCTGTTTTCCGGGCATTTGTATGAAGGAACACGCGACCCGGAGGGCGTGTTGAGCACGATTCCCGCGATCGCTTCGGTTCTGTTCGGCATTTTCGCGGGCGAATGGCTGCGTTCGGCCCGGGCCAGCGGCAAGAAGGTGCTGGGCATGTTGGTCTGCGGTGCCGCGGGATTTCTTCTAGCGGAGGCCTGGAACATCTGGTTTCCGATCAACAAAAAGCTGTGGACCAGTTCGTTTGTTTTACTGACCACCGGGCTGGCGCTGATCGTGTTTGGATTGTGCTACTGGCTGCTGGATGTGCGCAAAGTGCGGTGGATTCCCACCAAGCCCGCCACTGTTTTCGGGATGAACGCCATTGCCGCATACGTGTTTTCGGAGGTGTTCGCTATTTTGCTCGAGGTATGCCACTGGTCCGGCGGCCCTCCGCCCCAGGTCAGTTTCCACAATCGCATCTACCACACGGTGTTCGCTCCGCTGGGCAGCCCAGAGTTCGGCTCGCTTATCTATTCCATCTCCTTCGTGCTGGTGTGCTGGGCGCTGATGTGGTTGCTCTACCGAAAGCGGATCTTTTTCAAGATTTGATCGCAGTAAGTAGCAAAACTATTGCCAGCAGGGGAAGTATTGGGAAGATGGAAGAGCGGTCCCACCCCGACTTGGTCCCGGGAACGCCAATCTCCCGATTGGCGTTTTGAGAGTCGCCAATGGCCCAAAATACGCCATTCAGAAGAATGGCGTTCCAAGGCGTTCATTTTTTTACGCGCGGTTGTGCCTCAACCATTTGGCCGTCACGCAATTTATACTCGAGCCCGCCCCACTTGATGCGATTGGATGTGAACGCGGCGAGCCACACCTCGAAATGGAGCAAATCGCGCAGCGGCACCAGCCAAATCTTGCGGCGCAGCACTTCGTCCTGCAGGCCCCACACGCCCACGACCCACGCCATCATCAGACGCAAGACGAGATACGCGAGCAGGTACGCAGCGCTGATCCAGGCTGCCGGCGCAACCGCGGCGGCGAGCAAGGCGAACGGCAAACCGTGCGTGAAGAGCAAACCCAGAAACGACGCGGGACGCACCAGCCGAATCGTGCGCGCCCAGCGGACCTGGTGCTCCCTGGAACCGCGCGCGGATTGCGCCGGGTACATGGTCCACACGGGCTCGCGCGAAAGTAAAACTTTTCCTCCCGCCTTGTGCACGCGATTGCCGATTTCATAGTCATCCGCGAGAAGATTCGCCAGCGCCTCATAACCGCCAATTTTCGCGAGCCAACTTTTCGTCGTGGCGACGGAAGCACCCAGCGCGAAGGTGACGCCTCCCTTCCAGCCCGCGATAAGCACACCGGCAATGAAATCGCTCGCTGCACCAACGGCTTCGAGTTGCGCCCAGAGATTTTCTTGCGCGATGCCGCGATACAGGCAACTCACGATGCCCACCGCGGGATCGCGGAAAGGCGCCACCACTTCGCGCAGGTAGTTCGGGCGGACGCGCACGTCGCCGTCGCTCTGCACCAGGATTTCGTATCGCGCTTCCCGCGCCAGCAAAATCAGGTTGTTAATTTTGCGGTTGGAGCCGATCTGCGCGGCACCGGAAAGAATCCGGATGGGCCGCCCGGGAAAGTCCGCCATCATCTTTTGAATGATGGCCACGGCGGGATCGGAAAGATCGTTGACGCAAAACAGGATTTCGTAGTCGGGATAGTCCTGCGCGCAAAAACTTGCGAAATTCTCATAACTGGCAAAATCGACCCCGTGCACGGGCTTCAGCACACTTACGGG
>JGI12270J11330_10004273_pt1 | contig 10151 bp, 8 predicted proteins | sample PeaSoiMetSII2010_FD_11330 | JGI IMG/M metagenome (IMG submission 11330)
GGCCCAATAGGGAACCAGCGCCGATTTCAACGAGCCGGGCAGCACGAGTGCGAGATCGTAGCGGCGGGCAGCCAGCGCCCGGCCAAGCCGGCGCCGGCCCATCAGGTTCAACTCGCCGTGGCCGAAGGGCAGGGGAATCCCTTCATCCACTTCCGGCATGAATTGCAGCAGCGGCAGGGTCCAGCGCGGCGCCAGCACCTCGAGCCGCGCGCCCGGGTGCCGGCGCTTCACCATGGCGAAGAGGCTCTCGGCCATCACCATGTCGCCGACCCAGGCGGGGCCGACGATGAGGATTCGACTGGGCTGGGCCGTCACGAACCGCGCTTCGCCACGATGAAGAGGCGCTTGAAGGGCAGAAGCGTCCGGCCGTCGCTCTCCGGTGGATAGGCCTTGGAAATCCGCGCGCGATAGTCGGCCTCGAAGGCTTCGCGCCAAGGGCTTTCGAGGGCATCGAGCAGAGGCTTCAGCGATGCGCCCTTGGTCCATTCGACCACCGGGTTCGGGCCGTTCAAGGCGTGGAGATAGGTCGTCTCCCAGATGTCGAGCTCCGCCGCCAGGGGCGCCAGAAAGGCGTGATAGGTCTCGGCCGCTGCGACCGGCGCGGGGCGCAGATGCGGGCGCAGGCGCTCGCGCCAAGGCCCGGCCTCGGCGGCAGCCAGCATGGCCTGATGCGTCGGCTGGTCGAAATTGTGCGGCATTTGCACGGCCAGCCGGCCTTCCGGCGCGACGTTGCAGAGAAGGCGCGGAAACAGGGTTCGGTGGTCGTCGAGCCAATGCAGGGTGGCGTTGCTGAACAGGAGGTCGGCCGGTTGGGGCGGGCTCCAGGTCGCTATGTCGGCCTCGATGAAGGCGAGACCGGGAAGATCCTGCCGCGCCACCGCCAGCATGGCGGGCGAGGAGTCGATCCCCGTCACGCAGACGCCGGGCCAGCGCTCGGTCAGCAGGACTGTAGACTTGCCTGTGCCGCAGCCGAGATCATAGATCGTCTTCGGCGCGGCGAGCGGAACGCGGGCGAGAAGATCGGCCGCTGGCCGCTGGCGCGCATCGGCGAAGCGATGGTATTGGGCCGGGTTCCAGCTATCCAAGATGGGTCCTTGAACGGCGCGGTCGTGAGCGGTTTCTTGGCATCGGCTCCAGTATAGGGCAGCCCGCTCGGCCTACGAAATGGTCAGGCGCGTATGCATGAGGGCGCTGCCCTCGGGCGACGCCTCGATGCGGAACCCGAGATGCCGGCAGAAGTCCAGCATGGTGGCGTTCTCCGCCAGGACCTCGCCGAAGATCTGCTTGAGGCCGCGCTTGCCGGCATAGGCGATCAGCCGGCGCATGAGCAGGCGACCGATGCCGTGGCCGGTCATGGAGTCCTCGACCGTCACGGCGTATTCAGCTTGCTCGCCGTCGGGATCGGCGGCGAGCCGGACGACCCCGTGAATCTCCGAAGGCCCGGCGGGGCCCGGCTCGGCCAGCACGAAGGCCATCTGGCGATCGTAGTCGATCTGGGTCAGTTGGGCCGCCAGCGCGTGCGACAATTGCTTCATGGAGGTGAAGAAGCGCATGCGCACGGTTTCCGGCGACAGGCGGTCGAAGAAGCGCATCAGGGCGGGCTCGTCCTCCGGCCGGATGGGCCTGAGGCGCAGCACCGGCCCGTCTTCGATCCGGACGTCCTCTTCGAGCTCTACCGGATAGGGGCGGATCGCCAGCCTCTCCAGCCCGCGCTTTGCCGCCGTGAGCTTGACCCGCGCGTCGAGGGCGAGCACGCCCGCGGGCCCAGCCAGCAGGGGGTTGATGTCGATCTCGACCACCTCGGGAATCTCGCAGACGAGCTGGGACAGCTTGACCAGCGCCAGCGCGATGGCATCGAGGTCGGCCGGCGGCCGGTCGCGGTAGCCGCGCAGCAGGCGATAGATTCGCGTTTGCTTTATCATCTCCCGGGCCAAGGCGAGATTGAGAGGGGGCAGCGCCAGCGCCCGGTCGGCGAATTGCTCCACGGCAATGCCGCCCTGGCCGAACAGCATCACCGGGCCGAACTGGAAGTCCTCGCTCACCCCCAGGATCAGCTCGATACCGCCCGGCATCTCGGCCATCGGTTCGACCGTGAAGCCCTCGATTCGCGCGTCGGGCTTGGCGGCCTTGACGCGGGCCAGCATGCGTTCCGCGGCGGCGGCGACGCCTGCGGCGCCGACCAGCCCGAGGGCGACGCCGCCGAGGTCCGATTTGTGGGTGATGTCGGGCGAATGGATCTTGAGGGCGACCGGGCCGCCGAGCTCGGCGGCAGCGGCCCCTGCCGCGGCCGGGTCTGCGGCCTTGCGCTGGGCCAGTGCCGGAATGCCATAGGCCGCGATGACGGCGCGGGACTCGGGTCCGGTGAGCAGGGTCCGGCCCTGGCCGAGCGCGGCGGCGATCGTCCGCCGGGCGGCCGCTTGGTCGGGCAGGAAGTCTTGCGGAATCGACGGCGGCGTTTCAGCCAGCTGGATACGGCTTCGCCGCCAGCGGACGAGATGCATGAATCCTCTGACCGCCTCCTCCGGCGTGTCGTAGGTGGGCACGCCGGCGGCCTCGAACAGGGCACGGGCGCGAACCGCGGTCGCCTCGCCGAGCCAGCTCGTCAGCATGCAGCGCCCGCTCCGGCGATGGGCCGCCAAGGTGGCTTCGGCGACGGCGACGCTATCGGCCACGGCGGTGGGGCAATTGAGAACCAAGACCGCGTCGATGGCCGGATCGGCGAACAGGGTGTCGAGCGCCGTCCCGTAACGCTGGGCGTCGGCATCGCCGATGATGTCCACCGGGTTGGACCGCGACCACATTTTCGGCAGATGGGCATCCAGCTTGGCCAGGGTCTCGACCGAGATGTCCGCCAGATGCCCGCCTGCATCCACGAGCGCGTCGGCAGCGAGGATGCCGATTCCCCCGCCATTGGTCAGGATCGCAAGGCGCTCGCCATGGGTCGGGCCGGCGCTGCCCAGGGTCTCGACGGCGTCGAACAGCTCGATCAGGTCGTAGACCCTGAGCACGCCCGCCCGGCGGAAGGCAGCGTCATAGACCGCGTCGGCGCCGGCGAGCGCGCCGGTGTGGGAGATCACGGCTCTCGCCCCCTCTTCGTGCCGGCCGGCCTTGATGGCGATCACCGGCTTGCTGCGCGCGGCCGCCCGCGCCGCCGACATGAATTTGCGCGCATTGCCGATGCTCTCGATATAGAGCAGAACCGCCTGGGTTTCCGGGTCGCCGGCCAGATAGTCCAGCATGTCGGCGAAATCGACGTCGAGCATCTCGCCCATGGATACGAGTTGGGAGAAACCGAGCCCGCGGGCGACGGCCCAATCGATCACCGAAGTGACGATGGCGCCCGATTGGGCGAGAAAGGCGATGCGGCCGGCCGGAGGCGAGAGATGGGCGAAGCCGGCGTTGAGGCCGATCCCAGGCACCAGCACGCCGACGCAATTTGGGCCGAGAAGGCGCAGCAGATGGGGCTTGGCCGCGTCCAGCATCGCCTGCTTGAGGGCGCCTCCCTCCTGCCCGGCAAAACCTGCCGAGATGACGACGGCGGCCTTGCAGCCATGGGCGCCGAGCTCGGCGATCAGGCCCGGCAAGGTCGGTGCCGGCGTGGCGATCACTGCCAGGTCGGGCGCCTCGGGAAGGCCGGCGACATCGGGAAAGCAGGCCAGGCCCTCGAGTTCCCGATGCTTCGGGTTGACCAGCATGACCCGGCCGCGGAAGCCGCCCAGCATGTTGCGGACCATGGTATGGCCGATGGTGCCCGGCCGATCGCTGGCGCCGATGAGCGCCACCGATCGCGGCGCCAGCAGCTTGTCGAGGTTCCGGATGGTCATCGCCCGGGTTGTGCCTGCTGGTTTGAATGGCTGCAAGTGACATCTCGGCGAGGGCCTTGATGTAGATCAATGCCCCTGCGGCCCCCAACCTGCACTGGTCTCGCGAGCTCAGAATCGGGGACCGAATCTCATGAATTGGGTCGTTATTTTGCTTCTGGGCCTGGGCACCTTGCTCGGCCTCATTCTCTCAGCCAACGCCGTCGATACGCCCTTCGCCGTTCACGGCATGATCTTCGCCGCGGCTTGCGTTCTTGCGGTGTTCGCGGTGATCAAGCGCGAATACGACCGCAAGGGCCGGGACGAGACCGGCTACAACGATGCGATCGTGCGCACGGGCATCGTCGCCGCCATGTTCTGGGGGCTGGTCGGGCTCGCGGTCGGCGTTTATCTCGCCCTCGAGATGTCCTTTCCGGCCCTCAATTTCGGCCTGCCCTGGCTCAATTTCGGACGCTTGCGTCCGGTCCACACCTCGGCCGTGATCTTCGCCTTCGGCGGCAATGTGCTGCTGGCGACCTCCTTCCACGTCGTGCAGCGCACCTGCCGGGCGCGCCTCGTCGGCGACTATGCGCCCTGGTTCGTCTTCTGGGGCTATCAGCTGTTCATCGTGCTGGCCGCGACCGGCTACGTCATGGGCGTCACCAAGGCGCGCGAATACGCCGAACCCGAATGGTACACGGATATCTGGCTTACTATCGTCTGGGTCGTCTATCTGCTGGTATTCCTCGGCACGCTGATGCGCCGGAAGGAACCGCATATCTACGTCGCCAACTGGTTTTATCTCGCCTTCATCGTCACCGTGGCGATGCTGCACATCGTCAACAACCTGACCTGGCCGGCGAGCTTCTTCGGCTCCAAGAGCTATTCGCTCTTCTCCGGCGTCTCGGATGCGATGATCCAGTGGTGGTATGGCCACAACGCCGTCGGCTTCTTCCTCACCGCCGGCTTCCTCGGCATCATGTACTACTTCGTTCCCAAGCGGGCCGAGCGGCCGGTCTATTCCTACCGCCTCTCCATCGTCCATTTCTGGTCGCTGATCTTTCTCTATATCTGGGCCGGCCCCCATCACCTGCACTACACCGCCCTGCCGGACTGGGCCCAGACTCTCGGCATGACCTTCTCGATCATGCTCTGGATGCCCTCCTGGGGCGGCATGATCAACGGCCTCATGACGCTCTCGGGCGCCTGGGACAAGCTGCGCACCGACCCGGTCTTGCGCATGCTGATCATCTCCGTCGCCTTCTACGGCATGTCGACCTTCGAAGGGCCGGTGATGTCCATCAAGTCGGTGAACGCGCTCAGCCATTACACCGACTGGGGCATCGCCCATGTCCATTCGGGCACGCTGGGTTGGGTCGGCTTCGTCAGCTTCGGCGCGCTCTATTGCCTGGCGCCCCAGATGTTCGGACGCAAGCAGCTCTACTCGCTGAAGCTTGTGAACTGGCATTTCTGGATCGCGACCTTGGGAATCGTGTTCTACGTCACGTCCATGTGGGCCGCAGGCATCACGCAGGGGTTGATGTGGCGGGCCTACGACAAGAACGGCTTCCTTGCGTACTCCTTCGCCGAGTCCGTCGCCGCCATGCATCCCTTCTACATCATCCGCACGCTCGGCGGGGTGCTGTACCTGAGCGGCGCCATCATCATGGCATACAACCTGTGGCGCACCGCGCGGGGCGATGTCGCTGTTGAAGCGATGCCTGCGCCGGCCAGCCCCGCCGTCGTCCGCGCCTAGGGAGGGATTGCCGTGATCAAGCACGAACAGATCGAACGCAATTCCCTGCTGCTGCTGGTCGGCATCCTGATCGTGGTCGCCATCGGCGGGCTGGTGGAGATCGCGCCCACCTTCTACCTCAGCAGCACGATCGAAAAGGTGGGCGGCGTGCGCCCCTACACGCCGCTGGAGCTGGCCGGGCGGAACATCTACGTCCGCGAAGGCTGCTATCTCTGCCACAGCCAGATGATCCGCCCCTTCCGCGACGAGCTGGAGCGCTACGGCCACTACAGCCTGGCGGCCGAAAGCATGTACGACCATCCCTTCCAGTGGGGCTCCAAGCGCAACGGGCCGGATCTCGCCCGCGTCGGCGGCCGCTATTCCGACGATTGGCAGGTCGCCCATCTCGAAGACCCGCGCAGCCTGGTCCCGGAATCGATCATGCCGAGCTATGCCTTCCTCGCCGAGGCGAAGCTCGACACCTCCCAGATCGTCAATGACCTCAAGGCGAACCGCGATGTCGGTGTGCCATACAGTGGCGACATGATCGCCGATGCGCTGGCCGACCTCAGGGCCCAGGACAATCCCGATGATCCTGGCGTGGCGGATCTGATCAAGCGCTATCCGGGCGCCATCGCCAGGGACTACGCGGGCAATCCGGGGACCATCACCGAGATGGACGCGCTCGTCGCCTATCTCCAGGTGCTCGGCCGGATGGTCGACTTCTCGACCTACAAGGCCGACGAGAATCTTCGCTAGGAGCGGCCGGGAGGAATCCATGGACTACCAGACCATGTCGCAGATCGCCGAGACTTGGGGGCTCGTTTACATGCTCGTGCTCTTCGCGGGAGTGCTGGTCTATGCGCTCCGCCCGAAGTCCAAGGCCAAGTTCGAGCGCCACGCGCGTATTCCGCTGAACGAGGACTGATCATGGCCGAGGACAAGCCAATCGACGAATTGAGCGGCACGGCCACCACCGGCCACGAGTGGGATGGCATCCGCGAGCTCAACACTCCGCTGCCACGCTGGTGGGTTTGGGTGTTCTACGCCACGATCCTGTGGGCCATCGGTTATTGGATTCTGATGCCGTCCTGGCCCGGCATCACCGGCTACTATCATGGGCTGCTGGGCTACTCGAGCCGCGCCGCGGTCGAGAAGGCCGTGATCGATGCCCGCCAAGCCATGGCCGGCATGCAGGACAAGATCGCCAAGACTCCGCTGGCTGTCATCGAGAAGACGCCCGATCTCGAGGAGTTCGCGCTCGGCGCCGGCCGTTCGGCTTTCGCGGTCAACTGCTCGCCCTGCCACGGCGCCGACGCCACGGGCCGCAAGGGCTTTCCGAACCTGGTTGCCGGCAATTGGCTTTGGGGCGGCAAGCTGGACGACATCCAGTTCACCATCACCCATGGCGTGCGCAATGGCATCGATGCGGATGCCCGCGACGTGGAAATGCCGCGCTTTCTTGCCGACGGAATCCTGACTCAGGACAAAATCGGCGACGTCGCCGACTTCGTGCTGTCGCTTTCGGGCAGTGCTCATGACGCTGCGGCGGCGACCCGCGGCAAGCAGATCTTCGCCGACAATTGCGCCGCCTGCCATGGGGACCAGGGCCAGGGCAATACGCAGTTCGGTGCCCCGCGTCTCAACGGCAAGCTCTGGCTCTATGGTGGCGACCGGGAAACGATCGTCCAGACAATCTCCTACGCCCGCAAGGGCGTGATGCCCAATTGGGGCGCCAGGCTCGATCCGGCGACGATCAAGGCGCTGGCCCTCTATGTCCACTCCCTGGGCGGCGGCCAATGAACATGATGACCACGCATGACGTCGCCAGCTTCGACGTCCGCGCGGTTAACAAGCGGGGAGAGCGCTCGCTTTACAAGAAGCGTGAGAAGATCCACCCGAAACGGGTCCAGGGATTCTTCCGGCGCCTCAAATGGATCGTCATGGCGGTGACCCTGACGATCTATTACGTCACGCCCTGGCTGCGCTGGGGCCGCGGGCCGGGCGCGCCCGACCAGGCGGTGCTGATCGATTTTCCGGCCCGCAAGTTCTACTTCTTCTTCATCGAGATCTGGCCGCAGGAAGTCTACTACATCACCGGCCTCCTGATCATGGCCGCCGTGGGGCTTTTCCTGGTGACCAGCATCGCCGGGCGGGTATGGTGCGGCTATACCTGCCCGCAGACGGTCTGGACCGATCTCTTCCTCGTCGTCGAGCGCGCGGTCGAAGGCGACCGCAACGCCCGGATCAAGCTCGACCATGCGCCCTGGAGTTTCGACAAGCTGCGCAAGCGGGTCATGAAACACGTCGCCTGGATCCTGATCGCCATGGCCACGGGTGGGGCCTGGGTCTTCTATTTCGCCGACGCGCCGACGCTCGCCCGCAATCTGGCGCATCTCCACGCACCGGGTGTGGCCTACTCGACCATCGGGATCCTCACCTTCACCACCTACGTCTTCGGCGGCTTCATGCGCGAGCAGGTCTGCACCTACATGTGTCCCTGGCCGCGCATCCAAGGGGCGATGCTGGACGAGGAGTCCCTCGTCGTCACCTATCACGGCTGGCGCGGCGAACCTCGCGGCCGGCATCAGAAGGAGGCGACCGAAAAGCTCGGCGATTGCGTCGATTGCAATGCCTGCGTGGTCGTCTGTCCCATGGGCATCGACATCCGGGACGGCCAGCAGCTCGAATGCATCACCTGCGCGCTGTGCATCGATGCCTGCAACGGCGTGATGACGAAGCTCGGCCGCGCGCCCGACCTGATCGGCTACGACACCCTTGGCAACGACCGGCGCCGTGCCGCAGGCGAGCCGTTGAAGTACAGCTTCCTCAGGCCCCGGACCATTCTCTACACGGTCCTCTGGTGCCTTCTGGGCGTGGGGATGCTCTATTCGCTGGCGACGCGCGCCGATACCGACATCAGCGTGCTCCATGACCGCAGCCCGCTGTTCGTGCTTCTGAGCGACGGATCCCTGCGCAATGGATTCACCGTGAAGGCGATGAACAAGCAGCGGGTCGAGCGCCATCTGTCCTTGACCGTGGAAGGCTTGCCGGGCGCCGAGCTTTCGATCGTCGGCCAGACCGACGCGGTGCTCGTGATCGGGCCCGACGATCTGCGGAGCTTCCGCGTCTATGTCCGCGCGCCGCGCGCTGATCTGACGTCGGATTCGGTTCCGTTCGCCTTCATTTTGACCGACGCCGGCAGCAAGACGACCGTCCATTACCAGACCATGTTCAGAGGACCCGCCCAATGAGCGTACAGTCCGAGCGACCCCTGACCGGACGCAAATTCCTGGCGATCCTGGTCGGATCCTTCATCGTCGTCTTGATTGTGAACGGCTTCATGGTCTGGAACGCGCTCACGAGTTGGACCGGGCTCGTCAGCGACAGCGCCTATGAGGACGGGCTTGGCTTCGATCGGGTCTTGGCCGAGAGCAAGGCCGAGGCGGCGCTCGGCTGGAAGGCCGCCATCGCCTATGATCGGAACGGGCGCCTCATGGTGCGGCTGGCGGACTCGCAAGGCCGGCCGCTCGCGGGCTTCCGGCTTGCCGCGCAGTTCCTGCGCCCGACGAGCGAGGGCCATGACCGGAGCTTGGCGTTGAGCGAGGTTTCGCCGGGCAGCTATGCGGGCGTCCTGCAGCTGCCCCTGCCCGGACAATGGGACGTGCGGGTGACGGTGAGCGACGGCCAGAAGCCGCGCTTCCATGCCGAGAGGCGAATCCTGGTCGGCCTATGACGAGCCTCGCCCTTTCGCCCGCCTGCTGCGGTCTCGGCGCGGCGGCGCTTGCGATCGCCGAGGCGCCGACGCTCGCCGTTGGCCCGGCGGTCGATCCGGCCGCCTTCGTGCGCCGGGAGGCGGATGGACTCTGCCGGCTCGACCTGATGGCCGAGAACCTTCACTGCGCCGACTGCATCCGCAAGATCGAGGGTGCCTTGCGCGCCTTCCCGGCCGTGACCATGGCGCGGGTCAATCTGAGTGGACGGCGCATCGCCGTTGCCTGGCGCGATGGCGAGGTCGAACCCATGCGCCTGGTCGAGGCGGTGACCCGGCTCGGGTATCCCGTCGCGCCCTTCGATCCGGCCCTGCTGGACGAACGCACGAAGGCGGCCGATCGCGAATTGCTGCGCTGTCTCGCCGTGGCAGGCTTCGCCGCCGGCAATGTCATGCTGCTATCCATCTCGGTCTGGGCGGGGAGCAGCGATATGGATGCGGCGACCCGGGATCTCTTCCACTGGCTCTCGGCCCTGATCGCGATGCCGGCTGTCGCCTATGCCGGACGGCCGTTCTTCCGTTCCGCCTTTGCGGCCCTGAAGACACTGAGCGTCAACATGGACGTGCCTATCTCGCTCGGCGTGATCCTGGCCGCGAGCGCCAGTCTCATGGAAACCATCCATGGCGGGCTGCACGTCTATTTCGATGCCTCGGTGACCTTGCTCTTCTTCCTGCTGTGCGGGCGCTACCTGGATCGCCAGGCGCGCGCCAAGGCGCGTTCGGCGGCCGAGAATCTCCTGGCACTGACCGCGGTCGCCGCCACCGTGATCGAGCCGGACGGGCGGCGCCGGGCGCTGCCGGTGGCCGAGCTCAAGCCGGGGATGATCCTGGTCACGGCGGCGGG
>JGI12270J11330_10004274_pt1 | contig 10148 bp, 7 predicted proteins | sample PeaSoiMetSII2010_FD_11330 | JGI IMG/M metagenome (IMG submission 11330)
GCCATATTTCTTCTTGCGGCGATGCAGTTCGTATAGCAGGGTAATCACCAGCCGCGCGCCGGTCGCGCCCAGGGGATGACCCAGGGCAATCGCACCGCCGTTTACGTTGACTTTATTGCGATCGAGGCCGAGCTCTTTTTCGACGGCGAGATATTGCGCCGCGAAGGCTTCGTTGACCTCGATCAAGTCAATATAGTCGAGCGTCAGCCCAGCCTTTTGCAGAGCAATCTTCGTGGCCGGCACGGGCCCGCGGCCCATGAGTTTCGGCTCAACACCGGCGATCCCCCAGCTTACAATGCGTCCCATCGGTCGGATACCCCGTTTTGTGGCCTCTTCGAGCGACATGACGACCACCGCCGCGGCCCCATCCACGATGCCGCTGGCGTTTCCTGCGGTGACCGTACCGTTCTTGCCGAACGCGGGCCTCAGCTTGGCCAGGCCTTCCATCGTGGTCTGGGGACGGCGATGATCGTCTTCCGTCAGGGTTTCGCCGATGGGCTCACCTTTGTGATTCTTCAGGGGCACGGGAACCAGTTCGTCCTGCAAGCGATGTTCTTTGTAGGCGGCATCGGCGGTCTGCTGGGAGCGTAGCGCGAACTCGTCTTGTGCCAAGCGGCTGATGCCTTGCTGCTCACCGTAGAGTTCCGCGGTGTTGGCCATGTAGGAGCCGCAGAAAGTGTCGAGCAGCGCGACCATCAAAGAATCTTCCAATTTTCCACCGGGAGCGAGGGAAAAGCCGTCGCGTCCACGGATGGAGAAGGGTGCCTGCGACATAGCTTCCATGCCACCGGCGAGGACCACGCTGGCTTCCCCGAGTTGAATCATTTGAGCTGCGTTGACGATGGCCTGCATGCCCGATCCGCATAGGCGATTTACGGTGAGGGCAGGAGTTTCGATGGATAGGCCGGCGCGCAGGGCGACGTGGCGGGCTCCGTAAAGAGCATCGCCGGAGGTCTGCTGTGCGTTACCGAAGACGGCATGGTCGAAGTCTTTGGGATCAACTCCGGCGCGCTCGATAGCGCCCTTGGCGGCAATCGCGCCCAACTCCTGGGCGGTAAAGTCCTTCAGCTTGCCGCAATAGCGGCCAAAGGGCGTGCGCGCCCCACTGACGATGGCGATGTCTCCTGGCTTGAGCATGACTGAAGCGACGAATTCCTGGGATTAAAATTATCGGCTGAACTTTGCAGTGTAACAGCGTGGGTGAGGATAGCGCCAATGGGCGGAGAGGGGTTCGGAGGCACAAACGACGCCTGCTTGGGTCTAGAACCGGTTGTCAGTTCTCGGTTGTCAGTTCTCGGTTCTCCGTTCTCGGTTCTCAGATGTTAGGCCACGGCTGCAGCAGCGACCGACGCCGCGAGGACCACAACCTTGCCCGCGCCCTGGGCAATGGAAAGGTGGACGGCCTGCTCGGCGCGATTGACGACTTCGGTGACAATGTCCACCGGATCGTATTCGGCGCGGACCACGGCCTCGGCCAGTCCGGCGTTGAAACGAACGGGTTCGTCTTTCTCGGGAAGCTTGATTTGAGCGACCAAGCGTTGCAACTTTTCGGCGGCCAGAATGCCTTCCTTTTCAGTGGTTTCGCCCAAAACGATGGCGATGCTGGTGGCTTCATAGCGGAAGGCTAAGTCATTCTGGCGGATGTTGGCAGCGAAGAGCTGACCGATTTGCTGCATCAGGGCCTCGATTGCTGCTTCGCCAAATTCTTTCAGCATGGCCGCCTTCTCGCCGAATTGCAGCAACAGAATCGAAAGCGAGGTGCTCTGCTGGGTGTTGCGGCGGGTTTCCGCCATCAGGAGGTCGAGATAGGATGCGCGCTTGAGCAGTCCGGAGCGCTCGTCGGTGACGGAAAGGCTCTTGACCAAGCGGCGCAGGCCGGCATTGTTGAGGGCGATCAAGATTTGGTCGCATATGGTCTTGAGCACCAATACGTCATTAGGACTCCAGACGTGGGCAGTATTTTGGGCCAGCAGCAGCACCCCGGCGTGTTCGGTCCCGTCGGCGAGCGGGAGGATCAGCAGTGAAACCATTCCCAGCTGATCGCAGGCGTCTTGGACGATCGCCAACTCAGATGTGGATCGGACGTTGGTGACCGCGAGCATGCTGCCCTGGCGGATGGCGGCATCGTGGGCGGTGGAAACAATTTGCTCCAGTGCGCCAGCCTCGGCGGGCCCGGTGCCGGGGCCGCAGAATTCTTTGGTGCTGGTGGGGCGCTGCCCGGCTTTGCGCATGGCGACCACGCAACGGCCCACCTTCCACTGCGCACCGATTTCGTTGGCGGCAGTGGCCATCACAGCCTCGGCATTGCTTTGGCGATAAAGTTTGCGGGTGATGTCTGCCACCCGGGCAAAACCGCTGACATCGGCAGCCGAGGATTGCACCGGAGTTGCGGCAGCGGCCGGCACGGGAACTGGCGAGGGGGCGGCCACTGGAGGTTCGGATCCCGGATAGTGCGGAATTAACCCCACCGAAAGATAAAGCTGTTGCAGCGCGGGATTGCGTTCTTCCTCGTGGGGAAAGAGTTGCTGAATGCGCTGCAAGCGTTCGAGGGCCTTGGCGCGCATGCCATATTGCACCAAGATTTCCGCCTGCAGCATGAGGTCCTGCAAGGCAGCCGCGCCCAGCAGCTTTTCTTCGGCACGAACCGACACGGCGGTGGAGTCCGCCATACTGGTAAAGCGGGAGGCAATCACTTTGAAACGGTTCTCGTCAATTTTGCCGCGCAGCATCTCCAGGCGCTTGTTGTGGCCAGGCTCATAGGCATCCACCTCAGCGGCGCGATCCAGCGATTCCGCCGCCTTGTCGTATTTACCCATGCTGCATTGCAGATCAAACAGCTTGAGCAGGGTCTGACAGTAGTCGGTCTCGCGGTTGGAGGAGTTAAACTGCTCGCTCATGAATTCGAGCATGTCCGCCGAGGGCCGGTGCGCGGCAACGATTTCCTGCATCAGGGTGAGAAAGGCACGACGATCTCCCTTGCGGCGCTGGTATTGCTCCAGCTTTCGCGCCAGCGAAACGGCGTCGGCGTCCTGATTGGAATCAATCAACAGGCCGATGAGCTTGGCTACCTCCTGGGTGCGCGAGGGATTTTCTTCGAACAGTTGCCAGAGGATGGGTTCGGCATCGCTCAGGCGATTTGCCGCCAGCAGGGCCTTGCCGTAGGTGTCGCGAACATCTTGCGGGGCGCATCCGGCATTGACCAGAGGCTCAAGCACGAAGATGGCGGCGCCGACCTGTCCCTGCTCCACCAGGCCTTTGCTGTAAGCGAGTGCGATCTGCGGGTCGGTGGGGTCTTCGCCGTAGGCACGCTCAATCCAGAGCGCGCTGTTGCCGCCAGAGGCGCGCGTCATTTCGGAAATTTTGAGGAATGCGGATGCGGCCCCCTTACCGTCGCCAAGCTCGGAGGACAATTCTCCCAGACGAATCAGATTCTTCTCGCTGGAGTCGAGCTTGAGCACGCGCTGCAAAACGGACAGCGACTCTTGCTTGCGGCTCTGTTTGCTCAATTCCTCGAAGGCATTTTCGTAGGTCTCGAGTGCGAGTTTGCGGTTGTTGTTCTCGAGCAGCTCTCCGAAGCGAACTTTCTGCTCCCAGGTGGGATTCACAAAGCGCGCCAGTTTCTTGTACGTGAGGCTGGCACGGGTGGCGTCGCCGGCATGGATCTGACGTTCGAACATCTCCCCTAGCAAGCTCACCGCCTCGGGAATGCGCTGCAGGGAAAGGCTGAGATCTGCCGCCATCTGGCAGATGCTGTCGTTCGTCGGGTCGCCGGCCAGAATCTGGAGGTACTCTTCCAGGGCAGTGTCCGTCTTCCCCTTCTGGAGAAGCTTTTCGGCGCGTTCCACCCGCTTGCTGATTTCGGCCCGGTCCATTCGCTTGACAGTGTCTGACATGAGAGCTGGAAATGCGCGGAGTGACCCACAGAAATTTTAGGAGGGGGTTGGGCGGGCGGCAATGAAGTAAGGCCAGGGGAGATTACGAAAGTCACCCGGTCGAATAAGTCTTTGGCAATACAGAGCTTTCTGGTATACGTGCCGGGATGCCTCAGGCAAAAACACGTGACCCCGAGCACGGTCTCCAGCATCAGTTGAGCGCCGGTCAGATGGCAATGGTGGCGGTGGGCGGCTCGATCGGTACGGGACTGTTGTTGGGGTCGGCTGCCGCCATCGAAGTCGCGGGGCCCAGCGTGATTTTGAGTTTCCTGCTTGCAGGCTTCATTAGCTGGACCGTAACCATGGCCCTGGGAGAACTTTCGAGCATGCACCCGGCGGCGGGGTCGTTCGGCGTGTACGCCGATCTTTATCTCAACCAATGGGCGGGTTTCGTATCGCGTGCTGGCTATTGGGCCGCGATTTGCCTTTCGGTAGGCGCGAGCTTGGTGGCTTCCGCCACCTACATGCAGTATTGGCTCCCGGCCGTTCCACCGTTGTTCTGGGTAGCGCTATTTTCGCTCCTTCTGGGGCTGGTGAATCTGCGCAGCGTGCATGAATACGGCCGGTTTGAGTACTGGTTCTCGATGGTGAAGCTGGCCACTATGTTGGCGTTCATCGCCATTGGCGGAACTTTGTTGCTGAGCGGCCACGTGGCCCCGCAATACACAACGCATGGTGGTTTCTTCCCCAACGGCCCCGTGGCCTCGTTGCTGGCTCTCACCTTTGCGCTGTATACGTTCGGCGGAGTGGAGATTGTGGCCATCACTACTGGCGAATCCCGCAGCGCCGCAGAAATTCCGCGAGCTGTGCTCTACACCTTTGCGATCCTTACCGTGGTGTACTTGGGCGCGGTGGTGGTGTTGGTGGGAGTAATGCCCTGGGACCATGCGGGCGTTTCCGAAAGTCCGTTTGTGACCGTGTTTCGCATGGTCAGAATTCCCGCGGCCAGCGCTTTGATGAACTTCGTGATTCTGACTGCGGCTTTGTCTGGAGCGAATGCGAATCTGTATGCGGGATCGCGGATGGTGTTTTCGCTGGCGCGGGACGGATGGGCGCCAGCGAAACTGGGACAGTTGAATGCCGCGGGATCGCCGAAACTAGCGGTGCTGGCTTCGTCCTACGGGATTGTGGTGGCGCTGGTGGCCGAGACCTGGGCGCCGAAGAATGCCTTTGTGTACATTCTGAGCGCGGCGTTGTTCGGGCTGATGCTGTCGTGGCTGACATCGCTGGCTGCGCATGTCTCGTTCCGGCGAAGAGCCACTGCGGAAGAGTTGGAATCGCTGCCGATGCGTTCCCTACTTGGCATGTGGGGATCAGTGCTGGGATTCACGCTGGTGACGGCGGCGATCCTGCGCACTTGGTGGGATTCGCGTATCAACCTGGTCAGCGGAGTGGCTTATCTGGCACTGTTTTCAGTGGCTTACGCGGTAACGAGAAAGATCAGAAGACCAAGTACAATACTTCCGTGACCGACCACTTGCTGCAATATCGCCCTGAGTTCCCCATCCTGGAACGGACTACTTACCTGATCAGCAATTCTCTCGGGGCCATGCCACGCGGAGTGTATGACGCCATGAAGGGCTACGCCGATACCTGGGCCACGCGAGGCGTGCGTGCCTGGGAAGAACGATGGTGGATGCTGGCGGCGGAGGTTGGAGACGAGATTGGCGCGCTGATGAACGCGCCCAAGGGATCGGTCTCGACCCATCAGAATGTGACGACCTGCCAGGCGGTAGTGGCGTCGTGTTTTGATTTCTCCGGGAAGCGCAACAAAGTTGTGTACAGCGACATGAATTTTCCCTCGGTAATGTATTTCTGGGAAGCGCAGCAGTCGCGGGGCGCCCGCGTACACATGGTGAAGACCGATGACGGCATCACTGTTCCACTCGATCGGTTGCTGGATGCGATCGATGAAACTACGCTGCTGGTGCCGGTTTCACATGTAATCTTCCGTAGCGCCTTCATCCAGGACGCGCGGGCGATCGTCGAGAAAGCGCACAAAGTAGGTGCGCTGGTGGTACTGGATACCTTTCAGTCGCTCGGAACCGTGCCGGTGGACGTGCAGGCGCTCAACACGGATTTCGCGTGCGGCGGCGTGCTGAAGTGGCTTTGCGGTGGGCCGGGCGTGGGCTATCTGTACGTACGTCCGGATCTGGGGAAGAAGCTGGAGCCGAAGTTTACCGGCTGGACGGCGCACGAGAACCCATTTGCCTTCGAGATTGGTGCGAACCGCTATACCGATCCGCCATATCGCTTCATGAACGGGACCCCGCACGTTCCAGCGCTCGAAGCGGCACGGCCGGGGCTGAAGATCATAGCCCAAGCTGGCATCGATCGCATCCGGGAGAAATCGAAACGGCAAACGGGAAGGCTGATTGAACTAGCCACCAAGCATGGTTGGCGGGTAAATACCCCTCGCGACGCGGAAAAGCGCGGCGGCACCGTTTCGATCGATATGCCCGACGCTCAGGAAGTTTGCCGGGAGTTGATCAAGCGGGAAATTCTGGTGGACTATCGGCCCAAGGCGGGCGTGCGCATGTCCCCGCACTTCTACAACACCGATGAGGAGTTGGAGACTGGAATCAACACCGTAGAAGAAATCCTGAAAGAGCGGACGGTAGCGGCGCGGTAATCTAGCCCCTGGCACACGATTCCGACGGGCAAGGGACCTGCCCTGAGCGAAGTCGAAGGGACGCCCGTCCTCCATTACCAACGTAAGGCTTCTTGGTTGTTTTCTACTGCCCTCGCATCGTAATTCCCCTACACTCGGCCCGACGCGTTCTGCTGGCGTCGGAAACCGTCATGTTTGCGCTGACTTTCATCTCGACTTCGATTCCGGCCGCATTCTGGATTATGCCTCTACTGGGGGCAGGCGCGGGATTGTATCTCTTTTGTCATGGCTTTCAGTTGCTGCAACGAAAACGGCTGATCATGAACACACCGTCGTCGAAGATTCGCAGCGCTGCCATGGGGCTGGTGGAAGTGAGCGGGTTGGCGACCGGTCCGTACACGCTGAAAGCTCCCATCACCGGTGTTGCCTGCTACTACTACCGCACTATGGTCTGGGAGTGGAAGCAGCGCGACAAAGGCAGCTCTTGGGTAAAGGAAGCCGACGAGGGCCTGCACGTGCCTTTCTACCTGGATGACGGCAGCGCGCGCGTGCTGGTGGATCCGCAGGGCGCCGACATGGAAATCCATCGTGACTTTCAGGAAGAATTCAGCCATTCGCTGTTTTCCAGCAGCCTGGAGATTCCGGGGAATGTTGCCGCCTTCCTGACGGGGCATGGGGTCGAAACCAGTGCAAAGGTCAAGGTGGAAGAGTATTGCATCAAGCCCAAGAATGCGCTGTTTGTTTTTGGAACGCTAGCCAGCAATCCCGGGATCGAAGTAAGCGCTGTGCCGGTGCAGACCTGGCGTCCCGCCGAGCTTCCGGTTTCGTTCAGTATGGGTTCGAGTATGTCGTTCTCTGAGTCAGTCACCTTTGGCAGCTACAAGGGCAACGCTGCGCCGTCCAGATCCGCGCCAAGCTCGAAGACAGTAGTTGCGGATCCGGCGCAGAAAGCAAAGATCGCCGATGCGCTCAGCAAAGCGGGAATCACTAATCCCACAGCCTGGGCGGCGGCGGGGATCAACCAGACCCAAACCACGGCAGTCGCGGTAAATGGCGGAGGCGGCGCAGCCGGGGCGGCGCCGGCGCCTGAGCAGTTCGATCTGCATCCTCCCACCGTACTTATGAAGGGCGCGCACAGCCCAGCGTTCCTTATTTCGTGGCGGAGCCAGCGAGCCGTGGTGCAGTCATTGGGTTGGAAATCGGCGCTGATGATTTGGGGTGGTCCGGCGCTGACGCTGGCATGTGTTTACATTTTGGCACTCGAGTTCGGCTGGCTGTGAAGGATGGGACAAAAGGCACAAGATGAATAACATCTCTTCTTTAGCGTTTCTATTTGTGATCATCGGGCTCGCGGTCTACGTGGTCCTGATCTTCAACGGGCTCATCGCTGTGAAAAATGACGTAGCCAAGGCGTGGGCGAACATTGACATCCTGCTCAAGCAGCGTCATGACGAACTGCCCAACCTTGTGGAAGTCTGCAAGGGCTACATGAACCACGAGCGTGAAACACTGGAGAAAGTTACGCAGGCGCGCAGCCAGTATCAGCAGGCGGTTTCGGTGGACCAAAAAGCGCAAGCGGATCAGGGGACAACATCGGCGCTGCGCAGTCTTTTTGCCGTGGCGGAGAACTATCCGCAACTGAAGGCCAATGATAATTTCCTAAAGCTGCAGAACCGGATCACGGAACTCGAAAGTGAAATCGCCGACCGGCGCGAGTTCTATAACGACTCGGTGAACACCTTCAACGTCCGCATTCAGCAGGCGCCAGACACGTTCATTGCGGCGTTTATGAACCTGCGGCCGCAGTCGATGTTCAAGGTCGAGGATGCCGACAAGGCGGAAGTGAAGCTGAGCTTTGGGGCGGCGGGATAGACGATCTGTCTAGCGGCAGCACGAGCGGGGACACTCGCGCCTACAACGGAGCATCAGCCTTCTCACCTCCGTAACCGCCGCGACCCAAACTTCTCAATTAGAATTGCCCCGTGGCTGACCCCGTTTGCATCGGCATTCTGGGCGACTTCGATCCGAGGTCGCCGACGCTGCCCGCTATCGATAAATCGCTACAGCACGCGGCTGCCACGCTGGGCATAACTGTCGCATCGACCTGGCTGGCTACTCCTTCATTGCTCGAACCCAACATCGAGAAAACGCTGGAGAAATTCGATGGCATCTGGGCCGCGCCGGCCAGTCCGTACAAGAGTTTCGACGGGATGTTGAAGGGGATCGAATTTGCACGCCGGAGGGACTGGCCATTTCTGGGCACGTGCGGAGGCTTTCAATACGCGCTGATCGAATGTGCCCGCAATGTGCTTGGAATCAAAGACGCCGACTCCGCCGAAAACAATTCCGGATCGAAAAACATCGTGATTTATCCGGTAGCGTGCGCGGTGCCGAAGCGGGGCAAGGACGCACCCAAGCTCTCCGGCGAGGTCCCCGAAATTCGCTTGCGGCCGGGATCGTATCTACGTTCCTTCTATACCCAGGATGTGGTCACAGAGGAATTCTTTTGCAATTTCGAGGTGAATCCTGAATATGAATGGGCTGCGATGGAAGCTGGTTTTCCGGTGTCGGCGCGCGGGTCGAAAGGTGAAATTCGCGCCATAGAATCGCCTACGCACCGGTTCTACATTGCGACCCTGTATCAACCGCAACTCTCGTCGAAGCCTAAGAAGCCGCATCCCCTGGTGATGGCATTTGTCCAGGCCGCCGCCGACTGGGGACGAAAAAAGCTGGACGATAGTGTGCTGGAATAGGCGGAGCGTCCGGTGTCAGAGTTCGATGAGTTCGAAGGCGGGATAGCTCTCCTTCAGTTCCCGAAAGGATTCAGCAGGCGAACCTGCCGCCACCGGAAAGTAGCGCTGGACTTCCCTCTTGAAGCCATCGAGGTAGGCCTTCAGGATGGCAGGCTTCTCGGTATCCGGGATAGGGCGCAAACGAAATCTCCGCCGCACGCTTCCCTTCTTTAGCGTGACTTCCCCCCTAGCCTCGGCGTTGCGCACCCATTGCGTGCGTCCCCGTGGAGCCACCAGAAAGCGTTTGCCATCCAGTTCCAGCAGATTGACGGGTGTGGAGTAAACACGCCCGCTCTTACGTCCTTCCACCTGAAGCAGGTAGTTGTAGGAAAAACCGAGACCCAGCCCGACCAATATCCCGAAAACGCGGTTGAACACACGTTCTATAGCGGTGGGCGGACGGAAGGCGGGGAGGCCGGTCATGGTTCCATTTTACGGCGAGGAACGACGATGCGCAGCCTGCTGTTAGCCGCGCTTCACAAAGCGCAGCGAGGCCGAGTTCATGCAGTAGCGGAGACCCGTCGGCCGAGGGCCGTCGTCAAAAACGTGACCTAGATGGGCATCGCACAGCGTGCAGGCGACGGCGTCACGAATCATGCCATAGCTGATGTCTCTGGTGGTGCGAACGTTCTCTTCGGCGATTGGCTGCCAAAAACTGGGCCAGCCAGTGCCGGAATCAAACTTTGTCTCGGAACTGAACAGCGCATTGTCGCAGCAGATGCAGCGGAAGAGTCCCTTTTCGTGCAGGTTCCAATACTGGCCGCTGTAGGCAAGTTCCGTGTCGGCGTGGCGAGCGATGTCGAAAGCGGCGGG
>JGI12270J11330_10004277_pt1 | contig 10145 bp, 4 predicted proteins | sample PeaSoiMetSII2010_FD_11330 | JGI IMG/M metagenome (IMG submission 11330)
CGCGACGAGCGCAATCAGGCACTGCATGACGCGACGGACATCTGGTACCAGACTTGGTTTCCCAGAGTTCGCGAGGGCAACGGCCGGCACGCGGCGCGCGCGCCGCAGAGTTTTGTCGACACACAAAGCACGGAAGCCGCACGCCGCCGACAGGAGGGCTTGGTTTACTTGATCGAGCGGGAATTCTCGCTGCCATTCGGTGACTGGTTCAATCACGTGCAAGAAGTTAGAAACCGCTACGCCGCCGACCACAGGTTGCCCGTGCGCGAAGGAAAGTTCGACTGGCAGGATATGACGACTCTGCACAGCCAGCCGGCGAATCGGGAATTGTGAAAATGAAATGCCTGCTGTTGATGGCGTGTGTCCCGCTTGCAGCTCAGACCAGCCGCCTCGAAGCCACGCCTGAATATCTGCGCCCCGACCCGTTTGGCGGCATCGTTGCGGCGGACGGCGGCTCCGGTGGCTTCTCAAATAGCGTGAAATTGGAAGGCGCGCGTGGCGGACATGTTTCGTTTCACCTGGTCGTGAAAATGTCTCGGCCCGGGCCATACACCCTCACGCTGCGATCTTATCCCGCGCAGTTTGGGCCGCAGGCAGAATTATTCTGTGAGTGGTTTCATCTCACTGAATCTAATAAGCAATATTTTCCGGACGCCTTGATACCGGTTCAACAGCCATACCATTCGGCGATGCCCGAGCCGGACAACCGCATCGAAAAACAGACAGCACAGGCTTTTTTGGTTGATTTCTGGATTCCACCGGATGCCGAGCCCAAAACGTTTCACGAACGAGCAATTCTGCAAGCCGGGGGCGAGACCAGCGAACTGAACATTGAGATTTCTGTTCTGCCGGCGACCATTCCGAACGATGATGTGCTGCTGATGGATCACAACTCGTACGGCACGTCGTGGCTGGCGGACGATTACCCGAGTCTCAGCAGGAAGTTGGGCGATGGATTCTTTCGGAGCGACGAGTTCTTCCGGCTCATACATTCCTATCACCGGATCTTCTACGAGCATCGGGGTATTTTCCATCAGCTCGGTTACGGTCACGCAGGCAAGGTTGGGCCGGAGTTCGCCCCTGCGCTCGAAGGCTCGGGACGAAAGCGGCACATCGCGAACTGGGATCTTTACGATCGGCATTACGGTCCACTGCTCGATGGCTCGGCGTTTGCCGGCACTCGGCGCGGCGCGCGGCCGATCCCGTTCGTGTATCTACCAGTGAATCCTGAGTGGCCGGCAACATTCGTCAATTGGGGGGAACCGGGATACGAAACGGAATTTGTAAACGTCGTTTCGGAGATGGAGCGTCATTTCCGCGAGAAAGGTTGGACGGGCACGCGGTTCGAGCTGTTCTTCAATCATAAAAAGCGCTATATGGGTTTTCCGTGGGACGGTGACGAGGTGCGTTTCCCGGCGGATAACCGCTACCTCCTGGAATACGGCCGGCTTTTGAAAAAGGCCGTTCCGGCGGACTCACCGGTCAAGTTCGTGTTCCGCGCAGATGTGAGTTGGGATATGGAACAGCAGTTCAAAGATCTCGGCGGCGTCGTGAATATGTGGGTGGCGAGCCGCGACATTCTGAGTTGGCTGCCGCGCGCTTCGGCCATGCTGCGCGAGCGCGGGGATGTGATCTGGTTTTATTCGGGACCGCCGGCGGTCACGGAACCGGCTTCCACCATCACGCAGTTCCCGCTCGAGGGTTGGATGCGCGGAGTTGGAGGTTTCGTGCACTGGCTCACCGTGAGCGCAGGCAGCGACCCCTGGTTCCACTTCGATGGCGGCGCCACAGCGCTGGTCTATTCGGGCGACCGGTTCGGGATTGCCGGACCCATTCCGAGTGTGCGGTTGAAAATCCAGCGGAACGCGGTAGAGGAACTAACGCTGCTGGCGAGCTTCGCCGGACAGAAGCTCAAAGAAGAGGACCTGAAAACCGAAGCGGCTCGGCTGTACAACCATACGACACCGGCTGAGTGGTGGAATCGACGTCCGGCATTTGCGGACAAACCCACCTACGAATGGAGCGGCACGGCGCTTGACGAAGCCGCCAAACCTGCGATGCGCCATCTCGAGCACATCGATCCGGAAGCGTGGGCCCGCGTCCGGCAGTACGTGATGCGGCTCGCAGCGGAGAGGAACGGACAGAAATGAAGGGTCTACTGCTTACATTTGTGCTGGTGGCGCCGCTCGCAGCCGCCGGCCGAGGTGTCGCGCGCGAGCTGGATGATGTGGCGCGCATCGCGTCGGTGATGGTGGATGGCGACGCGTGCCGCCGCATTGTGACACTGCGCGCGCTCGAATTCATGTTCAAGAACGATCCGCGGGACCAGTGGGTTGCGGGGGACAACTACGAAGTCAACGATGAAGCCTTCATCCCAGTCAAGAAGACGCTGATCCGGCTCTCGCATCTCGCTCCATTTCCTTGCGATGTGAACTTGTGGATGCCGGTTGCCGGGCATCCGGAGAAGGTGCGCATCGTCATTCGCAACACCAACGAGTTGAGTCAGTTCTGGCCCTGGGGAGCGCTTTACCAGGACATGATTCCATCCATGAAGCAGGTGCTGGAAACGGGGCACCGCGTGACTGTCTCAGAAAAACCGGGATGGGTTTCGGTGCTCGCGCCGGTCTACGACAGCCTGGGCGACATCGTAGGCTTGGTCGAAGCGGTCACACAACAACCGATTGATCCGCAGGGGAATGTGAAATGACCAAGCTCAGTGTGGCGCTGCTGGTTCTCCTGCCAGGAACAGCCTCGCCGCAGGTGAATGTCCAGACCGTTCTGGACCAGGTCCGCTCGGGAGTGAAACCTGACGAGGCGATGGCGTACATGCGCCGGGTCTACTCCACCGACCGTTGGTTCACTTTTCCCAAGTTTCAGGAGACGGCGAAATACCTCAAGCAGGCCATGGCCGAAGCTGGTTTGCAAAATGTCGAGGAGCTCGGCGCGCCTGCCGACGGTGTCACGCAATTTGGTTTCTGGACGGAGCCGCTTGCCTGGGATGCGAAGCATGCGCGGCTCGAGCTTCTGGGCGAGGACGTCCCCGCCGAGTTTCGCGTCCTGGTGGATTACGAGAAAGTTCCGTCTTCGTTGGGTATGTGGAGCGGGCCGACGCCGCCGGGAGGCACGACGGCAGAAATCGTCGAATGGAATGAAAACGGCGATATGCGCGGCAAGTTGGTTCTCACCAAGCAGAACCCCGCCAATCTCAAATGGAATCTTGTGAAAAAAGGCGTGCTCGGCGCGATCAATACTTTCACCGAAAATCCGGAGCTTAAGGATGGCCGGCAATGGATAAATGCCTGGGGCGACAACGGGTGGGCATTCACGAAATCGAGCACACCATTGATTTGTTTCTCGATCACACCGCGGCAAGCCGAATTTGTGCGCCAGCGGCTCGCGGCCGGGCAGACCGTGCGTGCTCATGCGGCGGTGGACACACGTTATTACTCGGGCGTATACCCGTACGTGACGGGAGTAATTCCGGGCGCGGAACCGGATGAAGAAGTGCTGACGCTCGGCCACAGCTCCGAGCAGGGAGCGCAGGACAACGCAACGGGCGTGGCAGCGCAACTCGAATCGCTGGCGACGCTCAATCGTTTGATCGCCACCGGCAAACTCGGCCGGCCGAAACGTACGATCCGCATTCTGCTCATGGGTGAGATGTACGGCTCTATGCCGTATGTCGCGACGCACGCTGAGCGCATGAAGCGAACTGTCGCCGCGATGACGGTGGATACACCAGCCGCGCCCTACGATCTGGCCGGGACGGAGTACACCTTTTATATGAATCCGCACGTAGCCAAATCGTACGTTGACGCCTTTGTACTGCACGTTGCCGAATTGTATTTCCCGACCGTCAGCCGGCCCTGGCACTGGCATGAGTTCATGGTAGGGACCGATACGTATCTGGCAGAGCTAACCGTCGGAGTGCCCACGGTGTGGCCCTACAGCGGGACCGGAGTCACTACCCACCATAACAGTGAAGACACTCCCGACAAGGTCGATGTACGTTCCTTGCGCGACCTGGTGATTGTCAATGCTACATATCTCTACACGCTAGCCAGTGCGGGCGAGGCCGATATTTTTTGGCTCGCGGAACTGGCGGCGAACCGGGGGCATGAGCAAATCCTCAGCGCGGCCGCACCCTTCATTGACGGGGCTCTCCACGCACCGAGTGGACAAGAGCTGTCGAGGCTGCTGGCAAGGGGCACCGAGAAGATCCACTATTCGGTCAATCGCGAAACCCAATCCGTCCTTTCCGTGCTGCGCCTGGTTGGGGCGAGTAGCGCTGACAGCGCGCGTCCCACCTTACGCCCCTTGGCCGAAGATCTGAAACATTACGGAGATGCCCAGGTGGCGCGTTTGCGCGCGGCCGCGAATCAAAGAGGGTCACAAATCGGTCTTACGCAAGCCGTCGAGCCGCGCATGGAAGCCGATCGTCAACAGGACGAAGCTGCGCATATTGTGGTCAAGCGCAAGCGATTTGGAACGATTCCGCTAGACGAGATCCATCCGGACGAGCGAGAAGGCTACCCGTCGGGCGCTTGGGATGAAACTGTGATCGCCGCTCTTTACTGGTGCGACGGCGAACGCAACCTGGCCGATGTGATCCGTCTAACGCGCCTCGATCTGAACGCGGGTGACAAATTCGATTTTGTTGGCTATTTCAAGTTCCTGGAACGGCACGGATACGTGGAGCTCAAGACGAGGTGATCGCGGTCAACCCCGCGGCTTACCGATTGAACAGGTCGCGATAATGCTCAGCGGCGTGTTCGTCGTCCAAACGCGGATGTTGCAAATGCAGTGCGCCGGGTGCTCCGGCGAGTTGAAATGCTCTCGAGGTTGAGCTGTAAGCCTTCACCAGCTCGTCGTGCGTGACGGACGCACCCGCGGGTGTGATCGCGTCCGAGATCCACACGGCGCGCGGCGCGATTGCAGCGGCTAAGTCAGGCAGATCGAAATCCGCCAGCGCGCCGGGCACGATCTGCTCGAATATGAGGCGGTGGATCCGGGTAGTCACCACCGCGTCATACGAAACGAGCATGCCTTCGAGCGCAATCGATCGGAGCCGGGTATCGAACACGCCCGCGTACAGCAGCGGAACGGCGGCCCCGTTCCTGCCGATGCCGCTCAAACGGTTTGGATCGACGTCGTCTCTCGCGGCAAGCAGGTCCACGCCCCGGAGGATGTCGCGCGCGCGCATGCCGGCGAGAGTACGGTTCATCAAAATCGCTGTCATGCCGTCTTCGTAGTCTCCGAAGTACCGGTAGGAATCGGTGTCGTTTACATCGGGTGCAATTTTTGTTTCACCCATGCCGCGGAGGTCGACACTGAGCACGATCACACCACTGCGCGCCAGTTCCTCTGCGGGCTTCGCCGCGGCAGACTTGCCTTGGCCATCGGCGATGATGACCGCAGGTCTTCTCGCATTGTCGGATTCCGGAAAATACAGGAGAGCAGGAATCAAAATGCCCGGCTCGCTTTCGTACGTGAGTTTCTCGATGCGATAACCTTCGCGCCGCAAGGTTCCATAGCCTGTGCTCGACACGGTTCCGGAGGCCGGTCGAAAACCGGTCCGTGTGATAGCCGCGGTACGCACTTTGTTTTGCCATGCGCCTAAACTGGCTGCATCGGCCGGCTGCGACCGATTCTGGCGCAAACGCTCGGCACGCGCGCGATTTAACGAAAAGACAGTCTCTCCCCCTAGCGAAGTCGTAACCTGACCCGTCGCGGTGCAGTAGAGCGTCTCGGCGGACTCCGGAATAACCGGCGCCTCGGGGGCTGTATCTTCGCGATCGCGAAAGTGCCGGGAGAGCCAATCGTAAGCCGCCATACGGCGCGGTTGCGAGTAACCGTGACCGTCGTCCGCTTCGAACATTCGGACGTTCGCGAACTGCTGGGCTTCGTGAAATGTCTCGCGCGCTCCATCAATGGGGAAGAANTCNCGGATTGCAGAAAGNATCANGTACGGTTTTGGGGCGGCCGCATAAATGAAATCGGGGTAATCGAGCCCATCGGCGAGCCAGCGGGGAAATACCTGNTCNGCGTCTTGCGGCCCGAGCGTCTTCATCATCCAATGCCAGGAGGTTATGTAGCACGANGGCGCGACAATTTTTATGCGATCNTCCAGAGCCGCCAGGTANGCCGAATGCGTGCCGCCGCCGGANTTNCCGGTGACCGCGACGCGAGCGGGGTCGACNTCTTTNCGNGAAAGCAAATAGTCCAACGCGCGGATGCCGTCCCAAATGGTGTAGCGGGCGATNGCGTCACCGGTGAGCAGGCANTGCGTTCCCTGGATGGTGTGNTCCGTGGTGGAACCACGCAGCTTCGAGTCGCCAAGGTCGTCGTCGTAGATCTGTACACGTTCCCCCTGCCCCAGCGTGTCCCACGTGAGTGCAACGTAACCCCGCCGCGCGAGAGTGACCAGCATCTGCTGCCATGTTGGATTAGCTTTGCCCCCGAGTTCATGGCCCAAAGGATATAGAACAGCCGGGAACGGACCTTCACCAGTAGCGGGCAAATAGAGATTCGCCGCGACATAAAAGTGCGGCTGGCTTTCAAAAATCACTTTTTCGATGCGATAGCCGTCCCGCTGGAGCGTTTCCACGGTGCGGGCATTGAGCGGTGTGCGGTCCGGCAGCCCGCCTATGGCGTGGAGGATGCGCTCGCGTACATAGGCACGGCGGCGCGCCAGGCCCTCTGGTGTGGAAACGTCGAGGGAGTGTTGGCGCTCACGAATCAGGGACTGCGCTTCCCGCTCCATGTATTCGGGAAGCATGCGCCGGATTTGCTCATACTCGCTCAATCCGTGCAGGAAATCCAGGTCTTCGCCTTCAGAATGCTGCGCCATGGCCCTGGAAGCAAAACAGCAGGCCAGGATGAACACCGATCGCAATAGGTGCGGCCGTCGATTCAGCATGCCGTAAGGATATCGTATGCGAGACGGGCAAATATGAGCGGTTTGTTGTGTTTTTGGCTGGCGGTACCGTGGCAGCAGAATTTTGCCGCCCGCGTAGCACGTCCTGAACCGGCAAGCGCCGCGAGAAAGTCGCGGCGCTCCACCGGAAAAACCGCCACGGATTCTAACGCCATCCGTGGTGCGAAATGCCTTAAAACATGAATCGCAAAGCGAACTGAACGTGCCGTTCGGTTCCGGACAGCGTGCTGGTCACCTTGCCGAAATTGGCATCGCCGAAGCCACTATCCGGGAAATTGAACTGCGGCGTGTTGAAGAGGTTGAATATTTCCGTTCGGAATTGCAACTTGTACCGCTCCGTCACCGGAAGGTCCTTGAATATGGAGAAGTCCAAATTTCGCAGCGGCGGTCCAGAGTTCGTGTTGTCGGCGAGATTGCCCTGGGTCAGCGAAGCGGGAGCGGTGAAGTTGGCCGTATTGAACCATTCCGAAGGTGTACGTCCGCCGGAAGGCGCGGCGTTGGGATTGGCGCCGGTCACCAGGTCGGCGAAGCACCCGGCCCACACGCCCTGGCAGCCGCCGGCGCTGACGGTGTAGGGCTGACCGGTGTGCAGCGTGAGAATGCCGTTGACCTGCCACCCACCCAGCGCCATGTCAGCACCCCTGTTCAGGTTGGACCCGAACTGCCGGCCGCGGCCGAAGGGGACGTCGTAGGTAAAACCGAGGGTAAAGTTCTGGCGGATGTCCCACGCCGCGCTCGAATAGTCCAGATTGTAGTTGAGGTTGCTTTTGGTCTGGAAATTGTTCGAACCGCTGAGCGTAGTGCCAGTGTTGGCCAGCGCGTGGCCATAAGTGTAGGAAGCGATGAACTGCAGCCCCTTCGACATGCGTTTTTCCAGTTTCCCCGTCATGGCATTGTAGTTGCCAAAGCCGAAGCTGGATGTCCCCGAAATACTCCCGATATCGGGATACAACCGGAGGGAATTACAGTTGATGGCCGGATTCAGCGTCGCAAAATTGGGGCACGGGTTGAAGTCGGGCTGGAAGAGCTGGTGCGACGAGTGGTTGCCCTGGTAACCCACTTCGAGCACCATATCGTGTCCCAAATCCTCCTGAACCGCAACGTTCCACTTTTGGACCATCGGATTGTCGAAATCGTTGGCCACTTCGCGGAACTGAAGAGAACTGACGGGATATGTAGTGAATACGGTTAGAGGATAGCCAACGGTAATTCCGCCGGTGGGCGCTCCGTTAGCAAAATACGGATCGGGCGAGAATTGGCTGACGCCCCCGGGCCGGTTCAGTTGTGGGGACTCATTAAAAGGCGCCGATTCGCCGCGGTTGGGGTTTCCACCCTGCTGTTCCTCACCGCCATAGAAAATGCCATACGCGGCGCGGATCACGGTCTTCTCTCGAATGTTATACGCGAAGCCGAGGCGCGGACCGAAATCGTGCTTGTCCCACGGGATCAGGTACTGGGAGACACAGCCGCGGCACACCTTAACGTTGGGGAAATCCGCCGGGTAGGTAATTCCGTTCAGCGTATATGGTGTATTGAAATTCGGCGGCAGCGGTGCATTTTGATTCCGCCCGGTTGGAATTTCAAGGGTCAGCGTGTCGATGTTGAAATTGGACTGACGCGCGAACTGCTCGCCAATCGGCGACCACAGTTCGTAGCGCAGGCCATAATTGATGGTCAGCTTGCGCGTGAGCTTCCAGTCGTCCTGGGCATACAAATCGTAAGACTGGCGAGTTGAGGAGATGAAATTGGTGGTCGAGATCTGCCCGTTATTGATCGAGCCTAGCAGGAACGATGCAAACGAGTCGCCGGTATCGGTGTTGAGGAATCCGGTCAACCCGTTGGTGTCTGCCGCGGTCGACGGGAACGCGGTTTCGTTTCGGGAGAAGTTCATCTCGCCGTGCGGAAATGGCACCTGGAAGAAGGGGAATTGAATCGGCTTTACTTCACCGCCAAATTTAAACGCATGGCTTCCCTTTGTGATGGACACATTCTGAATAAAGTCCCAGACGTTGTTATATTCCTTCGTGGGCAGCCAGTCGTTGGCGCCAACCTGGCTGTATTGCCCCATTCCGAACTGCGGAAGACCGCCGTTCAGGGTGGTGGTGGGATCGAGACCGCCGATACCGATCGCCTTGAATTCGTCCGTCGCAGAGTTGGCCTGGGTGCGCGCAGTGACCAAACGGCTGAAGCCAATGCGGGTTTCCGAAATGAGCGCCGGATTCCACACGCGGATGAAGCCGATCTGCGCATTGCGGCCGAGGTCCTGCTCGCTGCTGCCGTAAAAATTGCCGCCATCGAGCGCGCCCTGGAACGGCGGCACCGCGGATTTAGCGGTGTTGGACCAACTGATGCTGCCGAACAGGCTGTCCTTGTCATCAAGTTTGTAATCTACACGCCCGTCTCCCTGATCCGTATTCAAGGCCCCGGCAGTGAGGGTATAGTAATCGTTCTGCGGATAGTTTCCGTTGGCGAACGGTTGATTTGGTGCCGGATATAGAGCGGCGATCTTCATAGCCGCTGGATCCATTCGGCTGGTCGGAATGGTGTTATTGGGGAAGGGTGTGCGGGTGCAGACCCCTGCCCCGTTACAGGTGTTGCTGGCAGGGTCGAAAATCTCGTTCTGCAGAATCGCTTGGCCGGTGACCGGGTCGGTGCCGATAGCCTTGCCTAGCAGTCCCGAAAAGTTTCCCTGTACCTCTGCCGGTGTGGGAATGGTCTCGAACTGGCCGTAGCCGAGGTTCTGGACCACGCCGCCAGCCGTTGCGATTCTCGTGCCCTGATAATCGCCAAAGATGAACAGCTTGTTCTTGATGATCGGTCCGCCGGCCGACCCGCCGAACTGGTTCTGATGAAGGGGAGGACGCTGCACATTCGCCAAATTATTTTCCCAGCGGTTGGCGTTCAGGTCAGTGTTTTGCAGGAATTCGAACAGGGTGCCATGCAGATCGTTGGTGCCCGATTTGAGCGTCACATCCACAACACCGCCGGCGGCTCGGCCATACTCGGCGTTGTATCCGTTGGTCAGGATGCGCATTTCGCCGATGGCGTCCGGTGACGGTCCGATCACGTAGGATGTCTGATTGATGAAATCGATGACGTTAACGTTGTTGTCGACGCCGTTCAGCAGGAAGTTATTTTCTCCGGTGGAACGCACACCGTTAGCGGAAAAACCGCCGTTCTGCGCGTCGCGCGCGCCCGGTTCCGCCAC
>JGI12270J11330_10004280_pt1 | contig 10143 bp, 4 predicted proteins | sample PeaSoiMetSII2010_FD_11330 | JGI IMG/M metagenome (IMG submission 11330)
TTTGTCTCGAAAATGGGCACGAGTAGAGCTACGCTGCCGGGTTGACCGGAACCTCCGTGAAGTTCGCCCCCGGGGCTAGCGCTCCCAAAGCGCGCAGACATCGGAGGTGATGCCGGACACGGGCCTGATGGGTGCGCTCTTCCCAGTAGGTCGATCCCAGTTCCTGATACGGTTGGCCGGTGAGTAAGACTTGGTAAACCACAATCAGCAGATTGTGCCCCAGCGCCACCAAGGCGCGCTTCTGCCCCCGGTGTGGCGCCAGACGCCGGAACCGTGCCGCGAAGGACGAGCCTTTCTGGCGCGAGGCCGCCCATGCCGATTCCGTCAGCGTGCCGCGCAACCAAGTATCGCCCTTGCGGGCTCGCGTGCTTTTGTGCTTACCCGCACTCTCGTTGTTGCCTGGACAGATGCCGGCCCAGGAGGCCAAGTGATGCCCCGTGGGAAACTGCTTCATGTCCACTCCCACCTCGGCCAGAATACTGGCCGCCGCCGTCGCCTTGACGCCGGGTATCGTCTGGAGGTTTTCGAACTCCTTCTGAAAAGGCTTCAGTTGCCGCAGGATCTCGCTATCCAGACCCACCACCTGCTCTTCCAGGAAGGCCATGTGGTCCAGCGACTGGCGGATCAGAAAACGATGGTGATCCGTCATCCGATGTTCCTCCAAGGCAGCCACAATCTCCGGCACCTTGCGACGCAACGCGCCGCGCGCAAACTCGGCAATCTGTTGGGGCGTCCCGTTATTGGCCAGCAGGGCCTCTAGCATGGCTTGCCCGCTCACCCCAAAAACGTCGCTGAGCACATTGCCCAGCTTCACGTTGGCGTCCTCCAGTACCTTTTGCACCCGGTTACGCTCGCTCGCCCCGGCGCCCATCAGCTTGCGCCGGCGCCGCGTCAGATCCCGCAGTTGACGGATGGCCAACGGCGGGATAAAACTGGCCTCAAGCAGGTTGTGGCGTAGAAAATGGGCCAGCCTCCGTCCGTCCTTCCGGTCCGTCTTCTTCCCCGGCAGGCTTTTCACCTGGAGTGCGTTGGCCAGGATGACCGTGAAGTGTGCTTCCAGCAGATTAAACACCGGCTTCCAATACGGCCCGGTGCTCTCCATCGCCACGTGCGTACACTGGTTCTCCTGCAACCAGTCGCGTAGTTTTTCCAGTTCCGCCACCGTGGTGTTGTACTGCCGGATCTCCTCCGTCGCCTTGGCGCCGGCCGCTCCTACGGTCACACAGCACACCACGTACTTCTTTCCGATGTCGATGCCTGCGCATCGTTCCCATACCGCTTCGATCATGTTGGGATTGAACCTCAGGAAGAGAGGCGCGCGCAGGTTAGTTAATTTGTCTCACGGGCTATTCGCGCCAATCTGGGGTACAAAGGCGCGCGGCCGGGTCAGTTTAGCTTTCGGGGTGTTAGCCGCCATAAAGCATTGCGACCGGGGTCTCTTCTATTTCCAGCGTAGCGAAGCTGTCAAGCCCCACCCCGGTACAACGCCGCCCATTTTCATAATCTCGGGTGGCCGGCCCCTGGGCCATGCTAGTTTAGCTTAGGCGCTTGTGCTTGAGCAACACGCCAGTCCCTACCGCACCGAGCATCACGATGAGCGACAATATACTGCTCGGCTCCGGGACCCCTTGCAGATTTCCGTTGAAGCTTGCGTCGCTGAGAGCCGTTCCATACTGGAACACGACCGAATTGCCAATCTCGGCGAGGCTGAATCCGCTTCCCGCGGTGAGCGTGAACTGAATGGAGTTCTTGATGAGCGGTCCCTGCCCTGTTACGCCGCCGTTTCCAGTCGCGCTGTTATCTCCCGCACTGAGGATTCCGTAATCCAATCCAGCCACTTTCACACCAGGCGAGTAGAAATTTCCGTTTGGTCCGAAAATGCCCAAGCCAGCAGTGCTGAGGCCGGCGTTTTCCGAGTGCGCGCTGATGCCGCCCATGTATTGCCAACCTTCGCCAACATTGTTGACGATGCTCCCGTAATAGACAGTGGACCCGTTCAGAGATGCCGAAACCGGGGTCAGGGTGTGGCTGGTATCGAAGAATAACCCCGTCAACACATCTGTGGGAACAAGAACATCGCTGGCAGACGTGTTGGCCAACGTGATGGTCAGTGTATTTCCCGTGAGGTTAAAGACCGCACTGGCTGCAAGAGTTCCGCTGGACCCAGTGTAGGTTATATCGGCCTGGGCTACCCGGCTTCCAACCAGCAGAAGCAGCATCAGCACACCAGGTGCGAAAACTCTTCGACTTTGTAACACTTTCATCCTTTTCATTCGCGTCCTGGCACCCCTCGGAGCCCCGCCAACGGCTGAACAAAAAATCCCCTGGCCTCTTAGCAATTCTGGCACCAATCCACCTTTATTGATTCTATGGCAGTTGCACCCTATGTCCCAGCCAAGAAAACCAATTAAATTGCAACCCGGTTCCAACCAGTTGGTAATGAAGGAGAGGATTTCAGGTATGGGTACGCTATAAAGAACGGCGACAGCCGTCGACCAGGGGGCAGAAGCGCGATTACCCGGCGACCATAGCGCATCGAAGTGCGGAATCCACGTCCAATTGCCCTCATTCGATGAGCAGGCGGACGTGGCGCTCCTGTGGGTGCTCGGGATTTCGCTCGGCCAAGCATCGACACGAATGTCGATGCGGCGGACACGAGCGAAAGACGGAACGTTGCGCGACGGCGCGAACAGGCGAGCATGGCTCGCCTGGACCGATTGACAATCGGTCCGCAGGTTACCAACCTGCCCCACAAGAAATAGCGTACTTAGCCACTCATAAGATGAGCCCACTCACCAGCCAACATCCGGAAAATCTTACAGGAGTGAGCAGTCCGCTCACGGGCGTTTTTGGGCCGCTCACGGCGAGTCTCTGTCCGTTTGCAAGAATCATTTGAGAATCGTCGCTGGGCAACAAGTCCTTTCCATACAATAGTTATCAGCATGGCAGCGGGAGGAGCGCCCAAGCAACGGATCCTGGCGGCCACTCCTGTTTGCAGTGCCACGCGGGGCCTTTGCCGTTCCTCGAAGCCCCAGTCACGCTCGCCGGCGCTCCGCCCGGTTAGGGTTCCGTGGCAGATCAGTCGAATCGGGGATCAAAGGAGAAATGTGAAGATCGGATTTCTACCTGCGTTCGCAGGGCTGCTCTTACTTCCAGTTCCGTACGGAATTCCGCCGGCCGCGGCACAGTCCATCAGCGCGGGGACTGTCGCCGGCACGGTCACCGACCCTTCCGGCGCGGCGGTCCCGGGAGCCACGGTAACCGTCCTGAACCCGGTCTCCAATTACCACCAGGCGGTCACTACCGATCAGGGCGGCGTTTTTCGCTTGAGCAACGTGCCACTCAACAATTACCGCCTGCGGGTGGACGCCGCCGGCTTTGCCAAGTACGAGCGCGAGGCGGCAGTCCGCACCAACGTCCCGGTCAGTCTCGAGATCAGGCTGGCGGTTGCCGGCGCACAGACTTCCATCGAAGTGGTGGCGGAGGGCATCATGGTGGAGAACGCGGCGGTGGCTCACAACTCAGTCGACCAGAACCAGCTCATGTCGCTGCCGGTGGAGTCGCCGGCCAATGGCCTGAGCGCCGCCATTACCCTGAGCACGCCGGGCGTGGTGGCGGATTCGAACGGCTTTTTCCATCCGCTGGGCGACCATGCGCAGACGAGCTACGTGATCGACGGACAACCCATCAGCGATCAGCAGAGCAAGGCCTTCTCGACACAGATGCCGGTGAATGCCATACAGTCCATGGAACTGATCACCGGCATGCCTTCGGCGCAGTATGGCGATAAAACCAGCCTGGTGGTGGACGCGGCCACCAAGAGCGGCTTGGGCGCGAAGCCGTTCGGGAGCGTGGATGCCACTTACGGAACGTTCGGCGAGATCTCCGAGAATACCTCTTTCGGCTTCGGCAGCGCGAAATTCGGCAACTTCACGGTGTTCGATACGGACCGCTCGGGCCGGTTCCTGGACACTCCCGAGTTCTTTCCGGTGCACGATATCGGGAACAACGAAACCTTCTTCGACCGGCTGGATTTCCAGCCCACCGCGCAGGACGCCATACACCTGGACCTTTTCGCGGCGCGCAACTGGTTCCAGATTCCCAACAGCTACTCACAGGCGGGCCAGGACCAACGCCAGCGGGTCCTGAGCTTCAATATCGCGCCGGGCTACCAGCACACGTTCGGGGGCAAGACGCTGTTCACCATTAATCCCTGGGTGCGGCGCGACTTCGTGAACTACTATCCGAGCCGCGATCCGCTGCTGGACGCACCGGCAACCCTTTCCCAGGACCGCCACCTGCTCAACTACGGCGTACGCGCCGACGTCTCGTCGGTTCTCGGCAGCCACACGCTGAAGGCGGGCACGGAAATCAAGCAGACGCGGCTGGACGAGGATTTCAGCCTGGGCATCACGGATTTCACTTTCAACCCCGTGTGTGTCGATGCCAGCGGCGACGCGGCGGGTCCCGCCACGCTGACCAATCCGGCGGGCTGCGGGCAGATCGGCCTGGCGGCCAATCCGAGCCTGGCGCCCGGCCTGGTCCCGTTCGACCTGACGCGCGGCGGCACGCTCTTCCAATTCCGGGACACCGGCCACATCAACGAATATGCCGTTTATATCCAGGATTCGTACGCCTTCCACAACTGGAACTTCAACGGCGGCCTGCGGCTGGATCAATACAACGGCCTGGCGGAGAAGACGGGCATCGAGCCGCGCCTGGGCGGATCGTACCTGATCAAGAAGACGGCCACGGTGCTGCGCGCTTCGTACTCCCGCACGATGGAGACGCCCTACAACGAGAACCTGCTGCTATCGAGCGCCTCGGGCGTGGGCGGCCTGGCCAGCAACGTCTTCGGAGCGTACGGCTCGGTTGCGCTCCAGCCGGGCACGCGCACGCAGTACAACGCGGGCTTTCAGCAGTCGTTCGGCCGCTACTTCCTGTTGGACGCCAGTTACTTTTGGAAATTCACGGATAACGCATACGACTTCGACGTACTGTTCAACACGCCGATCACCTTCCCCATTTCCTGGCGGAAGTCGAAGCTGGACGGGGTATCGGGCCGCCTCGCCACCACTTCCATGAAAGGGTTTCAGGCGCAGTTGACGTTCGGCCACACGCGGGCACGCTTCTTCGGGCCGGAGACGGGCGGCCTGATTTTCAATTCACCGGTGGACTACAGCGTGTTTCGAATCGATCACGACGAGGCTTACGAGCAGACGCTGAACCTGCACTACCAGCGGTCCAAGAAACTGCCGTGGATCGACTTCACCTGGCGCTACGATAGCGGCGCCGTGGCCGGAAACGTGCCGGACCTGGCCTCCGCGCTGGCGCTTACGGGCGACCACCAGGCCGCCATAGGCTTCTACTGCGGCAGCCAGGCAGCCACCTTGACCAATCCCATCACCAGTTGCTCGTCTTCATACGGCGCCAGCCGGGTGGTGATCCCCAAGGCCGGAACGTTCAATCCCGACACCAACCCGCCGCGCATCGCCCCGCGCAACATCCTGGACGCCTCGGTTGGCACCGACAACCTGCTGCACAGCGAGCCCTTCCACCTGACGCTGAGGTTCTCGGTACTGAACCTGACCAACCAGGAGTCGCTGTATAACTTCCTCTCGACTTTCAGCGGCACGCACTTCGTCACTCCGCGCCGCTACCAGATCACTGTGGGGATGGAGTTCTAGGACAAGAACTTCGCCCTTGAAATCCCTTCGGGATTTGGGAGTCAGGAGTCAGAAGGCCGCTCGTAGCGGTTTCTATCCCGCTCCCGTGAATCCCATGGCCGCTGGCGAGAATGATCTAGGCATGGACGGGGACCGTACCGATACTGAACCGTATGAAGAGAATTCTCGCTGTCACTGTCGCCGGATTGGTGTCTCTCGGTACTGTAAGTCACGTATTCGCGCAGTCGCTCGGCAATGCCGGCACGGTTGAGGGCACGGTGGTCGATCCTTCAGGGTCGGCGGTCCCCAAGGCCGTGGTCAGGGTCCACAATGTGCTTACCAATTACCAGCAGTCCACCACCACGGGTAACGACGGCGCCTTCCGATTGAGCAACATCCCGCCGAACCCGTACCATCTGGAGATCACGGCTTCCGGGTTCGAAGTTTTTGCCGAGGACGTCACCATCCGCAACTCACTGCCGGTGCAGGTCAAAGCGACACTGGCGCTGGCCGGGTCGAAGACTACGGTCCAGGTGGAGGGGGGCAGCGCGGACATGATCGAGGTGGATCCTTCGGCGCACGTGGATACCGACCGGTCTCTGATCATGAAACTCCCCACAATCGATGCCGGCGCAGGCTTGAGCCAAGCCATCGTGTACAGCACGGGCGGGGTGGCTGCCGACGGCAACGGGTTCTTCCATCCGCTGGGCGATCACGCGCAAGCGAGCTTCGTGATCGACGGACAGCCCATCAGCGATCAACAAAGCAAAGTTTTCTCCACACAGCTTCCCACCAGCGCCATACAGAGCATGGAGATCGTCACCGGAGCGCCGGAGGCCGAATTCGGCGACAAGACCAGCCTGGTGGCGAATATCACGACTCGCTCGGGCCTGGGGGCGGGGCGGGGGTTTGGAAACGTAGACGCAAACTACGGCTCGTTCGGCACGGCTGGAGGAAGTCTCGGCCTGGGCTACGGCACGGCGAAATTCGGAAACTTTCTCGCGCTCGACGGAGTGCGCAGCGGCCGTTTTCTGGACACTCCCGAGTTCCGGCCGTTACACGATATCGGGAACAATCAAACTCTTTTCGATCGCCTCGACATTCAGCCCACGGGACAGGATGTAATCCATCTGAACCTGTTCCTGGCGCGGAACGGCCTGGAGATCCCGAACAACCTCGATCAGGAGGCGAACGGACAGACTCAAAGGCAGCGAGTCCTCACCTGGAGCCTGGCGCCGGGTTATCAGCACACATTCAGCGCGCACACGCTGCTGACGATCAACCCCTACATCCGGAAGGACCAGTTCAACTACTTCCCGAGCGACAATATCTTCAACGATGCGCCGACGACCCAGGGCCAGCAGCGGCAACTTCTAAACTGGGGCGTGAAGGCGGACGTCTCCACCACCAAAGGCCATCACACCATCAAGTACGGAGTGGATCTGAAACAGACGCGCCTGCTGGAGAATTTTCAATTCGGCATCACGGATCCAGGCTTCAACCCGATCTGCGTGGACGCCGACGGCAACGCCGCTGGTCCCTCGACCGTGTTGGACCCGAATCAGTGCGACGCTCTCGGGCTGACCGCAAACCCGACTTTGAATCCGGGTATAATTCCCTACGACCTGACCCGCGGCGGGCAACTGTTCACCTACCACGCCACCGGGAACGTCAATCAATACGCTCTTTACGTACAGGATACGATTACGGCCGGAAATTTTGTCTTCACTCCGGGATTCCGTTTCGACCGGTACGACGGCCTGAGCACCGCGACCAGCCCGCAACCGCGGCTGGGAATCGCTTACAACATCAAAGGCAGCGGAACGGTTTTGCGGGTGGCCTACTCCCGGACGATGGAGACTCCGTTCAACGAGAACCTTCTGCTGTCGAGCGCGACCGGCATCGGCGGGCTGACGCAGAACGTGTTTGGCTCGGTGAGCTCGCCGCTGCAATCGGGCAACCGGAACCAATTCAACGGCGGCTTTCAACAGGCGATCGGCAGGTACCTGCTGATTGACGCCGACTATTTCTGGAAGTACACGCACGGGGCGTACGACTTCAACACGCTGGGGGCCACGACAATAACTTTTCCGATCGTGTGGCACAACTCCAAGCTGGATGGAGTCACGGGCCGGGTCAGCACCACGAACATGAAAGGCTTTCAGGCCTACTGGACGTTCGGCCACACCCGCGCCCGGTACTTCCCTCCCGAGGATGGAGGACTCATCTCCCAGGGCGCGCCGTTGGCGGGCGGCGTGTTCCGCATCGACCACGACCAGGCGTTTCAATCGACCGGGGTATTCCGGTATCAGCACAAGAACGCCGAGTGGCTCGCCTTCACCTGGCGTTATGACAGCGGACTGGTAGTGAGCGGCGTGCCGGATGCCGGCGCGGCCATGATCGGCGGATTCGCCGGCATGTCGCCGAATCAGCAGATAACGATCGGCCTGGCCTGCAACGGCGTGTTCGCCACGGTTGCCAACCCGATTTCCGACTGCGTAGGCCCGGGCGGCGCCATAGGCAAGGTGACTTCGACGCTGCTCACGCTGCCGCAGGGCGGATACGATAACTTCCCCAGCCGGGAGAACGACGACCACAATCCCGATCGCGTGAAACCGCGCAACACATTCAACCTGGGGATTGGCACCGACAACCTGTTGCACAAGGAAGGCCACACACGAGTCACGGCATCGATCGACATAGCCAACCTGGCGAACAAAGTGGCGCTCTACAACTTCCTGTCGACGTTCAGCGGGACGCACTTCCTGCAGCCCCGATCGATCGCCGCGCGGATCGGCCTGGTTTTTTGATCTCAGTACGGCGGCAGCACGATCGCGCGCAGGTCCGCCGGCTCTAACGCGGAAACGGGGTTCCGCCCTCCGGTCCGTACCAGTCGTAATCCACGGCCTGACCATGGATGCGCCAGCGGCCGGGCGTGGTGGTGTCCATCCAGTCGAGCGGTTCCGCCAAGTCCTGCGACGTTGCAGCGGCCCGAAAGGCGCGCTGGATGGCCGGCTTGGTTTCGCTGTTCAGGGCTTTCGGATCGGGGGAGACGAACAGGGCGGTTCCGCTGCGGGCCACCAGATCGAGCCAGCGGGATGCCAGGAGCCACGGGAGTTGCGGCGTGACGGGCGCGCAATCGGCGTCCAGATCGAAAAACGCCCGGTGCTGGGGCCCGCGGAACGCGAGGGTGTTGACGCCCATGCGCCGCGTGCGGTGGAATTCGCGGCCGCTGGTATCATCTCCGGTGCGCTGCAACTCGAACAATCCTGCCGCCAGATGGCCGAAGGTGTTGCAGCCCAGGACGGATTCGCCGCCGGCTGCCTGGCGAATCGCGCGATAGAGAGCGAGCGTGACTTCGGCGGTGGTTTTGCTCCGGTCGGCGAAATGCCACTCGCGATCGGTGAGGTCCGCGCCCATAGCCGGCCCCCAGCGGCCCAGCAGATCGAAGCTGGTGTAATCGTGCTTGACCAACTCGAAGCCCCAGGACACGACGCGGCGGATATCCTGGCGGACCATCTCCATCATCTCGGGGATGGTGGGATCCACGATGCTGTTACCCGAAGCGGAGCGGGCACGCAGCCGCGCGCCGGCCGGGACGGCGGCGGTGGTAAAGAGGGGACGCAGCCAGATGCCTGGGCGAACGCCGCGCTTTTTCATGGCTGCGGCAAGCCCGGGCATATCGGGAAACCTGTCGTTGCCGCGTTCCCAAGGGCCCGCGGTGTTGGTAATGGACCAACCGTCGTCGATGACCATGAACGGCCGATTCGGGCCGGCGGGCGCGAGGTCGGCCATGAGATCGGAGTCGCGCTGAATGTCGGCGGCCGAGCAGTTCCGGCCGTAGGCGTAATACCAGTTGTTGCCGCCGTAGACGGGCGCGGGCGGGAGACGCGGCTGCGCGCAAAGAGTGCGGCAGAAGCGGCGCGCCGATTCGAAGGCGCTCTCGTCTTTACTGCCGCGGCGCGTCCGGACGGTGGCGGCTTCCAAGGTGCGTTCGCCCAGCCGCACGGCGCCGCCCCCATTGCGCAGGTCGATCCACAAGGAGATGCCCACGGGATCCACCTGCCAGAACGCGAAAGACGAAGCGCCGGTGGAGACGCCATAGCCGTGAGCAGCCTGGCCGTCGAAGGCGAGAAACTGCCACGGAAGGACCCGCTCGCCGAGGATGCCGCGCCATTCCAGGTCGCCGTAACTCCGTTCCCAGTGATCGTTGAGGATGCGCCAGCGTTCGGGCACATTCGCTTTCCAGCGCAGACGAATCCGCATCAGCGGGGCTTCCGGCGCCTCCACCCGGACGGGCAGGTCAGACCCGCGCGGCTCGGTTTCCACGGCGATACCCCGGGCGGTCCATCGGCGGCTGTCGCGGGCCAGCGACACTGTGTCGTTTTCCAGGAATGCCGTTACCAGATCGGGCGGACGCAAGATATCGACATATCCATTGGCCGGGCCAGTGGCTTGAGGCGCCGCGGCTACGGGG
>JGI12270J11330_10004282_pt1 | contig 10142 bp, 8 predicted proteins | sample PeaSoiMetSII2010_FD_11330 | JGI IMG/M metagenome (IMG submission 11330)
GGCATTTCGCGGCCGGTAGGTTACGAGTGGTTGAAGCGTTATCGTCAAGGCGGGGTGGAGGGCATCGCGGAACGCAGCCGGCGTCCGCAGAAGAGTCCGCGACGAACCGAAGGGTCGGAGGAGCAACGGGTGTTGGAGTTGCGGCGGCGCTATCCCGACTGGGGCGCGCGCAAGTTGCGAGTGCTGCTGCAACGCGAAGGGATCGAACTGGCGCGCAATACGATTCATCGCATTCTGCTGCGGCACGATTTGATTGCAGCCGAGGACCGCCATCCACCTGCAGTCGAGCGCTTCGAACGGAGTGTGGCCAACGAGTTGTGGCAGATGGACTTTAAAGGTCCGAAGCTGTGGTATCGGAAGGTGGGGCCGCTGTCGGTGATCGACGATCATAGCCGCTACCTGATCGTGTTGCGAGCGGTGGAGAGTACGCATACCGAACAAGTGCGGGAACCCTTGCGGGACGCCTTGTGCGCGCATGGCGTGCCCGAGGCCATGCTGATGGACCACGGTACGCCGTGGTGGAGTGTGCAGAGCACGGGGGGCATGACCAAGCTGTCGCTGTGGCTGATGCAACAGGGGATCGCGCTGCACTGGAGCCGGGTGCGGCATCCGCAGACGCAAGGGAAAGTCGAGCGCTTTCACGGAGAGCTACAACGGGCGCTGGCACGACGGCGCACGTGGATGGAGGACGCGCAAAGCTGGCTGGACGAGTTTCGCTGGGAACACAATCATGTGCGGCCGCACGAGGCGTTGGCGATGCAAACGCCGGCCAGTCGCTGGCGTCCCAGCTTGCGGCGCTACGATCCCAACCCGCCACGATGGGAATATCCCGCCGGCGCAAAAGTGCTAAAGGTGGACGCGCAGGGGAAGCTGACGCTGGCTGGCCAGAACTGGAAGATCAGCCTGGCTTTGGCTGGGGAATGGGTGGAAGTGGTGCGCCTGGAGAGTCGGTGCCAGGTCTACTACTGCACCACTCTGATTCGCGAGATCGACCTAGGGATCCAGCGCTCGACCATGGTCAAGCGCTGGATCCCCAGGTCGAAAGAAGAACCCAAACTGTAAGGGATGTCCCGGGACGTTTTGTAAGGGATGTATTGGGACTGGACAAAAAGACGGCTTGAATGGGCCACCTACCTAGCTCTCGGGAAATGGGGGAACGTCCCGTCTGTCCCCGGTATTGCCGTCCCGGTATTGCCGTCCCCGGTATTGCCGTCCCCCGGTTTTGCCCCGTCCCCGGTTTTGCCCCCCACGCAGGTTCAACTCCTGCCACCCGGACCATTTTCTTGTTGAGAGGACTGGTCCCGCCCGCCTGGAAGTGCGGCCCCGCCCCCCGTCGTAGATAAGCTAATCTCGCTGTTTCTTCGTCAGGTGGATTTAGCGTCGGCGAGTGAGTCTCTTTGCCGAGGCCTCGGATCCAGGTGGTTCACGGAACGGTTCCACAGAAATGCGCTCGTAACACACTTCCAGCACGGTCAGGTATTCTGTACCGCCCGGCAATTGAAGGACTACGCTGTCACCCGCTGCCGACTTCATCAACGCGCGCCCCAGAGGTGACACCCAACTGATGTGGTTGCGGTTGAGATCGATCTCGTCGGTGCCCACGATGCTGACCACTCGCGATACTCCCGCGGCATTGGCATAGCGCACGGTCGCTCCGAAGAATGCCCTCGTCGCCGCCTGCCCCGCTCTCGGAGCTTCCGGGTCCACCACTTCCGCGGCTTCGATTCGCTTCGTGAGAAAGCGAATCCGCCCATCGATCTGCCGCAGCCGCCGCTTGCCGTACTGATAGTCGGCGTTTTCACTGCGATCGCCGTTGCCGGCGGCCCACGCCACCACCTCCGTCACGGCCGGGCGTTCCCGGGTGAGCAGAAACCGGTGCTCATCTTTGAGGCGCTGCAGCCCGCTCCGCGTGATGTAGTTCTTGACTGGCGTCGCGGGCTCGTCCGCTTGTGGTTTTCTCGTAAACCCTTTTCGCATCTCGTAGTCTTTCCAAGGCGAATCCAGTGGGTGCCCCTAATGAAAGCGGATGAACGCCGATGAAAAACACTGTAGGTTATCCGCGTTCATGGGCGTTCATCTGCGGCCCTAGCTGATTTTTTCACATCCTGCAGCCCCTAACCATCCTAGCCATCATCTCGAACCAGTGCCGGCCGAGGCATGCTTGGGAGGTCAGTGCTGAAGCCGGCTTGTGTGAATCGATTCCAGAAACTCCCTGATCACCTGCAAGCCGAAAGTCAATAGTTGTTCAGAGGCAATTTCACTCATTAACGGTCCGGCCAGGGGTCAGTGAGTGAAATCGGGATGTTTCATCAATCAGGGTCAGTGGTGCGCGAAATCGATTACCACTGCGGCCAGCCAAATCGGAATTGACAATAGCCAGAAGATTCCGCAGTGCCATCGTTTTCGGGCGAGGATGAACGCACCCCACGTCAGATTCAACACAAGGAAGACAGCACAGACTGGCAAAATGGAAAGTGCCCAGATGAATGGCTCTCCTGTCACCGAATGCAAGCCAAGCTCCCGCTCCCGTGGTATTACCCAACCATTCGAAGCTCTAACCGCATAAACGACGGCACCGATGAAATTGAGGACGAGCAGGACTATGCCCCATCGCTGTGCCCCAACGTTCCTACGATTCGATTGTTCTGAATGCATGGCATTTCGTGTAGTGGCTTTCATCGCCAGCACTTTACTCTGAATTTGCAGGACTTACCACGATGATTTCCGCTAACGAGCGTTTACACTCATTGGCAACGACCAACCCCTGGTCAATGAGTGAGATGGCGATTTGTCGCCAACTAACACACAGCTTCCGGATAGCCGGCTAATCGGGGGTTGGCTCGCGTTGCACCACCACCAAAAACACCACACCAACAATAGTAAACATTCGGAATGCCTCTTCCTGCCCATTCCACATTTTCGACTGCCACATCAGAAACCATTCGCCCCCGACATCGAGGAATGCCACCAACCACATCAGCAGGCTCGTCGTCAGCGCAATCAAGGCGACGTTCAGTGCAGCGGCGAATTGCGCCCTGTCCGCTCGATACGATTTCAGCAACCGAACACCAGCCCACCAGCATAGAAGCATAGTGACTGATTCCCAGGCGATGATGCCGATGTAGAAGACCGTATGTACTAGCGGCGAATTGACGGCGCCACATGAGGTGGTTCCCCGGAAGGGTTGAGTCCATCATCAGGACGTGGCGGACAAACTCATAGTTGGAGCCGTAATCCGTGATGTTGTTTAGGACCAGAATCGTGTAGAAAAGTGCGATTGCAAAAACGAGAACTGCTTTGGAAACGCGAAGCGCCATTACATGCCACATAGGTTGTCGCACGCGGGAATTATATCTCTCGGTGAATTACCGCGAACTCTCTTGGAGAGCGCACAAGATTAACGGGGCAAACCGGAAGTAACTGTTGCAACCAGACATCAAGTGTTCTTGCGAAAAACCTTTCGCGTATTCGAGCAGCTTGACGATGTCGTCAACGACATTGTCAATTTTGCTGCGGCTAACGATGCGCCGGGTCTCGAAGGCAAATATCCACTCACCCAACTATCGCACTCGTTTGAGGTCCATTATCCAATCCGTTTCCCACGTTTTACCACCGTCGCTTGATTCTGCCTGCTCCCAGTGACCTGAGGTGGGTGTGATCTTGGACCATATGAGGCGTGTGCGGACTGGTTTCCCGTCTTCGGTATCGTCGTTCGCATAGAACGTTCCTACGCCATTGAGGAAGCTGCCTCTCACTGGCGGATCCATCGGACCAAGTGGCGTCCTGCTGTCCATCCACCAGATCGACCACTGCCCCGTCTTGGCGTCGAACGATCGGAGAGCTACGCCGCGATAAGTGCCGCCCGGAACTTCGAACACGGTGTCGTCGACATTAGCGTAGCCACCCATCAGTGGCTGGGTGAATAATGTCCCTTCGAATTCGATCCACTCGTGACTGTTGACGAGGCGATGCTTCAGCTTTTGATGATGGATTTGCCAGCGTCCGAATAAAAAATCGAAGTCATGCAGTCCGGGCGGCTCGCGATCTGCATGACTCATCTCTTGTCCCAACCCCGGAGAGGACTGCGCCACAGTGAGCCCCGACGACGCCAGGCCTATCCCCAGGCACAAGATCACAGCAATGCGCTGACGTATTTCCACGTATGACTCCTCTTCGTACCGAAATACTGCCGGCCCCAGTTTAGCGCATGGCTGAAGCAATCAGCGACAACCCGGTGCTTAACCGCAATGAGAGCTTGTTGATCTTTCAGTGGAAACCTGGGGAAACCTGGGGACGGAAACCTGGGGACGGAAACCTGGGACGGAAACCTGGGGACAGACGGGACGTTCCCTGGTTTTTTTCGACCAATATGGGAATGCGGGGCGAATCGCAGCCAGAAACGAGCGATGCCGAGTCACAGACCTAATCATCTTCTGATATTTTCTGGCCATGGCTCGATTGCCTCGCGTGGTTGTCGCAGACGTTGCCCATCATGTTACGCAGCGCGGCAATGCCCGGCAAGTGATTCTGGCGAACGACCCGGATCGCGTCGCTTACCTGGAGTTGCTGCGGCAATATGCTGAGCTCCACCGTCTTGCCGTGCTGGGCTACTGCCTGATGTCCAACCACGTGCATTTGATCGTCGTTCCCCGCACCGCCGCAGCCTTGTCGCAAACGCTCAAGCACACCACGGACGCTACGCATCTTATTGGAACGTCCGGCAGTCGTCCAGTGGGCACGTGTGGCAGGGACGGTTCTATTCCTGCCCCTTGGACGATTCGCACCTGTGGGCAGGGCTGCGTTATGTGGAGTTGAATCCGGTGCGTGCCGGCATGGCGTCAGCGGACGGAGGAGTGGCCATGGTCGAGCGCCGCGGTTCACTGCAACCCCGAGGTTTGCAACCAAATGCTGGAAATGGAACGCTGGCAAAAGCGGTGGACGGTGGCAGGGTGGAGTGAGTATCTGGCAGCGGGAGAATCGCAAGCCGAGGTCAGCGCGCTGCGCCAGTGCACGCACACGGGTCGACCGCTGGGAACCATCGAATTCATAGCTGCGCTCGAACCGACGACTTTGCGGCGGCTCGCTCCGCGAAAGGGAGGACGGCCGCCAAAGCCCGCACCTGATCCCCGTCAGCACAGTCTTACTTTTGTTGCCTAGCTCTCGGGAAATGGGGGAACGTCCCGTCTGTCCCCGGTTTTGTCTCCCCGGTTTTGTCTCGGAAGTTTAACTATCAGTTCACACTCCTATCACAGTCCGGTCACATTGCTTTCGTAACATCGCGTCTAGTCCCAATCATTAAACGCGCGGTTGACTGAACCGCGACAGCGTCATTCTGTCACCGCAGTTGGTGTAGCGGAAGGACGTTCCAATTTGGCGGAAAGCTTGATCGACGGTTGCGTTGTGAATGCTGTGAATGCCGTTGAGCCAGGGCGCGTGTGAACCGGGCTAGAATCGCGGGCTCTGAACATAAACAAAGCAATCTCATTCCGGCGAGAAACCCGCCGCGACCCGAACCAGGAGTTTCTTATGCGGCCAATCTCACCTTCCTCACCTTCCCCAAGTTCCGTTTTCACGTTCGTTCAGCGGGCTCTTCTGATCGCGGTCCTGTCGATGGTCAGCTGCGTGGCCGTGGTGGCGCAAATTGATCGCGCCGTTCTCGAGGGTACGGTGACCGATTCAACGGAAGCCGCGATCGTGGGAGCGAGCGTGAAGATCGTGGCTGTGGACACGGGCATCTCCCAGGAACAGCGGACCAATTCGAAAGGCTACTACCGAATTTCGGGCTTGGCTGTGGGTCGCTACACGGTGACAGTCACCGATGCCGGCTTCAAGACCCATGTAATCGAAAACGTCATAGTACAAGTCGGTCAGACGCGCACATTGGATGTCCAGTTGGAAGTTGGCGCGGTTGCCGAAAAAGTCGAGGTCACTGCAACAGCAGTTCCAGTAGACCGGAGTTCGCCTGAAGCATCCGCGGTCATCCGCACAGATCAGATCCTGAATCTCCCCAACAACGGCCGCGACTGGGCAAGTTTCACTCTGCTCGCACCCTTCGCGCAGGATGACGGTGGCGGCGATCAACGAACCATTCGCTTCGCGGGTCGCGCCCGAGACGATAACAACTTTCAGTTTGACGGCGTCGACGCGGGCGGTATTCAGGAACAAGCTCAAAAGTCGCAAACCCGTTTGCAAATCTCTCAGGACGCAATCGAAGAGTATCGCGTCAGTAGCGCACTATACGATGCGGAATACGGCACCCAGGCCGGCGGACAGGTCGACGTAGTCACCAAGTCGGGAACGAATGACTTCCACGGGTCGCTCTTTGGCTATTTAAGAAACTCGGTTTTCGATGCGCGGAACTTCAATGACTTTGACGTCAACGGCAATCCCGCCATTCCTCCTTTTCGCTTTGGTCAATACGGGATGAGTGTTGGTGGCCCCATCGTCAAGGACAAGTTGTTCTTCTTTCTGAATTACGAAGGCCTTCGCCAATATGGAGGCGCGACGACACGAGTGCTCGTGCCGTCACCCTCGATTCAACGGCAGACTCTGGCAAAGTCGCCACAGATGTGCTCCATCCTTCAGGCTTTCCCGTGGCGGGCTTCCACCGGTGCCATCGGAAACTGCAATCCTGTCTTCGTTTATTCGGATGGGGCCTTCGTCAGTCAGAGCAATAACCCGCAAACCCCGCTGCCCGACTCCGATCAGTTCACGGCGCCTGCACCCACGACGGTGCACGAAGACACGTGGCTGGCGCGAATCGATTACAAAGTCAACGACAAAACGCTGTTATACGGACGGGCCCAGCGCGACATCAGCCTGGTCAGTGGGACGAATGGCGCTGCCGTTCCCTATGACCTGGTTCAAACCATCAACCACCCGGCGAATTACTTTATCGCCCTGCAGCGGACTTTTTCTCCGGCGGTGCTGAACGAAGTCAAACTTTTCGTGAACCGGGCTCCCTTCATTAATCCCCAGGTGGCCCCGCTGGACTATGCCGTTCATACAAATGACTGGGTCCAGATCAACGACGATAACGCAGATCACGAAGTGGGTACGACCTATGGCGTAGTCGATAACCTGACGTGGGTTCACGGTGCCCACACTTTCAAGACAGGAATGGAGATTCGCCGGGTTCGGCTGAATCAGGGCAAGACAGCGGACAACAACCTCTACTTCGCCGACAATTCCGGCAGCGCGGACACGGGCTTTGTGAATGGCGCGCTTTATCAAATTGCGTTCACCGCTCCGTGGTGCTGCCACAAACTTCGGCGTACCTTTTATATGCCCTACTTCCAAGATGATTGGAAAGTCACTCCCACCTTGACGCTCAATCTGGGACTGCGTTGGGAATACTACGGGGTTGCGAACGAAGCCGACGATCGCACTACGGTTTTCGATGTCAATCAATTTCATGGAGTTTGTCTGGGATCGGGCTCGACGAATGGACCTTATCCCACGCCCATCAACACGCCGCCATGTCCGAGGAATCCGGCTCTGTATAACGCCGACTACCGGAACTTCGATCCGCGCGTCGGCTTTGCCTGGGCTCCGAGTGTCTTTCATGGAAAGACCGTCATTCGATCGGGTTTCGGAATTTATCATGGTGCGGCTCAGAATGATGACCTTAACGCCGGTTTGGAGAGCGACCGCTACACCGCGTTCGTGAATCTAGACCCATCTGGCCCAGGCACGCCCCTGTTACCGGCCTATCAGCAGGCAGTCCCAAACCTGAGTGCATTGGGGAGCAACGTTGCCAACCTTCAGCAACCTCGCGCCTTGCAGCGCCAGGGGCGCCGCGATCTCTATGTCGAAACCTGGGGTCTTACGATTGATCGCGAATTGCCTGCCAACTTTCTGGCATCCGCGCAGTATCTTGGGTCGCACGGTGTGCGGTTGTTTTCTCGCGGAGGGGTCAATTTCTGCATTACCCCGCCCGACAGCAACGGGAATTGCACACGCACGCTGGATCAGTACTATCCTGGCGGCGACCCCTACGGTTCCGTAGACTACAAATCCGATATCGGGGCCAGCACCTACCATGCGCTGATGTTGAGTTTAGAACGCCGTTTTGACAACGGCCTGTCTTTCCAGACCCGCTATACCTGGTCTCATGCCATCAATGATGGCTCGGTGGGCGGAGGGGAATCCAATGGCCCGGAAAATGTAAATTGCCTCCGCTGTGACTTCGGGCCGAGCATCTTCGACGTTCGTCAAAATTTTACGGCGAATGCAGTTTACCAATTGCCATTTGGACCAGGGAAACCCTACTTGGATGAAGGGGGCGTGTTGGGGAAGATCGTCGGTGGCTGGAGCTTCAGCGGTGTTGGCCTTTGGCATACCGGCCATCCCCTTACCATCACGATGAACATCTCACCAACCCAACTCCCAGACGGCAATGACCAAACCACTCAGCGGCCTGACCTCGTTCCTGGAGTTCCCGTGCTGCTTCCGGGAGGAGTGCAGAACCATACGATCCCCATCAATCCCGCCGCGTTTGCCCCGCCGCCGCTCGCAGTCGGGACGGATGAACTCGGGGTTCCGTATGCTTCATATGGCTTGGTGGGCCGGTTCGGCGACGCTCCCAACGGCCTGATTCGGGCTCTGGACGCCTGGCAGATCGACATGGCGCTGATGAAGACAACAAAAATAACCGAGCGTGTTTCCGTGGAGTTTGGCGTGCAAGCATTCAACATTTTCAACCACGTTCAACTCGGAGATCCGAACCCTAATAACCTCGCGTTTAATTACGTGCAGGTGGGTTCCGCATGGGTACTTCAACCGGCAGGAAATCTTGGTCAGATCACGACGACCAACAATTTTAACAATAATAACGACAACGCCACTTCGCCCAACACGGGCACCGGCCTGCCGCGGCAGCTTCAATTGATGCTTCGCTTCCAGTTTTAGGGAGATGGTTGCGCTGGCTGGCAACCGGCCACTTAATTCTTTCTTGAGATTCAGCTAGGCTTAAGACTCGCTCGTCTAACTTCATCTGGTGAGGTGTTATTTGCGGAGACTGGCGCTTCTGATTGTGACTGTATTTTGTGGGCTAGTTGTACCGAGTTACGCGAAAAGCGAGGCCGCCAAATCCGACCCCGTCCTGGTTGGCGCTGGCGATATTGCGAGTTGCGACGACCTCTCCGGAGCCGAAGCCACGGCAAAGTTGATTGAAAACATTCCAGGCACAGTCTTCGCGGCGGGAGACTTGGCGTATCCCGATGGCTCCGATGAGCAGTTTGCCAAGTGCTACGGCCCAACCTGGGGACGTTTCAAGGACCGCACCCGACCCGCAGCGGGGAATCACGAGTATCACAGCGACGGCGCATCCGGCTACGCGCGCTACTTTGGCGCAGCCGCCGGCGATCCCAAGAAGGCTTATTACAGCTACGATTTGGGCGCCTGGCACATCATTGTTCTGAACAGCGAGTGTGACGAGGTCGGGGGCTGTAATGCTGCGTCCCCGCAGGGACAATGGCTCCGGCAGGACCTCGCGCAACACCCGGTGGCTTGCACGCTGGCGTATTTTCACAAACCCCTTTTTAGTTCCGGCGCGAAACACGGCAACGACCCGTTGATGAAGCCGCTGTGGCAGGCACTGTATGAAGCCAACGCGGACGTGGTCATCAACGGTCACGATCACGACTACGAACGCTTTGCGCCGCAGGATCCCGATGGGAAGGCCGATTCGAAACGAGGCATTCGCGAATTCGTGGTCGGCAGCGGAGGCAAGAATTCACACCGGAGTTTCGACAAGCCCAAGCCGAATAGCGAAGTGCGGAACGCGGATACGTTCGGAGTTTTGAAGCTCACTCTGCATTCGTCAGGCTATGACTGGGAGTTCGTGCCGCAAGCGGGCAAGAGCTTTCATGATTCCGGTAGCGGCTCTTGCCACTGAAATAGCCAGAAATCAGGACGGAAACCTGGGGCGGAAACCTGGGGGGCGGAAACCTGGTGGGGAAACCTGGGGACAGACGGGACGTTCCCTGGTTTTTTTCGACCAATATGGGAATGGGGGGCGAATCGCAGCCAGAAACGAGCGATACCGAGTCACAGACCTAATCATCTTCTGATATTTTCTGGCCATGGCTCGATTGCCTCGCGTGGTTGTCGCAGACGTTGCCCATCATGTTACGCAGCGC
>JGI12270J11330_10004290_pt1 | contig 10133 bp, 7 predicted proteins | sample PeaSoiMetSII2010_FD_11330 | JGI IMG/M metagenome (IMG submission 11330)
GATCGTACTGACGCCGGCAAATTCCATAGCGGCAAAGCGCGCGGCCGACCGGCCCAAGACGCCCCGCTGCGCGGATGATTCACTCTCTTGCACCTTGTCCAGGATCTCGTCGGCCGTGAAGAATGCGTTCGCCTCCTCCGCCAAGACGAAGCCCTAGAAAAACACTGGCCGCGGCCGGACCTTCGTTGCCAGCCACATGGCCATAAAGCCGACTACGGCCGATTGTGGTCGAGGCCTTTGCGCGATAGCGTCGCCATGAAACATGCGCGGGTGGCGACCGATGGCCTGGAAGTTTGTCGAGGCTTCTGACGGCAGAATAAGGCCTTTGGCTATTTTACTGGCGGCATTCGCTTTTTTCGATGCGGTCGAAGCGAAGGCGGATNGNTGCCCCACCGCAAAGGATGACATTGCGACGGATCGACCGAGCCAGACAAATTCGAGCCTTGTCGTTCCCGTCGGCAGTCTGCAAAGCGAAAACGGCGTGAACTTCATCGCCTCGCAGGCTAGCCAGGCACTGGACGCGACAAACACGCGACTGCGCTTTGGCCTTGCCCCCTGTTTTGAGTTTCTCGTCGATTTGCCCTCGTATTCGGCGACCGTGCACGGCTCCGCCAGTTCGGGATTTTCGGACGTGGCACCGGCGTTGAAGTGGCAGATCAGTCCGCTGCCCGGTACTTTTGATCTTTCTGTCGTAGCAGGTGCTGCGCTACCGACCGGGAACCCCGATATTTCGGGTAAGGGTTTCCAGCCCTATTTGCAGTTTCCGTGGTCCTGGCAACTGCGCGACGGCTGGAGTCTCGGCGGAATGGCAACCGAGTTCACCCGGCCCACGGACCCGATGACCCGGCTGATCACAGAAACGACCTTTGCTCTAAACAAGAACGTGACCGAGAAAGCGAGCTTGTTTGTCGAGTATGTTGGCGATTACCCGCAGAATTCGAGTCCCAGCCTGCTTCTGAACTCCGGCGGCACCTATCGCCTGTCGTCGACCCAACAGGTCGATTTCCGCCTGGCCTTTGGTCTCAATCACAACGCCCCTTCCTACATTGTCGGCGTCGGGTATTCGTTCCGGCTTGATGGTGTGCTTCTTGCGAAACAAAAGTGACAGGCTTGTTTTGATCCGAACTCAGGGGCGTCAGGTAACCTCCGCCCCTGAAGCGATCCTGGCCTCCAGCGCCGCAAACCGCAGTTGCAGTTTTTTCAATTCGTCTTCCGGCAAATGTCCGGCGCACCCCGTCATGACGCGCCGCGCACGATCGAGCAGTTTCAAGCGCAAGTCGGCATGCTCGGTGGTGCTGGCGATATGGTCGAGCGCGCGCATCAGCCTCAGGCTTACCGCAACGTCGGCGGCGGCATAGTGCCTGATCTGCTCGAAGGCCGTATCGAGCAGGCCGTCGAAGCTTATCCACGGCATGAACAGCCGCAGCACATGCGGCGGCGCGTAATAATAGGACGGCGGCGATACACGGCTCAGCCAGATGATCATGATCCGGCTGATCTGGTCGACGCAGCTGATCGCCGTAGAGGGGTCGTTGACCGCGGGCGACATCGCGCGCAACGCAATGTCCACGATCTGGATGATGCCGAACTCGACATCCTGCTGCATGGTGCGTGCCGAGCCGATGTCGAACGCGGCGATCAGATGCTGCGCGCGGTCGGCCGGCACACGCTCGGGCTTCGACACGCGCATCAGCGGAACGCCTGAAGGCACGAACTGGCCGACACGGTGCTCCAGATGCACGGAAATCTGGTAGGCCTTCGCAAGCGTGACCAGGCGATTGATATTGACATAGCGGATGTAGCCGGACTGCCGGTTGAGAATGGCCGCCCCATTCTCCGCCGGCGAGACGTCGCTGCGGTCGGGCAAGCGGAACGGCCCTCGCGGATATGGCATGAATTCGTCGATGACCAGTTCGGCCTCGCCCGCAATCCGGTCAACGATGTGGTTGACGCTGATGGAGTGTGAAATGTGGTTGATGAAATAGATCAGCCAGCCCACGCAGACCAGCGCGAGCACCATCGCCCCGGTCACGGTCACTACCGGGACGAACGGGTGGGGCAATGCGCGTGCGGCGGGCAAGGCCGCCATGCAGTAGGCGAACGTCCCCAGGAACATCCCGAGCGTTCCCTGCGTGGTGCGGTCCCTCACGAAGCCGATCAGGATGCGCGGCGAGAATTGCGTCGATGCGAGCGTGAGCGTCATCAGCAGGATCGCAAACACGATCGACACGACGGTCATGATCGAGGTCGCAATGCTGCTGAGGATGACTTGCGCGACGCCGGGATCTTCATGAGAGGGGAAAAGCGTGCCCGGGATCCAGGCGCTGATTCCGGGAATTCGTTCTTCAAGCGACGAAAGGATTGCGCCCGCCGCGCCAAGGATCATCGCGATGAGCAAAGGCCGGATCAGAAAGCCGCCGCGAAGCGCGTACATCGCGGAACGGAACAGGACCGGCAAGCGCTCAAACATTCAGGTGCCCAATGTCGGCATTGACGACATCGAGGGTCTCACCCGATCGGGTCGAATTCAATCAAAATCGGCCGATTTGCTCAGGCCGAGGCTGATCCTCGCCGCCGGCGAATCTTCATTGTCCTAGAACGCGCCATGAACCTTGAGCTGGACTGCCGCGAAGACCAACAGGAGCAGCAGGCCGCACATCACCGGAGAATATGGATTGACATGGTCGTTTGGAGAGTGATCGTTCATGGCCGGGCCAAGGAGAGAGGAATTTGGCGGCAAATATCTGGGGGAAGCCGTAGTAATTCCAGATCAGTTGGGCGCTCACGTTATAAAGGCGCAATAAGTGCCGGCGCGCTCGTTCGGGCGTGTCAGTAACGCGGAACGTTGCCTTACCTGTGAGAATTCCTGTGGGAATTTTTGCTCCTGCGCGGTGTCCATGCGCTGGGGGATTGCGCCCAACAGGAGAGACGCATGAGCAAACTTGCGATCCGGCTTTTGATACTATCCATGACTGCGGCGGGGCTGGTGGCGGCTCCCATGGTCACACCGGTCAAGGCGGCGACGAAGATCAGCAAGGCAAAGAAGAACAAAAGGACGGCGTACAGGACGGCTCCAGCCAAGGATCCGGGAGCCAACCCGTTTTCCCACGATATGTACGATGATTTTGATCGAAGAAATGCCGGCGGCGGAGGCGGCTATTGAGGCCCGCCGGTTCCCTGTGAGCCAAGTTCCGCGATCTCGCTTTCATGGCCGAAATAGGCGCGCTCGATCCGCTGGGGCAGGTTGGCTTCGCTGGTCGGGGCTTCCAGCATGACGTGTCCCTGCACCAGCGCGTAAACGCGGTCGGCGGCGGCCAGCGCTTTTTCCAATAACTGTTCGACCAGCAGCACCGCGGTGCCCTGGCCGCGCAACTTGGCGATGACGTTGAGCACGCGGTCGACCAGCACCGGCGACAGGCCCGCCGATGGTTCGTCCAGCATCAATAGCCGGGGGCGGCGTATCAGCCCCTGCGCCACGGTCAACATTTGCTGTTGCCCGCCCGAAAGCGCGCCGCCACGCTCGTGGCGCTTTTCGGCGATTTCCGGAAAGAACGAGAGCGCTTCCTCGAGGCGCGTTGCGCGTTCGCCGCGTGGCAGGTCGTAGCCCGCCAGAAGCAGATTGTCGGTGACGGAAATCTGCGTGAACACGCGATGGCCTTCGATGACATGCACAAGGCCTTCGCGCGCCGCCTCGCGCGGCGTGGTATTGGTCATGTCGCGGCCGGCGAAGCGCACATGCCCGGCATTGACCGGCAGCAATCCGGAGATGGCGCGCAGCAGCGTGGTCTTGCCGGCGCCGTTGGGACCAAGCAGCGCCACGACCTCGCCCGCCGCCACCTTCAGATCGACGCCGTGCAGCACGCGGATCTTGCCGTAGCCGGACTCAAGGCCAGCGATGGAGAGCAGGGGCTCAGCCGCCGAGGTAAGCACTGACCACCTCCTTGTGGACGCGGATTTCCGCCGGCGTCCCGGCGGCCAGGATGCGGCCAAGGTTGAGCACGGTGACCTGATGGCAGATGTCGAAGATCAAATCGGCGTGGTGCTCGACCAGCAACAGCCCCGTGCCGCGGCGGCTGATCGCGATGATGAGGGCGGCCAGCCGCTCGATCTCGTCATTGGACAAACCAGCGGCGGGCTCGTCGAGCAGAAGGAAATCCGGTTCCAGCATCAGCGCGCGCGCGATCTCGATGAAGCGCAATTCGCTGTGCTGGAGGCGATCGGCGCGGATTTCGGCGAGCGTCTCCAGGCCAACCACGCCGAGCAGCGCGCGCGCCTTGTCCGTCAGCCTGCGCTCGTCGCGCCGGTTGCGCGGCAGCGCCAGCAGCGCCTCGGCGAAACTCGCTTGTCCCTCGATGGTGCCGCCGATCATGACGTTCTGAAGCACGGAGGCTTCGCCGATCACGCGCGGCGTCTGGAAGGTGCGAGCGATGCCGTGACGGGCGCGCAGCGTGGGAGCGCCTTGCGGAAGGGTGATTTCGCCGAGCCTGATGGTCCCGGCTTTGGCGACATAATAGCCGGAGATCACGTTCAGCGTCGTGGTCTTGCCGCTGCCATTGGGGCCGATCAGGCCATGAATCTCGCCGGGCTTGACGTCGAGATCGAGATTGTCGATGGCGCGCACGTTGCCGAAGCTGAGCGTCACGCCGCGCAGGCTCAAGGCGCGGTCGCCGGCACTTCTTTGCAAGCAATCCGCGAGCGCCGCCGGACGCGGCACGATCGCGCGATTGGACGCGAGCGGTCGCCGGTTGCGAAAATCCAACAGCGCGGCAATGCCGCCGGGCATCACCAGCACGATCACCAGCAGCAGCACGGCGTAGAGGAAGGTCGACCATGCCGCCAAGGGGGCCGCGACTTCCGGCAGGATGGTCAGGATGATGGTGCCGAGCAGGGGGCCCAGGATCGAGCCGCGGCCGCCGATCAGGATCGCGATGAAGAACAGCACCGAAAGATCGAAGGTGAAGGCATCCGGCGTGATGTAGGTTTGTAAGGAAGCGAACAATCCGCCGGCAATCGCCGCCAGCGCGCCGGCGAACAGGAAGATCGCGATCAGCATGCGTGGCTTGGAAATGCCGGTGGCCTCGGCCGCCACCTCCGCGTCGCGGATCGCGATCAGCGCGCGGCCGAACCGGCTGTGGGCGACGTTCGCGCTCAGCCAGGTACATATGGCGGCGAAGGCGACGCAAAGATAGTAGTAACCCCACGCGGTATTGAAGGGGGCCGGGAATTCCGGACCGGCAATGCCGATGCCGCCGCCGGTGACGCTCTGCCAGGCGAGCGCGATTTGGGCGACGATGGTGGCGAAGCCGAGCGTGGACATCGCGAAATAGAAGGTGCGCAGCCTTAAGGCCGGAAGACCGACGACGACGCCGAACACCGCTCCCACGCAACCCGCAATCGCCAGCGCCGGAAACACCTCGACCTGCGGCAGGACATTGCCGGCCACTAGCACGCTCGTGGTGTAGGCGCCGAGCGTTAACAGCGCGACATAGCCGATGGCAAGATGTCCGGCGAAACCGACGATCAGATTGAGGCCGGAAACCAGCACCCAGTAGATCGCCGCGCGCGTGCCGATCAGCGCCCAATAGTCGTTGCTGACGAAGGGCAGGATCATCGCGGCGGCAAGCACCGCGAGAAATGGCGCGAGCTGCGGCCACATTCCGCGCAGCGCGCGGGCCTCGCTGCGTGCAGGCGTTGCGGTGACCGCGGTCATCACACCCTCCGCGCTGTGGAGAATCCGAACAGGCCCTGCGGCCTGGCCAGCAGGACCACGATGAACAGCGCGAACACGGCGACCGAAGAAAAGATGCCGCCGACCAGGAAATTCGCGGCCTGCTGAAACAGCCCGAGCGCGAGCCCGCCGATCACGGCGCCGCGATTGTTGCCTAGGCCGCCGAGCGCCACCGGCACGAAGCCGTAAAAATTCAACAGCGCGCCATTGGCGAAGAAGGCCAGCAACAGCTCGCCGCCGGAAAAGCCGGCGACGCCGCCGATGATGCCGGCGAGCGCATAGCTTGCGACACGCAAATTGCGCTCGGGCAGGCCGAGCGCGCGCGCGGCGAAATTGTCCTCCGCGATCGCGAGAAAGGCGCGGCCGACCAGCGTGCGGCGATAGAGATATTCGAGCGCCAGTATAGTGATCGCGCAGGCCAGGACCGGAAGCCAGAATTTTTCGTCGAATACGCCGCTGCCGAGCCCGATCAAGCGCGGAAACGGCTGCGGCTCGGTGCCCCATTTGATCGCCGCCACCTGCTGGATCATCAGCGCCAGCGCGAGCGTAGAGAGGACATAGAGATGCTGGTCGAGGCTCTTGAGCACCGGCCGCACCGCGACGAATTCGGTGATGACCCCGATAATCGCGCATCCGATCAGCGTCATGAGAAGTCCGGCGATGATCGGCATGCCGAGCTTGAGCGTGAACAGAGAGCCGAACACNCCGCCGAGCATCGCAAGTTGCCCCGCGGTGAAGCTCATCACCCGCGAGGTCGAGAACATGGTGTTGTAGGTNACGCCGACCAGCGCATAGATCGCGCCTGCCGCAAGACCGGATGCGAGAATGGAGGCGAACATTGGCCTTACGCCATCCGCCGCCCTTAAGTATAGCCCGGCGCCACTGCGAAGGTGCCGTTCTTGGCGGTAGAGGCCTCCGACATCACGATCTCGTCGGTCGGATAGCCGTTGTGCTGGGTCGGCGTGAAGGTGTAGTTGCCGAAGTAGCCGGGATATTTCGACAGGCTGTTCCAGTATTTGACGATGCCTTCGCTGTCGGTGGATCCGCTTTCTGCGACAGCCTTGGCAATCAGCTCGATCGCATCGATCCCGCCGGCGACCCACCACAGAAGCGTGTCGCTGATCGAAACATTGGCCTTGAGCAGGCGCTCGACCAGGTCCTGGCTTTTCGTGGGCAACTTGCCGGATGCATCGTAACTGCAGCTCTTGTACCCGATCGCGTAAACTTTCTTCCAGTTTGCAGGTTTCTCGACGAGGCTCGCGATTTCACCTGAAGACATAGAGGGATGACCGACGAACGAAACGTCCCAGTTCATCGCTACGCGGGTATTGAACATCCGCGCTTCCATGCCGGTCGAGACGCTCCAGACCACGATCACTTCGGCGCCGGCGTTCTTGGCGCGCAGCATGTCCGGTGTCATGTCGGGTTGGGTCGAATCGATGTTGGCCTGATAGACCACATCGGCGCCATCCTTCTTGAAGGCGGCTACCGACGCGCCGACCGCGGTGACGCCATAGCCCGTGGTGTCGCCGATCACGGCAATTTTTTTCACCTTGAGGATGTTGAGGCAGTAGTTGCGGACGGCGTCGTCCCATTGACTGTTCGAAGGCGCCATACGGAACGCATTCGGGAATTTCGTTGTGTCGATCAAGCTCTCGACGACACAGGGATGGATGTCCGGCATCTTGGCGCGCGCCATGATCGGCGTGGTGGCAAGCGCCTCGCCGGAATTGAGCGGTCCCCAGATCGCGTGGACCTTGACCTGGCTGATCAGTTCCTGGGTGGCGTTCACCGCCTTGGTCGGATCGCCCTGGGTGTCGCGCATAATGATCTCGATCTTGCGGCCCTTGACGCCACCGGCGGCGTTGATGGCCTCCGCAGCGAAGTTCACGCCGCGGTTGAAGCCGATGGTCGGCGCTGAGCTCGGCCCGGTCATCGCGGCAAGGCAGCCGATCTTGATTGGTTCCGATTGGGCGAGCGCCGGCATCGGAAACTCAAGCGCCGCCGCGCCGACGGCGCCTGCGCCGCCCAACAGAACGTCACGACGAGAAATCGTCATAAAGGCCTCCCTGATGTCTTTGCCGGCGCTCGTGGTTTTCGCCCGGGGCGCTCGTCGAATGCGTTTTCGGCTCTTGGCCGAGAATTGGCATCTCGGGTCAAATTTGAGCCTGATCCGGAAGGGTTGTCCAGAGCTTCTCGCCGGGGTCGGGCTGCATTGCGGGAAAGCGCGTCCTGCCTCTCGGAGGTCCCGCGCGGTCCTATCGCACATTTCCGGTGAGTTCGAGCAGCGCTTGCCGGACCTGCGTCGCCACGCTGCGCCACTCGCGCGTCTCCTGCTGCCGAAACAGCCGCGCGCTCGGGTACCAGGGGCTGTCGTGCCGGTCGAGCAGCCAGCGCCAGTCGGGCGCATGCGTCAACAGGATCCAGACCGGCTTGCCCAGCGCGCCGGCAAGATGCGCGACGCTGGTATCGACGGAGATGACGAGATCGAGTTGCGAGATCAGCGCCGCCGTATCGGAAAAATCCGTCAGCTCCTCACCGAACTGGAGCATATCGCAATTCCCAAGCACCTCGGCATCGCCGGCGCGGACATCCTTTTGCAGGCTCACAAAGGTCGCATCGATGCCGAACAGCGGCAGAAGATCGGCTAATCTCATCGACCGCTCCTGATCCCGGACGTGCTTCGCATTACCCGCCCAGGCAAGCCCGACCCGAGGAGCGCGTTTCTCCCCGAGCAAATCGCGCCAATATTCCGCGGCCTGCTCCGGCACGCTCAGATACGGGATGTCAGCGGGAATAGTATCGAGCCGGGTCTTGAACGCCAGCGGCAGGCTGGGAAACGGGCAATGGAGGTCGAAATCCGGCAGCGGGTCACCGCTACTGATAATTTGCGCCGCGCCGGCAAGATCGGTCATGAGCTCAAACAGCGGTTCCTGGACTTCCATGACGACCCGTGCACCGCGCGCTTCAACCAGCGGCACGTAACGGCAGAACTGAATGGTATCGCCAAATCCCTGTTCGCTGTGGAGCAGGATCGTTTTGCCGGCGATATCTTCTTCGCCGAGCCAGCGCGGCTGCGCGAAATCGCGTTTGGTGTTTTTTAGCGATGCAGCCTTGCGGCGCCACTCATATTCGATCCATCCACGCTCGAAGTCGCCGGTGACGAGGCGCGCCAGGCCTTTAAGAAAATGCGCGTCGGCAAAATCCGGACGCAGCGCAATCGCCCGGTCGTAACTCGCCAGCGCCTCGTCGAACCGCTTGAGGTCATAAAGCGCTGCGCCGCGATTGGCGAGCGCCTCGGGGTAATCGGGCCGCGAGGCAAGCGCGGCATCGTGGCTTGCCAGTGCTTGCTCGAGCCGGCGGAGTTTTTGCAAGGTGACGCCGGGCTCAGCGGCCTTTTCATGATCGGCCGCCCGGTACGATCTCGCAAGGTCATGCAAGGCGACGCCGCGATTGGTGAGTGCCTCGGCATTATCCGGTTCCGAGGCAAGCGCGCGCTCAAAATCCCTAAGCGCCTCGTCGGAACGTCCCAACTCGTGCAGCGTGGCGCCACGGTTGAGGTACGCCTGCGCGTAATCCGGGTTCAGCGCAACGGCGCGGCCGTAACTTGCGAGCGCTTCATCGAATTGCCCTTGATCGTTCAGCGTGGCGCCGCGGCCGACCAGCGCTTCGGGATAATTGGTGCGCAAGGCGAGCGCGCGGTCGTAGCTTGCCAACGCTTCATCGAACCGCCGAAGCCTGTGCAAGACAGCGCCGCGGTTATAAAGCGCCTCGGCGTGATGTGGCCGAAGATTGAGCGCGCCGTCGTAGCTCGCCAAGGCTTCCTCACGGCGTCCCAGTTTATCCAGCGCGTTGCCGCGATTGCTTAGCGCATCGGCATTGTCCGGCCGAAGCAAAAGGGCGGAATCGTAGCTTGCGAGCGCCTCGCCGAACCGCTTCAGTTCATATTGGGCGATGCCGCGATTGACCAGCGCCTCGACGAAGTCGGGGCGGAGCGCGAGCGCGGTGTCATAACTTGTCAGCGCCTCGGCATGGCGGCCCAATGCCTGCAAGGTTACGCCGCGATTGTTGAGCGCCTCCGGATAATCCGGCCGCAAGGCGAGCGCGCGGTCATAGCCGCTCAGCGCCTCGTCGTAGCGGGAAAGCTCCTGCAGGACGCCCGCGCGATTGTTGAGGACCTCGGCGTGGTCAGGCTGGAGCGCGAGCGCGCGATCATAGCTTTCGATCGCCTCGTCGTACCGCCGCATCTGCTTGAGCACCGCGCCGCGATTGCTGAGCGCCTGGATGAAGTCGGGCCGCAGCGCCAGCGCGCGGTCGTAGCAGGAAAGCGCCGCGTCGTGCCGGCCCAGCGACGTATGGATGACGGCCAGGAGGTTGACCGTGGCGGCGGAATCAGGATCGGCCG
>JGI12270J11330_10004303_pt1 | contig 10114 bp, 10 predicted proteins | sample PeaSoiMetSII2010_FD_11330 | JGI IMG/M metagenome (IMG submission 11330)
CGCGATGTGCTCTACCCCACCCTCGACCGGCTCGGTATTCCGCGCGCTTCGAGATCGGCTGGATTCCACACCTTCAGGCATTCGGCCGCGAGCATGGTCAACGCGGAGACCGGAAACCTGAAACTTGCCCAGAAACTACTGGGGCACTCAAACCTAAACACCACGGCGGACGTGTACACCCACACGTCGGCCGAGGACGAACGCAAAGCCGCACTCGCCTTGGAAAGGGCAATCTACGGCAATCTGTTCCGAACTGTTCCGGAAACTGCGAACAAGAACAGCCGTGCGGCGATTAACTAGGCAGGAAACGATGAACGGCTCGACTCGCAACGGCAAGAAGAAAGGCCGCTTCCGGGTTTAGCCCGTCAGCGGCCATTGGTTGCGGGGGGTGGATTTGAACCACCGACCTTTGGGTTATGAGTTCAGCTTGAAACGAGATCTCAACGTGTTACGCGGTGTGGGAGGGGTTCTAATGAGGCGGTTCGGGATGGCGCGATGACGCTATTGCGGGGCTAGGAGTGGGGCCTTCACCCGCAAGCCTGCAACCTCCGGTTAACAGTTGCACGAACCGCAAGACTGACAGGAGCGTGATCTCATGCGAGAAGAACTTCATTTTCGGCTTCCCACAAGCCGGTTTCTGGATAGTTTCCGTGTTGCCGACACTCCAAGCGCGTTGCCCCGGCCGGAGGAGGCTGGCACAACCCGACTCCAGAATGCGGTGCCGGCGATAGAGATGATAGGGAACGGCATACAGGTAGGCCTGCTCGGGAATCGAATGATGAAATGCCGTGTCGAATACGGCTACCTGCGGAACGGTTTGCCGAAGAGTTCCCGGGCCGCCAGAATGCCTTTGATGTTATTGGGATTGTGAAGGGGCGCAAGATCGATGCAGTCCTCGATCCCTTTTAACACCTTGTCGTCAATGAGAGCCGATTCCTTGAACAGTTCACCGCCATGCACCACTCGATGTCCCACGGCATGCATGTCGGCTGTGCTCTTGATTTCAGGCACGCCTGACCTTTCGGATGCGAGGTAGCGAACCAGGTATTCCAACGCCGGTGAAACGTCACGTAGCGACGCGGTGAAGGTCTGGGCAGGCTGGCTACGATGCTGAAACCGGATGATCGCCTCGCTGCCAATGCCCTCAATCTCGCCGCGACAGATGCGATCGTCGCTGTGTTCCCTAATCCGCTCAAGATCGGTGGAAATCACTTGAAATTTCAGACTGGAGCTTCCTGAGTTCACAACCAGAACGTTCATCACAGTACCCTCGGACCGGCGGGCCGCACCCAAGATAAGCTCTACCGCCCCTTGACGGCAACGATGTCCGCGCGCCCAGGTTGCGGCGTGGGAAGTAGTGAGGATCTCGAGCAGCCTGAGTGCCTTCTATCCCGAGGCCACTCATCGGCCCCAGCCGTACGTCATCCTGCTTGACCAGGACAGCGGCATTCTCAAGCGCCTGGATCTTCAGGCCAGCAAAGTAACGTCTTTCTCCCTCGTATCGGATCGAAAAAGCCAGCTAATATCCACACAAATCCTCCTCAACTAGGTGGTCGGTTGTCTGGCGATTCCTGGCGTCACCCATCTGCTCGACGCGGGGGCAGACTTGGCTGTGGTCCAGAAACTTGCTGGCCATCGGCAGATCAGCACAACGGCCGTCTACGACAAACGTGGCGAGCCGGCGAAGCTCAAGGCGGCTGAACTCGTGCGGATACCGATACAAGTACAGCGGCACATGTCACTCGCAACCCGTCGAAATGACCAACACCCCAGAAGTCGCCTTCGAGGAAGCGCAGGCCGTCGAATGGCGAGCCCTGAGTTCCCCGAAGCCGGTTTCTGGACCACGAGACGAGGCAGGGCTGGAGATGATCGACCATCCCAGGAAGCTGGGGCTCCGCGGTTACTTCCAGTCGCCGACCATCCGGGAACTGGTTCGGTTACTGGTCGCAAGGGCGTTTATCGGTACCAATACACTTGGGACGCATCCCGGACAGGAGGCATCGCTGCAGGCGGACGAGTGCGCTGCCCTAGTAAGGGATGGGTCCCTTCTCATCGAAGAAGCCGTCTGTGGGGCCGTCGTCGGGAAGAGTGGCGAGCTGGATGACGACCTTGCCGCCTATCCCTTATTGAGAAACCTCCCACAATTCGCGCCACTCTTTTACATTCGCCCTTGCACTTTGGCAGAGAAGGAACAGCCCATGCTATCGTTCGTGAACACCGAGCTCCTCCAAGTGCCCCCTGATCTGCTTCAGGCAGTCAGTCTCACACGCGTCGATTGGTTGATCGAACCCATGCCTATGGAGTATGCGTATGCTCAGTGTCACGAATGGACGATTTCTTAGTCTTGGCGCGCACATGATCGATTGCAAGTGAGCATCGATCTCGTATCTCACAGAATTGCCTGGCCTCGGCACAATGTTTCCCGCTATTGCAAGCAGCGAGGCGCGAACCCGCTCACACATTGGGCATGACGGGTCGAGATGATGGGAGTCAGAAGAGTGGGACCCCAAGAGTTCCAATTCATAACCAACCTTCCGAATCTCCCTACCGACCACCACGTACTCGGGCCACACCTCGCAGCAAATGTGGTAGTCTCTGACTAGTTCGGTTACGCTCGGGCCTACCTCAACTGATGCCACGTCACACCTCACTTCCTGGGTACCAGAGGCCATCTCCAGCCATGTCGCGACCTCGAGAGCAATGCGGGCGGACCGCCGTAATTATGAATTCGCGCTGCTCTCATCGTTGTCATTGCGACTCTCGTTGAACCTTGAATATTCGAGATTTGCTGTCCGCTCGCGCGCTAATTGTTGAAGGACATGCCTCTTGAGGACTTTGCCACAAACAAACCTCACGCCCTCCCTCATCATGCCGAGCAGTAGGTTCTCTCCCTCTTGGCTGATCGTGGTCACGTTTCTTAGGTCAACGATCAGCGTCAGCTTCGGCGCCGAGATGCGAGTGTCGTCCCACTCCCGCTTGAGCCCCGCCACCCACTGGGAAAATAGCTTCCCCTCTAGCACTAAGCGGCATCGTTGGTCCGTTCTGAATGTCGTTATCTTCAACATAAAAGTGTCTCTGAATCGATCTCGTAACACATGGCCTCTACGTCCTCTGGATACCGGCATGGCAACGCAGCTCACCGCATGTAGACGAGAATCGCACTCATCATGTCTCCGATTGCTAGTAGAAACGCGATGCCAAGCAAGACTATGGCTGCGAAGAACTGTGTGTCACTGCTGCCCGCCTGAACATATAGGGTAACGGGGTAGATCATCGCGGCAATGTTTATGATCGCGAGGATTACCCAAAACTTTGTCTTCTGAGTTGTCTGCGTCATGTTTTCACCTCCGACCTGTTCCTCAGCCGCAACCCGGAAAACTCATCGAGTGTTGCCTAGGTGTAACCAATCGTTCGCTCGCTTTTGTCGGTCGCTATCTACAACATTCATTGCAGCCATGATTAGGACTTCCTGTAACGTGAAACCGCGAGTTGTGATCTTCCACATAAGCGCCTCACAGGTTGTGCACCCTGGATAAGTGCAGGTCATCCGCCATTCCAGATTTCTCTAAGTACTTGGCGCAATTGCGCTGCTTCTCTATGCGACACTTCGCACCGTGCCCTTTCGAGGGCAGTGCCTCAATGTGGGCAGAGACTCCGAGGCCTCGAGAGGTCAGCGACGGCTAGTCGCCGGAAAAGTGCTGAACAAATCGATCGGTGTACCAAATCGTGGGGCCCATCAGTGACCCCTATGGCACACTCTGGTCGGTGAGGAACGTGCAGCCGGCATTCAGCCCCAAGCACGCGTGCATGCGGCGAGTCTTATATCAGCAACTGCGCCAGAATAATCTTTGCGATCATCGCCACCGGATACACTGCGGCGTAGGTAAGGTTGGGTGCATCGGAGTTGGCTTCGCGCGTGGCGTAAGCCAGACAGGCTGGCTGCGTCTGGATACCGGAAACCAGGCCCATGAGCGATGCGAACGGAATTTTGAGCAACTTGTATCCCACCACCATGGACACTAGCGTAACGACCAGCGTAACGGCCGCCCCCGCCAGCAGCATTGCCAGGCCGTTCTGGCGGAGCGTCTGCGCGAAGGAATAGCCGGCGCGGATGCCAACACCGGCGAGAAAGAACACCAGCCCAATCTGCCGTAGCGTGAGATTGGAGTGCAGCGGCATGATCCATGTGATGCGGCCGGTGCGCTCGAGCTTGCCAAGGATGAGCGCGATTAGGAGCGGCCCGCCAGCGAATCCCAGGCGGATAGTCCCGCCCGGCAGCGGGATGGGTACGAGGCCGACGAGCACGCCAAGAACCATGCCAAGGGCGACGGAACCGAAATCGGTTTCAGCGGTGCCGCGGATGGAGTCGCCGAAGAACCGGGAGATGGCGGAGAAGTTCTCGCGGCGGGTGAGCACGCGGACGCGGTCGCCGAGTTCGAGGCGCGTGTCTCGTGTGGGGACGAAGTCCACATCGCCGCGGCGTAGGCGTGTTACGGTGGCGCCCATGGTGTTCTCCAAGTTGAGCTCACGGATGCGCTTGCCGACAATCTCCTGGCGGGAGACGAAGACGCGGCGAAAATCCAGCTGAGAGCGGTCCTGCTCGATGTGGGCATCGAGGGGCTGGCCGAAAATCTGTTCGGCGCGCACGAGCCCGTCGTCATCACCGACGGCAACCACAATGTCCGCCCGCTGCAGCCGCGCGTCGCCGCGGGCGATGTCGCTCGACTCTGCATGCTGGATACGGCTGATTACAAAGCCGGGGTCGCGGTGCGGCCGCAGAACCTCCTCCACCGTCCGGTCGAATACGGCGGGATTCATCACCTCGAAGTCGCGAACACGGATCTCCGGACCTTCCGCGAGCGGCTCCATCTGTGGTTTCCACCGGCGGCGCAATACGGCGAACGAGACCAGCACGCCGATGACGCCCATCGGGTAGGCGATCGAGTAGGCGACCACCGGCTCGTCGGAATTCGCGCGAATCTGCTCCGGAGAGAGCCCGGCAGCGCGGCCGCGCTCGCGCAGCAATTCGCGTACCGCCGCCAGCGCTGGCGTATTCGTCATAGCGCCCGTGTAGAGGCCGGCCACGCGAGGGCGCGTCAAATGCGCCGGACGCGAGACCAGCAGCGTGAGTCCCGCGCCCAAAACCACGATCACCAGGGCGAACACGCTATCGCGATAACCTCGCTCGCGCAGAGACTTGAAGAACTCGGGGCCGCTCTGGATGCCGATGGTGTAGATGAAGATGATCAGCCCCAGCGTGGGAATCACTTCCGGGACGGAGATCGAGGGGCCGATCGAGCCCACGGCCAGTCCGACGAACAGGACCCCGACAATGCCGAAACGAAATCCGAAGAAAGAGATTTCGCCCAATAGGTATCCCAGCCCAATCACGATGAAGAGCGTGAGGATCGGGTTCTCTGTCAGCGTGGTGACAATCGGGCCGTGCACCCATTCACCCCCTCACCTGCGATTAGCACCACCACCGACCGCGCGCCGGCGCGATACGTTCCACCCTGAACCGGTACCGCTGTGTTCCATTCGCAAATCTCGTGCGGCGGGTCCAGCGCAGTATCGATCCACCGCCGCCAGTTCTCTGTACCGTTCCTCACTACCGGAAGTTCGAAGTCGAGAGCTTCCCAATACGAATTCAGAATGACGTGCATCAACAGCCCTTCATTCTTCAGATCCACACTTACGGCGAGGCTGTGCGAGCCGGGTGACCAATCCGGCTGATTGAGTTTCACGCCGTGCCAGGCGTGTTTCACCTCGCGGGGGACCTGGCTTAGACTCACGCGCCGGCGCTCATGTTCCACGTCCCGCATCACACGGAGCTCGATTAGCAACTTTACGAACCGGAGAACGTCGGCGTGTTCGGAGAGCAGACTCCAGTCGAACCAACTCGTATCACTGTCTTGGCAGTAAGCGTTATTGTTGCCGCGCTGACTACGCCGCACCTCGTCGCCCATAACAAACATGGGCACACCCACCGAAAGCATGGTGGCAGTGAAAAAGTTCTTTACCTGCCGGTTGCGCAGCCTCTCTATTTCGGGATCGTCCGTTGGACCTTCGACGCCGCAGTTCCAGCTTCGGTTGTCATCGCGACCGTCGCGGTTGTCTTCGCCATTTTCTTCGTTGTACTTGTGACTGTAGGTGACGACGTCGTTGAGGGTGAAGCCATCGTGGCATGCGACGAAATTGACGCTCTCCTCGGCTTCTCGCTCCCTTTGACCATAAATGCCTGGGCTGCCGAGTAGACGGTCGGCCATGCGCTCGACGGAATCATTCGAGCCCCGGAAGAAGTCGCGAACATCGTCGCGAAATCGGTCGTTCCACTCCTTCCAACTGTCCCCCACGAAGCTGCCGACCTGATAAAGTCCTGCGGCATCCCACGCTTCCGCAATCATCTTGCTGCCGGCTAGCGCCGGATCGGACTCGATATCCCAAAGCACCGGAGGATTCGACATGACGGCACCGGACGAATCGCGCGCAAGGATGGATGCAAGATCGAAGCGGAAGCCATCCACATGCATTTCGTTCACCCAGTAACGGAGGCTGTCCACAATCATGCGCCGTATAACCAGATGGTTCGCATTCAGCGTGTTTCCTGTGCCGGTGAAGTTTGCGTAGCGTGAGCGGTCCTCACACAGGAGGTAGTAAGTCGGATTGTCCAGGCCGCGGAAGCACTGTGTTGGCCCGTCGTGTCCACCTTCCGCCGTGTGATTGAAGACCACGTCGAGAATGACTTNGATGCCGCCCCGGTGCAGCGCCTTCACCATATCCCGAAATTCATCTACCGCGCCCAGCGGTTCCTGACGCGAGCTGTATGCCTGGTGCGGTGCAAAAAATGAGACCGGTGAGTAGCCCCAGTAGTTCGTCCGGCCTGGGGGCGCATCCTGAGAATCGAACTGAAACACCGGAAGCAGCTCAACCGCGGTAATGCCCAATTGCTGAAGGTAGGGAATCTTCTCGACCAGTCCGGCGTATGTACCACGTTTCAATTCCACCAGGCCGGAGCTGGGATGTGCGGTAAAACCGCGCACATGCATCTCGTAAATGATGGTGCGTGACCATGGTCGCTTCAGGGGCACGTCTCCTTTCCAGTCATACGCCTGCGGGTCCGTAACCACGCTCTTCATGGCCGTTGCAGTGTTGTCGCCTTCGCGACGAGCTGCCTCACGGCTATAGTTTTTCGGCACCACGACGGCGCGGCCATATGGGTCGAGTAATAGCTTGGATGGATCGAACCTGAGCCCCCGATCCGGTTCGAACGGCCCGTAGGCCCGGAATCCGTAGATCTGCCCCGCTTGCACGCCGGGAACGAACACATGCCAATAATGGTAGGTCCGGTTCGCTAACGGGTCGATGGGGATGACACGCGAAGGACGAGCGTCCCCCACTCGATCGAAAAACAGCAGTTCGATGCTGCCTGCGCTCCGGGAGAAGATTGAGAAGTTGGCGCCGCCGCCTACCAGCGTAGCCCCTATTGGAAAGCTACGGCCGGTCGCCGGAGGCGCCTTTTCCGTTACGCCTTCCCTGGCACTGGACATGGTTGCACGTTCCAGATTTCGGCTGCGTATTCGGCGATGGTGCGGTCGCTGGAGAACTTTCCCGAGCCCGCCACATTCAAGATCGCCTTGCGCGCCCACTCGTCGGGATCGGCATACAACGCACGCAGCCGCTCGTCAGCGTCAAGGTACGACTTCAGATCTGCCAAGTGCATATAGTGATCGTGCATTAGCAACATGTCGCGCAACGGGGCGAAGACGCCCGGTTCATTACGGCTGAAATAATCGGAGAACATCAAGTCCAGAGCTTCGTGGGTCTCCGGCTCGTGTTCGTAGTGCCAGTGCGGGTTGTACCACCCGCGACTGCCGCTCACCTGCTCGGCCGTCAAACCGAATAGGAAGAAGTTCTCCTCGCCTGCCTCCTGGGCCATCTCGATGGTCGCGCCGTCGCGNGTGCCTATCGTCAACGCCCCGTTCATCATGAATTTCATGTTGCTTGTGCCGCTGGCTTCGTAGCCCGCGGTCGAAATCTGGTTCGAAACATCACTGGCGGGGATCAGGCGTTCTGCAACCGAGACGCAGTACTCGGGCAGGAATACGACTTTGAGCCGCCCGCGCACAGCGGGATCACCGTCGATGGTCCCAGCCAGACTGTTTATGAATTTGATAATCAGTTTGGCGAGCCGGTATGCAGGGGCAGCCTTGCCGGCGAAAAAGAACGTCCGAGGATGCATCTGCAGCCCAGGGTTNTCGCGTAGCCGGTTGTAAAGCACCAGGANCCTGAGCGCATTCAGTAGCTGGCGTTTGTACTCGTGGATGCGTTTCACCTGGCAATCGAAGATCGCATCCGGATCAAGGACCTGCCCCGTCGACCACCTGAACCAATCGCAAAATTGCCGCTTGGCGTTGCCCTTGGCCTTCCGGAAGTCATCACGGAAGCCCCTGTCGGCAGTGAATGCCTTCAGGTTGCTTAACTGGCTTAGGTCACTGATCCAGCCCTCACCAATGACATCAGTAATCAGTTTGGAAAGCTCAGGATTGCACAGTAGCAGCCAGCGCCGAGGCGTGACTCCGTTCGTCTTGTTGTTGAAACGCTCAGGAAAGAACTCTGCCAGTTCTTTGAGCGTCGTCTTGCGCAACAGGTTTGAGTGAATCAAAGCCACTCCATTGGTACTGTGGGAACCCACGACCGCCAGATTGGCCATGCAAATCTTTTTGCCGTAGCCTTCTTCGATAAGGCTCACGCGCTGAATGCGGCTTTCATCTCCCGGAAATCGCCGGCGAACATCGCCCAGAAAACGTCGATTAATTTCATAGATAATCTCAAGCTGCCTTGGCAGCATGTCTTCGAAGAACTCTACCGGCCATTTTTCGAGGGCTTCGGGCAACAAGGTGTGATTCGTGTACGCGAGCGTGTTCTGGGTGATATCCCAGGCTTCGTCCCATCCAAGGTGCACCTGGTCAACCAGAATTCGCATGAGCTCCGATACAGCCAGAGCCGGATGCGTATCGTTCATCTGGATCGCCACTTTCTCTGGAAACAAGCGCCAATCGGAGTTGCTGTGTTGGAAGCGGCGCACCGCATCCGCCAGCGAGCAGGCAACAAGAAAGTACTCCTGCATAAGCCGTAGCCCTTGCCCCATGAATCTTGAATCATCGGGATAAAGGACCCGTGTTAGAGTTTCAGCCGAGAGCGTCTGAGTAAAGGCCTCTACAAAATCGCCGTGTGAGAACTCTTCAAAGTTGAAGTAGTCCGGCGCGGCCGCGGCCCAGAGCCGGAGCGTGTTGATTGTGGAGCCGCCGTACCCGATTACAGGGCGGTCAAATGGGATGCCAATCAAAGTCGATGGACGCCCCGGTACTGGGCGCAGACTGCCTCCGCTGAGCTCGACCGAGCAACCTAAGCTGACTTCCACCTTCTCGTTCGGGCGAGCGATCTCCCATGGGTCGGGAGAACGGAGCCAGTTGTCCGGCATTTCCTGTTGCCATCCGTTCTGGATTGTTTGCCTGAAGATGCCGTACTCATATCGCAGTCCATAACCCATGGCCGGCAGTTGCCTGGTCGCGGCGGATTCCATGAAGCAGGCTGCCAAACGTCCAAGGCCGCCGTTGCCCAGGCCCGCATCGGGCTCCTGCTCTAATATCTCGAGAAGGTTGAGTTTCTTGTCATCGATGAGCTGCTTCGCGAGCGGAGCGAGCAGAAGATTCATAACGTTGTTTGCGAGTGAGCGGCCGATGAGAAACTCCATCGAGAGATAGTAGAGCCGCTTAGGATTTCGTTGTTCGTAGGTCTTCTCTGTTAAGAGCCATCGCTGAGATAGAACGTCGCGCACTGACCGGGCAAGCGCCTCGAACCGGTCCCGCGCCGTCGCCGCCGCCAAATCGACGCCACTGTCGAAGAGCAGGTGCCGTTCATACAGTGCTTCGTCCGTTCCGGAGAACTGCACTGGACCACATCCGTATTGGGTGGTGAGTCTCTCAATATCTGGCAACGCCTGCCGTTTTGCCGCAGCCTTGGTACTCATCATTCGCCTCCAAAACAAATATCGAGCGCACGCGATACGAGGACAAATTCGCTATCTCGCGGCACCAGCTTCAGGTGGGCAATC
>JGI12270J11330_10004306_pt1 | contig 10110 bp, 7 predicted proteins | sample PeaSoiMetSII2010_FD_11330 | JGI IMG/M metagenome (IMG submission 11330)
CCTGGGCGGTACCCGTCAGGCCGGTGCCGGGACCGGCGGCGGCCCTGGCGATGACGGCGGGCGAGCCGTTATACCCGCGATTGAACTGGTAAAGGCGCCGGGCGAGCTGGCTGCCGCGGTCGAACGGCTGCTTGCCGGGGTTCTCGTCGTGCCTGACCTGGCCAGCGGTCTCGAGCTGATCCGCACCGACCCGTCCGTGGCCGTCGTGACTAGGGACGGTGATCTGCTCGGCACGCACTGGGCGCGTGGCGGTTCGGCGCAAGGGCAGAGTCCGCTCGGGCTGAGGGCGGCCGCGCAGCTAGCCGCCGCGCAGCTAGCCGGCGCTGAGATCGCAGGTCAACGGGCAGAACGCGAGCTCGTCGAGGCGATCGAGGAGGAGGACTCGGCTAAGCAGGTCCTGGCTCGCGCGCTGGCCGCCGTTCAGGAGACCGACGCCGCGGCTGCCGAGATCTCCGGCAGGCTCGGCGCGCTGGCCGGCGCCGCCCGCGCCGCCCGCGACGAGGCTGGCCGGCTGGCTGCGGCAATTGCCGCTGCCGACCGTTCAGCGCAGAAGAGCCGCAGCCAGCTGGCCGACATCGAGGCCAAGCTCGCCGCTGAGTCCGGTGCCGCGGGCTCGGTCAGCGCCGACGCCCAGGACGGTCTAGCCGGGACGGCGACCCGCCAGCCCGACGAACCTGACGATTTCGCCCGGACAGCGGCCCGCCATGCCGATGAGCTGGCGGGCCTTACCGGGCCGGCCGTCCGCCAGGCCGATGAGCTGGCGGGCCTTACCGGGCCGGCCGTCCGCCAGGCCGATGAGCTGGACAGCCAGCCCGCGGACTGGACGTCCCCTCGCCCGGACCGCGCGATCGCACCGGGCACGGCCAAGCAGGCGCTCGCCGACAGCGCGTCGGCCGCCAGGGGCACGGAAATGGATGCCAGGCTCGAGGTCCGCACGGTGGAGGAGCGGCTGCGCGCGATTACCGGGCGGGCCGATGCGCTGGCATCGGCGGCTGCGGCGGAGCGCCAGGCAATCGCCCGAGCGGCCGGACGAGCCAGGCGGCGGGCCGCCGAGGCCACCGTAGCCAGCGCCGTGGCCAGCGGTGCCAGGCTGGCGCTGGCGGCGATCGAGCGGTCTGGTCGGCTGGCGGACGAGCAGCGGCAGCGAGCCGAGCTGGCGCGCTCCGGCCGCGACGACGAGCTGAAGACCGTCCGGGCACAGATCCGCGAGGTTTCCGCCGAGCTGGACAAGGTCATCGACACGGCGCACGGCACCGAGGTTGCCACGGCCGGGCGGCGGCTCCGGCTCGAGCAGGTCGCGGCCAAGGCCACCGATGAGTTCGGGGTCGAAGTCGCCGAGCTGATCGATGAATACGGCCCGGACGTGGAAGTGCCGGCCAGTGCGGAGGACCAGCCGCCGACCAGCTACGACCGGGTTGTGCAGCAGCGGCGTGCCGATACGGCGCAGCGCCAGCTCGACCAGCTCGGCAAGGTCAACCCGCTGGCGCTTGAGGAATTCGCCGCGCTAGAAGAACGGCACGCCTTCCTGGTCACCCAGCTTGACGACCTGCGCAAGACCCGCCGCGACCTGCTGACCGTGGTCAAGGAGGTCGATGACCGGGTGCAGCAGGTGTTCGCCGCGGCGTTCGCCGATACGGCGCGGGAATTCGAGCAGATCTTCGGCCGGTTGTTCCCCGGCGGCGAGGGCGCCCTGGTGCTGACCGAGCCTGATGACATGCTGGCCACCGGCATCGAATTCGAGGCCAGGCCGCCGGGCAAGCGGGTGAAGCGGCTGTCGCTGCTCTCCGGCGGAGAACGCTCGCTGACCGCCATCGCCTTCCTGCTGGCCATCTTCAAGGCCCGCCCGTCGCCGTTCTACGTGCTTGATGAGGTGGAGGCGGCGCTTGACGACACTAACGTCCAGCGGCTGCTCAACATCTTCGACGAGCTCAGGTCGAGCTCGCAGCTGATCATCATCACGCACCAGAAGCGGACGATGGAGATCGCCGACTCGCTGTACGGGATCAGCATGCGCAGCGACGGCGTCTCCGCGGTGATCAGCCAGCGGCTGCGCGAGCGCGAAACCGCCTGACCTTCCTGGTTGAGCCGCTGTTTCATGATCACGCGGGAATCTCAGTGACAGCTCCTGAATGGGCCGCGTGATCATGAATGCAGGCGTCCGAGCCGGGTCGAGCTCCTGCGCAGTGACCGGTTGTCCCGGCTGGTCGCCTGCTTCTGCCAGACTGGGGCCGTCATGGAACATGTGCTGATTATCGTCGGGATCGTCGTCGTGGTAGCTGGCGGCGCCGGTGCGCTTGTGGTTCCGCGCCTCCGCCGGGGCCGGCCGGGGCCAGGCACCGGCCGCGGGACGGAGCAGCCGGGCGGTACCGGCACCGCTGCCACCGGAACCGCCGCGCCCGCCGCGCCCGGCCGCGAGGCCGGCCCACCCGCGGCGGACATCACTGCGGCGCCGCCGGTCCCGGCCGGCCAGGCAGCCCCGGCCGCTGCGGCGATCGAGCATCCGCCGCCGTCGGCCGGCCGCCTGGTCAGGCTGCGCGGCAGGCTCGCCAGATCGCAGACCGCGTTCGGCTCGGCGCTGCTCGGATTGCTGTCGGGCGCCAGGCTGGACGAGGCGACCTGGGACGAGATCGAGGAGATCCTGATCACGGCGGACATGGGGGCAGCCCCGGCCAGGCAGCTGGTCGATCAGCTCCGTACCGAGGTCAAAGTGGCAGGCACCAGGGACCTGGCCGAGGTCAGGGCGCTGCTGCGGGCTGATCTGCTCCAGCAGGTCGATCCCAACCTGGACCGGACGCTGCACTCCGCACCGCACGGGGACCGGCCCGCGGTGCTGCTGATGGTCGGAGTCAACGGCACCGGCAAGACCACCACCTGCGGCAGGCTGGCCCGGGTGCTGATCGGCGACGGCCGGACCGTGCTGCTCGGCGCCGCAGACACCTTCCGCGCCGCAGCCGCCGATCAGCTTGAGACCTGGGCCGGCCGGGTCGGAGCCACCGTAGTGCGGGCCGACCGGGAGGGCGCTGACCCGGCCAGCGTCGCGTTCGAGGCGGTCAGCGCCGGGATCGACCGCGGTGTGGACGCCGTCATCGTGGACACGGCTGGTCGGCTGCACACCAAGACCGGCCTGATGGACGAGCTCGGCAAGATCAAGCGGGTGATCGAGAAGCACGCCACCGTTGACGAGGTGCTGCTTGTGCTTGACGCGACCACTGGTCAGAACGGGCTGCGCCAGGCCAGGGTCTTCGCCGAGGTGGTCGATGTCACCGGGATCGTCCTGACCAAGCTGGACGGCACGGCCAAAGGCGGCATCGTGATCGCGGTGCAACGCGAGCTCGGCGTGCCAGTGAAGCTGGTAGGCCTCGGCGAAGGTCCAGACGATCTCGCCCCATTCGAGCCAGCGGCGTTCGTCGACGCCCTGCTTGGCGGCTAGGCAGCGTGGACGAGTGGACATCGCGCCGCCCGGCGGGTAGACAGCACAGCGGATAGCCAGCACGAAGGAGCTCACCACAGGTGTTCGAGACACTCTCCGACCGGCTGACGCAGGTCTTCTCCTCGCTGCGCGGGCGTGGGCGGCTCTCACCGGCCGATATCGACGCGACCTGCCGCGAGATCAGGATTGCGCTGCTCGAGGCCGACGTAGCGCTGCCGGTGGTCCGCGACTTCATCGCCCGGGTGAAGGAACGCTCACTCGGCGCTGACGTAGCCCAGGCGCTGAACCCGGCGCAGCAAGTCATCAAGATCGTCAACGAAGAGCTGATCGAGATCCTGGGCGGTGAGGCCAGGCGGCTTCGGTTCGCCAAGGTCCCGCCGACCGTGATCATGCTGGCCGGCCTGCAGGGCTCAGGCAAGACCACGCTGGCGGCCAAGCTGGCCCTTTGGCTGCGCGGCCAGGGCAACACGCCGATGCTGGTCGCGGCCGACTTGCAGCGTCCCAATGCGGTGCAGCAGCTCGAGGTGCTCGGCCAGCAGGCAGGTGTTCCGGTCTACGCTCCTGAACCTGGCAACGGGGTCGGCGATCCGGTCCGGGTGGCCCGTGACTCGATCGAGCAGGCCAGGCACAAGCTGCACAACATCGTGATCATCGACACGGCCGGCCGACTGGGTATCGACGCGGAGCTGATGAACCAGGCCGCCGCGATCAGGGACGCCGTCGATCCGGACGAGATCCTGTACGTGGTCGACTCCATGATCGGTCAGGACGCGGTGACCACGGCGCAGGCATTCCTCGACGGCGTCGGCTTCGACGGCGTCGTGCTCACCAAGCTGGACGGCGACGCGCGCGGCGGCGCGGCATTGTCCATCGCGCAGGTCACCGGCAGGCCGGTGATGTTCGCGTCGGCCGGGGAGAAGCTTGAGGACTTCGACCTGTTCCACCCGGACCGGATGGCCTCGCGGATCCTGGATCTGGGCGACATCCTCACCCTGATCGAGCAGGCTGAGCGGACCTTCGACCAGGACCAGGCGGCCGCCATGGCCGGCAAGCTGGCCTCGGCCGAAGGGTTCACGCTTGAGGACTTCGTCGAGCAGCTTGCGATGGTCCGCAAGCTAGGCCCGATCAGCAACCTGCTCGGAATGCTGCCTGGTGCGGCGCAGAACCGCGAGCTGCTCAGCCAGATCAGCGACAAGGACCTGGACCGGGCTGCCGCGATCGTCAACTCGATGACCGTCGAGGAGCGGAGAAACCCCAAGATTTTGAACGGGTCGCGCAGGCTGAGGATTGCCAGCGGTGCCGGCGTCAGCGTGGGTGAGGTCAACTCGCTCGTCGTCCGGTTCCTCGACGGACAGAAGATGATGCGGCAGATGATGGGCGGCATGCCGGGGATACCTGGTATGCCGGGCATGCGGCGCGGCGGGCAGAAGGCCAAGGGCAAGAAGAAGGGCAAGGGCGGCGGCCGGCCAGCCGGGGCTGGCGGGCGGTCAGGTGGCAGGCAGGACGCGCTGGGCGCCGGCGGACTGGGGGCCGGCGGTCTAGGCGCCGGTGGTCTGGGTGCAGGCGGACTAGGTGCTGGTGGTCTGGGCGCCGGTGGTCTGGGGGCAGGTGGTTTGGGTGCCGGCGGCTTCGGGGGCGGCCAGGGGACTGACGGGTCGCAAGCGGAAGGGCCCGGCGCGGGCGGGCTCAGGCTGCCAGCTGGCTTCGGCAAGGGGCTCGGCTCGGGCGGCCCGGTCCTGCCCGGCGGCCACGGACCCGGTCATGGCGGTCCGGCCAGTTCGGCAGGTCCGGCCGGTCAGCAGTTGCCGCCAGGGCTGCGCGGACCCGGCGGACAGGCCGGAAGGCGCGGCCGATCGGGCAAGAAGGGCCGCTAGGCCGCTGCAGCCGCACGCGTCTGGCAGAATATGAGCGCAACCATCGGCTCCGCGAGACCCTCTCAAACTCGCCGCTGCCGTACCGAGTTGGATCGCACGTCCGGTTCCCCACTCCGAACGCTCGCTGTCCGCACACAATCCGCTGGGAGAAGACCACAGCCGTGGCTGTCAAGATCAAGCTAAAGCGCATGGGCAAGATCCGTGAGCCCTACTACCGGATCGTTGTCGCCGACGCCCGCACCAAGCGGGACGGCCGCGCCATCGAAGAGATCGGCAAGTACCACCCGAAGGCGGAGCCCTCGTTGATCGAGGTCAATTCGGATCGGGCGCAGCACTGGCTGTCCGTCGGCGCGCAGCCGACCGACCCGGTGCGCAAGCTGCTGGAGGTCACCGGCGACTGGCAGCGGTTCAAGGGCCTGCCGGGAGCCGAGGGGACGCTGAAGGTGGCGGCCCCTCGCAGCGACAAGAAGGAGATCTTCGCAGCCGCGCTGGCCGAGACGCTGGCGGACAGCGCATCGGCGCCGAAGGGGAGGGCGAAGACGGGCGCCCGGGCCGGTGAGGGCAAGGCCGGCGATGGCAAAGCCGGCGATGGCAAGGCCGAGAAGTCGGCCAAGCCCGCGAAGGCTGACACCGCGAAGGCTGACACCGCGAAGGCCGGCGCCGCCAAGGCGGGCGGCGCGAAGACCGAGGGCAAGGCGGCCGGGAGCAAGATCGAGGCGCAGGATGCGGAGGCTCCGGCCAAATCCGTGGCTGACCAGGCCGAGGCGGCTGACACCACCGAGGCAACTGGCACGGCCGAGGCAACTGACACGGCTGCGGTGGCTGAGACGGCCGAGGCGACCGGCGCCGCCGATGCAACTGACACGGCTGCGGTGGCTGAGACGGTCGGCGCCACCGAGGCAACTGACACGGCTGCGGTGGCTGAGACGGCCGAGGCGACCGGCACCGCCGATGCAACTGACACGGCTGCGGTGACTGAGACGGCCGAGGCGACCGGCACCGCCGATGCAACCGGCACGGCCGAGGCTGACGCGGAAGCCGGGGCCGACGCTGACGCGGAGGCCGGGACTGAGACCACCGACGCGGCCGCGCAGGCTGCCGCTGAGGCCACGACTGCCGAGGGCGAGGCAGGGGCCGAGCCGGGGAGCGGAGATTGAGGTGCTGGAAGAGGCCCTTGAGCACCTGGTAAGGGGCATCGTGGACTTTCCAGACGATGTCCGGGTTTCCAGCCGCAACCTGCGCAGGGGCCGCGTGCTTCAGGTGCGCGTCCATCCCGATGATCTGGGCAAGGTCATCGGGAGGGGCGGGCGCACTGCCCGGGCGCTGCGGACGGTAATAGGCTCGCTGGCAGGCGATTCCTATGTGCGCGTGGACCTGCTGGACGCGGACGAGGCCCGCTAGCGAACATGCAGCTGGTGGTCGGCCGGATCGGACGGCCGCATGGGTTGCGCGGCGAGGTCACCGTGGAGGTGCGGACCGACGACCCGGACGCGCGGTTCGCGGTCGGCTCGGTCTTGGCGACCGATCCTGCGGAGCGCGGCCCGCTGCTGGTCTCTTCGGCGCGCTGGCACTCGGGTCGGCTGCTGGTCAGGTTCGGCGACTGCCAGGATCGGGATGCCGCCGAGGAACTGCGCGGCCTGGTGCTTGTGGTGGACTCGGCGGATCTGGCTCCGCTGCCAGATCCGCAGGAGTTCCACGACCATGAGCTGATCGGACTCCAGGTGGTGACGGTCTCCGGTGAGGTCGTGGGCTCGGTCGCCGACGTCTTGCATCACGGTCAGGACCTGCTGGTGATCGACGGCGCCGGATCGCGGTCCGACACCGAGATACTGGTCCCGTTCGTGGCGCCGCTGGTGCCCGAAGTCGATGTCGCCGCGGGCAGACTGGTGATCAGCCCGCCGCCCGGCTTGCTCGACCCAGAGGCCGCCGTCTAAGTTGCTCGACCCAAAGGTGCCGTCTAATTGGCATCCGAGGCCCACCGCATCGTAACCAGCCCCACCTGCATCGCAAACTGCGATGTCGGTGGCCTATCGCACCTAATGAAATGGCCCATCGCACCTACTGAAGTCGCGGGGGAGGAGTTGCTGCGTGCGTATCGATATCATCACGATCTTCCCTGACTACTTCGGCCCGCTCGGGGTTTCGCTGATCGGTAAGGCGGCCCAGCGAGGCGACATCATCTTCGGAGTCCACGACCTGCGGTCCTGGGCGCATGACCCGCACCGGACGGTGGACGACACACCGTTCGGCGGCGGCCCGGGGATGGTGATGAAACCGGAGCCGTGGGGCGAGGCGCTGGACGCGGTCACCGCCGCTGCCGGCAGCTCCTCAGCCACGGGCGCGGCGACCGGAGCTGCCCGCCTAGCGGCGGACGGCCGCGGCTCGGCGGCAGATCCTGACCTAGACCGGGAGCTCCAGCCTGGCCAGCAGCAAGACGACGGGCCCCAGCTGATCGTGCCTACGCCAGCCGGCGTCGTCTTCACCCAGGCAATGGCCGGCGAGCTGGCCAGGGCGAGTCACCTGATCTTTGCCTGCGGCCGGTACGAGGGCATCGACGCCCGGGTCGTCGATGAAGCACGGACCAGGATGCCCGTGCGTGAGATAACGATCGGCGATTACGTGCTGGCGGGCGGCGAACCGGCGGTGCTGGTGATGATCGAGGCGATCTGTCGCCTGATACCCGGCGTTCTCGGCAATGCTGAGTCTGCTACCGATGATTCATTCGGTGCCGGGGACGGCACGATGAGCGGGCTGGTCGAGGGACCCGCCTACACGCGGCCGAGAACCTGGCGCGGTCTGGATGTCCCGAAGGTGCTGCTTTCCGGCGATCACGCTGCCATCGCCCGCTGGCGCCGGGACCACGCGCTTCGTCGAACTGCCCAGAACCGGCCAGATCTGGCCGCTAGGCTGCCTCATGCGGCTTTGAGCACACGGGATCGTCAAGTGCTTTCCGAGGCTGGTTTCGCAGTCAGCGGGGAAGATGTGGCACACTGAAAGCCGTCGTCCCGCTGTCGGCCGCAGTCGCGCGGGACGCGGTTGCATGCCCCAGCGGCGGCCAGACCACCTCAGCGCATCAGCAGGCGTGCGCGTGATGACAACCGAGGACGAAGCGATGCACAGCGCGATTGCCGAACTTGAGCGCTCCCAGATCCGAACCGACATCCCGGTCTTCCGGCCTGGCGACACCCTGAAGGTGCATGTCCGGGTCACGGAGGGCAACCGCTCCAGGATCCAGGTGTTCCAGGGCATCGTCATCCGCCGCCAGGGCGGCGGCGCGCGGGAGACCTTTACCGTGCGGAAGGTCAGCTACGGGGTAGGCGTCGAGCGGACCTTCCCGGTGCACACCCCGGCCATCGACCTGATCGAGGTTGTGACTAGGGGCCGGGTGCGCCGCGCCAAGCTGTACTACCTGCGCTCCCTGCGCGGCAAGGCCGCCAGGATCAAGGAGCGCAGGTAGCCGGCCGGCTGTTCGCACCGATCTGGCGGCTAAGACGCACTGCCTGCCTGGCAGCATCAGGATTGAGCCCAGCCTGGTGCTGCCTGTTCTGCTTTGGAGTTCCGGTGATCATCGGTCACCTGGCTGGCCGGCTTGCCACGGCCTGATCGGCTGCTCCTTAGGTCAGATCAGCGCCGTCCAGGCGATAGGCTGCCGTTCCGGCAGACGGAGTGCGCTCGGCGTTTCCGCTGCTGGTAATTTCCGGTTTCCGCTGCCGGCGCATATCCCGCCCGGCCGCTGCTAGGGCCGCTGGGCCGGCCGGGTGGCCGCTAGGCTGGATGGTGATGATGAGCGACGAGCAGCGCACGCACGATGACGTGCTGGCCGTGTCGGCCGACGCCACCGGGCCCGACGATGCCGGGACCGACGACGCCGGGAGTTCCGCCGCGATGGCATCGGAACTCCAGGAAGCTGACGACGACGTGGCTGGTAAGCAAAGCGCCGAGCCACGCGGCCGGGGGCGTTTCTCGTTCCTGACCGAAATGGTCGTGCTGTTCGCCGTCGCACTGACGATCGCGCTGCTGATCAAGACATTCGTGGTCCAGCCGTTCTTCATCCCGTCTAGCTCGATGGAGAACACGCTGCTGGAAGGCGACAAGGTCCTGGTGAACAAGCTCGTTTACCACCTGAGGCCGATCGGCCGGGGTGACATCGTGGTGTTCGACGGAAGCGGCTCGTGGTACACGGCCACCCCGGCGGCACCGGCGAGTCGCAATCCGGTGGCGCGAGTCTACGACGATACGCTCGGGGCGCTGTTCCGCTCGATCGCCGGGCTATTCGGGCAGATGCCAGGTCAGACCGATTACATCAAGCGGGTGATCGGGATCCCCGGTGATCGCGTGATCTGCTGCAATGCAGCAGGCCAGATCACGGTCAACGGGGTACCGCTGGACGAGCAGACCTACGTGCATCCAGGCGAGCAGCCGTCGCAGTACCACTTCAACGTCGTGGTACCGCCTGGCCGGCTGTGGGTGATGGGCGACAACAGGCTCGACTCAGCCGATTCCCGGCTGCACGATTGTGCGTACCCCGGCGCCGAATGCGCGCCGTACGACCGGGATGGCACGATCCCAGCGAACAAGGTCATCGGGCGGGCGTTCATGATCGTATGGCCGCCCAGCCGGATCAGGATCCTTTCTGTCCCCTCGATCTTCGGCCAGCCAGGCCTGCAGGGCTCGGCGGCGGCTGGGCCGTCCGGTCCGTTGACTGCCTCGTTGACGCGCGGGATGCGCCTGCAGCCGTCAGCGCCGTACCTGCCACTGGCTTCGGGTCTCGCCGCCGCGGTTCCGCTGACGTTCCTTGAGTGGCGG
>JGI12270J11330_10004309_pt1 | contig 10109 bp, 10 predicted proteins | sample PeaSoiMetSII2010_FD_11330 | JGI IMG/M metagenome (IMG submission 11330)
GAAACCGGCTGGTCGCTGCACCCGCAACTTGCCGCCGACACGGTGCCGGTCTGCGACCTTGCTTTGTCGCGGCTCCTGGCGATGAACGACGCCAATTTCCCGTGGCTCATCCTGGTGCCGCGGCGCGCAGGCGTCAGCGAGATCATCGATCTCGGCGCCGAGCAAGCGACGTTGATGGATGAGCTGGCGCTGGTGTCGCGGGCGCTCAAGGACGAGACACGCTGCGACAAGCTCAACGTGGCCGCGATCGGCAACGTGGTGCCGCAGCTGCATGTCCACGTCGTGGCGCGGCGCAAGGAAGACGCGGCATGGCCGAAGCCGGTCTGGGGTGCGGTGCCGCGGCGCGATTACGAGGCGGCTGCTATGGAACGCTTCGTCGCCGCGATCCGCAGCCGAGTTGCTTCGTCACTGTAGCTCCCGTCCGACGTCATATTCGTAGAGCCAGCCGACCTTGAACGCGGTGTTGTCCTCGCCGCCGAAGCGCTCGCGCAGCTTGAAGGTCAGGTCGCGCTTCAGCCGTGCCCAGGGCGAGGCGAGATGGTTTTCCTTGGCACGGGCGCGGGCGCCGAGCACGGCGGCCTTGGTGCGCGGCACTCTTGCCCGCTCGTAGTTCAACAGCGCAGCGCCGAGATCGTCGCCGTCGCGCGCGATTTCGGCAGCGAGCACGCAGGCATCTTCCAGCGCCATGCCGGCGCCGGTGCCGAGATAGGGCAGCATGGCGTGGGCGGAATCGCCGAGCAGCGTGGCGCGGCCGACGCTCCATTTCTCAAGCGGGTCGCGGTCGTACAGCGCCCATTTGTACCAGCGCTCGCTGCACGGATAGAGCTTGGTCAGCGCCGGATTCCATGCCGCATAGGTCGTCATCACTTCGGACACGTCGCATTGCCGGGTCCAGGATTCCTCGGTCCAGGCGTCGCTGTCGATATGGGCGACGATGTTGAGAAGCTCGCCGCGGCGCACCGGGTAATGCACCACATGGCCGTGCGGGCCCATCCACATGGCGCCGTTCTTGGTGTCGATGTCGGCCGGCACGGCTTCGACCGGCACCATGCCGCGCCAGCAGATGCAGCCGGTGAAGCGCGGCTTATCGGCGCCGAACAAGCTTTCGCGCACCGCCGAATGAATGCCGTCGGCGCCGACCACGACATCGGCCTCGATGGTGCTGTCGTCGGCAAAGCGCGCCGCCGCACGCCGCGCGCCGCCTTCGACGCCGACGCAGCGGGCGCCGAAGCGCAGTTGCGTCGTCTTCAGCGCGGCTGCCAAAACCTCGAGCAGGTCGGCGCGGTGCACCGACAAATTCGGCGCGCCGAACTTTTGGCGGAAATCGCCGCGCTTGGTGCGTGAGATGTAGCGGCCGCTCTTCCAGCTGCGGATGTTGAGAAAATCGGTTTCCGCCGCGATCGCTTGGACCGCGTCCTCGAGGCCGAGCGCGCGCAACGCCTTGACCGCGTTGGGCGTGAGGTTGAGGCCGGCGCCGATCTCGCTCAGCGCACCCGATTGCTCATGCACCACCACCTCGGCACCGCGCCGCTCCAGCGCTAGCGCCGCGGCGAGCCCGCCGATGCCGCCACCGATGATGGCGATACGAGGTGTGCGCGGCATGGGTCTTTCCTTCCGTTTGGCCGGCACTCGCGCGGCGCAAAACTTCGAGGCGACCTAGAGCCAGTTGACCGGGCCGAGGAAATCCCGCTTTCCGATCGGCACGCCGCGATGACGCAGGATGTTGTACGCCGTCGTCACAAAGAAGAAGAAATTCGGTAGGGCGAACTGTTGCAAATAGTCGTTCCCCTTCATTTTCCGGTCATTGCCGCCGCCGGTCCAGGCGATGACCTTGTCCTCCGCGCCGTCGACCTGCGCGCGAGTCAGAGACTTCACGAAGCCAAGCGCGGTTTCGACGCGGTTCTTGGCGGCGGCGAAGCTGGTGTCGTCCACTGCCGGCATGGCGGGCGGAGTAACGCCAGCTAGGCGACCGCCCGTATTCATGGCGAAATCCGCGGACTGACGGATTTGGCGGGCGAGGCAGAACATGTCGGGATACAACCGGTCCTGCAGCAGGGCCGATTCCTCAATCTTGTTGGCGGCACAATGCGCGGCGGCCTTGTCAATAATGCCGGCCAGTGCGCCAAGCTGCTGGACGCAGGGGGTTACGGCCGCGTCATACAAGGAATATGCCATTTGGGTTTCTCCTTCGGGTGGGATTTTATGGGAGAGACCATAGGGGAAGCCATGTCCTCCTGCCAACAGGTCCTTTTGCATTACTCATTCGCAACATCTACCGCCGTGCTCATTCCCTGACTGGATGCTTTCGCAAACGCGGTTCGTTGGCGGTTGATTCAGGTCAATGCGACAGAGCCGATGCCTGCTTTGATGCCAAATATTACTGCAGCCGGTGGAGCGGGACATGGAACTCAAGGAAGCAATCTACACGCGCCGGGCCGTGCGGGACTTCACGGTAGAGCCGATCAATGAAGCTACGCTCCTTGAATTGATCGATGCCGCCATTCAAGCGCCGAGCGCGGTCAACCAGCAGCCCTGGTCGTTCTGCATCGTTCGCGACAAAGCCGTCCTTGGGCGAATATCGCGTGAGGCGAAAGCGCATATGCTGCGAACTTCCCCAGTCGGATTGGTGTCGCATCATTTCGACAAAATATTGAACGACCCGGACTTCGATATTTTTTATCATGCGCCCGCGCTCATCGTGATCTCCTGTATTTCGGCGTTGCCGTGGGCGATCGAAGACTGCTCGCTCGCTGCGGAGAACCTCATGCTGGCCGCAGGCGGCGTCGGCCTCGGAACCTGCTGGATCGGCTTTGCCCAGGCCTGGCTCGGAACGCCCGAAGGCAAGGCGCTGCTCGAGCTTCCTGCGGCATATCTTCCGATCGCGCCGATCATCGTCGGACATCCGAAAGCGGCCCCACCGCCGGTCCCGAGAAAAGAGCCGGAAATCCGCTGGATCGGCCGCTAAGCGTTGTCGCAGTTGATTTAGATCAAGGCTTCGGGCGACGTAGCTGCAATAAGCGATACTTGGCTGGGTTTTGCATATATCGCAAAACTCTTTGGCCCAGCCACTAAATCAACTGTCCAAAGCGATAGGGTTCAGGTCGATGGACCAGATTTCGAAAAGCCGGTTTTCCAAACTTCGAAAGGAGATGGTTGACAACGCCATTTTCGCGCGCGGCGTCAGATCCGAGCTGGTTCTCCATGCCATGCATAGTGTGCCTCGCGAGCGCTTCTTGCCGGCGCATCTTCGCGAGTTTGCTTACGATGACGCCCCCTTGCCGATCGAAGAAGGACAGACAATCTCGCAGCCCTATATCGTCGCGTTCATGACCGAGGCATTGGCGCTGCATGGCGGCGAAAAGGTTCTCGAGATCGGCGCCGGTTCCGGCTATGCGGCGGCGGTGCTTTCGGAAATTGCCGCCGACGTCTACACCGTCGAGCGTCATGGGCCGTTGGCCGAAAAGGCCGCCGCGACGCTGGCCGATCTTGGTTATCACAATGTCCATGTTCTGCACGGTGACGGCACGAAGGGTTGGCCGGAGCATGCGCCCTACGATGCGATCATAGTCGCAGCCGGCGGTCCGTCGATCCCCGAGTCTCTCAAAGACCAACTGAAAATCGGCGGCCGGCTGGTGATTCCGGTGGGTGCGGACCTGCACATTCAAGAACTAGTGCGGGTGACGCGGATCGCGAAGGACGAATATCGTCGCGAAGACCTTGCCGACGTGCGGTTTGTTCCGCTGCTCGGCGAGGAAGGATGGACCGAGCCGCAGCCGAGCCGCGTCCGCCACGTGCCGCCGACAGGCGTCAGCACGGAGGAGAAGCTGGTCAAGAGAATTGCCGACGCGGCCGAGCCGTTCGGCTCGATCGAGACCGCCGAGCTTGCCCCGCTGCTCGAGCGGATCGGCGACGCGCGCATCGTGTTGCTCGGCGAGGCAAGCCATGGCACCTCCGAATTCTATCGGATGCGCGAGCGCATCTCGCGCGAGCTGATCGTCAAGAAGGGATTCCGCTTCATTGCCATCGAGGGCGATTGGCCGGATGCCGCACGCGTCGATCATTATGTGCGGCATCTCGAATATCCTGCCGCCGAATGGACGGCATTTGCCCGATTTCCGACTTGGATGTGGCGCAACAACGAAGTGCGTGATTTCGTTGATTGGCTGCGTGAGCACAATGCGACGACCAGGCACGGGGCGCGGGTGGCGTTTCACGGCCTCGATCTCTACAGCCTGTATGTGTCCATCCGCTCCGTTCTGCATTATCTCGACGAAATCGATCCCGACGCCGCCAAGGTTGCGCGTCAGCGCTACGGTTGCCTGACGCCGTGGCAGGGCGACCCGGCGACCTACGGCCATGCCGCGCTGACTGGCTCCTACAGGACGTGCGAGCCGCACGTGGTGCAGGCACTCAAGGATTTATTGGAAAAACGCCTCTCCTATGCCGCGCATGACGGCGAGCGTTTTTTCGATGCGGTGCAGAATGCCCGCCTGATCACCAATGCGGAGCGCTATTACCGGATTATGTATTATGGCTCGCGCGCGTCCTGGAATCTACGCGACGAACACATGTTCACGACGCTGAAGAACCTGCTGGCATTTTATGGAACGGCCAGCAAGGCGATCGTGTGGGCGCATAATTCCCACGTCGGCGATTCGGCGGCGACCGAAATGGCCGCGCGCGGCGAGCACAATATCGGCCACTTGTGCCGTGAGGAATTCGGCGCCGGCGCCTATCTGGTCGGCTTTGGGACTAACAGCGGCACCGTCGCGGCGGCATCCGACTGGGACGGGCCGATGGAGATCAAGACGGTTCAGCCGGCGCTGCCGAATAGCTATGAGCGGTTGTGCCACGCAACCGGGCGCGAGCACTTCATGCTGGGTTTGCGCAATCGTGCCGACCCGATCGGTGCGCAAGGTCTGGGCAAGCCGCACCTCGAGCGAGCGATCGGCGTGATCTACCGGCCGGAGACCGAGCGCGCCAGTCACTATTTCCAGGCGGTCCTGCCGCGGCAATTCGACGAATACATTTGGTTCGACGACACCCGCGCCGTCACGCCGTTCGATACCGCGGAGCTCGCCGGGCTGCCGGACACCTATCCCTTCGGCGTGTGATCGCCACCATGCCAGCCTGCAAGGACATCGCCTATGTTCTCGACAAGCTGAGCTGGATGCGGGCGGAGCGCATATGGCCCAACGGTCTGCGCTATACGTGGACCGATGCGTTCGGCGTCATACTTCTGGTTTCGCTCTATGCGGAACTGGGCCAGCCGCGATTTCTCGACGAGGCGGAGTGGGTGGTGTCCGAAGTCGGCCGCGTGCTTGGGCGCCCGCGCGGCATACGCATCGGTGAAGCGCCGGACCGCGACGGCCAATATTTCCACTACCTGGCAATGTGGCTGTATGCACTCGCCGTACTGGCGCGCCATGTGCCGACCTATCGGGCCATGGGTGTCGATCTTGTGCACCAGATTCACCCCGCATTTGTCGTGCCGGGGAGAGGCGTTGTCTGGAAAATGAAGGAGGATCTAAGCGCGCCTTATCCGGGTTTTGGCTTCGGCGCGCTCGATGCTTTCGATGGCTATGTCGCCTATCGATGCCTCAATGAGCATGCCTTGGCGCGTGAGATCGCCGACATGCGCGCGCTCATCGATGCGACCGCGGAGAACCTCGCCATCACCCAGGATCTCGGCCTCGGCATGATGCTGTGGCTAACCCACTTTTTTCCCACAGAGGATTGGGCGGTGGTGCAACGGCGCCGCAGCCTCGCCGTGCTCGGACAGATGTGGCGTGAAGACGGCTACTTTTGTCGCGAGCCCGATCTCCCCCGAGTCAAGTTTGCCTTCACCAATTATGGCGTTTCGATCGGCTTGCAATCTGCAAATTCAATGACCGAGCGGGTGTCGCGGCTGCATAACTTTTTCGATCGTTACCGGTCGGGCGACGAGTATGACCGCGAGGCCATTACCCATGTCATGGCATGCAGCTCGCATTTCCCCGGCTATCTCATCCATGGGTTTCCAGATTGAAACCGCGCTGACGCCTTTATTTTGGCTGCGGACCGGAGGATTTAACGTTGCCTAGCCGCTGCGCGCCGGTTCTTCATCTTCGTCGGCAGTGAGAATCGCCACGATATCACCGGGGATGTCTTTTAGGGGCAGGCCGGCACCGAAAACGTCGGTATCGCCGCCGAGCCACGCGGAAGCCTGCTCGACATCGACTATGCGCGGGCGCAGCGTCATGATGTCCAGCAGCTGGTCAGCGTCCAAGTTGCCGAGAATAGATTTCACGTCATCAGTCGATGCGAATTCACCGCGCTCGCGGGAAGTCATTTGAGATTTTGCCATTGATTTCTCCATTGATACTTTTCGAGGGATTAGTCGCTGACTTGGCGCGGCAAAAACATAAATATCATGACGTCACTGACTTCACGTTCATTGATCTGAATCAAAATGGCGCACCAATTGCTTGACCGCGTCGTGATCGGGCTAGGTCCTGGGAAACTTCGGCTCCCGCGCGATCCAGCGGTCGCCCACCTTGACGTAGGTTCGCTTCACGGCGGCCCAGGCGATCCGATGCGCGGCCTCTTCCCGCCGAGGATCGCCGGCATGGGCGGCGAAGGCGTGATTGAAAGCCTCGCGATAGATGTCCTGCGCATGATCGGGAAGATGAGACCGAACCGAAATGGGCAAATCGATGTTCGCTTGATATGGCATGACCCTGCCGGAGACCTTGCTCACAGGGAGTGATCGTCATCCCATGAGGTGCTTCTCTATATCCGCAATGGGATGCTTGGTCAGATCCTTATTGATCTCGGCGGTAATGTGGCTTTTCACGTCAGAATGAAGCGCATGGCGTAAATCCGCGAGCGTGCGCGGTGGAGCAACAATGATAACCGCCTTCACGCCTTCGGTCCGGACCAGTCGCTCCATGGCAGATGCAACGCGCTCGGCAAAGCGATGCTTCTCCAATTCGTGCCAATCAGTTTCTTCCATGCTGCTGCGGCGGTTTGTGGCGGCACGCTTAAATCCGCGTCCCGGACGGTCCGTGCCTTGCTCATGAGCGGGCGGATTTTGTTCGGCAAAGACACGTTCGACGGTCAGATTTGGAAATTTCGCATCGCCTATATTACGCAGGAATAAGGCCCTTTGCCCGTCGCCGACGAAAACCAACGCATTATGGGGAACATTCAGCCTATCCATACGTGCCTCCAGAACAACTCCCTCGATCGCTCGTCCCATCGACGGGATCAGTCTGACAATAGTGGAGTATCCTTTTCGAGGCGAGTTGATGTAGATCAACGTTTCTTTACGGCCGGGGATCCCGAGTCGTTGCCGGGCCCATCGCTTGACGGAAAACATATTGGGATCGACGGCGCGTCAAAGGCCCCTATGAGCTTTGCTCATAGCTCGAAAACCTCGCTTAGTGACGGCATCTCGATCCGCGTGTTGGTCAGCTTGGTCGCAAAAGATTGCATAACCGCTGCATCGCCATGAACGAGAAATGTGCAGTCGGCGCCGGTGTGTCGATGCCATGCGAGCAATTCGGCCTGGTCGGCATGGGCGGAAAATCCATTGATCGTGTGGATGCGGGCGTGGACCGGGATATCCTCGCCGAAGATACTGACCTCTTTCGCGCCGTCGATAATGCGGCGGGCAAGCGTGCCTGCGGCGGCATAGCCGACGAATACGATGCTCGACTGCGGTCGCGAAAGATTATGCTTGAGATGATGCGTGATCCGCCCGCCGGTGCACATCCCGGACCCGGCCATGATCACGGCCCTACTGGTTATACTGTTCAAAGCGATGGACTGCGATGTTTCGCGCACGAAGTGCAGCCCGGAAAAATTGAACGGGTCCGCACCGTTGCGAAGCGCCGCGGCGACCTTCGGTTCGAGACTTTCGAGGTGGTGCTTGAAGATTTCGGTCGCCGAGATCGCCATCGGCGAATCCAGGAACACTTGCATCGCGTTCGGCAAGCGGCTTTGTTCCAGGCCTTGGCGCAGGAAATAGAGCAGCTCTTGCGCTCGTTCCAATGCAAATGTCGGGATAACCACATTGCCGCCGCGCGCGAACGTGTCGTTGATTGCCTGGTAGAGCTCATCGATCGAGGGCTGAAGCTGCTTGTGCCGGCGGTCGCCATAGGTCGTTTCCATCACGACGACGTCGGACTTGGGCGGAATTGCCGGGCTTCGCAGCACCGGATGGCCGGCATTGCCGATATCGCCGGAAAACAGCACGTGACATCGGCGGCCGTCTTCCACGATTTGCAGAAAGATGCTGGCCGAGCCGAGGATGTGGCCGGCATCGCTGAATGTCGCCTGGATACCGGGGGCGACCGCGAAAGACTGGCCATAGACCGCGGTCCTGCCGAAGAATTCAAAACTGTTGAGGGCGTCGAGCTCTGAGTACAGCGGCTGCGGCGCCGGTCCACCGCCGCCATGACGCGCGGCCCTGCGGCTGCGGTAGCGCGCCTCTTCCTCCTGGAGGTGGGCGGCGTCGAGCAATACCAACCGGGCGAGCTCACGCGTCGCCGCGGTCGTTATGATTTCACCGCGAAAACCTCGTTTCGCCAGCAGCGGTAAACGGCCGCAATGATCGAGATGGGCATGCGTCAACAGCACATAATCGATTGCCGCGGGATCGAAGCCGAAGGGGCCGGCGTTTTCCTCCGCAAGTCCGCGCCCACCCTGGTACAGGCCGCAATCGATAAGAACACGGCGGCCGTCGCTTTCGATCAGGTGACATGAGCCTGTGACATCGCGATCGGCGCCATGAAAGGACAGCTTCAAGAAAATCTCCAAAATTCAAATTGCGGGGCGGATCGCGATTACACGTGAAAATGGCGCGTCACTACATGGAGAGTAGCGGCTCTCCGCAACGCTCATGCCAGCTCAGGATGCCGTCCCAGATTTGTTGCGCGGTTTCCGCAAACCAGAACAGCTCGCGATCCTCCGGATCGATAACGCCTTCATCGACCAGGTAATCGATGTCGACGGCGCGCCGCCAATAGCTCTCGCCGACCAGCACGACGGGAATCGGTTTTATTTTGCGGGTCTGTACCAGCGTCAGGACCTCGAACAGCTCATCCAATGTTCCATATCCGCCTGGAAAGGCAACCAGCGCACGGGCCCGCTGCAAGAGGTGCAGCTTGCGCAATGCGAAGTAATGCAGGCGGAAGCAAAGATCGGTGGTGATATACGGATTCGGATATTGTTCGTGCGGCAGGCTGATGTTGAGGCCGACAGATTTGGCGTCAACATCGAAAGCGCCGCGATTGGCGCCCTCCATGATGCCTGGGCCGCCGCCTGTCATGATGACCACTCGCGCCGTCGCTTCGCCGCCATTGGCCGCGCCAACCAGCCGGCCGAACTCGCGCGCAATCTCGTAGTAGTGGCTTTTGGCCAGGACCCGTTCGGCGATGGTGAGTTGCCGTCGCAAGGTTGCGTCGCCGGCGTTCGCAGTCAATTTCTGCCGCAGCGCCTCGACCTTGCGGCGTGCCGCCGCCGGCTCGCAGATGCGCGTGCTGCCATAGACGACGATGGTGTTGCGAATGCCGTGCTCGGTGAGCAGCAATTCCGGTTTGAGATAGTCGAGCAGCAGGCGCTCGCCGCGAACATCGTTGCGCGCGAGAAAATCGAGGTCTTGCTCCGCCAGCCGATAGCTCGGGCTGTTCAAGATCGCCTCGATGCGACGCAGCGCGTCGGGATCTTCCTCAATCGGTTTGGCGACTTGCCACGGCAGCGGCTCGCGCCGCTCACGCGGGTGAGCAGGCTCGGGTATCCGTGGTTTCTGATCGCCAGTCAATTGGTCGTGGTTCTTGGTCATTCGATCACCACTTTAGGCGCCGCGCGCTCGCACGTTATGTCCATTGATATGCCTGCCAGTGGTGCCACCACCAGGAGAATTGCCCCACCGTCTCGTGACAGCCGAGCTCAAGGGTCTGCCCGATACTATCCGTTCGGCGGGTGCGGTGCATCTTTCGACCGCTGAGCGAGCCAACGCGCGATATCCGGCCACACTTGGGTCAGCGTCGCCCTTCCCATGAACATGCCGAGATGCGGGCAGGGGGCCGTCGCCTGTTGAATGTCCTGCCTCACAGTGCCGACCA
>JGI12270J11330_10004314_pt1 | contig 10102 bp, 11 predicted proteins | sample PeaSoiMetSII2010_FD_11330 | JGI IMG/M metagenome (IMG submission 11330)
TGACCTCCCGAGGGATTTTCTGCGGAGTCGCTCGCTTCGCAGAAATTCTGTTTTACCCCATCTTTCGGGTGTCCCCAAATGGTCTATTCAGATCGCCCTGCACTTAACCGTGCTCAGCCGTGCATAATCCGGCTTACAACAAACAGCAATCCGCGGTGCTGACCGTAGTCCAGCACTTCAATAATGTTCGGATGACGCAGCTCACTGACCGCCCGCGCCTCCTTTATAAGGGCAATGCGCCAATGTCGATCGAACGCTGGCGGCGTGAAACGAGGGCGCGCGGCCCCAAGTCTGGCCGCGATTTCCGCGCCGCCTCCAATCATTTTGATGGCAACGGTGAGACCCGCGCGAGAGTCGAATGCCTTAAACACGACTCCCATTCCACCGAAGCCCAACTGGCCAATAACATCGTAGTGAGCAATTCGCACCTGCTCCCCCTCCGACCCGAGGATCACAGAAGCGCGGCGCGCAATTGGCGCGCGGACGTCCTTACTGCATATTGCTCCGATTACCGCAAGAGCCCCATTACCTGACATTCTAGGTCGTGCCCGCAGACAAGTCGATGTGAGGGCCTGTTGCCTACAATCTGTTACACAAACAGTTTCCGAATAGGTCCTCAAACGGGGTTCAAGGCAATAGGTCCTCACTGGTCGCCTGGTGGCGACTAATGTGCTCCCGCCTGCGGCCTCCGCAGGTGTTGGGGGCCAAGCCACCGCTGTGCCTTACACAGACTGTATCCTTCTGAGGAGCCTGTTCTCGCGGGGGCGACTCCAGAGGTAGAATCAGGGTTGGCATCGGAGCTCTTCGGACGATAGCAGGTCGAGGGCCAATCTGGACGAGCAACGACAAAGCGCGGACGCGGCTTATAGTTCCTTTGAAAAGTCGAGGCGCTGGGGGAAACTGACCGTGGGACCGTCCCCAATGGGCAAACTTGTCCGGGCTCTCCGGGCCCCGCCACAGCAGCCCCGGCCCATGCGCAACACCATTTTGAACTCGGACCGTTCAAATTGATTAGCGGGCGATTGGGCCAATTAGCGCGCAGGAGGGTCGCCCCGTGGGAAAAGGAGCAGCGAGATGGGAGGTGCTTCCCGATTGCGTGAACTGTGGATCGCAGCGGCCAGCACTAAGCCCTCAGAAGCAGGGTGGCGCTGCGCCCCAAGTGCCGCCAGAGTTGGGCCAGCGCAGTCTTGGAAGGGAGTGGGTTAAGTTGAGTAGAATATTCCGCTTGCTGATCTGCGTGGTCGGCGTCTCGCCGCTTGGGCTTTACGGTGGACAGCCGCGGACCGTCATCGTCTTCAACGACGACGGGGGTTGGTGTTGGTTCCAGGGCGAACGCGCTTTGGTGTCCGATGGCACGCTCGTGATCGGTTCGGTGGCAGCGGGCGTTCATGATCCTGCCCGCCGGGGAAATATCGAGGTGGTGGCCTATGATCTATCCAGCGGGCGAAAACGCCTCTCCGTCTTGCACCCAAGACTCTCCGACGGGCAAGGAAGCCAGTATGACGACCACAACGCACCGGCTTTTCTCGTGAGGCCCGATGGTCGCATACTCGCGGTTTATTCCAAACATGGGTTGGAGAACCGCTTCTACTATCGGATCTCCGCCGAACCAGGTAATCCAGCCATGTGGCAGGCGGAGCGCACTTTCATCCCTACCGCGAGTTCCCGAATCACCTACTCAAATCTGGTTTGGCTCGCTGCGGAGAATAGCAGCAAGGGCCGGATTTACGATTTCTTCCGTGGCCTCGACGGTCGGAACAAGCCTTCTTACGCCTGGTCCGACGACTCAGGCGAGACCTGGATGACTGGCGGCGTTTTCATCGATGTTCCCTCTTCATTCCCGCACCGGCCTTACGTGAAATACGCCTCCAACGGTGTCGACGTCGTGCACATGTTTTATACCGACGGGCATCCCAACGAATTCAAAGGTAATAGCAACTACCACATCTATTACAAAGGCGGCATGCTCTACAAGTCGGATGGCTCTCCGATCTGCGGGCTCAAGCAGGGATTGAGAACCCCGGAGCAGGGAACGCGGATTTTCGCCGGGGACGCGGCGGACATCGCGTGGACCAGCGACATTCGCCTGGACCGCGCCGGCCGTCCGTACGTGGCGTACTCGGTTCGGAAGGTGCCAGTGGGAGCCTCGCCCAATTCTGCGGGTAACGATCACCGTTATCACTACGCACGTTGGAGCGGGAAGCAATGGGTCGATCGCGAGATCGCCTACGCGGGCAGTTGCCTCTATTCCAGCGAGTTGGACTACACCGGAAACATCACCCTGGACCCCGGTGATCCTGACACCGTCTACATCTCCACCAATGTGGAGCCCAAATCGGGAGCGCCGCTGCTCAGCAGAGCGGATGGCAAGCGGCATTATGAGATCTTCCGAGGGACGACCACGGATGGCGGCGCGTCGTGGTCCTGGACCGCGATTACGATGGACTCTTCCGCGGACAATCTGAGGCCCATCGTGCCTGATGGATCTGGCGACAATACGGTGTTGCTTTGGTTGCGCGGCGCCTATCGTGCTTACACTGACTACAACCTTGCCGTCGTCGGAGTCATCTCCAGGCGCCAGGAAGCGGCCACGCCTCGGGGCCGCTGATGCGGCGGACCGAGTTGCTGCCCTCGCCACGGGCTAGGCGAGTGCTTGACCCTGGGCGACCCAACTACCCTTGCCTGCCCTGCCTGCCTGTCCACCACTGCCCCCTCTTGCCCCCCCCTCGGCTGGCTGCCTCGCCTCGTGGCCGATTGTGAAATCCCACGGCACCCCCCCTCGCGACATATATAAGAAAGAAAAAAGACCTTTCTTTAAGTAGCGAGGAATGGGTACCCATGGGTGGGGTGGTATGCCCCAGGTATTTGCGGCATCTACAATCCGGACGTTGCGGTCAGCAATTTGACGCCATTGCTGTATCTCTTCGGCTGATAGATCCGGGTCCCTCAAGCTGTTCAGGTCGTGGTTTATTGACTGTAGCCCAATCATCTGCCCCGTCACCTCGGTAGTGTTACACCGTCGATCATGGATCTCCGTCCGTTACTGCTGTTTTGGTGCTACCCAGAGCGGGGAGGGCACTTTTCATGTTAGGCCGTCCACGTTCAGACCATGGCGGCGTCCTCGGCGGTTGGCAGTCAGGACCTGACCAATGGGGGCTAAGGTTCGCCTGCATCCCAAACAAGGAACTGCCCCGCACTTGCAGGTCCTCCTGCGCCGGTCTATGTTTCCTCTGTCGCCGAGTCAGCCTCGGTTGTGACCATCCACACCGAGCTATTTCGAGGCAGTTGCGCGATCAAGATCGCCTGCAGCTCGTTCTTGAACCCGCTTTCTCACCTCGGCGCGAATCGATTGGGCCTGCTTGGCAGTAAAACTGAACGCGCCCCGGGGAGCACGCTCGTAGTCCTCGCGTCGCCAGTGAGCGCGCATAATGCCGGAGGGTGAGTGCCCCTGGGCCACTAACAGCAAATGGCCGATTTCATGCGCAAGGGTAGGAGCCAGCACAGCGTGGACGGAGACTTCGAATGCGGCCGCCTCCTCCTGGACACGGCGGAGTGACACGCTGGCCAAATCTCCAACCGCCAGCCCCATAGTCAGGTTGGAGTCGCTTAGCGCGGCAGCGATATCGGGGAGCAGTCTCACCCCCAAGTGGGTTGGGTCCAGGTACTCGGCGCATTCAGTGTCTTCTGGGAGCTTGCAGTTGTTCCAAACGATCTCCACCCCCACGGCACGGTAGATTTCTGCCGCTTCCAGTTCAGCGTGAGCCAGCATATCGCTTGAGACTTGGGCATAGTTGTAAACTTGGACGGCGATCCTAACTGGCTGACCGCCCCCCTCGTTGGCATTGGTCTTGCCCAGTGCCGGCTGGGCCTCCGTCGCCCATCCCACGGTCAATAGCAAACCAAAGGCTAACCCGTAACGGCATCTTCCTTGTGCTTTCTTCACGGCGCCACCTCCGCGTGTTGCGTGATGGCCCGAGTTTTGACTGGGCGAGCAGGTACCTCAATGCAACAGCTCTTACGTCTCGGTTACATATGGGTAACGAGCTAAGCGCTTGATCTGATGGTGGTTGTCGATGTCTTGAAAGTGATTTGGGTCCCGGAGGATCGGCCCCAATGGGGCTCCGTAAGATAGACTGGAAGCGTTATGGGCGTCGGCGCCGAGACGTTGGCAGTTTCGCAAGCGGTGGAGCGCCGCGGCAACGCCGAATTGACCCGCGGCGAACTGGGTGGATGCCCTTGACTTACCCCCAACGAAATGCTAAAGCTAGGCTAAAGCCTCCGGGTATCCATGCAACTGAAACCGCGTTCCCATGTAGTGCGTCTGGGGCCCTTTAAGTTGGACCTCAAGGCCGGGGAACTCTACAAGGACGGGCGTCGACTGCGCCTCCAGGAACAACCCTTTCGGATTCTCAAGATGCTGGTGGAGCATCCCGGCGAGGTGGTAACGCGGGAAGAGCTTCAGAAGAAACTCTGGCCGAACGACACGATCGTGGAGTTCGACCACAGCATCAATGCCGCCATCAAGCGCTTGCGGGACGCGCTGGGCGACACGGCGGAGGAGCCGAAATATGTGGAGACGGTCGCCCGCCGTGGCTACCGACTGCTAGTCCCCGTGGAGTGGGAAGACGAAAGCCCTCCCCGGCCAGCTCAGCCGGTTGCGCCTTCACCAGTGGTAGGGCCCGTCGCGGGAGACATCGCACCCCCGGCCAACGCCGGGCGGGGCGACCTGATCGGCAAGGAAGTGTCGCACTACCGCGTCACGGAGATGCTGGGCCGGGGCGGCATGGGCGTGGTGTACCGGGCTCAAGACACCAGGTTGGGCCGCCTCGTGGCGCTGAAGTTCCTGCCCGAGGAGCTGACGGATAATCCCCAGGCTCTGGAACGTTTCGAACGCGAGGCTCGCGCGGCATCCACGCTGAACCATCCCAACATCTGCACCATTTACGAGGTGGAAGAGCATGAAGGGCACCCGTTCATCGTGATGGAGTTGCTGGAGGGCGAGACGCTGAAGGAACGCCTTGGCGCAGGGGCGGTTCGCGAACCGCCCCTACGGTTGGACTCGCTCTTGGACCTGGCCATTCAGATTGCGGACGGGCTGGAGGCCGCGCACCAAAAGGAGATCATCCACCGCGACATCAAACCTGCAAACATCTTTATTACCACGCGCGGCCAAGCCAAGATTCTGGATTTCGGCCTGGCAAAACTCGCCATAGGGGCACCCCTTGAAGGTGCCCCCGGACGCGCACAAGGCCCACCGCTACCCGACACGCCCACCGCCGCTGATGGCGCTTATCATCTCACCTGGTCGGGCGCCATGATGGGAACGGCAGCCTACATGTCGCCGGAACAAATACGTGGCGAGCGGGTGGACGCGCGCACGGACCTGTTCTCATTTGGGTTGGTACTGTACGAGATGGCAGCGGGACAAGCGGCGTTTTCGGGTGAAACGATTGCGGCCCTCCATGACGCCATACTCCGGCAGGCTCCAAGGCAGGCGCGAGAATCAAACCCCGATCTGCCGCCCAAGCTCGAGGAGATCATTGGCAAGGCGCTCGAGAAAGACCGCGACCTCCGCTATCACAGCGCCGGTGATTTGCGCGCGGACCTCAAGCGCTTGAAGCGCCAGATGGAATCGGCACGGCTGGCCGCGCAGGTTGTGTCTCCTCCGCAGGAGAATATTGCGAGGGTGCCACTCCCGGCTGGAGGTGGGTTACAAGCAACGCTTGGTGCGGTGCCCGAGCGCTGGACGGCGACGGGGACGTCGCCGCTACAGCGGCCGAGGCTGCTCGCCCTGGCCGGCCTGATGGTCGTGGGTGCAGTTGTCCTTTCTATGACATGGCTTGTGACGCGCCGGCCACCTTTGCCTCCGCCTGAACTGAAGCTGCGCCGGCTAACCGCCAATCCCAGCGAAAACGTCCTTACCAAGGGCACGATTTCCCCAGATGGGAAGTACTTGGCCTATGCTGACAACGCGGGAATCCACCTGAAGCTGATTCACACAGGGGAGACAAGCGACATTCCCCAACCCGAAGGACTGGCGAGTGAAAACGTAGATTGGTGGCCGAACGGGTGGTTCCCGGATAGCACCAAGTTCCTTGCCACGAGGGTCGATACCGGATTCCATGCCAGCGCGTGGGTCATCTCGGTCCTGGGTGGGCCGCCGCGTAAACTGCGCGACGATGCGCGCCCTTATGCTGTGTCGCCGGATGGCACGCTGATCGCCTTCCAAGCCCGTGATGCGGACCAAGACATCTGGCTGATGGGCGCGCAGGGTGAAGAACCACGGAGATTGGCAACCCATGCCGAAGACGAAGGACTCTTCTGGGCAGCCTGGTCGCCTGATGGGCGGCGAGTCGCCTACTATAGAGGTCGCCAACTGCCGAGCAAATTCGAAGGCTACATCGAAAGCTGCGATTTGCAAGGCGGCTCTCACACTGTGATTGCGTCCGGCTTGCCGGCGTCAGAATTTCCGTCGTTCGTGTGGTTCCGGAGCGGTCGCCTCGTCTACCCCGTGGAAGAATACGCGGTAGATCGCCAATGGTCCAATCTGTGGGAGGTCCGCGTGGACACCAGCACCGGTCTGCCGACAGGCAAGCCTAATCGGATCACGAACTGGGCGGAAGGCTCTATACCCGAAGTCAATGGAACCTCGGACGGAAAGCAGTTAGCCATTACGAAAACTAATTATCAGGCGCATGTATACATAGCGGAACTGGACGCCGGTGGCCGCCGTTTGAAGAACCCACGGCGGTTGACGCTGGAGGATACCGATGATTTTCCTGGCGGCTGGATGCCGGACAGCAAGGTAGTGCTGTTTTCCTCCAACCGCAACGCGACGAGGGGCATCTATAAACAGGGGTTGGATCAAACCACACCCCAGCCCATCGTCATCGGCCCTGACTATAAGTACTCACCTGTGGCGAGCCCTGACGGTTCCTGGATTCTCTATCTATCAAGTGCGGACGATACTGGCGGACCTACCGCCCCGGTGCGCATCATGCGCGCGCCGACCTCAGGAGGGCCACCGCAATTGGTCTTTGAGGGAAGAGGCATCGACCGCTTGGCCTGCGCTCGGGCGCCAGCGACATTGTGCGTCTTCAGCGAGCCGAGTCCAGACCAAAAGCAAGTCGTCTTCGCAGCGTTCGATCCGGTTAAGGGCAGGGGCCGGGAACTTGGCAGGGTCAGTCTCGGGCAGGAACGGAGCTGGATCAGGTTTAGCGACAATTATACCTGGGACCTGTCGCGCGATGGTTCACACCTCGCCTTCGCGCAGTATGACCGGGACCAAGGGCGTATCTCGATCCTGTCCATGCTTGGCGGAGAGACTCGCGAGGTCAATGTCGAAGGACGGAACAACCTGGCTGGATTGAGGTGGGCAGCAGACGGCCGGGGTCTGTTTGTCCAAACATATGGTGAAGTGGGGACGCTGTTTCACGTCGACTTGCAGGGTCGCGCCCAAGTCATCCAGCCGCAGAACCCCCAAATTAGCAGCGTGGAGTGGGGAGTACCCTCCCCGGACGGCCGTTACCTCGCCGTTCGAGGGGATATCTCCTTCCGTAACGTGTGGCTGGTGGAGAACTTCTGAGAGCATCGACGGCTGACATCCACGCATCCAAAGCAGTTCTTGACTGGCAGGCTTTGCGGCCGAACCGCTGCGCTGTGAATCATACTCTCGAGACCTGCTGGACCGCATAGGCTCCCCGCCGTAAGTCCATCCGCTGCTTAATGGAAACGACAGGCAAGACCGATTACCCGCGATCAACGGCGAAGGGTTTACCAATCTCCCGTCACTTGGTTGTATAGTCGAACTGTACATCTGACCGTCTAGGTCCCAATGCGACAGAATCGATCGTGCCTTCATAAGTCCAGTGGCGGTCGCGGCGGTTGCCAAACAGTATTGAGCGCGGAAGGAACTGTGCACGCGGCCCTTCAGATTCTCGACCATTGGGCTGGCTTCCGCCACGGCTGCTCCTTCTTCCCCACCATAGAGCCACACCCACTGCAGACATAGCTGTAAATCTCCTTGTCGAGCAGCACCAGAAAGAGACGCTTTCGCACCGGCATGGCGCGTTTGCAGGTCGGGCAGAAGAGTTCGCTCGCCTCCAAGTCTTCAAAATCCTTTTGTCGCTCCGGCGGAGTCATCAGAATCGGGACCCTTCAAGCTTGTCTCGCCTCTCTCACCACCATTTTGCCGAAATTCTGGCCCAGCGGCAACCCAGGAAAGGCCCACCAACGACATTCTCCAGTTCCCAACAATATCGCGGCTGTCCCGCCGAAGGCGAGAAGATGTTCTTCGCGTCAAGGACCGTGAACAGCTTTCTGCGGGATCGCTCGCTGTCCTTCCAAGGGCTGGGCGCGTGGACATGGGAACCAAAAGGGAACCCGGGAAAGAATCTAACAGAGCGACACTCGCCCGCGTCAAGAAAGAAATGGCGCGGCCGCGCATCGTCAAGTCTGCGAGAAAGGGGGCGTCGACCAGAAAAGACTCGCAGTGACTGCGGTGTAACCGTTAGTCGACGCAGCTACTTCCTTGAAAGCTCGCGTTCGAAACGCCCTTCGACCCCTTCACGAGTGAGCTTAGTTCTGCCCTTGTTCAATAGGATCGAATAAACGACTTCACTGCCTTCGACCTGCGCGGTGATAAACGTGGCGTCCATCAGTTCGTCCTGATTGAATTTCACCCTTCTGCCGTCTGCAAGTGTCCTAAACCACTCATCGTTTGGCATTTTCGATATCCCCCAAACTTCAAGCGTAGGAGACGACTCCAAATTCTCGGTGAAGGGGCGGAGCAAAAGCAGTCCGCTCCAATCACCCACTGACGCGACAACGCCACGATTGCTTAAGGCAGTATAAGCTATCCGTTCTGATCAACTCAATCTTCGGCGGTGGGTCAGTTACCTGCGTGGGCGTGTGGAGCCAGGTGGATTACTTCCGACTACGCCATCCGGAGCAGACAAATCGGTAAATGTTGCTCGCCTGCCGCACCGTGCTTATCACGTTGGCCAAGGTGGATGACAAAACGCTCCGCTTCAATGGCTCGTGATTCTCAGAAGTGGTGAGACCGGCCCCATTCCTGCGGCGCTGGAAGCTCTGGCCGCTGAAATCACGGCTATCGATTGCGTTTGGGGACGGCCAAGTATATGTTGACTGTTAGGCCGAAAGTCGGTAATGGAAGTTCCGGCTGGAATGACATCGTAATGCAAACAGCGGATAGGAGTCCCGGGATGTCTGAAGTGTTGCCAGTGATCTTCTTTGGCCACGGCAACCCCATGAATGCCGTGCAGGACAACCGCTACACCCAAGGATGGCGGGGCATGGGGAAACAGATCAGAAAGCCCAAGGCCATCCTGTCGATTTCGGCGCACTGGTTTGTGCCAGGAACCGGGGTCACGATCAGTACGGCGCCAAAGACGATTCACGATTTTGGCGGTTTTCCCCGGGAACTGTACCAAGTGCAATACCCGGCTCCGGGAGATCCCGATCTGGCACGCCGTGTTCAACAGTTGTTAGCCCCGGTGCCGGTGCAACTGGACAACTCCTGGGGTCTGGATCACGGAACCTGGTCCGTACTCTGTCACGTTTATCCGGGCGCCGATGTTCCCGTGGTGCAGTTGAGCATCGACGAAACCCAGCCAGCGCCGTTCCATTTCGAGATCGGGAGGAGACTCGCGCCATTGCGCGACGAAAATATCCTGATCGTGGGCAGCGGCAACCTGGTACACAATCTCCACACCTACGCCTGGGGCCGCCACATGCCCGATCCCTACGATTGGGCGGCCCGCTTCGAAGAAGAGGCGAAGCAGATGATGCTTGGCGGCGAATTCAAGCCGCTCATTGACTATGAGGGACTCGGCCGGGACGCCATGCTTTCCATCCCAACACCGGATCACTACCTGCCGCTCCTCTACGTGCTTGCGACCCGGCAGCAGGGAGACGTCATCACTTTCCCGATCGAAGGCATGGACGGAGGGTCGATCTCGATGCTGGCCGTGAGGCTCGGTTCGCCCGATATGAGGAACCAGAAATGAAAGTTGAGATACGCCGCCCTCGACAGTTATCTGAGGCCATGTTACTCTGACCTGCAGTTTAAGCATGAAACAAG
>JGI12270J11330_10004321_pt1 | contig 10095 bp, 8 predicted proteins | sample PeaSoiMetSII2010_FD_11330 | JGI IMG/M metagenome (IMG submission 11330)
TGAAACGCGCGCTGCTGACGGTGCTGGGGGTCGCGGGGGTGGGAGGGAGCCGACAGCAAGGAGCCGACAGCCGTTAGCCAACAGCCGACAGCAAAAGGCGAAGGATTGCGCAGAGGGCACAGAGTTCGCAGAGAAGAGAAGAGGGACGATGACACGGCGACCGGGTCGGGGCAGGCGCCGTTCACAGAGGGAAGAACACAGAGGTCATAGAGAAAGGCGTGAGCAGGGCGGAGAGCTCGTTGAAGAGTCAAAAGTTGAAAGTCGAAAGCGTAAGGGCTGATATTACTTTCCAGATGGCATGGTTGTCACCGTGCCGCGATCCCTTAGCTGCGTGCCGCATAAACCGCGGCACTCCGGTCGGGATGACAGATAAACCGAAAGGGCGACGAGGATGAAAGGCAAAGCGATGCGGGTGAGGATGAAGCGAGGAGGGACGCAGGTGAGGAAGGGTGGAGCGATGCGGCTGAGGATGAAGCGAGAAGCAATGAGATTGGGAATTGGGCTGGCGATGGTGGTGGTGTGGGGCGGGGTGGCAGGGCGAGCGGCGGCGCAGAGCGATGCGGCGGTGCACAGGACGACGTACTACCTGCACGGGCGGATTTATACGAACGATCCGAAGGAACCGTGGGCGGCGGCAATAGCGGTGCGGGACGGCAAGATTCTTTGCGTGGGCACGCTGGCGCACATTTTGCTGGATTGCGGCGGAGCGGACAATATGGGCGACACGCTGCAACTGAAGGGGAGCTTCGTGATGCCAGGGTTCAACGACGCGCATGTGCATATGGGCGCGGCGGGACGCGACAAAATGACGATGTCGCTGAATGGGGTGGTGTCCATTGCGGAGGTGCAACAACGCGTAAAAGAAGCAGTGGCGAAGCACAAGCCAGGGGAATGGATAGTGGGATCGGGGTGGGACCAATCGCGGTGGGCAGACCAGAAATTTCCAACGCGGCTGCAGTTGGATGAAGTGTCGCCAGACAATCCGGTGTTTCTGACGCATGTTTCGGGGCACGTGGGTGTGGCGAATTCGCAGGCGCTGAAACATGCGGAGATTAATGCGGAAACGAAAGATCCCCAGGGCGGGCAGATTGACCGGTTTGAGGATGGAGAGGCAACGGGGTTGTTGAAGGAAAGCGCGATGCAGATGGTGACGCAGCGAATTCCGGACCCCACGGCGGAGGAGCGGCGCAAGGGCATTGAGATGGTGCTGGAGGAATTTGCGCGGAATGGCGTGACTTCGGTCCAGGACAATTCGGAGTGGGAAGATTTTCTGGTATACGGCGATTTGAAAGAAGAGAAGAAGCTGACGGTACGAATTACGGAGTGGCTGCCGTTTGCGGCGCCGCTGAATGAACTGCAGGACCGGCGGGCGCAGGGAGGAACGAAGGACCCGTGGCTGAAGACGGGCCTGTTGAAGTTTGTGAGCGACGGGGCGCTGGGGTCGCGGACGGCGGCGATGCTGGCGCCATATTCGGACGATCCCACGACGAGCGGGATCATGGCCATGGACGAGGAGAAACTGCGGGCCATGGCGGTGGAGCGGGACAAACTGGGATTTCAGATTGCGTTTCACGCGATTGGGGATAAGGCGAACCGCGTGGCGCTGAATGTGTTTGAGTCCGTGGAACGCGTGAACGGGCCGCGCGACCGGCGGGACCGCGTGGAGCACGCGCAGGTGCTGACGCCGGAGGATCTGCCGCGGTTTGCGCAGTTGAAGGTGATCGCGTCGATGCAGCCTTCGCACGAAATGAATGATTTGCGGTGGGCGGATCAGCGGCTGGGACCGGAACGCTCGAAGGGGGCGTACGCGTGGAATTCACTGGAGAAATCGGGGGCGCGGCTGGCGTTTGGGACGGATTACGATGTGGAACCCATCAATCCGTTTCGCGGGTTGTATGCGTGCGTGACGCGGGAATCGGCGGAGGGCGGACCGGCGGGAGGCTGGGAGCCGCAAGAGAAGATTTCGCTGGAGGATTGCCTGCGGGCGTATACGAGCGGGTCGGCGTACGCGGAGTTTGAGGAGGGCAAGAAGGGGGAGCTGAAGGTGGGGGAGTACGCGGATTTCTTGATACTGTCGCAGGACATCACGAAGGCGACGCCGAAGGAGATACTGAATACGAAGGTGGTGCAGACGGTGGCGGGGGGAAGAGTCGTCTACAGTTCACAGTCTACGTTTGACAGTTTCGGAGGGAGGAAAGAGCAAAGATAACGCAGAGGGGCGGAGGGCGCAGAGATTCGCAGAGAAGAGAGGAAAGAAGAGAAGAGGGAGGGTAACGCAGAGTTCACAGAGGGAAGAACACAGAGGGCACAGAGAAGAGGAAGAGACAGAGAGTTGTGGCGTTAGATCGTAAGAACCCACCCTTTGCACAAAGCGCAAAGGATGGGGCACCCTCAAGTTCAAGTGTGCCTGGTGCAGCAGGGCGAATTAAGAATTAATGCAGATGACGCGGAAGTCGCGGAGAAGTGGAACCCCAGAGCACAGTCAGGAATGACTGTGCCACAGGAAGAGAAACCCAAGACCCAGGCACCCAGTACCCGCACCTACCACTGAAGTTCTCAGGTTTCCGTGATGAGTTGTCAGTTTAGGGAAGCGAGAACCCTCGGACTCACGTTCGAGCTAAAGGGGCGGGGTGTCTGGAGTTGACTTTGGGCTCATCGCGAGGGCTGAGCGGCCGTCCGGAGCGGAGCGAGTGAGCCAGGTTGCGATGCCTTCGCGGGCTATGCTGAAAATTGTGCGGCGATTTTGATAACTGAGTTTCAGCCATGCGGAAGGGCCAATCTGATGGAAGTAGATTCCCCGGAAGCACATACGAGCGATGAAAATGTTGATGCGATAGCCCAGCGGCTGGTCCTTGAGCGAAGCGACGGCGTGGGCCACGGCTTCCGGGCTATAGGAATGGTCCCAGCCCCGCTGCACTTCCGCGTGAGCTTCGTCGATGGTCATTTTCAGGGGCGTGTGGGCCATGGCAAACGGGATGAACTCCTGCCAGTGCTTGGGGCGCGTCAATCGTCCGGTGGCGAGCAGCCTTTTGTAAAGCGGAGTTGCGGGCAGAGGCGTGAGCAAGCCAAAGATGGGGAGCCCGGGCGGCCAGGTACGAATCTCCTTAAGCGTGCGATCCGCGACGCCGGGCGTGTCGTTGTCCATCCCGAAAATGAAGGAAGTGATGGCATAGACGTTGCGCGAGGCAAGCCTCTCGAGAACAGCGGCGTATTCGCCCGGCTTGTTGAAGCCCTTGTTGACACTAGCCAGGTTGGCGGGATCAATGGACTCCATGCCGATGAAGATCCATTTGCCGCCTGAGGCGGCGATGAGGTCCACGAGTTCGGTGTCGCGCAGAAGATTGGCGCTAATCTGGGCGACCCAATGCACCTGGGCGCCTGCGGCGATGATATCGCGCAGAAGCGATTTGGTGCGTTTGATGTTGATGGCGAAATTGTCGTCAATGAAGAAGACGGCCATCTGGCCGCGCTCGCTTCTCGCACGGGCTTTCAGGAGGAGCAGTTCATTCACTACGCTCTCGTTGGTGCGAAAGCGAATGGCATCGCCGAAGAAGCCGGTTACCGTGCAGAACTCGCAGCCATAAGGACAGCCACGCCCGGACTCGATAGGAATGATGCGAAATGTGCCCCAGCCCTCACCGATGCGTTGGAGGGTGCGCTTGGCCATCTTGGGAACCAAGTTGAATTGGGCGAGGTCTATTTTGTCCCACGGGATGGCCGGATATTGCTGGAGAGCAGGTTTGCGTTCCTGGCCGAAGTCATCCACGGGGTCGTACACATCCTTAAGCTGTCCGCGTACGGCATCCTCGACAATCTTTGGCCAAGTTTCATCGGCTTCACCGAGAGCCACAGCATCGGCATGGCGCGAGCCGCCGTTGCGACCGAGGGCTTCATCAGCCTCCTCCGTGACGTGAGGACCTCCCATCACGACAGGTACGCCAACGGCGCGGATGGCATCGGCCATGCGGTAAGCCTTGGCGATCATGCGAGTCATCGCGCCGATCCCCACGAGCCCGATGTTTTGTTCCTGAACGAATCGCGCGATGCCCGGTTCATCCATGGGTTGCGCGTTGCCGTCAATCAAGATGACTTCGTGGTCAGGGGGAGTGAGCGCCTGGAGGAGAAACATCCAGAGATGAGGCATGAAATTGCGTGTGACCCCATTGTCCGGGTTGTAGAGCAAAATCCGCATCGGCTTTTCTCCATCGACATGGCGGGCCTGCGTTGTAAGTCAAAGCCAGCTGCGATCTTAAAGGTTGGGCGGCTCAGCCCAGAAGATTAGTTTCGTAGCTGTCCGTCCAATGGTGCACACTTTTCAAGGTTGCCAGTTGGCGAGGTCGCGAGGCTCATACATTGACACAGTCCAGGAAAAATTGCAGTGGAAATGCGGGATGGGGACTTTAAGCCGGAGCCGGCCTTTGGAGTTCTAGGTTTTCAGCTAGGAGTTTAAGAAGAAGAGAAATCCAGGAGCCGCCCTGCGTGCACGCGGGCGGGGCGCCGTCAAAGTTCATCGGTTGGGGATGACGGGTTAGCGTGCCATCTTTGTCGCAGGAATTGGCGCAAACGGGGTCTGCGTGGTCCGGCGAACGGGCTTCGCCCCGGCCGCGGGGAACCACATCTTCCAGAAATTAACGTCGGCAGAGGTAAACTCAAAAGCCACATTGCGCTTGCCATCACGCGTGAGCTTTGCCGATACCACCTTGCACTCCGCCTTGAGCCCGGTGTTCGTGTTGATCAACAACAGTTGTTGCCCGGTCGTTACCTCTGGCTCCAGCACCATCATCCCGCCGTGCTTGCTGACGGAAAGGGTGCGTGCGTCGACCTTAAAGGATTCGTTGGTCTCGGTCTTCCCGTGCACAATAAGATCCACACACAAGGCGACGCGTGCTGTACGACGTCTTTCGATTCTGCGGAAATGCACTATTCCCATGATGATTATTCACACTGGAGTTGGATGATTTGGCCCGGCTTTCAAAACCTCGGTGGTCTCCGTCGTTTTGCGAATCGTACCGCGCAGGGACATCGATGCCAGGAAAATGAGCTGTGGAACCGGCGCGACCACAACTGAGCGATCCCACTTGCATGATGATGTTAAATTTTGCACATTGCCTTGGAAATAGCCGGCCAGTACCGAAAAACGTGCGTATGCACTGGTACTTTTGTGCCAGCACCTCGGGTTCCCCCTGGCACGCCAAGCCAGATCTCAGCTGTAGCGTGAATTGACTGGGGAGTGAAATCTCGTTGTCCTGTGAATGTATTCACCACGCATTGGGGCCAGTAGCGCGTAAACCTTCTTCAGAACAGGTATCTGAAACCGCACGATTTTGCAGTGGGCGAATTATCGCTAGAACCACTCGCTGCGGTAGGCAATCCACCAACAGGCCATGCCAATTGGGACCGTGGCGATGACGGCCCACCAGAATGGCAATGCCACGTCGGCCAGGAGACCCACGACCGCGAAGGTCATCCAAAAGACTCTGCGCTGCATGGGGTGATTCTAGCAGTGAATCGAGGGTGTTGCACCGCGCGTGAACCGCAATTCGCCGCGAACATTACCGTGCCCGTGCCACGCCCAGAAGATGCCCAGGGGAATCGCGTGGGCGTGTGCCCGGCGAACTTGCGGCGGGGGCGCAAAGGAACTATGTTGCGGAGGACAGGGAGGCTTCCATGAAGAAACAAGGATTGGCGTGGTTTCTTGCGGCGTTTGTGGCGACTGCGGTGGGAGCGCAGGAGCTGAAATCCGTGATTTTGCCAGTACCGCAAACGGATGGCGGGCGGCCGCTGATGCAGGCGCTGAAAGAGAGGAAGAGCACGCGGGAATTCGGCGGGGAGAAATTGCCGGTGCAGGTCCTGGCAAATCTGTTGTGGGCCGGATTTGGAGTGAACCGCCCGGATGGGAGAAGGACGGCGCCTTCGGCCATGAACTGGCAGGAGATTGAGATTTACGTGGTGACGGCGGACGGAACTTATGTGTATGACGCGGCGAAGAACCGGCTGGCGCCTGTAGCGAAGGAAGATCTACGCAGCCTGGCGGGGACACAGTCATTCGTGGCGACGGCCCCGGTGAATCTGGTGTATGTGGCGGATATGACGAAGGTGTCAGGAGATGCGGGGGAGAAGGACCTCTTCACGGGGGCGGACACGGGATTCATCGCCCAAAACGTGTACTTGTATTGCGCCTCGGAGGGGCTGGCGACTGTGGTGAGGGCGTCGGTGGATCGGGAGGCGCTGGGAAAAGCGCTCAAGCTAAAGGCCGCGCAGAAGATTGTCCTGTCGCAGTCTGTGGGATATCCGAAGAAATAAGAGAAACGCTCTAAGTTTTCAGTTATCAGTTTTAAGTCTGAAGAGAACCCCAAGACCCAGGCGCACACTCCGTGCCGGGGCACCTGTTTCTATACATGTGTCTGGCGCACTGCATCAGGATGGCTTCTTGTCGAAGGCGGTCTCCGGAACCAGCGCGACGGGGGCTTCACCGTCCAGCGCAACAGCACCCTGCTCGAAGGTCTGCAGCGTAGCATTGTCTGCAGCCATTGCCATCCAGCAAACCGTGCCTCTCTTGAGGACGCTGCAGACGGTTTCCACTGTGTATTGAGTCCCAGGACGGCTCTTGAGATTGCCCCTGGCGCGTTCGATCCAGACGCTGTGGTTGCCCAACGAGTAGGTACCGCGGACGGGGTCAACAAGGTCAAAGTTCTTCTTTAGACCGTCCGAGGCACCTCCTCCAAAGGCCGGAAGATCCTTGTCAGTCATCTCCTCGCCTAAGCAGGCAAAGGGCAACGCCACAACGACCACTACCGAGGCAGGGTCCCCGTGCCGGGCAGTCAGCGCGAGTTGGAGGCAATCGACTCCATGCTTCTCCTCCTCAGACGTTGCCTCGTTTTTCACCTTTTGCTGCACCGCCGGGAGCGTCGGCGTTGTGTCCACGACCTCCCAGTCCGTTGGCAGGTCGTAACTGAAGCCAATGTCGCTGGTGTGGGCCTTCCCCGCTGCGGAGTTTGGGACAGAAGCGGGCCCGCGGGCGAAAGCAGCAGCTGTGGAAAGCACCAACACGAGCACAGCTATGCGAGTCTTCACGAGATTGATCCTCTGATTTGTAGTTTGGAGCAGAAGGCGGAGGAGCAGAACCTTATCTTAGTACTGGTGTTCATAAAGAATCATACGGCCATAAGAGCAAGGAATAGGGGCAGAGCTGGCGACCTAATTCTAGAAAGGGCGCGGCTTCATGCTGCGCCAGATTACCGCAGTCACCTCAGTGCGATGGGTCTGCCTCGGTTGCGGGCTTCCGGGTCACCTGGCAATCGGAAAAGGCGAGGTCCACGGCGAACTCGCTGCCGCCGTAGGAGCCACTGAGGCGCAATTTCCGCAGCAGCTGCACGCCATCAATCTCTTGATAGTCAATGAGCACTCGCAGATGTGTTGTTTCCCCCGGATTCTTGCTTTCGTAACTGGCCGTGTAAGCACTCAACAAAAAGCCATTCGGGGTCTTGGTGAATTCCGGGTGAATGACACTGTCGAACTCCGGAGTTGTGACTTTCATCTCGCTGATGGCGAAATCCTTGCTCAGGGTAGTGGCAACCTGGGTGGTGCCCTCGGTGTAGGCCAGCAGGTAGAGTGGTCCGCCGGCTTGCATTTCAAACTTGCTATCGGGTTGCGGCAGCGGGGAATTGATCACGAACAGGGACCAGGTATCGTAGAATCCCGAGGTCATCTGCTCCATGCCGCCATAGATTTGGGCCAGGCCGTCATTCGTTTCCTTATTCTGCCCCGCAAGTTCATTGTGGGTGAGTTTCACCTTGCCATCCGTCCCGAGAGTGACGACAAAACGAAGCTGGCTGAGTAGCTTTATTGCTCTGTCCACGCCGTCGGGATTTCCCTTGCGCGCCTCTTGCAGCAGGACTTCCCAGTCCGGCGTGACGCCGCATTGAAACCCGGCCATGCCCTGGGCGGGAAGGTTGTAATAAGCCTGACGGGCTTCCGTGAGGACCTGGCGCGGGTTGGGTACGGTCTGAGCCTGCAGGCACGTGGAAAACAGCGCGCAGCAGGCCACAGCCGAAATTCGTAATCTCGATAAGGCCACGGGAATCTCCCTTTTGCCCTCCCAACGGGGCACCGAGTGTGACCGCGTTTCGACTGATTGCGCCTGCGGGGGCAGCTATCGTCTTGAAGCGTCCGTTGCGGTGGTCATCCGCAGGGACGCAGTCACATGGCTTCAGTTTGCAGCCAAGACGGGTGGGGCCGAGAGTTTTCTTGGATTAGAGTTCCTGAACAGTTGCTGGGAAAAGGCCAGGATCGTGGCGGCACGATCACGATTGCGGTGGGCGTTGGGATGATGATCTTTCTTTATTCGGTCCCCGACCCGGATGCCCGGTTTGCTTACCGCGTCGGGCTAATCCCTTTGCTGATTGGAACAGTGCTGCTGGGCAACGCGCTGTTTTCTGCTCACAAGGATTGAGGACAAGGATTGCTTGAGCGCCTCGAGCGAGTGTCGCCCGCCGGGAGATGAATTGAAGTTTGCCGACGGGACTTACAGTTGTAAAAGCGGCGGCCCTTCACAGCTCAGGGTAAACAAGCCGCCGCACTCCAAAACAGCCAAGCAGACAGGACACAACCGTTCACAAAGAAGAGAAACCCAAGACCCAGGTAACAAACCGAACCTGGGGCATCCGACGGACCCTATACAGGAAAGAGAAGACCGGGGAAGGGAAAAGCGGCCAAAATGGAGGTTGGTGCGAGGGCACCGGGTGTTGCGGAAAGAGGGGGCGGGTGCCATGATTTGAGTGACCCCTCCGCGCGGCGCATGTGCTACCGCACAGCTTGCGCCACCCTCCGCCCAGGCAATTGCGGGAGGCCTTGTAAGTTAGCTACCGTCTGAAGGCTTTGCCGAGGATGCTCCTGGAAAGGGCCCGAGGTCCGGACGGTCCTTGCGCGGTTCGCAAAGCGGACGAAGGTGAGACCATGCCAATCACAGAGGATCAACTGATCGGAACGAAAGAGCTTATAGCGCTGGAAGAGGCGTATGGAGCGCACAACTACCACCCGCTCGACGTGGTCATTGAGCGCGCGGCGGGGGCATGGGTTTACGACGTGGAAGGGAAGCGCTACCTGGACTGCCTGGCGGCGTATTCGGCGGTGAACCAGGGGCATTGCCACCCGCGAATTCTGGAAACGTTGATCGAGCAGGCGAAGAAGGTGACGCTGACTTCGCGGGCGTTCCGCAACGCGCAATTGCCGCTGCTGTACAAGGAGCTGCACGACCTGACCGGCATGGAAATGACGCTGCCGATGAACTCGGGCGCAGAGGCCGTGGAAACGGCGGTGAAAGCGGCGCGGAAGTGGGGCTACACGAAAAAGGGAATTGCGGACGGGAAAGCGGAGATTATCGTCTGCGAAGGGAATTTTCACGGGCGGACCGTGACGGTAATCAGCTTTTCGAGCGACGTCCAGTACCGCGAGGGATTTGGGCCGTACACGCCAGGATTCCGCATCATTCCCTTTGGCGATGCGGAGGCTTTGCGGGCGGCGATTACGCCGAACACCTGCGCGTTCCTGGTGGAACCCATCCAGGGCGAGGCGGGGATCCGGATTCCGCCGGATGGCTTTTTGCGCGACGCGGCGGTGATTTGCCGGGAGAAGCGCGTGCTGCTGATGGTGGACGAGATTCAGTCCGGGCTGGGCCGCACGGGGAAATTGTTCGCGTACATGCATGAAGGCATGCGGCCGGATGTGTTGATTGTGGGCAAGGCCTTGGCAGGTGGGTATTACCCGGTGTCCGCGGTGCTTGCATCGAAGGAGATTCTGGGAGTATTCGGGCCGGGCGATCACGGCAGCACGTTTGGCGGGAATCCGCTGGCGTGCGCGGTTGCGCGGACGTCGCTGCGCGTGTTGATCGAAGAGAGACTGGTGGAGCGCTCAGCGGAACTGGGTGCGTATTTCCTGGAGAAGCTGCGGACGTTGCGCAGTCCGGTGGTGAAAGAGGTACGCGGGCGCGGACTGTGGATTGGGATCGAGTTGACGGTCGAGGCGAGAAAATACTGCGAGGCGCTGAAGGAAGAGGGCATCCTGTGCAAGGAAACGCACAGCCACATCATCCGCATC
>JGI12270J11330_10004327_pt1 | contig 10086 bp, 9 predicted proteins | sample PeaSoiMetSII2010_FD_11330 | JGI IMG/M metagenome (IMG submission 11330)
GTGGCGTCGGCGATCACCGTAACCTTCTTGACGGCGGTCGCCGCGCCGGCGCGGCGATCCGCCTGGCTCGGCGCAGGTTTTGGAGGGCTCGCGCCCTCGACGGCCACGCCCGCAGCCAGAACGGTGGCAAGGACAACGAGCCTGAACGTCCGTAGAGTGTGCACCATAATCCCCCCTTTAAACCAGAAACTCCATTTTAAATTGAAAACCGGTTGACGTCCGCCGCAAGTTCCCGGCGCGCGGCCCGCCATACAACTCGCCGGGCGTGCCCCGGCGGCGGTGCCGGGAGCGCGTTGACGTCGGCGATGCGCGGCGTGCCATGGCGCGATCATCCGGGAGAAGGCGCCGGAGTCAAAATTCCGCGCCAGCGGATTCGCGAGCGGAACCCAGCCGCGTCGTCCGTTGTTGCGGCTCACCAGCCGGCAGCGCCCCGTGGGCCAATCGCGTGATCGCGCGCAACGGAAAGCACGGGAAGCGGGGCGCGCCGCCATCACGCGAGCTCGCCTCGCCGGCCCGCGTCGTTTGCCCCGGTCGCGAAGTGCGCGGCGGGACTGCTGTTCAGGATCACGGTCAGTCCCTTGGTGTGGTGCGCGATGTTGTTCAGTGCTTCGCGCCTCCGCCTACCAGTGGGTGAGCGACCCGTCGGGGCGGCTGTAGATCTGACGGCGGACCGGCTGGGTCACTTCTCCGATCTGGGTGAGGGGGCTGGTGTCCAGGGTGACGCCGAGGCCCAGGCGCTCGTTGGGGTAGAGCTTGCCGGCCTTGAAATCCGTGTACTCGGGAAGATAGGGGATCTTGCGTTCGCCGTAGTTGTATTCAAACATCACTGTGCCGGGGTAGGTGGCCAGGCAGTTCACCAGGGCGGCGGTGGCGACGGGTCCGGTGAAGTGGGGGACGATGCCCACGGCGTGGGTTTCGCACATGGCCATGATCTTGAGCATCTCGGTGATGCCACCGACGTTGGGCAGGGTGCAGCGGTTGAAGTCGATATCGTGGTTCTCGACGAGCTTGTTGAAGTCCCAGCGCCAACCCCACTCCTCGCCTGCCGCGAGGGGCACGGAGGTCATCTGGCGAAGCTTGGGGATGTCTGCCAGGAAATGTTCGTCGCGAACGGGATCTTCCACCAGGTAGGGCGCGTACTCCTCAATCAACTTGCAGCCGCGGAGGGCGTCGGCGTACTCGAAGCGCTGGTGGAAGTCGATGCTCCAGTCTCCGGAGGAGCCGAGGGCCTCGCGAACGTCTTTGGCATCCCTGGCGACCTGAAGGAGGCGGGCCCGGACATCCCAGGCGCCGGCGCCGGAATCGGCTGCGCCCATTCGATAAACTTTGTAGCCCGCGTCCAGGGTCGCCTTCACGCGGTCCTTCAGGGTGGGCTGCGCGCCGCCCGGAGCAGCCGGCGGGCGAACATTACCGGTGTTGTAACACTCGCAGAAGCTGCGCACGGCCCCGCCCAGTATCTGGTGGATGGGCAGGCCAAGGGCCTTACCTTTGATGTCCCAAAGCGCCAGGTCGAGGGCGCCCATGGCATGCTGCTTCTCCCGGCCCGGAGGGTAGAACCACGCCATATACTCTTCCTGCCAGATGGCTTCGATCTTGAACGGGTCCTTGCCGATGAGGGAGCCGGCGCACTGCTCCAGAGTATCCTTGGCGCCGCCCTCGCCGATGCCTGTGATGCCGGCTTCGGTCTCCACGGTCACGAGCATGTTGCTCTGGTTGAAAAGCTGATTGAGATCGGGCGGTTTGTAAATGCGAACCCGCGTGATTCTGGTTTTCGGCAGGGCGGCTTCCGCGAGCCGCGGGAGGGCCAGACAGGCGGCGGGCACGGTCGCGAGCGACTTCAGAAACGATCTTCGGTTCATAAACGCAATCCTTTCATGGTGACCAACTGGGAGTTTCAGACTCAGAATACGCCGTTTGATGCGCTTACACAAAGGCCGGCCAAGACGCGGAGCACGGCAAGCTCGAGCGGATGATGGAAACCGGCCCCACGCCGACACGGCCGACGATGGCGCCGGCAACGTTCTTGGAACTTATAAAAAGACAGTTTAGGCGGCTATGGAACGTGAAGGCAGATTGAAATGGAAGGACTTAATGGTGGGCGCGACAGGACTCGAACCTGAAAAGGACGGTTCCAAGGGGTAGCGACACGTGCTAAGTGAATGTGTTTTCAGTGCGCGCCGGAGGCCGTTGTCCATGCCGTACCGGCGCCTTTTCCTGAGAGTCTTGCACGAGTCTTGCATGGAAAGGCCGTGCGAGCGGCGGCCGTCGCGCAGCTTTCGACGCTGCCCCAGGCCTGCAAAAGAGTCCCAGTGGACGGAGTGGATGCCGCTCCCGTGAATTCGTAATTCGCCGGTCGGTACAAACATCGCGCAAACACTACGGCGAGACGCACCGGTATTGGCTTGACCACCATGAATCTACGGATGTCGCCAGCTTACACCGCTTCGAGCTGGATCGAGCATCGGGCATGGCGTGCAAGTCGGCGTGCCGCCGGCGCAGCAAATCATGAGCGCCCTCTCGGCGCAGAAATCCCCTTTGACTGTTCGGCACACCCGATCAATTCATCACAGGTGCCATGCATTTTGACCAATTGCCCTATTTCAACACGTCAATACGGGTGCAACCGCCGCCTCCACAAGGCTAACCTGTTGCCCGTTCCGGACGGAAACTCGCCGGAGCCGCCGATCGAAACGGCACGCCAGGCTATCGGGCGCATCGATGCAACGTTCCCTGGCTGGTCGGCTGTGCGCGCCGCGCTACGCGGTGCCTGTAGCAGTTCCGGAAACGGCTCGGGCAGATCGCCTCCGGCGTAGATGGGAGGCCGCCAGGTGGCCACACGTTTCCCTCCAGAACAGACGCCATAGCTCCCTCAGCAGCAACTTTTAACAACACGCAGATCCACTGCAAGGGAACTCCGCAATTCCGATATGGTCGCTCGTCGCGATGGAGCTTCCGTTCGACATCAACACCGAGCCACATTACCATCAGGCACACGGAGAAGGTGAAGTTTGCGGTCGGTTCACGAGCAGACCGTACATCAACATGACTTTCGACACTCGCCGATCCGTGCGGAACCGCCTGTTGCGCAAAGTCGGTTGAATGGAGTCGCGAGGTGTGCCATTGGTGCGCCGTTACAGGTAGACCAGATGGCGCACGGCAGGCTCCTGGCGGGAGTAGGTACGAATGCGCTCCTCAAGTTGGCTGTCGGCGCGAGTCAGACGGTCATGCTGGCGAAGGTGTTCCTCCCACGAACTCACTATGAACGTCTCCAGGTAACGGCCGGGCATTGCCAGATCCCGGCAGATTCCCCAGCGGGACGCCCCATCGCGGCGACGTATGCGTCCGTATTCGTGCATGGCCACGAGGAAATCCGGTGCCTGCTCGGGTTCTACCTCGTATTCCACGGTTACCAGCACCGGTCCATCGAGTTTCTGGTGCCCACCGACTGCCGGAGTGCGCCAATGGTTCCAAGGCGTCAAATCCAGACTTACATCCGGAAGGCGCAGAAACAAGGCCAGTCCCGTTGTCAGAATCGCTCCCACGCCGGCCCATAAAAGGGCGGCACTGATGCCTGCTCGCGCCGCCAATGCACCCCACGCGGCACTTCCCGCAGCTACAGCTCCCTGAAACACCAGCATGGCAATGGCGAGCACGCGGGCGCGGACCCAGTCGGGCGCCAGATTTAGTAGCTGAACATTGAAAAGCGAAATGAAGGACACCCATGCCGCCCCTCCCACCACCATCACCAGGCCGAGCAGCCACAACAGGTGAAGCATTCCCGCCGTAATTGTCGCCAAACCGAATGCCGCCATCCCGGCCGATACGATGGCGTCGACGGACCAGCGGGCACGAGCGCGCTGTACCACGAGAGCACCAAGCACCGCGCCACAACCAAAGCCCCCGAGCAGCACTCCATAGCCTAAGGGGCTGCTACTGATGCGGTGAGCAAGCGAGGGCAGCAGAGCCAGAAGGCCGCTTGCAAAAAACATTCCCGCTCCTCCCCGCACCAATACCTTCCGCACCCCCGGCGCGTAGCGCACGTATCGGATTGCGGCGCGCGTGGCTCCCGCAACCGTCTCGGGCGGCGTAGCGCGCTTGATCACCGGCCGTTTCCAGCGCGCCACAACCAGAATTACGCCTACGAACGAAAAGGCATTGGTCAGGAAGGCTACGCCCACGCCGGCGAATGCGACCACCGCACCGGCAAGCGCCGGTCCGATCGCCCGCGCGAAATTGAATTCGATACCATTGAGAGCTGACGCCGCGGGGAGATCCTCCTTCTCCACCAGCTCGGGCAGAACGGCGCGCCACGTGGGTGATTCGAAAGCGTCGCCAGACGACAGAGCGAAGGTCAAAACGAGGAGTTGAATCGGGGACATCATCCCTGCAAGCGTCAGCCCCGCAAGCACGGATGCCACTACGACCATCCATGTTTCCGTGAACAGGATAATTTTGCGGCGGTCGAGGATGTCCCCAATCGCTCCCGCCGGCAGGGCGAGCACGAAGAACGGTAGCGCTGAAGCCGTCTGCGTGAGAGCCACATACATCGGCCCGGCGTTGAGCGACACCATCAACCAGGCCGCGCCCACGCTCTGCATGAAAGTGCCAATATCGGAGACCACGTTCGCGGTCAGCAAATTGCGAAAAGTGGATGACCGTAACGGCCGCCAAAGGCTGGTCGATGGAGGACTAGAGGAATTCGGCAACGGCACCCACCTCGCATTTTCAAATTACCAGCAGAGATGGGCAAATGCATTCCCGGGGTTCGTCAGTCAATCCGTCATCGCGCGCTACTACGAAAGTGGCATTCCGGAAGCCCCCTGGTTGGGATTCGTGTTTCGCCATACAGTTGTTAACATGATTTCAGCAATGTCGTACAGAAACTAAAAGGGGACACAAGCTGTTTACGGTCGTTCCTGAGATTTCCGGGCGGCTCATCTGCCGCCGGCCTCCTGTTGTTGACGCACTGCCATCGGATTGACGGTGGGCATTCAGGTGAGGCGCATTCTCGTGGATTTCTGGAATCAGCGGGCCGTGCGGCCCCGCCAGTACCGAAGCCCTCGTGATCACCGGAATCTTGCTAAGGGTGGCGATCTTCGCCAGAGCGATCACATGAGTGCGTAGGACTGTCATGTCCATGTCGCCGACGGTCTGGAACAGGCCGCTCTGATGGTCGATCAAAAGCATCGCCGAATCGTCAGGATCGATCGTCGGATCTTGCCGTTGAAATTAGCTGGTGTACCACGGTAAGACCCCTTTTCTTAAAGTGGGTTGGTTAGTTTAGTTGATTGGTCTAATGGGCGAAGTGCCCGAACTGACCGCTGTTGAAGTCCTCGATGGCTTTGGCGATTTCTTCCTGCGTGTTCATCACGAACGGCCCGCGGCCCACGACGGGTTCATGGATGGGTTGACCGCTGAGCAGCAGCATGACGGCGTCATCGGTGGCTTCGATGGAAAGGCCGCTGCCCCTTGAATCCAACACCACGAGCTGGCCTTCCCGCGCGGGGGCGCCGCCATTGACCTGCACGGTTCCATGCAGGACAACGAGCGCGGTGTTCCAGCCCTCGGGAACAGGCAGTTCGGCACTGGCTTCGGCGTGGAGCCGTACATCCCAGATAAGCAGGGGGGAAAAGGTGCTCGCTGGTCCCGCCTGTCCCGAATAGTTCCCGGCAATGACGCGCACGGTTCCCGCCTCCTTCGGAAGGGCCACGGAAGGGATGTCTCTGTTGAGGATCGCCTGATATTTTGGCGGGGTCATCTTGTCCTTGGCGGGCAGGTTGACCCACAACTGCACCATCTCCAGCACGCCGCCTGACCGCGAGAACGCTTCGGAGTGGAACTCCTCGTGAAGGATGCCGGCCGCAGCGGTCATCCATTGAACGTCGCCCGGACCAATCACACCGCCTTTGCCTGTGGAGTCGCGATGGGCAACCTCGCCCTTGTAGACGATGGTGACGGTTTCGAACCCGCGGTGGGGATGTTCTTCGACCCCTCTGTGGTGGCCGTTCCCGGGAGGGAACTCGGCCGGGCCGGCATAATCCAGCAACAGGAATGGGCTCAGTGCCTTGCCGTGGTTGTTATAGCTAAAAAGGGAGCGGACCGGAAAGCCGTCCCCGACCCAGTGCGACTGGGGAGTGCTGTAGACGCCGATGATGTTTTTCATTGCAATCCTCCTTCAAGGCGGATCTCACTTTTGTTGATTGACGAAACTACAGGGTGCACGTTTGGAGGCCCCTGCTGAACTTTGCATTCAGCCACAATGTGAGCTGAAGGCACGTTTCCAGATTGGACTTTCTTTGTATAAAGCCATCCTCCGGCTTGCTCGCCTAACACCATCCCCAATAGTCCGAGTAGAGCAACGATAGGCGGCGCAGGACTCTTTACTCGAATGACCCAATATGCAACACCCACAAGCAGTCCTACTACGAATGAGATGAGTAGTGTTTTCATTTCCAGATTCTCTTCAGTCACTCTTACCATCGAAGCTGAGCACCTGCTTGGTTTTCGCCTGCGGGGCAGCCACCCGACTGTACGCGTCACGGCTTTCTCAAACGGAACCATCTCGACCGGCGGTGGTTTCAACGCCAGATGCGCCGGACGGTGTTCTAGCCGATCACACTCGCAGGCCGCCGTAGATCCTCGAGGGGAAGCCGCAAGGTTTTCGCGAACAGGCATTGGATTGCCATGCCGACCGCAGGACAAATCATGCCGCCAAGGAATTCTCCCTTCTCTGAGACGACGTCGAAGTTGATCGTGGTTCCGAGATTCACCACCACGGCGGGGCCGCCGACCGGGTGAAGGCGGCAATGCGTTCGCGATGTGATCCGCGCCCGGAAGCGGATCAAGTAGATAGCATTAGACAGCGTAAAGGGTGGCAACTCTTGGGAGCACGCCACCCTCTCGCGGTCCTGGCCTTAGCTCCGCGCTCCGGCAAACTCCGCTGCGGTGCGGCGCGATCTCGATCTTACGGTCCCATGCGGGTCCAGAACGAACTTCGTTGCCGCACCCTTATCAAAATCGCTGTAACCTTTCGGCGCCTCCTCCAGTGGCAGCACCGTGACATTTACCGCCTTCGCAATCGCGACCTTGTTGTGCAGGATGGCCATCATGAGCTGACGGTTGTATCGCAGAACAGGGCATTGCCCCGTACCGAAGGTGTGGGACTTTGCCCAGCCAAGGCCAATCCTCAGGCCCAGCACGCCCTGTTTCGCATTGGCGTCCTTGGCGCCCGGATCGTCCGTGACATACAGCCCTGGAATGCCGATCGCTCCGCCCGCCCGGGTCAACGCCATTAACGAATTGAGCACGGTAGCAGGCTGCTCTGTACCGGTTTGCTCCGCCTGACCCTTCGCCTCGAAACCTACGCAGTCGATCGCCGAATCGACTTCGGGGACCCCGACGATTTGGGCGATGCGTTCCCCCAGCGGAACCCGCTCGCGCAGGTCGACGGTTTCGCATCCGAAACTTCGTGCCTGGGCAAGCCGCTCAGAATTCATATCTCCCACGATCACTACGGCGGCTCCCAACAACTGGCACGAGGCGGCACAGGCAAGTCCTACGGGACCAGCGCCGGCAACGTACACTGTGGACCCCGTCGTGACGCCGGCTTTCACCGCTCCGTCGTATCCGGTCGGGAATATGTCGGAGAGCAGCGTCAGGTCCTCGATCTTTTCCAGCGCCTGCTCCTTGTCCGGGAATTTGAGCAGGTTGAAGTCGGCATAGGGCGCCATCACGTAATCGGCCTGGCCGCCAATCCATCCCCCCATGTCGACGTATCCGAAGGCGCCGCCCGCGCGATCGCCATTGACGTTCAGGCAGATGCCGGTTTTGCCTTCCCGGCAGTTGCGGCAGCGCCCGCACGCGATGTTGAAGGGCGCGGAAACCAGGTCACCCACGTTCAGGAACTCCACGTCCCGGCCCTTCTCGACGATCTCGCCGGTTATCTCGTGACCGAGGACCATACCGGCGGGAGCCGTAGTCCGGCCGCGTACCATGTGCTGGTCGCTCCCGCAGATGTTGGTGCTCACCAACTTCAGGATCACGCCATGCTCGCATTTGCGCGACCCTAGAGACAATTTGGGAAAATCGATCGACTGCACTTCGACTCTTCCCGGTCCTACGTATACAACTCCACGATTGTTTGCCATTGATCAACTGGACGAGATCCAGACATGACGCGCAGAAGCTTTGGCTGCAACTCCAGTGGAAGGTCGCCGATCTCGTCCAGCAGCAAGGTGCCGCGATTCGCCCGCTCGAACCGCCCGATGCTGCGCGTGATCGCTCCAGTGAAGGCGCCGCGCTCGTGACCGAACAGCTCGCTTTCCAGGGTCGCGGAATGGATTTCGGCATCAGGACGGAGCAAAATCACCAGTTCAATGGGAAAAACGCTGAGCCGATACAGGAGGTCGGCGTGCCGCCGCTGCGGAATCGCCCGGAGGATATCCGTTTGTTAGTCGATCATTTTGCAATGAAGTACGCCGTTCGCATGCGCAAGGGGATTACTGCGATTTCAGAGGAATTCATGGCGGCTCTTGTGCGCCATTCCTGGCCAGGCAACGTCCGGGAACTGCAAAACGTCCTTGAGCGTTCCGTGATTCTGTCGAGAGGCCCCGTGCTGAGCGGTTTACTGCCGGAATTGACCCAAATGAAATCGTCCGCGCCTGTAACGCTGGGAGAGGCGGAGCGCTCACACATCCTTCAGACCCTTCAGAAGACCGGGGGCGTGCTCGGCGGCCGGAATGGCGCGGCCACCCGCCTGGGCCTGCCGCGAACGACTTTGATCTCTAAGATGAAGCGGCTGGGTATCAATCACGGGTAACCCGGTGCGAATGGGGTCTGCCGAGCCCACCGGGCCTTTCGCGGGTTCCAGCTTCAATCCAAGCTGCTCGCGCAGGTGAGCGCAGGGACATCGCCATTCGCGGCGTGCCGGCTCGCTCCGGAGAAGCTGGCTCGGCAGCGGGGAAACAGCAATCGACTCCGTCAAACGGCTCGCGTCACAATAACACTCTTTGATGTCAGTGTTCGATGCACGGGACATTTATTGGCAATGTCAAGCAGCTGAGATCTCTGCTCTTCGGTCAATGATCCCGCAAGGTGAATGTCCCGCTCAAACCTATCGAGCATACCTTCTCTCGTCTCGCACTCGGCACAATCGATGGCGTGTATCTTCGAATGTCGCAGATTGACAATAACCTCCGCGAGCGGCCATCCTTTCCGCCGGGCGTACATCCCCAAGGTAATCGAAGTACAGGCACCCAAGGCGGCGAGCAGGAGATCGTAAGGCGTTGGGCCCGTGTCTTTGCCGCCTGCAGACACGGGTTCATCAGCCGACATGCGATGTGGACCCGCAAGAATCTCCTGTGCGAAGCCGGTAGCACTACCGCGGACGACTACACTTCTTATTTCACCTTGTGCGGTTATTCGGGCTGTCTCTTGATCTGCATCTCCCATGTAAACCTCCTGTAAAACCAATTTGTTAGCGACCTGAACGAGGCTCCCGTCGTTTCCAAAAGCCATTTGGAGATCTCTTATCCAGGGCGCCCGTCCGCCGGCAAGCTTGGGTGTCCGAGAGCCCTACACCGACCAGAAACCCTGACCATACGCTTGCGTCAATTCGAGTGCGAGTGAGATGGGAATCTCCTGTGCCCGGCCCTTCCGGTAGAGGTTTGCGTCGCCGACGGTTGTGCCTCCTCTGCCCCCTCAGCGTCAAGATTTCCCAACGCGAACGCTGCAGTTGCGACCACCATGACGGTGATCACGAATGGTAGGACCGGGGCATAGATGTGCGCATGAACCGAGAGCAGGCCTCCGGCGGTGGCGCCGGCGAACAACGAGGCGAGGACGCCTGTAAGCCGCCGCCTCTCTTTTGTTGTCGCGGGCCAGTTGGCGAGGTCGCCCGCAAGGAATATAATGGTTGCGGTCGCAGCAGTTGTAAACACACCGTCCACATGAAGCCTTCGAACTGCGGCGCTCTGCATCCCCATCGCAAAACCCCACGAGCCGAGGAGAACGGGGACGACGCCAACCGAAGGCCGGCCGTTACTTGCGAACCAAACGGACAGGAAGGCTGCATGCGCAATCAGCGAT
>JGI12270J11330_10004331_pt1 | contig 10083 bp, 8 predicted proteins | sample PeaSoiMetSII2010_FD_11330 | JGI IMG/M metagenome (IMG submission 11330)
CAACGGAATAGACCGGCGCCGGCTTGCCCGGCTCGACGGACTCGGTACGGCGCAGATAGGCTTCGAGCTGGCTCACGGCCTCCGGCATGCTGGCGAACCAATAGTCGAGGTCGTAGCGTCGCGATGCGCCCTGAAGACCTCCGACCAACTGGTTGTAGAACAGGTATTCGTAGGGGTGCAGCCTGACCAGGGTCACCGCATCCGACACGAAGCCCACGGTCACCATCGCGAGCGCGCCTGCGGCAACGAGCCGGCGGCGCGTCGCAAGCGCCGTCATTGCCGCGTCGAGACCGATGCCGGCAAGGACTGCAAGCGGAGGAACCACGAACAGGAAATGGCGCAACCCGGCGAAAGCCGGACCGTGCGAGATCACCTCGCAGGCGAGCGGGAAGATCACCGTCAGCGAAACCAGCGCGATATCCCGGCGCCTGAGCTGCGGGGACGGCGCGGCGAGAGGCGGCCACAGCGCGACTGTCATCGCCAGCGCCGCGCCGAACAACGCGAGCAGCGGCAAGCGGATCAGGATATAGATCGGCACATAAAACCGCGGCACCTTCGACATCATATAGACCTGACCGCCGACGGCGGTACGGATGCCGTAATGAAACTCGGAGAACGAGAGCAGGCCGCGGATCGGATTGAGCGGAGCGAGCGCCGCCCACGGCCAGGCCAGGATCATGATCACATAAGCGAACAACAGCGCAGGCAGGAGCCGCAACGCCGAAGCGATTGCGAAGCGCCACCGTCCTTCTCCTAATCCCTGCCGCGGCAAGTACAGGGCGATCGCGGCGCCGGCATAGATCAAGAGCAGCAAACCGAGCACCCGAATTCCGAGCGAAGCGCCGGTGAGGAGACCGAACGCGGCGATGTCGCCCGCGCGGGGCGTCGGCAGTCTGTGCGCGATGCGGATCAGGAAAAAGGTCGCCGCCATCATGGCGGCGGCGAACGGAATGTCCTTGGTGTGGTTGAACATGGCGCCGTACCAGGCGCCGCAGGCGCCCAGCGCAATCACGGCGATCAGGGCCGCGCGCGGGCCCGCGATCAGCCGCGCGGCCGCGGCGGCAGCGCCAATCCCGCCGATGCCGATCAGCGCGCACAGGATATGGCGCAGATCATACGGATCGATCGGGATCAGATGGCTGAGCGCAACCGCAATGACATCGAACAGGCCGCCATAGAGATAGAGGTTTTCGAACGTGAAAAGGCTCTGGTCAGTAAAGCCGCTGGTGTAGTAGGCGATGATCAGTTCGCCGTAATGATGCTGAACGCCTTCATCGTTGGAGACCGCATAGTCCCTGAAGGTGCAAAGCGCGAGAATGACCAGCGCGGCGAGAAGGACGGCGGTGGCGAGATCATAGGCGTTGAAACGCGCGATCCCCAATATCGACTTGAGCCACGTCGAAGATCCAGCAGCAGTGCCGGGGGCCCCCTCCCCGGTAAGCCTTCCCTCGGTCATGGTATCGGCTATCTCACTCCGCCAAAACTGCCGGTTCCGCCGCGGCCAGCGCCGCTTCAACGCCAACATAGCAGATTTCGCCATCCGGCCCCAACCATGTGAGCGGCCGGTAAAAGCAAGATCCGATTGAAAATGCACAACTTCCCGGCCGCCTCATAAGCCCGGAATGTTGCATCGCATCAATGTCGCCGACGGGCCGCGACCTGACGCGCGCCGGCGCCTGAAGCAAGCGATCCCATGATGTTCGATTCCAACGCTCTCGGGAGATGGGTTTCATCCTTAACGATCCACTACCGCCGATTGAGCGACGAGTCTTGCGGCAGGAATCGCGTCGGCTTCGTCTCGTTAGAGTTTTAGGAAATCCTCGGACAGGCCCTTAAGCCCCGGAGGGCAGACTGGGTTTTTCAGTCAAAGGGCATTTCCGGCTCGGGGAAATTCATGGTCGAGGAAAAAGTAAAAATCAAATGCACGCGATGCTCGCAGGTCTTTCGCGAGCGCGCGCAGAAGGTCCGGGACGGCTTTCAGACCAACTGCCAGCACTGCAACAAGCTCATTACGTTCGACAACAATTCGGAAGACCGAAACATTCGAAAAGCGCTGATGAGCGCCAAGGAAGTGCGGTTGGTGCTCGAAGCCCATCGCAAGGCCGCCAGGCTGGCGCTGGAGGGCGCGCCCGTTCCAACCATGGATCGCAGCCAGTACTAGGCTCGCCTCACGCCAACGCTTGCCTGCAAAATCGGGGCTCATCACCGCGCAAGCCTTCACGGCATGGTAAATTTCTGGCTTAGCCCCGGCGATGAATTCGAACGGTATTAACCAAGTCGCGCGCGTGCGGGGCAGGCGTAACCGCGATTTAAGCGCCGGAAGCGATAAAGACCCGTTTGACGAACGACTCTCCTTCCGGACCATTCGATGAGCTTGCGCGGCAAATTCCTGGTATGGCTGCGGGCGTCCCTGCACTCGGCCAGCTTTGCCGGTCTGATCCTGATTGCGGCAAGCTGGTTTGTCGTGGCGTTCGTGTCGTCCCTTGAGCGCGACAAGGCGATCGAGGGAGCGGTCAAGCAATCCGACAGCCTGGTGCGGCTGTTCGAACAAAATACCGAGGACATCTTCGATCGCTTCGATCGAACCCTGCTCCTGTTGCGCAAGAGCTATGAGGATGATCCGGCTCACTTCGATTTGCGCAGTTGGGCGGGACGAACCGCGCTCGTCGGCGATGAGACGCTTCAGATTTCCCTGATCGGCGCCGACGGCTTTGAGATAGCCACGACGCTGAACCGCCAGGGGCCCCCGGTGTACATCGGCGACCGCCAACATTTCCGCAAGCACCTTGACCTAGGGGTCGACAATCTCTTCATCAGCGAACCGGTCCGGGGACGGATATCGGGAAGATTGTCCTTGCAGTTTTCACGCCGCCTGAACACCGCCGATGGGGGTTTCGGCGGCGTGATCGTCATCTCGATCGACCCCAATTTCACCGAGCGGTTTTACCGGACGGTCGATCTTGGAGCCGGTGGCAGCATCGTACTGCGAAACCGCGACAACGTGCTGCTGGCGGCGCAGGGGCTTTCGAGCAACTCCGTCGGCCAGAAGGTCAGACAGCCCGTACTTTTCGAAGCGCTCAAGCGCGCGCCTTCCGGCCACTACTGGGGCGGCGGCGCCGTCGACGGCACCAACCGCCTGGTGGCCTATCGAACCTCCGAGAAGTATCCGCTGATTTTCGCGGTCGGCCTTTCCGAGAATACCATCCTGAGCGACTACGAAAGGCACCATGCAGCCTACCAGGTGGTGGCCTCGATCGTCACGCTTCTGGTTCTGATCGCGATGGCATTCACCATTCGCTACCAGATGAAACTCGACCGCAACCAGGAAGACCTGAAGAAGCTCAACGAGGAGATTTCAAGACAGAACGTCCGGTTCGACGCCGCCTTGACCAACATGTCGAACGGGCTCTCGATGTTCGACGCCGACGGAAAGCTGATGATCTGGAACGAACGCTACGTCGAACTCTACGGACTGCCGAAGGAGTTCCTCCGGCAGGGAGTGAGCGTCCGCGAGATCCTCGAGCAGCGCAAGCAGGTCGGAAATCTGGAACTCGACGCTTCCACCTATATCGAACAGCTTCGGAAGTCGCTGGCCGAAACCGGCAAGAGCACGGTGACCTCGCGCTTCGATGACGGACGAAGCATTTTCGTCGTCAACACCGCGATCGCGGGCGGCGGCTGGGTCGGCATTCACGAGGATGTCACGGCTCAGCGATCCCAGGAGAAACTGGTGGCGGAAAAGGCCGCCGAGCTCGAACTCATCAACGCGCGTTTCAACGCGGCGATGCGCAACATGTCGCAGGGTCTTTGCCTGTTTGGCCCCGACCAGCGGGTGGTGATCGCGAACGCCCGTTACGCCGAAATCTACAGTCTCTCCGAAGATCAGGTAAAGCCGGGGACCACCTTGCGGCAAATCCTCGAACTTCGCCGGCAGAACGGCACCAATTTCGCGACGGACCCCGCAGTCTATGTCAACGTCAACGTAAAGCTGTCGAACGAGATCCAGCATCTCGCCGACGGCAGGGTCGTCTCGATCAAGCGCCAGCCGATGGCCAATGGCGGCTGGCTCACGACGCATGAAGACGTGACCGCGGAAAAGCAAAGCGAGAAGTTGCTGGCAGAAAAGGCAGCCGAACTCGAGGTGATGAATACCCGCTTCAGCGCGGCGCTAAGCAACATGGCGCAGGGCCTCTGCATGTTCGACGGCCAGAGGCGGCTGATCGTCTGGAACCAGCGTTTCGCCGAAATATACGACGTACCGGCGCGTTTGCTGAAGGTCGGAACGCCCTATGAGCAGATCGTCGGCGATCGCATCGCTCGCGGCATGATGAAAGACGTCAGCAAATCCGAGGTCAAGACAAAGGTTGCCGAGCTGGCCGCACTGCCATCCGATGCCCGCCGGATCGATGAACTGACCGATGGAAGATTCATCCAGCTTACCCGGCAGCCGATGCAGGGCGGCGGCTGGGTCGCCATCATCGAGGACATCACCGAACGACGGCGCGCGGAGGCCGAGATCGTCCATTTGGCGCGGCACGACGTGCTGACGGGAGTTGCCAACCGTGCCGAATTCAACGCGCGGCTCGAGGAAGCCAGCAAGCGGCTGAAGCGGAACGGCGGCACCGTCACCGTCATGATGATCGACCTCGACAAGTTCAAGGCCGTCAACGACACGCTCGGGCATCTTGCCGGCGATCAGTTGCTGGTCGAGGTCGGCGAGCGCCTGCAATCCACTATCCGCGATACCGACGTGCTGGCGCGCCTAGGCGGCGACGAGTTCGCGATCATTCAGGAGGGCGGGCCCGATCAGCACGAAGGCGCCATTGCGCTCGCGCTTCGGATCATCAACGTGATTTCCCAGCCGTTTGATCTCAACGGCCACGAGGCCAGCGTCGGCGCCAGCATCGGAATTGCGATGGCGCCGGAGAATGGCGTCGAACCCGAGGAGCTTCTCAAGCGCGCCGACCTCGCGCTCTATAGCGTCAAGGCCGGCGGCAGAAACGATTTTCGGCTGTTCCAGAACGAACTGCTCGAGATCGCCAATACCCAGCAGTCGGCGGAAAACGAGCTGCGGGAGGCGATCGCGCTGGAGCAGTTTGAACTGCATTACCAGCCGGTCGTGAACGTCAAGACGCGGCAGCTCTGCGGCGTCGAGACGCTGGTCCGCTGGCGGCACCCGGCCAGGGGCCTGATCGCGCCGGATCATTTCATTCCGCTGGCGGAATCCACCGGCCTGATCGTGCCGCTTGGGGAATGGATCCTGCAACGGGCCTGCGCGGACGCCGCGTCATGGCCCGCGGACATCAAGCTCGCCATCAATATCTCGGCCGTGCAGTTCAAGAAGAGCAACCTGTTCGACGCCGTCTTGCGCACGCTGGTGGAGAGCGGCCTTCCGCCGGAGCGGTTAGAGCTGGAGATCACCGAAACCTCGCTGCTCGAGAACCAGGAAGCCCATCTGACGACGATCCGGCAACTGAAGAATCTCGGCCTCTCGATCGCCCTTGACGATTTCGGCACCGGATTCTCGTCGATCAACTATCTGACGATTTTCCCCTTCGACAAGATCAAGATCGACAAGTCGTTCACGAAGGGCATCCTCAACCGCGGCGATTGCAAGGCGGTGGTCGCCTCGACGCTGGCGCTGGCCCAGGGTCTTGGCATTGTCACCACCGCCGAAGGCGTCGAGACCGAAGAACAGTTCGAATATATGCGCGTCGCCGGCGTTGAGCTCGCCCAAGGCTATTTGTTCGGCCGGCCCGTCCCGATTTCGGAATTCGGCGGCCACAGGGCGACCATGCTGACCGCTTTGGTCGCCTGAGCGGCGGCCGCGCCAACTCCCTCGCACGCCGCCCGCCACGCGGTTTGCTCGACAGCATCGGTTCGATGGCGGTCCATTCATCATCGCTGAGTTCGCGGCGAAGCGGACACGCAGCGTGTTTTGCATTCGAGTGCGAAGTCTTCTGGCCACGAAAACTGCGCTGGTCTGAGCCCGCAGGTCTACCTAACGCCGAGGAGTTGGCTCATCCGTACGCATCGGACGCGTGAAGTCCCGAACGTACTGAATGAAACGCTCGACCACAGGGCTCAGCGTCCGGTTTTTCAATGTAACAATCACAGCCGGCCATGGTTGAAACGGGAAGTCTATCGACAACACCTTCAATGAGAACCGGTCGCCATAGGCGCGCAGCGTGGAATTCGGGAAGGTTGCAAGGTAGTGGCCGGAAGCTGCCAGATTGGCCCGAAGGTGCGTGGAGTTAGTGAGCAGGACCGTCTTCGGCATGCTAAGATTGCGTGCTGCGAATGCCTCGGCCACGCGCAGGTAACTCAAAGTATCGGATTCGTTTAGAATCCAGGGTTCGTCAGCCAGTTCAGCGAGATCGATTTTCCGGCGGCGCGCCCAACGGCTTTGCTCTCCCGTCGCGACGATCAGTTGTTCATGGAAAAGAACTTCCGCATTCAAGTCATCCATGATGCGTTTATCGTCGTGGGGCTTCACCAACAGGAATACCCCTGCATCGATGGTTCGTTCGCGCAAAGCCGACGACTCAGCCGCAAGTGAACCCAGTTGTTCCACATGCAGGACCACGCGCGGATAGGCTTGAGAGAACCGATGAATAACGGATGGAAGGATTGCTGCGGCGAACGGCTCCTGACACCCAATCCGGACTTCTCCAACGGTGGGATCGGCCAGGAACTCGATATCCCTTACGCTTTGTCTTAGCTCATCGAACGCTGCGTTGCTGCGCGTGAGCAAAGCACGACCGTACACCGTGGGTTCAACGCCTCGCGGGCCGCGGTCGAGAAGGCGGACACCGAGCGTTTGCTCAAGCTCGGCGATCACCTTGGAAACAGCCGGCTGGGTAACGCCGAGCTTTTGGCCTGCCTTTGCCATGCTTCCGCACTGCACGACCGTAAAGAGAATATGCAGGTCCCGCAGCCTCAGGCGCCGTCCAATACGACCTTCCCAATCGATTTCTTTAGCCATAACCATCCAGTCATGGGTACAGAATAAAATAGGCAATTCTCTTTCTACCTGAATTCATCTACGGGTTCAATTCCTACGCGTACCGCGCAGTCGTGCACCATCGCCTTTTGCAATGGAGAAATACGACCATGCCAACCCGCAGAATACTTGTTGCCTCGCTCGCTTTCGCCGCCGCTTTTGCCAATGCCGGGCGTGCGCCGGCGCAGTCTTATCCGTCACACCCTGTCACCATGATTGTGCCGCTCGCCGCAGGCGGGCCGATCGATACGATCGCGCGGATAGTGGCCGAGGGCATGCGGGCTTCGCTCGGGCAACCCATCATCATTGAAAACGTGACCGGTGCATCGGGAAGTCTCGGCGTCGGCCGCGTCGCGCGCGCAGCGCCCGACGGCTACACAATCAGCCTCGGATATTTGGGCACGCATGTCTTCAACGGCGCCACCTACACGCTTTCGTATGACCTGCTGAATGATTTCGAACCCGTCGCGCTGCTGGTATCCAATCCGCTGCTGATCGTTGCAAAGAAAGCCATGCCGGCGAAGAATTTGCAGGAACTGATCGCGTGGCTGAAAGCCAATCCAGGCAAGGCGTCGCAAGGGACGACCGGGGTGGGCGGCTCGTCCCATATCGCCGGGATCTATTTTCAAAGGGAAACCGGTACCAGCTTTCAGTTAGTGCCCTATCGCGGCGCCGCGCCGATCATGCAGGACTTGTTGGGAGGGCAAATTGACTTGATGTTCGACTTTGCTGCGAATTCCCTGCCGCAGGTAGGTTTCGGGACCATCAAAGCATATGCGGTTACAGCGCCTAGCCGTTTGCCTGCAGCGCCTGACATCCCCACGGTGGACGAGGCTGGATTGCCGGGGTTCTACATATCGGCATGGGAGGGCATTTGGGTGCCCAAGGGAACGCCGAAAAACGTCATCGGAAAACTCAATACTGCGGTCGTGAATGCCCTGGCCGATCCGTCCGTGCGTCGGCGGCTCACCGATCTCGGGCAGGAGATTTACCCGCGCGATCAGCAAACGCCGGAGGCGCTGGGCGCCCTCCAGCGGGCCGAGATCGAGAAATGGTGGCCGCTGATCAAGGCGGCCGGTATCAAGGCGGACTAGGTCAGCCGTACCTAGAAAACGGGGAGGCGGTCGCCATCGAGGCATCGCGGACTCCGGCAAGCCGTCCGCCCGGCAGATTTATGGGTTCACTGCCTAGTTGAGCGGCAGCCAGACGATCTCGCACGGACCGTTGCAGCTATTGCAGTGCGCCGGCTGGGCGAAAGTGTTGGCCAGCTCCCATTCCTGCGCTTCGTTGCTCCACTGCGCGGTCGCGTGGGAGAGGATGTCATCCGAGCGGCAGTTGGAGCAGACCGGCGTTGACCGCGTCGATGGTACCGATCGCCGGTCGGCCTTCTGCGCCGGCTCTTGCCTGGCGTGAAACGGATTGAGAAGTAATGGGTGTGTCATGTCGCGCCCCCGAAGCTACCCCAGGCGAACTTTACCGCCTCGGCCGGGTTTGTCTGCACCGGATGCGTGAGGCGTTTTCGAATTTTGTGGACTGTGTCGAATGTGCCGAACGCCCTGGCGGGAGGCCGCGCCCCGCCGCTCCACCGCGTTCGCAACCGCGCTTCGAAAGCGGTTCAAGGCCCCTTCCGGACGGCGACGATCTGAATCTGCTGGTTGACCGCCGCTTTCGGATGCTCGGCATCGAGCAATTGTTCTTCGCCCAGACCAATCGCCTGAATGCGCTTTGGCGAGATTTTGAAGGTCGTCACCAGCACGTCGCGGAATGACTCGGCTCTCCTTTGGCTGAGCGTGAGATTGTCCTCGCGTCTGCCGGTCGAATCCATATGGCCGACAATCAGGAAGCCGAACGACAACAGCTTGAGGTCGCTCAGCGCGTCGGCGACGCGGCCGAGCATGCGGTAGGAATCCGGCCTGATCACCGGAGAGTCGGGATTGAACTGGATATCGAGGTCGAGATGCGGCAGCTTGAGCAGTTGAGGGGCAATCGGCGGCCGCCTCAGCGACACCGCGTTCGCCTTCGACTTGACGCGGTCGAGAACCTGTTGTCGCAACGCGGCAACGTCCACATCCGCCGTGGCGTCCAGAACGACGAGCTGATCGACGATATCCTCCGCCGTGGCGGCCTGCTGCGCGCGCGCTGGCGCTGCGCTCAGGGCGAGCATCAGACAAACCGTCAACAGGGCCAAGTCGCGCCGGCCGTTTTTGCCTGGTTGCATCAGCGATACCCCGCCTCGCCGATGGCCTGCTTGCAGCTTAAGGTCATCCCGCGCGGCGTCTTGGCCAGGCATGCGACAACGTCGGCATAGCCGTACTGCGGATCGGCGCAGAAATGCTTCCGGTCATATTCGCAATTCTTGCGAAGGTTCACGCGCGCCACCAGGCGCTTCTGGATCGCATCGAAGGCTCTGACATAGTTAGCCTTGCACTGCGGCGAGACGCTATCCTGATTGCGATAGAGGCACTCCTTCAGGCGTGGCGCGTCGAAGCTGACGCCGAAGCAATTGGCGTCGATATCCTTGCCGCAGCTTTCGCCCAGTATTGCCGCGCTGTTCTCAAAGCTCATCGTCTCGGCGAGCGCCGGCGATGTGGCGGCGATCACAAGAACCAGCGCAAAGGAGCGGGCCTGAATCATGGCCTCATCTCAACTGATGAAGTCCTCCACCGTCAAGGCCCGAAATGGGCGGAAGCCTCGCGGCAGTGGGCCCTCCCCGCATCCGCCGCGCCAGAGGCTGCGGATCGCTGGCCATGAGATAGACGGTGATCGCAAGCGAAGGAACGAAATAACAAACCAGGAAGGTCCAGGCCTGCCAGTAGTGAACCGTGCCCGCCGGGACAAACAACAGCGCCATCGTCGCCACGATGAGGACGAGATGCATGGCGAGCGCTTTTTGGTTTTGGGACACCGGCTTCATCGTGCAACCCTAACATGACCCCACGGCGAACACGGCGCAGGTCGCCAGCCCCGTGCATCGTCCTAAAGTCTAGCCACGCGCCATCCCCTGGTCCGGAACCGGGGCTCGGCCTCATGCGTTCAGCGTGGACAGGCAGCCATTTCAGGCCGATTCTGTCCGGCAGGCC
>JGI12270J11330_10004333_pt1 | contig 10081 bp, 11 predicted proteins | sample PeaSoiMetSII2010_FD_11330 | JGI IMG/M metagenome (IMG submission 11330)
AGTTCAATTTCCGGGGGTTACGCCGGGGCTGAAGCCCCGGCCTCCTAAAGAGAAATGCCAGAGACTTTTTGGGACGGCACACTAGAGCACGACGGTGATGGCGAAGCGAGCGCCGGGATAGTACGGGTTGTACATGTAATAGCCGCCATCCAGGTAATCGATGTAGAAGTCGTCGGTGTAGTACCAGCCATCCGGCCATGGTTCAACGAAACCAAACCAATAGCCGCCGTACTGGAAGCGAGAATATCCGCCGACCATAACTGGGTTGCCCATGTGGAAGTGGTGCTCACGGCCAAAGTGAGAGCGGAAATGATCGTCGGGGATGCGGCCGCTGCCACGCTCACTGAGGCGAAGCTCAGGCTGAGAGCGCTGTCTGGCCATGGCTTGCTGCGAGCGCTGGGGAGCGCCATGTGAAGAGACGGTCTGCGGTTGCTGATGCTGCTGCTTGTCAGACTTGGCTTGCTGCTGTTGTTCCTGTTTCGCGGNCTTNTNTTGCTGNTGTTTCTCGGACTTGGCTTCTTGTTTCTGCTGCTGTTCCTGCTGACCCTTGGCTTGCTGCTGGGTCTTCTGTTGCTGCTGTTTCTCGGACTTGACTTCTTGTTTCTGCTGCTGTTCCTGCTGACCCTTGGCTTGCTGCTGGGTCTTCTGTTGCTGCTGTTTCTCGGACTTTACCTCTTGCTGCTGTTGCTTCTCTTGCTGTTGGGGCTTGGCTTGCGCTTGTTTCTCGGGCTTAGCTTGTTCTTGCTTTTCAGGCTTGGCCTGCTCCTGTTTCGGGGGCTTCGCACTTTCTTCTTGTTTTTCCTGGCGTGCGCTGGCCGGAACAGCAAGTCCCAGAAGCAGGAAGAGTGCCGTGGTACCGATAGTTGCAAAAGATTTCATGATGTTGCCTTCCTTATTGCGAATCCGTGCGCGGGTCACTGAGCGAATGTGACGCGATACTTCTTGCCGATCACTAATTCTGGTGCGCGAATCGCGGCGCTGGACTGCGCCGCTCATCGCCTGGTGCCTACGTACCCACGCGGATATGCGCGAGAGAATGAAATAGGCCAAAAACGTTGAGGAGCCACAGGACCACGGCAATGACGACGACGGCGTTCAAGATGGACTTGATGCTGCCGGCCATGGGGATGAAACGATTCACCAACCACAGGAGGACGCCCACCACGATCAGGGCCAATAGAATCTGAATGAGAGGCATAGTTTTTCTTCCTTTCTGACTGAGCTGCGACACACTTCTGGCATGCCGCCCGGAATTACTGCCAATACTGCCGGGTACGGAGAACCCAAAGAGCCGCTTCAATTCGGCAAATAGCTAGACTTTCTGTCCTGGCTTAGTATCTGGTAAAGGTGCCGTTCGATGTCCTTGCGGCTTGTAATGGCCGTGGGGAACAAGCTCTGGGGATGGACTGGCCGGCGAACCAGTCCTTTTAAAGCAAGCTCATCCTAGACGAGAGCCAGTTGCAAGTCTGTTCACTTGTGCACAGTTTAACGAATTGTTGGCGCGGCGCCGCAAGCGTTGAAGAACGCTGACGCGGCGGGTGAACGGGATGCTTGTTGGCTGCGCCTGGAGTCCGTAATCAGCGCCTTGCCAAGAGCGCTATATCGAGGTATCTTGCGAGTATACTTGAGTATGGTTGGCGAGCGAGAGTTGTTCGGCCATCGGGCATATCAAGTATGCGCAAAGCAACCGCCAAAAAGACCAAGCCAACTCCTGCGAAGAAGTTCCCATTCGATTTGCGCCTTTTTCTGGAAACGACCGGCGTGGCACGGCAAGTCAGAAAATTCCGGAGATCCGAGAAAATCTACTCGCAAGGGGATCCCGCCAGTGGCGTGAAGTACATTCAAACAGGCGGGGTAAAACTCTCCGTAATCAATGAGGACGGGAAAGAGGCGGTGGTGGCGATGCTGGGGCCGGGGGATTTCTTTGGCGAGGGATGCCTGGCCGGGCAGCCTGTGCGCATGGGATCGGCAACGGCGATGGTACCCACGTCCATACTGTTCATAGAAAAAAACGAGATGATGCGGGTGCTGCGCACGGAGCATGCGCTTTCCGACCTGTTCATCGCGCATATGCTGACCCGGAACATACGCGTCGAGGAGGACCTGGTGGACCAGCTTTTCAACTCCAGCGAGAAACGCCTGGCGCGGACGCTGCTGTTGCTGGCGCGCTACGGCAAAGAGGACCAGCCGCACGGGGTGGTCCCCAAGGTTTCGCAGGAAACGCTGGCGGGGATGATCGGGGCGACACGATCGCGCGTGAATTTTTTCATGAACAAGTTCAAGAAGCTGGGATTCATCAAGTACAACGGGGGCCTGCAGGTGAATACTTCGCTGTTGAGCGTGGTGCTGCACGACTAGAACGTTCTCAGTTCTCAGTTGTCAGTTTTCAGTTTCGGAAAAAAACAGACCCAAGAACAAAGAGAAGAAGTTGCGGGGAGTTGGAGCGTAAGAGCCCACCCTTCGCATAAGGCGCGAAGGATGGGGCNCCCTCAGGTACGTCGTTGGATGGCGTAACAGAGAGGACCCAAGAGCACCGTCCCTTCGAGGCTCAGGGCAAGCAGGAGTGACTGTGCCACGGCCGACGGTAAGAGCCCACCGTTCGCTGAGAGGGGCGAAGGATGGGGTCCCTCGAGAACGTCGTGGGGTGGCATAACGGGAAAAGGTAAGGGAAAAGCCGCAGGGCGCGGGGACTCGCCCTGCGGCTTCAACGGAGAAGAGGAGCCCGGGCGCCACGCGTCACAAGGTTCGAGTGCGCGAGGTGCGAGGTGGGGCCTCATTCCTGGGCTACTTCCCTTCTCCGGATGGCGTGAAAAGCATTGCGACTCTGGCGAAGCTCGGGGTGCACCGCTGGTGGAGAGGACAGAGAGGCGGCAGCGGCGCCGAGGGCGCGAGGCTTTTGGGTTTTCATGGCATAGAGAGCGCGATCGGCTGCGTAGAGAAGGGTTCCGATGCCATCGGCGTCCGCCGGATAACTGGCAATTCCCGCACTGACGGAAAGCGCGGGCTGTTCAGCTTCCGCCTGAAGAAGCTCGAAAATCCGGCATGCCAACGATGCGGCCGCGAGGGCACCCGTCTCCGGGAGGACCACGGCAAATTCGTCGCCGCCGTGGCGCGCGGCTGTGTCCGTGGTGCGACAGCAGTCCCTGAGGATCTGCGCCAGCCTGCAGAGCGCGCGGTTTCCCTCCAGATGACCGAATTGATCGTTGATGAGTTTCAAACCATCGAGGTCGAGGAGCACAAGAGAGAAATCCCGCCCGGTGCGCTTGGAGCGGGCGACTTCCGCGTGCAAGACATCAAGCAGGCGGCCATGATTGGCCAAGCCGGTGAGGGAATCGGTGGAGGCCTGGTGGCGAAGCCGATCCTCCAGAGAGCGCTGTTCGGTGACATCCGTGACGATGACTTCACAACCATCGAAATTTCCGTGTTCGTCAAAGGCATCGCGGCCGCTTAGCCGGGCTTTGAGGATGGCGCCATCTTTCCTTTTCCATTCTCTCTCGACCGGCTGGATGCGCGCCGACGGGGGAAAAACTCCGGCCAACGGCTTTCCGGGATCAAGATCGAGAACGATTTGAGAGGCGCGGCTCGCCGCAAGCAGCTCCTCCTTGGAATCGTAGCCAAACATGTTCAAGAAGGCCTGATTCACATCGAGCAACTTGCCTTGCGCATCGCAACGGCACACTCCGTAAGCAGGATTGTCCACCAGCGCACGGTAGAGGGATTGCGTGTGCAGCAAAGCTTTTTCCGCCTCGGCGAGATCGGAGCGGAGTTTCTTTTCGTTGAGGATGCGGCGAACAACCATCGGCAAACGAGCAGCGTGCTCACGTTGCAGATATTCGAAGGTTCCTTGCGCAGCTAACGCGGCGAACGATTCGCCGGCCATATCAGAAACCAGAAAGACAAGGGGGATCTGCGGCGCAGACTTTCGAAAGTGCTGCAATGCACCAGGCCCTTTGAAGTTGAAACCCACATACTCTGCGACGATGACATCATAGGACTGGGAGCGGAGGTGTTCCGTGCACTGTGTCCAGTTCAGAACAAAATCGGAGGTGACAAGGAATTGCCCCTTCCGGAGCTCTTGCAGGCAGGCATCAATGGCGTCGGCATCGCGATGAACAAAAAGAACGCGGAGGGGGCTGGGCCTGTGGAGTAACGCGGCCTCTGGGCGCACAGTCTCCAGATAAGAACGGCCCCAGCTCTTAGTCGGCTGTGATGACATCGAAGCCTCAACATGGATCTGCGAGGTGGATAACGCAGGGAAGGAGAAAGGCCTGGAAGCGCAGACCATCCAACGCAATCATAGGTAGAGGCCGAGGCGGTGTCTGTCTCATTTTGTACAGTTTTCATGGAGAAACCTACTCAGGGGGGAGACGAAAGGGGGTGCGGAAGGCGGGGCTAAAGCCAAGGTAAGACCCAATAAATGATAGGGTTAGAGCGAAGTGTTGAGAATGGGACGAGCAACGAGGGTTTCTTGAGGGGAGAACCAGATTGTGACGATGGCACGAGAAGATGTTCGTGCGGCCATTTTGCCGCGGGCGGCGCGGGCTGGGGTCCCCGTCAGCTTTTCTTTGATGTGACGGCGAAGAAGGCGGCGGCCTCCTGGTGCAGGTGCTTGCCGCGACATTTGGGACACTTGATGCGCTTCTTTTCGTATTCCGCAAGGCTCAGGATGATCTCAAACGCCTTCTTGCAATCTTCGCAGTAGAACTCATAGCGCGGCATGGGGACCTCCGAAAAACGTCAGAGGAAATGGATTGCTCACCCAGGATGTACGCCCGGGGAGCGGTGGTGTCAAGGTCAGAGAAGACGACAGAGGAAGACGAAGAGCAAGGCTTGCGCAGAGGTCGCCCCGACCGGGTCGGGGTAAACGCCGAACACAGAGTTCGCGGAGAAGAGAGAAGAGAAGATAAAGAGGAAGGGGGATTCATCGCACGAAAGACATGCGATGCAAAACCGTACCTCGCTCCGCAGACTCCGCTCGGAATGAGGGTTCTCTTTACGATTTGTCAAGATGGGGTCCAGCGTGCTGGACCCCTACAAAGGCAAGAACTCGTCTTTCACGAGATGGAGGCGGATTATGCTGGGCTTTTCAGCCTCGGCGAAATGGCATGCGACGGCGTCACGGAGCATGGACTTGAGTTCATCGAGGGAGTCGGCCTGGGAAAAGATGGAATGGCCAAGGGCACGCGCTTCGTAGCCGCCCTCTGGCGATTCCTGGACGGCGAAGATGATCTCACTCTGCGGCATAGGATGAGTTCCTAATGGATTATACGCCAGGTTAGCGGCCGCGGGCGGCTTCGATGTAGTAGACGCCGGCGAGGGCGAAGAGGCCGCCGAAGAGTTCGAGCCAGGAGCCGTGTTCACCGAGAAAGAGAATGCCGAGAGCGGTGGCGGCCACGGGCAAGAGATAGGTGAAGGAAGTGAGTTGCGAGGCTTCGAGATAGCGGAGGACCCAGAAGTACAGGACGTAGGCAATGGCGGAGCTGAACAGGGACATGTACACCATGCAGGCCCAGACGGGCCAGGGAAAGGCGCGCCAATGGGCGAAGGAGCCGATGAGAAAGGCGCGCTGGATGGCGATGGGGAGAACGATGAGTCCCCCGAAGATGCAGTTGAAGGTGGTCATGGTGAGGGAGTCGTAGAGGCCGGCGACACGCTTGCCGAGGACGACGTAAGCAGCGAAGCCGAGCGAGCCGGAGAGCGTGATGGCGTCGCCAAGAAGAGTGGGGGAATGGCGGCCGATGCCCGCGCCAGCGGCCATCAGTGAGACTCCCGAGACGGCGACGCCCATGCCCAGGACTTTGCGGAGCGTGGCGTTTTCCAGGCGGAGGAGTACGGCGAGGATGAGCGTGTAAACAGGCGACAGCGAGCTGATGATTGCGGAATGGATCACCGAGGTGTAGCGCATGCCGACGGTGAAGCCGAACTGGTTCAGGGTGACGCCGAAAAAGCCGAGATAGAGAAAAATCCAGAGGTCGCGGAGAGACCAGGCAGTGCGGCGGGCGCGCGCGGCTTCGGCAAAGGCGGGCAGGCGCAGGCAGAAGACGTAAATGAAAACCATGAAGACGGCGGCGAGGACGAGGCGGAAGGAGGCGAAGGTGAACGCCTCCATGTAGCGGAGAGCGATTTTTGCCGTGACGTAGTTGACGGCCCAAACGGCGATGAGAAAGGCGATGATGACCGTGAGTACACGGCGGCTGGGGGGCTGGCCAGTGCTGGCGTCAACGCGCACGAGTGAATCCCTGGAGGAAAGGGGTGGATTTATTATACGTGGAGAAGAGGGGGAGAGAGGGAGGTTAAAAGTTAAAAGTTGAAAGTTGAAAGAAAAACCTAGGGCGCTGGATTAGAGACCGAGAATCGGGCTCAGGTGGGATCGGAAAAAGATAACGCCCCGACCGAGTCGGGGTAAACGCCGGCGCAGAGTTCGCAGAGGAATCGCAGAGGAAGAAAGAAAAGAAAGAGGAAGAAAGAGAGGGCAGAGAGAGAAGAGTGTTCGGCGTCAGAGCGTAAGCTAATGTTCAAGCGTGAAAGCGGCGGCGAGCCGCCGCAGTCCAAAAAAGACGAAGAGCAAACCCAAGACCCAGGTACAAAACCGGTACCTTGGGCACCCGGCGAAGGATTAATCGGGAGGGGCGGCGAGGTTTTTGAGGCGGTGGACTTCCCTTTCGGTTAGGGGACGGAACTTGCCGGGGGAAACGTCGCAGGTTAGGGGGCCGATGTGGGTGCGCTTGATTTTTTCGACGAGGAAGCCGATTTGCTGGAACATGCGATGGATTTGGCGATTGCGGCCTTCGATGAGGATGACTTCGTACCAGGGATTGGGGGCGTCTTCGGCCAGGCGGATTTGGGCGGGGGAGGTTTTGATGCGGCGGCCGTCGTCGAGCGGGATGGTGACGCCATTGCGGAGGCGCTGGAGGGATTTTTCGTTGGGCTTGCCGCTGATTTTGACGAGATAGGTTTTGGGGATGTGGGAGCCGGCTTTGGTGAGTTTTTGGGCGAGGGCGCCATCGTTGGTGAGGAGGAGAAGGCCTTCGCTGGCGTAGTCGAGGCGGCCGACGGGATAGACGCGCTCGGGAAGATCGCCGAGGAGCTGCATGACGGTGGGGCGGCCTTCGGGGTCGGTGACGGTGGTGACGTAGCCCTTGGGTTTGTTGAGCAGAAAATAGACGAAGCGTTCCGCGCGCTTCAGAGGCTTTCCATCCACACAAATGGTGTCGGTCTGCGGGTCGGCTTTCGTTCCCTGCTCGGTGACGATTTGGCCGTTCAGGGTGACGCGGCCTGCGGCAATGATTTCTTCGGCTTTGCGGCGGGAGGCGATGCCGGCGGCGGCGAGGATCTTTTGGAGGCGGGCGGGCATGGTCGATGGGTCGAGTTGGTCGATGGATGAAGAGAGGATATCAGATATCGGATATCAGATATCAGGTGGCTGGAGAGGAGGGAGGAGAAAAGAAGTGAAAGAGTATAAGAGTGTAAGAGTAAAAGAGTGGAGGAAACAAGGAGTTGTGGCGCTCGATCGTAAGAGCCCACCTTCAGAAAACGAGGGTGGGGCACCCTCAAGTACTTGGTAGTGTGATGTTACAAGGAAGCCCAAGAGCACAGTCAGGAGTGACTGTGCCACAAGAACGGCGAAGAATTAGCGGGGGGATTTGCGCTTGGGGGGTGAGGTGGGATGGCGATGGGGCCTGCGAGGAGGAGCGGGCTGGTTGTGGGATTTTGGGGGCGGAGTGAGTTGGTGGAGGATCTTCGTGCGTGGCGCGGGATGGCGGAGAGGGTCGGCCTGGGATTTTTGCAGGAGGTGGTAGCGGCCCTGGGGGATGCCTTCCAGGGAGAGATGGCCGAGGGCGATGCGCTTCACTTTTTCGACGGGATGCAATTCCTTGAAGAGTGTGCGGCGGAGGATGTCGAGTTTGGCGCCGGTGGTGTGGACTTCGTACCAGAAATTGGCGGCGCGGCCGCGAGTGGAGTCGGGCTGGCGCACGGTGCGGAGGAGCGTGCCGGTTTCTTTGCCGAGACGATCGAGTTCTTCGAGGGTGAGACGGCCCTTGATCTTGACGTGATAGACCTGAGGAAGACTGGACCAGGATTTGAGAATGGCGGAGGTGAGATCGCCATCGTTGGTGAGAAAGACGAGGCCGGAATCGGCGTAATCAAGGGAGCCGACGGGATAGACGCGCTTGGGAAAACCGCGGAGGAAATTGCGCAGTGTGCGGCGGCCTTCGGGATCAGCGAGGGAGGAAACGACTTCGGGAGGTTTGTGGAGGAGGAGATAGACGTGATCTTCTTCGGCTTCAATGAGGCGGCCGGCGGCTTCGATCTTGTCTTTGGAGGGATCGGCTTTGGTGCCGAGTTGCGTGACGACGATGCCGTTGACGCGCACCTGGCCGGAGAGGATGAGCTGCTCGGCGTGGCGGCGAGAGGCGATGCCGGCGTGGGCGATTATTTTTTGGAGGCGGTCGAGCATGGAGTCGGTGTTGAGTTGGTTGATGGATGGATTGCGGATATCAGATATCAGATATCAGCGATCGCGGATTTAAGAGATCGGGTACAACATCGGGCCCTGCGGCACCCGAAGAAGATCCCTCGCCCGCCGCGGGCTCGGGATGACAGGGTTGGGAATTGGCGGCGTTTGATCTGGTCGCGGAGTCTTCGGGGACGGGGAGATTTTCCAGGGTGTCGGCGGATGGCGCGTCGAGGACGGCTTCGTCGGCGGCGGGGGCGATCCCTTCATCGGTGCCTAACGCTTCGCGAGCGAGGGCTTCGAATTCCTTGAGGCTGGGGAGTTCGTCGAGATCGCTTAGGCCAAAGCGCATGAGAAATTCCTTGGAGGATTTGTAGAGGATGGGGCGGCCCATGACCTCCTTGCGTCCGGCGGTGGTGATGAGCTTTTTATCGAGGAGGGTGGAGATGACGCCGGAGGCGTTGACGCCGCGAATGTCGGAGATTTCGGGGGCGGTGACGGGCTGCTTATAGGCGATGACGGCGAGGGTTTCGAGAGCGGGCATGGAGAGGCGCAGAGGCGGGCGGAGAGATTTGATGAAGCGGCGGACGACGTCGTGGTGCTGAGCCTTGGTGTACATCTTGTAGCCGCCGGCGACGGCGCGCACTTCGATGCCGCGCTCGTCGGTGGCGTAGGCGGCGACAAGTTCATCAAGGGCGGATTGCACGACGAGCTTCTCTTCACCGAGAGTAGCGGCGAGCTGGTCGAGAGTGGCGGGCTCGTCGGCAGCGTAGATGATGGCTTCGAGAGCGGCTCTGCGGTCTTCGTGGGTCATCGGAGAGTTATCAGTTATCAGATATCAGTTATCAGGAAGCGGGACTACGCTTCGGATTATTGGGACATGGAATGATACAACAGATTCTGGTGGTGAGGGGTGTGGGGAAGACAGGGCAAAAGGCTTACACAGAGGTCGCAGAGGACACAGAGTTCACAGAGAAGAGAAACCCAAGACCCAGGTAAGAAATCGAACCTGGGGCACCCGCGATCTTGCCTCGACCCCTCCACTACGGCCCGCATACGGCGCGGACCTCCGGTCAGGATGACAATTTGTGAAGGTAAGCAGGTTCCTGATCGCTGATATCTGATAACTGATATCTGATTACTGATATTCGGCGTCGATGCGGAGGGTGCCGGATTCGTCGAAGGCGGCGTCGAACGATTTGGACTTTTTGACGAGGATGTCGCCGAACTGCTTTTCCTGGATGAGGGCGACGGCCTGGAGCTTGACCATTTCGAGGAGGGCCAGGAAGGCGACGATCATGGCGTGGCGGGAGGGGCAGGCGTCGAAGAATTCGATGAGGCTGACGGAGTCGGTGTCGCTGGCCAGGATGCGGCTGCGGAGTTGCGCGATCATTTGCGCGACGGTGAATTCTTCGTGCTGGAGATCGATGCGGGCGATTTCTTTTTTGCGTTCGAGGACTTGCTGGAAGACGCGGACGAGATCGACAAGGGAGACGACGAGTTCGCCTTCGGTGCCTTCGTCGTGATAGAGGGATTTGTCCGGCCTGGACCAGACGTTTTCCTCGATTTGCTGCTTCTGGTAGAGGAGTTGCGCGGCGTTTTTGAATTTTTCGTGTTCGATGAGGC
>JGI12270J11330_10004338_pt1 | contig 10076 bp, 8 predicted proteins | sample PeaSoiMetSII2010_FD_11330 | JGI IMG/M metagenome (IMG submission 11330)
CCAGCGCCTCTTCCTCGCGCACATCAGACTGTTGACGCGCCGTATCGTACGAGCCTGAATTCGTGTGCTTCTTTTCGAGTCAGACTCTTAGTCTTCGCTGCCCTTAGTCAAGGCTCGGAGGGCGCTATTCGCCGTACTGACAGGAAGAAGCGTTGCCCCGTCTAACGAGGCCGGGACTAGAGGTAATTCCCCATTGGATTGCCATTATTTCCTGTAGCAAGCTACCGGCCGGGTTCGACAGTGCTAGGAGGATGAGCTCAGGGCGGAGAATCGATTGTACATTACCTGACGTACTCAGGCCGGCTCTTCGCGGGGACTGTCGTTTTCCCTGCATTGTATCGGCCGTAGCAGTTGTCGCAGAGGTATGAGAGCGTGTGGCCGGTTATGACCGTATGGAGCCAGAAAGTAATGACAAGACAAGATGAACATTGCCGATTGTTCATGTCTTTGTAAGTGCCAGTAAGACCTCGTTATTTCTTGTCCGGCGAGTTCCAGGAGTGTTGCTGCCTAGGGTCGTACTTTTTCTCGCGAGGCTATAGAGGGCCTTATGTAGTATCACTCAAAGGAGCCAGCCTGTTGTTCACAGATGCGCGGGGGGCCTCAAACGAGGGTGCCAAATGCGAGGGCGGCGACGATCGTGATGCCGGCGACAGCCGGTCGTACCGCTTCGACAAAATGCTCCTCGTGCCAGATAAACCGGCAGAGGTAAGAGCAAAAGCGGATGACCTTTCCCTGGTAGGTTTCGGTAATCGTCAGGCCCTTACGATCCAGGTCATGTTCGCAGCGCTCGCATTTCATGCGTTGCCCTCCGTCACTCTCAACAAAAAGCACTTCTTGTTACATGCCACATACCATTCCGGTTCTTTGTCGTCGGGTGTGGCAGTCCAGCAAAGAAGGCAATCACCAACGAGTACTTGATGGCCGCAGAGGCATGTGACCTCTTGGCTTCGGTCAAGCGGTGCGCCTTCCGCTGAGATCGTGATCGGGTAAGATCATCGTCTAGTTTGGATTCCACTGTATAGAATTTGCACGTCCCAAAGTAACAAGGTGGAGCATGGCTATAAACGCCTCAAAGGATTTACCTCCTTCAATTAGGAGTTAGTCATCAACCTGAAGACCCCAAGGCACTCGGCCTCACCGTGCCGCAATCGATCATCGACCGCGCCGGCGAGGTGATTAAGTGAGGGGGCGGGCGAATGACCGGTTTTTGGAGCAAGCGCGGTTAGGCCGAACTTCCGGTTCGGGTCGAGCGCGGTCGATTGCTCGCTACAAGACGAATGGCCGGAACCGGCGCCGATCTGCCGATCGCCCTGCTCGCAACGTTCGACCGGGTTTGCCCCATTGCGGTCATCATAGAGCGCCGGTCGAAAGGTCTGAACAGTGTGGTAGTAGCCATTCGTTCCGGCGCTCCGAAACGGCCGACGGCCCCTACAAGCTGTCGCTACCTCCAAGCGTGAGGGCTTTCGCCAGCCCCAAGAGGAGCTAGGCTGCTGCGCGCATCCTAATTTGTGCGGATACGCACTTCCACAGCTCCGCGATTTCCTGCGCCGAGCGCCCGGTCGCAGTTGTCTCCATGACGGTGCGGCCGTCGATCATTGAGGCGGCGAAGTCAGTGCGCTGGTAGAGAATTACAGGCGCCACTTGTCCATGCTCAGAGAGCGCCGCGACAGCTTGGGCGGTAATGTTGGCGCGGGGCGTTGCCCCGTTGACGACGAAGAGAAAGGGCTTTCCTGCCCCGCGCGCCAGGCTGACCGTCGCGGCGATGGCACGCAGATCGTGCGGGCTTGGCCGCGCCGGAATGACAACGAAGTCGGCGATTTCAATTACCCGCTTGATCGATGCGGTGATTGCCGGCGGCGTGTCGATAATCGCGACGGCAGCGCCGTTCCTGCGCAACTCCGCAAGCCTAGTGGGGAGGTCATCCAGCCTCGAAGTCGCAAGCGCAAGCGTATCCTCGTTGCGCTCGTGCTCGTCCTTGCGCGCATCCCACCACTCGCTGAGCGAACCCTGCGGATCGGTGTCGACAAGGACAGCAGGCCCCTGGCCGGCCATACTCGCATGAACCGCTAGATGCGCGGCGACCGTCGTTTTACCGACGCCCCCCTTCTGGCTCGCAACCACGATGACGCGCATTTGCGACAATCCCGCCACATGCTCGTTGGCGCGACTGACGTCGGTCCCGAGCCGGCCCAACAGCCGTTCAATCTTCTTCTCGCTGGGCGGCGTTTCGTTGGCGCTACTAGCCACGGTCCCAAGCCGGCCCACCAGCCGCTCAAGTTTCTCTTCGCTTGGCAGCGTTTGATTTTCGGTCTCGACCAGCTGGGGAATAGGGGTGGCGTTCCGTTTGAACCACTGAAGCATGCGCATGACTCCTGAGTTGATGACCAGGAAGCCCAGACGCCGCTGTTGATGACCTGATTGTATGAATTAAGAGTAAAGTGGCATGAATTAAGAATAATAATCAGTCTATAAGTAAATGAGCATTAAATATTTAAATCATTTGAGTGGCTACGGGTATTCTGCGAGGTCGAGAACCCATCATCCCTGGGCTAGATCCAACGGTGCTGCACGCTTTCGGATGGGAAGCGCAGCCGACGATCTCCGCCAATCAGCCCGAACGGAGCACCTCGCTACTTCCCCGAATCACTCTGAGGTGCGTCCCGGTCCAAATGCATAGAGCGACGCCATTTTCTGAGGCGCAAGCAACGCGCCGGAGCGGTGTCTTGACGCCAGCGTTCCCCGCTAACCCTCTCTCATCGACCGGCCGCCCCTGGGGGAGACGGTGGCAAGCGGACAAGGGGGACAGAGATGGCAGAGCCTATAGGTTGCTCGTGGTGTCGCGAGGACGTGGATCGTCATGGACTTACGCGGGAGCTTGATTAGGGGAGGCTGACATGAACATCAATCGCACTTCCCTCGCCTTGGGACTGGTGACGACGCTGCTGCTCGGCGCCTGCAACCCGGCGACAATCTATACCGACGCCGAAGCGCCGCGAAACTTGACGCTCGACACCTCGACGACACGCGTCGACCTGCATTTCGCGCCGGGTTCAGCGCAGCTGTCCCCGGCGGAAGCGGGACAACTGCGCCGCCTGGCCACCAACGGAGCAATCGGTGCCGGCGACCGGGTGACGGTCGCGTCCGCCGGGACACCGTATGTGGCCGAGCAGCGGGTCGCCTCGGTCTCCGCGGTGCTGCTGGGCTACGGCGTTGTCGTCACAGGCGCCCAGCTCGCCAACGTGCCGCCCAACCATGCGATTGTCGAGGTGACGCGGACGCTGGTGACGCTGCCACCTTGCCCCAATTGGAGCAAGCAATCGCAACCGGATGACGCCAACGCGCCGAGCAGCAATTTCGGCTGCGCGAGCGAGACCAATCTCGGCCTAATGGTCGCCAACCCGACCGACCTGGCAAGCGCGCGGACGATGCGCGGGACCGCCGGGGAACCGGCGGCGGCGGCAGTACAGCGCTACCTGACGGATAAGGTAACGCCACTGCCGACCGCCATGGGCGCTACACCCTTCTCTGCGGCGGCTAGCCCCACCACCGCCGCGCCGACAACTGGGAGTCAATAAATGGCTGCAGCCGCAGAACGATCAGCCGCCCCCGCACGCAAGTCCGAACGGGCTGGCGTGGTGGCGATCGTCCACGATCAGGTTACCCTCGACCGCATTCAGGGCGTCATCCGCGAATTGCAGCTCGACGACGAGCTGAGCTTCGAGGCAACGCTCGACGCGGCACTAAGGCGCTTGCACGAGGGCCTGAAGCCGCGCGTGCTGGTCATCGATTTGAGCGAGTCCGCGGCGCCGATCTCGGAACTGAGCGCGGCGCGCGCGGTTGGTGGGACGGAATTGAAGGTTCTCGTCCTTGGCTCGGTCAACGATGTCAGCCTCTATCGCGACATGATCGCGGCCGGCGCAACCGATTATCTGGTCAAGCCTCCAAACCGCGAGCAACTTTCGGCACTCTTCGAGAAGAACACGGGCGGCGGCAACACCGGCGGGCTCGGCAACGTCATCGCCTTTCTCGGCAGCCGCGGTGGTGTCGGCAACACCACTGCGGCGGTCTCCACTGCCTGGGTCTTGGCCGAGGAGCGCAAGGAGCGCACCGCGCTGGTCGATCTCGACCTGCATTTTGGCACCGTCGCACTGAAGCTCGATACCGATCCGGGCAACGGCTTGTGCGAGGCGCTCGAACAGCCGTCCCGCATCGACAGCCTGTTCATCGAACGGGCGATGATCAAGGTGACCGACAATCTGCGCGTTCTCGCCGCCGAAGCGGCGATGGCCGAGCCGCTGATTGTCGATACCGGCGCGATCGACGTGCTTCTGTACGAGCTCCGGCGCAAATTCCAATGGGTCGTGGTCGACATCCCGCGCTTTGTGTCGCCGCTCCAGCGCGTCGTTCTCGCTGCGGCAAGCCGGACGATCGTGCTGTGCGAACGCAGCCTTGCCGGGTTGCGCGACACGATCCGTGTGCAGACGCTGTTGCGTGAGCATGCACCACAATCGCGGCTGATGCTCCTTGAAAGCGGCGCGCATGGCGACCGCGCGACCGTCGGCAAGAGCGAATTCGAGAAAGCGGTCGGCAAGAGCTTCGATGGCGCGCTGTCCTACGACACCAAAGCTGCCGGTGCTGCGGCCAATGCCGGGCAACCGGTGCCAATGGCCGCGCCTCGTAGCGTTTATGCACGAGAAATTAACCAGCTCGTGACAACACTCGCTGGAGCCGCCGACACCAAGAAACGCAGGTTTGCGATCAACTTGCCATGGTAGGATTGTTCCGCAAGACAGCGACCGAGCCGGAGCTCGGCGACCGTATTGCCGGATTGACGCGCCGAAACAGCGCTCAGCCGGCTGCGCTCGCCGATTCCAGTCCGGCCGAAAGCGCCCTGGCTGACCCGCCGGCGCGCCCCACGCCGTCGGCACCGCCGACGACGAGCCTGTATCCGCCCCCGCCCGCCCCGGCGCCACCCTTCGCCGAACGACCGGTCACGGCGCTCGCCGCGCGACCGACGCCGGCCATCGTGGTGGAACCGGCCGCGGACACCCGGCCCCAGACGCCGAGATTCGACGCGCCGCCGCGGCCAGAGCTCGTCGCGGGAGCCGACACCGGCGGCGACCGGCCGCGCGTGGCCTTTCCCGGGCGGCCCGAAGCGCCTCAGCCATCGGCCGCCGCCGCTAACGCCAGCTCTCTTGATGATAAACTCGCCGAAGCGCGCCAGCAGCTTATCGCGCGGCTTGGCGCCGAAATCCGGCCCGAGCGGCGCAGCCTCCTCAGCCGCGGCGAACTGGCCAAGCTGGTCGACGCGGCGGTGCAGGCCTATTTCGTCCGCAATTCGGTCAATGCCGATCCGCTGGCACGCCGTGACCTCGTCACCGGGATCCTGCAAGAGCTGCTGAACCCCGGTACCCCAGATCCCGACGCGGTCGGCAATCGCCGCAGCCCGCATCGCGCGCTCGTCGAGTCGGCGAAGGCGCAGATCCAGCCGCTCGTGCTCGAACACATGGACGTGGCGGCGGCGGCCGAGATGCCGCGCTCGGCGTTCGAAGCCCAGCTGACGGGCTGGGTCAAGGAGCTGCTGGCGGAGACGAAAATCCAGCTCAATTTCGCCGAGCAGCGCGAACTGGTCGAGTCGCTGATTGCCGACATGCTCGGCCTCGGCCCACTCGAACCCTTGATGTCGGACGAGACCATCACCGACATCATGGTCAACGGGCCGCGCCAAGTTTACATCGAGCGCAAGGGCAAACTCGAGCTCGCCGACGTGCATTTCCGCGACGATCAGCACGTGATGAACGTCGCGACCAAGATCGTGTCGCGGATTGGCCGCCGCATCGACGAAGCCAAGCCGCTGGTCGACGCTCGTCTCGAAGACGGCAGCCGCGTCAACATCATCATCCCGCCCCTGGCGCTCGACGGCCCGTCGATCTCGATCCGCAAATTCTCCAAGAAGACCATCACCCTCGACATCATGGCGCAGACCGGCAGCATCTCGGCGCCGATGGCGACGGTGCTGAAGATCGCCGCGCGCTGCCGGCTCAACATTCTGATCTCGGGCGGCACCGGCTCGGGCAAGACGACGCTGCTCAATGCGATGTCGCGCATGATCGACCCGGCCGAACGCACGGTGACGATCGAAGACGCAGCGGAATTGCAGCTTCAACAGCCCCACGTGGTGCGACTCGAAACGCGCCCGCCCAATCTCGAGGGCAGCGGCGAGATCACCATGCGCGATCTCCTGAAAAACGCCCTGCGTATGCGGCCCGACCGCATCATCATCGGCGAGTGCCGCGGCGAAGAGGCGCTCGATATGCTGCAGGCGATGAACACCGGTCATGACGGCTCGATGTCGACGGTCCATGCCAACACTCCGCGCGAGGCACTGACGCGCCTCGAAAACATGATCGGCATGGGCGGCTACAACTTGCCATCGAAGGCTATGCGAACGCAAATCGCCTCGGCTGTGCACCTGATCTGCCAGGTTAACCGTATGCGAGACGGCACGCGCCGCGTTACCCACATCGTCGAAGTGGTCGGTATGGAGGGTGACATCATCACCACCCAAGAGCTGTTCAGTTATCAGTTCCAGGGCGAGACCGGTGAAGGCCGGTTGCGCGGGACCTTCGTGCCGTCGGGCATCCGCCCCGCCTTCCTACCGCGCGCCGAGTATTTTGGGCTCGACCGCGCCCTGCTCGAGGCGATCTAGAGCATGGGCGGAACAATCGATCCAGCAACGCTGATGGCGCTCGGCCTCGGCGCCATCACGGCCCTCAGCTTTGTGTTCGTGGCGGGGTTGGTGACCGGCCCGGGTGGCCGGCGCTATCGTCGCCGCCTCGCCTCGGTCAGCACCCAAAAGCGCACCGCCGCCGCTGCGGTTGGATCACCCGAAGGGCGAACCCTGTCCCGGCGCGAGAGCACGACGCCGCTGCTGGACCGCTACGTCAAGCCATGGATCCCGCGGCGCGACCTGCTCGACGCGCGTCTCGCGCGCACCGGGCGTGCGATCACGGTCAGCCACTACGCGATGATGACCGGCGGAACGGCCGTTGTCGTGATCGCGTTGATCCTGATCTTTGCCAAATTGCCGCTCCTGCCGAGCCTGATGCTGGGAACCGCGATCGGCATCGCCGTGCCACACTTCATCATCGGCCGCATGGGCAAGCGGCGCGTGGCCCGCTTTCTCAACCTGTTTCCCGATGCCATCGATCTGATGGTGCGCGCGCTGAAATCGGGTCTGCCGATGACCGAAGCCGTGATCAGCGCGGCGCATGAAATCGGCGACCCGGTCGGCGCCGAATTCAGTTCGGTCGAGAGCGGGATGCGCATGGGACGCGATCTCGACAGCCTGCTCTGGGAAATCTCCAAGCGCATCGACACGCCGGAGTTTCGGTTCTTTATCATTGCGCTCGGCGTGCAGCGTGAAACCGGCGGCAATCTCGCCGAGACACTGCAGAACCTCGCCGACCTGCTGCGCCGGCGCCGCTCGATGCGACAGAAGGCGCGAGCGATGGCATCCGAGGCGCGCGCAAGCACCGCGATCCTCGGTTCTCTGCCGATCGTGGTGACGCTCATCCTATTCCTGACCTCCCCCAACTACATCATGGTGCTGTTCACCGACGTACGCGGACTGATGTTGGTCGGGATCGCGCTCGGCATGCTCGTCGGAGGAATCGGCATCATGGTCAGAATGGCGAAGTTCGAAATATGAGCGCGATGCCAGTTGCCAACTTCCAGATCGAGCAGTGGCTGCCCGCCGGCATCCGCCTGGAAGACGTAATCGCTGCATCGGCTGGTCTGGCGGTGGTGGTGACGGTTTTCGCTCTGTGGCAGGCGCTTCGCGGCAACTCGTCGCTCGAACGGCGGCTGGCGCAGATCGCCGACAAGAAGGAGGCGATGCGACAGACCGCGATCGCCTCGAGACGACAGCGCGAGCGGCTGACCCCGGCAACCGTGATGCGCGATCTGGTGATGCGGTTCGATCTGCTGCGCTCGCACCACGCAACGGAGTCGCGGATGATGATGGCGCGCGCCGGGCTGAGGTCGCGCGACGCGATGATCCGCTACCTGTTCGCGCGCCTCGTACTGCCCATTGTGTTTTGCGCCGCCGCGCTGATCGACAGCTATACGTTCAAGTTTATCCCGGTGCCGCCGAATTTCAGCCTCGCTGCTGCAGCGGCGGCGGGTGTGTTCGGCTATTTCGCGCCCGGCATCTACATCAAGAATTTGACGACGAAGCGGACGAAGCGGATACAGCTCGCGCTTCCCGACGGTCTCGATCTGATGGTGATTTGCGCGGAAGCCGGGCTGAGCCTCGACGCGACCCTGATACGCGTGGCGCGGGAACTTGAAGGCACCTGGCCGGAACTGGCCGAGGAGCTTGGCATCACCGCGGCCGAACTCACCTTTCTGCCCGATCGCCGTCAGGCGTTCGAGAACCTCTCTGCTCGTACCGACATGAGTTCGATCAAGGGAGTGGTGAATACGCTAACGCAGACCGCAAAATTCGGCACTCCGCTCGCCCAGTCGCTGCGCGTGCTCGCCGCCGAATTCCGCGATACGCGCATGTTCAAGGCCGAGGAAAAGGCCGCACGGTTGCCGGCGCTGATGACCGTGCCGATGATCCTGTTCATCCTGCCGACGCTATTTATCGTGCTGCTCGGCCCGGCCGGCATCAACATCGTCGATACGTTTGCCAGGCGCTAGTAACGCGGGCGTGCACCTCGGCGAGGTTGCAGTACCGGCTCGACGCTAGGAAGCCGGGCGGGATGTAGCGCTCGCCGACAAGACCGCGCGGCTGCGGGCATCCGGCGATAAGCGCCTAAGGCTTTCATAGAACGCCATATTATGATCGACCGACGCCGGATCGAGATCGACCCGCGCCACGTCACGCGCCGCCTTTTGGTCACCCTTCAGCCCGTAGATCAGCGCTAAAGTCTGGCGTTCCGGGGCGGTCGCACCTGGGGCCTGGGTGATCGGCCGCAACACCGCGATCGCCTCGTCGAACTTCTCGCTCAACGCCAAGGACAGCGCGAGATCGAGCGCGAGCGAGCGATCCGCCGGAGCCAATTGCAGGCCCTCGCGATAGCGAGCCTGAGCGGCGGCGTGCTGGCCGATAAAATCGTCGGCAACGCCGATCAGCAGCAACAGCTTTGGATCGCTCGGCGTATCCAGATAGGCAAGGGCCAGCGGATCGCCAGCCAAGTCGGGCCGCCCGGTCTTGAGATAGGAGCGGGCAAGCCCGCGCAACGCCGCGCCATCGCGCGGGCTCAGCTTCAACGAGGCGTTGTAATTGAGGATCGCCTCGTCGACCTTGCCCATGTCGAGGAGCGTCCCACCGAGCGCGTCGAGCGGCTCGATCCTACTCGGTTCCATCGTCGCGGCATGGCGATAGAGGTTGACCGCGTTGCTCAGATCGCCATTGGTACGCGAGGCATCGGCGAGGCGCATGACCGCGTCGTAGCCGAGGTCCGGCATATTTCCGTCGCGCCCGTTCGTCGTCAGCGGATCGAGATGCAAGGACTGCGTATCCTGGCAGCCCGTAAGCCCCATGAGGCCGAACCAGAGGCATAGCATAGTCGCGCTGCCGAGCCGCCTCATACCGCCTCCGCCCGCACCTGCGCCGACACCATCGGCGTGCCCCCCACATGGCCTCAAGCGACTATGGGTCGCCAGAAAGACCGCGTCGATGCCCCGGAAAAACCCGCGCGTGTCCAAAGGGTTGCATGGTGATTCCTCAGATTGCTTACAAATTGCGTGTCCATGGCGCGGCGAATCGGCGCTCTAGGCCCGTTCTTGGGTCGCGATGGCGCGCCGCACGGCGTCGAGAGCTTCCTCGGCGCGGGCCGCATCGGGGCCGCCGGCCTGGGCCATGTCGGGCCGTCCGCCGCCGCCCTTGCCCCCGAGAATCTCGGCACCGGCCCGCACCAGTCCGACCGCGTCGAAGCGTGCGGTCAGATCATCGGTGACGCCGACGACGATCGCCGCTTTGCCGTCGTCGCGGGCCACGACAGCGACAACGCCCGAGCCGATGCGCCGCTTCAGATCGTCGGCGAGCGAGCGCAGCTCACGGCCGG
>JGI12270J11330_10004343_pt1 | contig 10070 bp, 6 predicted proteins | sample PeaSoiMetSII2010_FD_11330 | JGI IMG/M metagenome (IMG submission 11330)
CCTGCCGATGGCGGGTTATTCGCCGACGCTCGCCGATTTCGACAACGACGGTTGGAAGGACTTGTTCGTCACGCGAGGACACGTCGAGGGGGTCTCACGGCCCGATATGCCGAGGGACCAGCACAATACTGTGTTCCAGAATCTGGGGGGATTCAAATTCCGGGCGCTCACTGCGGAAGCTGGCCTTGCCGCCGAGGCGCCCAAACGGTACCGTGGATCGGCGGTGGGTGATCTCAACGGCGATGGAAAGCTCGACGTCGTGACGAGCGCTATCAGCGCGCCGGCGGAAATCTGGATCAACGACAGCCCCGGCGAGAATCACTGGCTGGCTTTCAAGCTGGAAGGAACCAAAAGCAATCGCGACGGCATCGGCGCAAGAATCAAAGTCGTGGCAGGCCAATTGACGCAGTACGATCATGTTGCTTTTACGAGGGGATACGCGTCATCGAGCGCTGGACCGACTCATTTCGGTTTGGGTCCCCACAAAACGGCAGATCGCGTAGAAATTCGCTGGCCTTCCGGGATTGTGCAGGAACTGAACAATGTCGCCGCCGACCGTTACGTAACGATTGTCGAAGGTGCCGGGTTCAAATAGGTGATGTGAAGCTTTTTAGTGAGCGAGGAGGGTTCATGCAAAGGCAGCTTGATCCCAACGACCTTCGTCAGGATGAAGACTGGGAAGGAAACAATATCGCAGTCACTTGCCCAGTTTGTAAGAAAATCTATCTTATCAGCGGCGCTCCGCAGATACACGATGGAACGCGCAAGTGCCCAAATTGCGGAAAATCGGAGGGCACTGTTCAAGGCGGAAGGAAGAGCGGTGGAACGGCATCAGTGTCATGGTCTGAGTAACCGTCTTCCGCATAGTTGGCGAAGCTGTTCTTTCTCAGTTAACACTCGCCGGATGGCGCAGACACCAAAGGGCAGGAGTCTGCGCCAGCCGGCGTGGTCAGCCCGCAGAAGGGGGTGCATATTGAGCGCGGATGAAACCGTACGCTTCGAGTACTTGCCTCTATCGATTCGCGTGGAGACCCGTGGCGGCGTCGCTACGCCCCTCGTCCTTCGTGGTACGCCGCTGCCGGCAACACGCGCTGAGGTTTTCTCCACTGCCGCAGACAGTCAGGTATCGGTGGAGGTGTCGCTTTGCCTCGGCGAAAGCCCTCTCGTCAGAAACAACCACAAGTTGGGTGTGTTCCACCTTGGCGGAATACCAGCTGCGAAGTCCGGCGAACCGCAGATTAGGATTGAGTTCAAAGTCGACCAGACATGCACGGTCACGGCCAGAGCGAGGTTGGAAGGGTCCGAACTTTCCGCAGAAAAAGTGTTCCCACCCGGCGTGAGCCTGTCCGCAGAGTTCATCGCAAGGGCCTTGGCTGATGCGGAGAATACCCGCCGAGAGGACGAGGCACAGCTTCGGCGGACCGAGGCAATAGACCGCGCGAAGATACTCATCAGGCAGGCCGAGGCGCGAATGGCGGATTCGCCAAGAGCAGATATGAACGCTGCGGTCGCTGAACTGGGCCTCGCATTAGCGTCGAGCGATGCCGACAAGATCAGGGAGAAGGCAGACCGTCTTGAGCAGATGTTGTCGGTAGCATCCGATCTGTTCTCCGGGGATATGTTTCGTCCTTTTTTCAGCACTCCCCCCGCCGCTCAGAAGCGCACTGTGTCCACAGCCGAGCCAAAATCAAGGCCAAGACCTGTCGTTAAGCGAGATCTAACCGTGCCGCGTGCCAGCCATCCACTCGGTCGAATCTTCGGCGGCGGGGCGCATACGCTGGACCCACAGTTGTGCTTCGTTTTGATGCCCTTTTCAGAGAAACTTCGTCCACTTTACGAGGATCATGTCGTGCCTGTCGTCCGCAAAGCGGGCTTGCGGTGCGAGAGGGCCGACGAAATTCGTGGAATAAGCATTATCACTCATGACATTTGGGAGTACGTCAACCGAGCACGATTCCTCATCGCCGAGCTGACCGACCGCAATCCTAATGTCTTCTATGAGTTGGGCCTTGCCCATGCCATCAGCAAAGATGTGATCCTATTGACACAATCCATGGACTCAGTGCCTTTTGACCTAAAGGCTCTTCGTTGCATTTGTTACGACTTCACTCCACGTGGTGTTGCCCAACTCGAAAAGGCCCTGACCGCAACGATTGAAGTGCTGGTCAAGGCGGGCTAGTCGCGGCTGGCGCAGAGCGAAGCTCTGCGTTTCACTGGAGATCAGGCGAGACAGCGGGTAGCCCGTAGGTTAGGTAGCGACGAGGTGCGCGTAGTCCAGCGCTCCTCGGCGGCTCTTGACCCGGAATTGACGCATTCGAAATCGCGGTTACAGCCAGGGTAAGCGGATTATAGGAAAAGCCGCTGAGGAGCGCAAACGGCGCGCACCTCATCGCTAGCCCAACCCGACGTCCGCGGTACCCGATGATGGCGAGGGAAAAGACGCGGACCGCAAAATCGGCGGTCCGCGCTACCCGGCTGCGCCAGCCACGTTTTTAAATGGGCGCCGACAAAATTAGGACACTACCCTTTCATTCCGTAGCTGCGTTGGCACTCGGCGGACGGACGGTGAACAAGAGACGCTCCATAGACGAGGTAGCCTGGTCGGGCTCGGAACTCTGTTTCGCGATGCGCATCATCTGATTTGATTCTTCAGCAGCTTTGTCACTCTCTCCCATCTTGAGGTAGGCCGTGCGCAAGAGACCATGCGCGCCATAGAGTGCCGGCTGAAGCCGCACCGCGGCGAGGAGCTCGCGAACGGCGGCCTTGTAGTCTCCCTCATCCAGGAGAATCTGTCCTTCCAGTGCCCTACTTGCGGCATCTTTGGGGTTTAAGGTCACTGCCTGAGAGATGGCCTTCTCGGCCTCCGGCAGGTCGACCGGGGTCGTGTTTGTGATGGCTAAAGCTTTGTAATAATAAGCGTCCGCTTCCCGGCATCCGAGGGCAATTGCTAAATCGAGCATCTGCTTCGCTTGCCTCGATTTCAGTTCGTCCTCGAAGATCATGCCGTTCACGAGGTAGGGGAGGTCCCACGCCGGCCAGCGGGACTCAATTTGCGCCAGCACCTTCATTGCTTCTTCGCTCCGCACCTCGTCGGCGTGGGATCTCCCATGCGCCATCGGCAACTCAAGAGCAATCGCCCGCGCCAGCCACAGGTTAGGCGCATCCGGAATCAGGCGGGTTGCATCTTCCAGCACTGCCGCCGCCTGCTTGAATTGGCTGTGTTGGATCAGAAACGCAGCGGCCTCAAAATACATATCGGCACGCCGGGGGGCCGCGCGAATACCTCGATTGAGCGAGTCCACCGCTTCTGCGGGCTTGCCCATAGAATCCAGGATCTGGGCGCGAAGTATAAAGTAGTCGCCGGCGCGCTCGCCGGCGGGAATTTTATCGAGTTCGGCCAGTCCGGCTGCGGGGCTGACGGAATGGAACACGGCGATTGCCAGGTCGAGCTTCGCGTCCGGCGCCTTTTGAAGGAATTCCGCCGCCAAACCATACTGCTCATGCTCCAGTAGGGCTTTCCCGCAATCGGCCAGAGTCGCGCTACCAGCTCCCGCCGCAAGCACCTCCCGGAATTCTGCGGCAGCGCGCTTGCTTTCTCCTTGATCCAGCAGATACTCGGCAAGGCGAGCCTTGAGAGCAACATCGTTTGGGTTCTCATTAACCGCGGCTTGTAAGGATTCGAGATACTTAGCGCCCTGCTGCTCCGGGGAGAGAGCGAGAAAATTCAACAAACCCGAGCGCGCGCGAGGATGGGCGCCGCCGGCAGCGGCTTCCTTGAATGACGCTAACACCGCCTTGAGCTCCTCCGTGCGACCCAGTTTTTCGAGTGCCTGGCTGTAATGAATCAAAATGGCCCGATCATGGGGGTCCAACTCGGCGGCCTGTTGAAAGAGTGCCGCTGCTTCCTGCGCCCGATCCTGTTGCAAGTATATCCGCGCTTGCCAGTCCAGAATCCGTGGATTGTTAGGATCGATTTTCCGAAGCGCCTCGAAATCTGCCAGTGACTGGTCAAGCCTGTTATTCTGGAAATTGAGTGCCGCACGCGTGTAGCGAGCCTCAAACATCGTCGGATCGAGCTTTAGTGCCTCATCGAGATGAACCAGAGCTTTTTCCGGACTGTCCGATGCTTCACCTGCGCCGAGTTCATACTTGCCTTTCGCGTCCTGCGGGTGCCTGAGCACGAATTGCCGAAGTTTGGGAAGACCCTCCTCGAACCTGCCGTCGAGGATCAACGAGAAGCCGAGCTCACGCCGGGCAACCTCGTCGGCAGGACGCAATTTCAGGTACTTTTCATACGTGCTGGCGGTGTCCTCATAATACCCGAGCTCTCCCGTGGCATGAGCCAAAAGCAAAAGCACATCGGCGCGATCCGGAGCCAATTTCGCCGTTCGGTACAGGACAGCACTGGCCGTCAGAAAATCCTTAGTTGCAATCAGCAGGTCACCATAGGCGTAGAGAGCATCTACGTCCTCCGGCCTTGACCGCAGCGCAGCTTCGAACACCTGCTGCGCTCGCTCGAGGTGCCCGGCACGGCGCGCGGCGACCCCGAGGTTGTACAGAACGTCGAAGTCCGAGGGGTCGGCTCTCAAGGCCTCGCTGAATGATTTCTCCGCTCGATCGTATTGTTGACATTGGGTATAGCCCAGGCCAATGGAAAAACTAAAGTGTGGGTCTTGATCTGTTTTCTCTTCGAGCGCGCTGAGCACCGGCATCGCTGACTTGCAGTTGGCCATGAGGACGAGGGCTTGAGCCTTCAGCAGTTGCGCAACGGGTTGGCTTTGATCAGTTGCCGCGAGATGGCTCAAGCACTCGAGAGCTTTCGCGCCGTCCTTCCGCTCGACACTCATGTCGGCGAGTTGCAGGTTCGCGTTCACATGACGCGGATCAATCGCCACAACGCGCCCGAAACTTTCTTCAGCTTTATGGGGATTGCCCGTGGCAAGATAGTGGTTCCCGAGATTGTTCAATAGTGCAGTAGAGTTGGGTGCGATCTCGAGAGCGCGGCGGTAGAACTCCTCGGCCTGGGGATATTTCCGCTGGGAGTCGAGAATAACGGCCATGAGGCTCAATGCCGAAAGGTCTTGAGGATGAGCGCGCAACACGGATTCGAGCGCGCTCTCGGCATCGGCAACCCGGCCCTCTTGAAAATCCGTCGCCGCTTTTCGAACGATGGAACTCGACGCTTGAGGGAGAGCAAGACTCGTCGCCGCAAAAAGAAAGAGGACGGCACAGAATGCCGTCCTCCGAAAGGCCTGAGACCAACTTAAGCGAGACCGAATCACAGGACTCAATATTACACACCTACATCCCGACCCTCAATGGCCTCGCAGCCTCGAAAAACCAAACAGGAGCGAAGGGTGACGCATACGTCCCGACGCCTTGAAGGTGTGAAGAAATTCGCAACGTGTCATCCTGAGCGGAGCGAAGGATCTCTGCAGTTGTCCGCAAATCGCTGAACCATAAGAAACCGCCGGAATCCTTCGCTTCGCTCAGGATGACAGGCATTGATTTTTTCACACCTTCCTTTTGTCGGGATGTATGCGTCCGACGCCCCGATCCGCGCAATAGCGTGGCGCAGACATGCTAAAGAACGGCACGTCTGCGCCACGCTGTCTTTTGATGAGCTTTCGCGGGCCGAAAGCCCAAGGTGACAGAGCTAAAAATACAACTTCAGGGCCATTTGTATGTTGCGCGGTGAGTTTACGTCTGGTCCAGTAATCTGCCCGAAGGCGCTGTTGCTCGGCGAGACAGTTGTATTGATGTTGCCGAATTGCGGGTGATTGAAGGCGTTGAACCATTCGGTACGGAGTTCGAGGTGCATGCCTTCGCGAACCTTACTCAAGGAAAATTCCTTGAAGAGCGACAGGTCCGCGTTCGACGTGCCGGGATAGTGCATCCACGGAATGGTTCGAGGCGCGTTGCCTATTGTGTAAGGCGCGGGCTGTTTGAAGACCTGCGGATTGCCAAAGTACCCGCCACCCTGCCCCTCCGGGAGGAACCACTGGGACTTCGAGTTGGCATGAGGCGTGCCGACTAAATCAGGTGCCTGCCCATAGCCAGGCAGGCTAGGATTAACTGCCGAAATTTGGACGATCATGGGCTGGCCGTCGTCAAACCGCCAGATTCCGGTGGTCTGCCAGCCTCCGACAATGGCGTCGAGCACTGGATTCATCCTGGCGCCAAAATGCTGGCCGCGCCCGAAGGGCAGGTGATAGTCGTAGCTGAACTGGAAGACCTGCGGGATGTTGTATTGAGAAACCGACCTCGCCAGCTTCAAGTTGTTGGGATCCACGGGGGCGGGGGCGAATCCAAGGCCTGATCCACCAGCGTTACCGGGATTCGAATCATCGTCGAGCGATTTCGACCACACATAGGTAACCAGGAACGAAAGCCCGTTCGAAAAGCGTTTCTCGAGCCCCAATTGCAACGCCTGATAGTTCGCATTGGCCCAGGGTGGACTGGCGATGTCCAAGCCACTGAATTGAGGATAGGGAAGGTCGAGCTGGTATTGCGTTGTAGTTGCTGCGCTATTGGGTATGATCCCGCTAAAGGGATTGGCGACTTGAGCATTCAGCGCGTCGAGTTGCGTCGAGGTCATGTGCTCCTCTTGCGCACCTAAATGACTGATATTGTAATTGCCGCCAATTCCAAAGTACTGATGCGTTGACTCCTGGCCGATATACTCCACATTGAGGAGCATACTTGCCGGAAACTGGCGCTCGATTCCGAAGTTCCAGGTCTGGCTATAGGGTGTGGAGTTCATAGTCCGCTCGAACCCATTGGGCGCTGTTGCGTTGGTGCCAATCTGGGTCGCCAATCCTAACGAGCTACCCGTGACGGGCGTGATCCCAAACGGGAAGGGATTGCTGAGCCCGCAACAAGGCGTAAGCTTGGCGAAATTATACGTAATGGGCCAGGAGGTGCTCCCGTCAAATCCCGGATCGTTAGGACTTATCGCCGCGGCATTCGCTGCTGCCCTCGACATGCCATAGTAAATTCCGTATCCGGTCCGGACCACCGTTTTTTCGTTCAGCCTGTACGCCAGGCCGATGCGCGGCGCAAAGTCCCGGAAATCAGGGTTAAGGGCCGAGCGCTCGCCTGGGCTGGCAAACGCCAGGCCGCCATGGAGGATGGGGTACCCGGGGACTGTGGAAGGATAAGCCGCATTGGGATCGAGCCAGCTCAACTCGTTGTGCCTTTCTGTTTCTGGCATAGTCAAATCGTAGCGAAGCCCGACATTGACCGTGAGCTTCCGGCTGGCATGAAAGGCATCCTGCGCGTAGCCGGCAAAGCCGTGGTTTTGGGTGTAAAGCCAGGCGGGAATTTCGTACGCCCCCCAACCGCCAAACCCGCTTCCGATCAGGAAACTCGCCAGGTTATCCCCGCCCGTCCCCGCAATACCAGAGTTCCCGGATGTGCCCGCCGGGCCGTAGCTAAACAGTCCATTTTGCGTGCCGGGTTGCGAGAAGTTGTAGAGGTTCGTGAGAAATTCGAAGCCGAACTTCAACTCGTGGCGCCCCCGGATATGGGTGAGCGAAGCCAGCAGGTCGTGCGTTGCCGAGTTGTCCTCCAGGATAGACCACGGCTGTCCCCCAATGGCGGTGTCGTTGTTGCCGGCTTCCGCGGCGTCTTCGTTGCTGTAATTCCATAATACCGACGGAAGCACCTTGAAACCGGATTCGTCCATGTAGCTGGGCATCCCGAGCGTTGTTACCGGATCTGCCTTCCCTGGCTGTAATTGGCGGCCGACGCTCGTATAGCCGTAGGAAACATTCAGCACCGTCGCCGGGCCGAAAGTGTGTACGAAGTCCAGCGCCACCAGACGGGCCGCTTGAGGTCCGACCCCCCCCGAGCAGGGATCAGCTACGTTGTTGAAGCAGTCCAGGTTAATCTGATGCGTCAGTCGTTGGGCATACTTCCCGCTCAGCCTGTTGCGGTCACCAAAACTCTGATCGATTTTCAAGTCCCACTGGTGATTGGCCAGTCCAGTGGCACCGCTGGCGACCCAGTTGTAGTAAGGGCTATAGCCCCCGCCTGGCGCTCCCTGATTAAAGTTCGGCGCCGGGAAAAACGACATCAGCTTCTTGGCGGCGGGATCGATCAGGTTTCCTGGCCCTGTACCTCCCGGTAGCGGATATCCCGCGCCGGGGCTCGTGTACGTGGCGATGTTGTTGTTCGGAATGGGGACTGCACGCGCGGCATTGCCGTGCGCGTCGAAGGAGGCGGTGTAGGGGTCCCACAGTTGGCCGTTCGGGTCTGAGCAAATACCGCTTGAGCTGAACGTCCCCGCGCCCTTTCCGTCGAGCATGCTTACGTCGTTGCAAAGCTCACCGAAGTCTCCCGTCTTCTCCGCCGCGCTGGGCACGCCGGCGTACGAGCTTGCCAGCGAACTTTGGCGTGTGCCCTCGTAGTCGAAAAAGAAGAAGGTCTTGTTCTTTCCGTTGTAAAGGTGGGGTATCACGACCGGCCCGCCCACCGTGCCGCCAAAAACATTACGCTCCAAGTGCGGGAGCTTGTTCAGGGGTGCCGGGTTTTGGTTTTCGAAGTAATCCGCGGAATCGAGGTCATTGTTGCGCAGGAAATCGTAGGCGCTGCCATGGAGGCTGTTGGTGCCGGAACGCGTGATCAGGTTGACGATGGTCGAGCCCGAGTTTCCATATTCGGCGCTGAAATTCGTCTGCTGTACCTTAAACTCCTGGACACCATCCACCGAAGGGGTATAGGCGATTCGAGTCGTTAGCCCCCCCATGTTCACTCCCCCGGCTGAAACGCCATCAATGAGCACGTTGGAAGTCGCCTCGCGGCTGCCATTCGAAACAAACTCGTTCGAATTCATGTAAGCCGTCCCCACTTGATTTCCATAAGTGGAGCCGGCCGGCTGATTGACTCCTGGTGCGAGGAATGCCAGGTCAAGCGCCGAGCGGTTCAAAAGCGGCAGGTCGTTCACCAGACGTCGGCTGATGGTCTGGCCGCCCGCATCATTGACGGTATTGAGCAGTGGCGCCGCGCCCGTGACCTCGACGGTCTGCTTGGTAGTGCTAATGCTCAAATCGAAGCCTACCTGCACGCGCTCCGTCACATTCACGGTCACTCCCGGTTTCTTTACCGTCTGGAATCCGTCAGCGCTGGCGGTGACGACGTAAACGCCTGGCTGAACGTAGGGAAAGACGTACAGGCCCTCCATATTCGTCTTGGTCGTTGTGGTCACGCCCGTCGCCGTGTTGGTTATGGTTACCGACGCGTTAGGTATCACTGCACCGCTCGTGTCGCGCACCGCGCCCAAGACGGCGCCACTTTGGGCGAATACAGGTGGGGATAGCAGAACACAGAAAGCACAGAAAGCGCCCAGGGCGATCAGAATGCTCCTGAGCCTTCCGTGCGAGAAAAGACGAGAATTCTTGCGATCTCGATGTGAATTCATCTCAACTCCTTTTCCTCCGCGCATACCGCGGATGATTTTACCCAATGCTTCCCGACGCTTCCAGTGAAATTTCCATTTTTAATTGCCGTTCCGTATTTATAAGCAGCGCTTGGGCGCGCTGAATGCGGCACAGGTGGAGATATTTCATGAACGGTGACCCTGTAACCTGCTTGAACTGTCTCCTCCTTGGACCCAACGCACCCAAGTTCTTCTTCGACGTACGAAACTACCCGACGCATGAGATGCTTCATAGAAAAAGTGATAAGTAGTACCGGCCTTGCACTGGCCGTCGCACCGTTTCTAAGAACCCGTCGCTGGCAAGATTGACTTGCTCTTGCGGACCTCATGTACGACGGAGCTGTAACGATCACCACGGAAGAAGGAACGCGTGAGTTCAAGAGGGCGCCCGTCTTCCATATAGGAATTAACGCGCCAGCGCGAGCGCCAGGGCACGTTGTACATCGGCGCGCTTCGGGGCCAGCCGCGCGGCTTTGGTGAGTAAGGCAATGGCACCTTCGCCGTCGCCGGCGCGCCCTCGCAAGCGGCCAAGCTCCAGCAACACGTCAACATTGTCGGGTTGTTGCCGGAGCAGTGTCTGGAAGTCGACCTCGGCGCCCTGGTCGTGGCCGGCCCCCACCGCCGCCAGCCC
>JGI12270J11330_10004348_pt1 | contig 10062 bp, 1 predicted proteins | sample PeaSoiMetSII2010_FD_11330 | JGI IMG/M metagenome (IMG submission 11330)
CTCGGCGTTGCTCCCCAGCCGCTCGAAGACCCCGGCCAGCTCACCGGAGATCACGGCTTTGCCCTCGCGGAACAACCGCCCGGTGTACTCCACCAGAAGCACGTAATTGCCCAGCGAGAATCCTTCGATGTAAGCACAGGTCGCCAGCAATGACTCCTCATCGAGGATCGCCACGCTCTTGAACCGGCCCTCGAAGAACGCGCCGCGGGTCTGCTCCTCGCGGTTGGCCAGCCGCGAAAGCGGCTCCTTCAAGCACTTCATGAACCAGCTCAGGCTTTGCAACCGCTCGCGCGCAGTCGCGACCCACCTGGCGTCCTTCAGCCGCGCCTGGACCCACTCGTCCGAGACCGGGGCCACCTGTCGCACCTTGTCGCGTGGCAGAAAGAGGCGACCCCAGCGTCGCACGACGTCCTCATCCGACCAGCCCCGGGCCACGTCCGGATCCAGCCGCACCAGCAGGTGCAAATGGTTGTCCAGGATCGCAAACCCCGCGACGGCCACCGAAAAGATTTCCGCAAGTTCCTCGAGCCGATGTTCGATCCAGCTCTTCCGGTCGTGCATCCCTTCCCCGAGCAGGAAGGCCCGCCGCACGCAGCGCGTCACACAGCGATACCAGCGGGTCACGGAAGGATCAACCAGATGGGCACGCGCAATCGTCATGGCCGGATCTCCTGGGATGGTCCGCACAAACTATCGAATCCAACACGCTGAATCAACACTGCTTTGCATGTCCTCGGACTCCGCTGGGGCGACCCGGTCCGGAACTCCGCACAGGGGCCAGCCGTCTTTTTTTCAATCACCCGCTTCAAGGCTGGGATTCGCGGTTGGTGTAGTGGCGGGGCCGAACGTGGAACCTTGTTGCGCAACCTCGAAGTGAGGTACGCCGCTTCATCCCAGCCTTGAAGCGCGTGATTGTTTTTTCGGAATTTTCTGAAAGATTTTTCTTGACACCTTCTGTGGGACCGCTCTTAATTGGGTGTGTCTGTCCGCTCATGCATGGTGGGCGGAACGACCCAGGCCATGGCGGCACCTGCTGTGCGACGCGAGCACCACGAAACAACGCAGCACACGGTGTGGGGTTTTTTCATGCCCTGTCGCATCCGCGACCGGGGCTTTTCTCCCCGGTCGTCAGGAATGGGCCGAATTGGTTCCTGACCCATTTGACAACCTCGGCAATCCGCTTGGCCAATGCCACGAACAATTGCGTGGGAAGCTGGGAATGGCGAGGTTCAGCAGGCCACCGGAGGTGCACCGTGGGAAACTGGCTGCGCAACGTTCGATCTGCTCGGGTCCGCACGCGGCTTCGAGCTCGTCGACTGATCCTGGAACCGCTGGAAGACCGCTGCCTTTTGTCGGGGTCGATCACTGAGTACACGGGGCTCGCTGCCAACAGTGCCCCTCTGTCGATCGCGGCCGGCCCGGATGGGGCGCTGTGGTTCACCGAGCCGGGAACCAACAAGATCGGCCGCGTGACCACTACGGGTAGCCTTACCCAGTACGCCATCCCCTCGCCCCTCAGCCTCGCCGCGTCGATTGCGGCCGGTCCGGACAGGGCGCTGTGGTTCACCGAGCCAGGGAGCAACAAGATCGGCCGGGTGACCACCACGGGCACCTTCAAGGAGTACGCCATCCCCTCGCCCCTCAGCCTCGCCGCGTCGATCACGGCCGGCCCGGACGGGGCGCTATGGTTCACCGAGCCGGGGATCAACAAGATTGGGCGGGTGACGACGTCGGGCGTCTTCACGCAGTACCCCATCCCGACGTGCGGGAGCCTCGCCGCGTCGATCACGGCCGGCCCGGACGGGGCGCTATGGTTCACCGAGCCGGGGATCAACAAGATNGGNNGGGTGACNACCGCGGGCAGTTTCACGCAGTACNCCATCCCGACGTGCGGGAGCCTTGCCGCGTCGATTGCGGCCGGCCCGGACGGGGCGCTGTGGTTCACCGAGCCGGGGAGCAACAAGATCGGCCGGGTGACCACCGCGGGCAGCTTCACGACGTATGCCATCCCGACGGCAAACAGCCTCGCCGTCGGGATGGCCCCTGGGGCTGACGGCAATCTCTGGTTCACCGAGCCGGGGAGCAACAAGATCGGCCGGGTGACCACCGCGGGCAGCTTCACCGAATATGCCATCCCCACCCGCGGCAGCGGCGCCGCAGGGATCGCGGCTGGGCCCGACGGCAATCTCTGGTTCACCGAGGCGCTGAGTAACAAGATCGGCAGGATCACGGCCGGCTTGACCACCCCGACGATCGCCTGGAGCAACCCGAGCGGCATAGTGTACGGCACGGCGCTCTCGGCGACGCAGCTCAACGCCACGGCCACCAACCCGAATAACGGGGCGTCCGTCGCGGGCACCTTCACCTACAACCCGGCCGCCGGCGCGGTCCTGGGCGCGGGCAACCAGACGCTCTCGGAGCACTTCGTCCCGAACGACACGGCCGACTACAACACACCGGTGGACCAGACCGTCACGATCAACGTCNCGCAGGCGAGCCCGGCGTTCAGCGGCCTGACGGCCTCGCAGGCGATCAGCTACGGCACNTCCACGATCACCGTCTCGGGCACCCTGTCGGCGCCGACGGCCACGCCGGCCGGCCAGCAGGTCTCTGTCTCCGTCGGCGGCGCCTCGGCGACCGCCACCGTCCAGGCCGACGCCACCTTCACCGCGACCATCGATACCCACGCGATCGGCGCCGCGACGACGCCCTACGCGATCACCTACAGCTACACGGGCGACACCAACTTCAAGTCGGCCAGCGACAGCTCGACCACGCTGACGGTCAACACCTGTACAACGCTCACGAACGCGGTCGTCGCGCAGAGTGGCGGGTCGCCGGCCGGACAGGGCAGCGTGACGATCAATGATTGCGACGCCACCTTGCGCGAAGGGGATTCATTCGACGTCACCCTGTCGCTGCCGATCGCCATCCCCACGCAGGCGTCGACTCTGAACTTCAATTACAGCAACCTGGCGTTTGACACAACCAGCCAGGGGCGGATAAAGGACGCCTTCGAGGTGGCACTGGTGGACGCGTCCGGAAACTCGCTCGTTCCCACCATCGCCGCGAACCGAGATGCCTTCTTGAACGTCGCGGAAGGCCAGCCGGCCGCCCTGGGGGCTTGGGCCACGAGCGCCGGGCAGACGATCACGCTGGACGTCTCCCACGTCACCCCAGGGACTGCCGCGACCCTCGTGTTCCGGCTGGTGAACAACGATGGCGACGTGAATACGTCGGTCGTCGTCGGCAGCGTCCGGGTGGCGCCACTGACGGGGCAGCCCGTCGATCCCGGCGGCCAGCCCGCAGCGCCCACGGTCTCGTCCCCCGCGGCAATCGACTTCGCCCATCTAGCGGACGTCTCGGCCAGCATCCAGCCCGTCTACGGTCGAACCTCGTTCGATCAGCCCAACGGCGTGCTGTACGCCGACCTCGCGGCCCAGAACGCCGGCCAGTACTTCGTGGACGCCCCCCTGATCGTGGCGATCGATCACCTTAGCGATCCCTCGGTCCGTGTCCGGGGCGCCAACGGGATGACTCCGGACGGCCTTCCTTATTTCGACCTGACCGCCCTGGTACCCTGCGGTAAGCTCGCCGCGGGGGGAAGCACGGCAACCCGGACCATCGCCTTCTCTGACCCCGGCGGAATTCCGTTCACCTACAACCTGGTCTTCCTCGGGCACCTCAACCGCCCGCCCCAGTTCACATCGGCCCCAAAGCTCAGGCCATCGTCGGCAATGCTTACGCCTACAACGCAGCGGCCACGGACCCGGAGAATGATCCCGTGACATTCTCGCTGCTCTCCGGCCCCACCGGCATGACCGTGGACGCGGCCAGCGGAACGGTGTCGTGGTCGCCCGCCAGCAGCGACGTCGGCAACGCCACCGTCGCCCTCCGCGTCGACGATGGCCACGGCGGATCCGTCGAGCAAGACTACACCCTCTCGGTGATCAACCCGCCGCCGGACCGGCCGCCGGTGTTCACGTCCAGTCCGGTTGTTGATGCCAACGTCAATGCGCCCTATGCCTATCAGGCACAGGCAACCGATCCGGACAGCGACCCCCTGACCTTCTCGGTCGCCAGCGGTCCCGAGGGGCTGACCATCGACCCCACCTCGGGGCTCGTTCAGTGGTCTCCAGCCGCGGCCCAGATCGGCGCGAATAGCGTCACCCTTCAGGTCGCCGATGGCCGCGGGGGTACGGCGACCCAGTCGTTCACGATCCTGATAGGACCGGAGCAGGGTAATCACGCACCAGTCATCGTTAGCCAGCCGGAGACAACAGCGCTCACCCAGACTCCGTTTTATTACCAGGTCCAGGCCATCGATCCCGACAATGACCCGCTCGTTTACTCGATCGTGAGCTCTCCCTCCGGCGCGGATCTCGATCCGAAAACAGGTGAGCTTGCGTGGACTCCGCCCCAAACTGGCGACTTCCCTTTCGTGATCCAGGTTTCCGATGGCCGCGGCGGGTTCGACACGCAGAGCTTCACGATCGATGTGAGCAGTGCTGTGGGGGAAATCCAAGGGAACGAGTTCAACGATCTCAACGGCAACGGAACTCGCGACAGTAATGAGCCGGGACTTCTGGGCTGGGTCGTCTATCTCGACCAGAATGCCAATGGGCAGCTTGACCCGGGAGAAAGGTTCACAACAACTAATTCGAATGGAAATTATACTTTCACTGGTCTGCAGCCGGGGACTTACTTCGTTCGCACGGAGATGAAGCCTGGCTGGAATCAGACATCGTCGGGTAGCGTCGGCAGCCTGATTTTCAACGGCGACTTCGAGGACACGACGTTCACCCAGCTCCCGGACGGGGCTAAACAATACGTCGGTTGGACGGAGGTGGAATCCGACCCCGCCGGAGAAGCTGGGATCTACCTGGAGGGAACCAACGGACTCTCCGGTTTCGACATCACTTCGGACCGCTTCGATGGCCCAACGAGCGCGGCACCCGACCCGTTCTTCGCGTATCAAAGCGAGAGCGATCCTCGGCTGGATCACTTTGCTTATGTCAGGCCATCCCCCTCAGCTCCTGTAACGAGTTTCGGCGAGCTAAAGTCTGACGCGTTCTTCATCAATGGCCCGATCACGATGGACGTTTGGCGGGAAAGTGCGGGGTCGGACTCCGAAGTCCGGTTTCAAGATGCACAGACCAATGAGGTACTGGGGGATTTTTCTGTAACAACCACGCCCCAGCAATGGAGCCGTGTTACCTTCGACACTAGCGACTTTCTGGGTCGCGAGTGTTACATAGTCCTCCATGGCGGGACGACCGAGAGCGGATACGGATGGTTAACCTTGTTTGATAACGTCTTCGGGGGTACACCGACCCCGCAGAGTTACGTGGACGTCGCGCAAAGAGTCGAACTTGGGGAAGCGCAGATCGTTTCGGACATCGATTTTGGTAACACGCAATCCACTGAGCCACAGCCCAATCACTCGCCCAGCTTTGTCACGAATCCCCCCACCACGGCCACAGCCGGCCAGCTCCTGCGCTACGACGCGCGGGCCACGGACCCCGACGGTGACCCGCTCGCCTACGATCTCATCGTCAAGCCGGCGGGGATGGCCGTCCAGTCGACGACCGGGACTCTCATCTGGACTCCCACTGCCGCGCAAGTTGGGACCTTCAACGTCACCCTGCGTGTCCAAGACGGCCGCGGCGGAGTCGATCTCCAGGCGTTCCAGGTCCAGGTCGTATCCGCCGACACACCGCCGGTGATCACCTCGACGCCGTTCGCCCAGGCCTATGCCGGCCTGGCGTACGAGTACGATGTCAATGCTCAGACCGCCAGCGGCGGCGCGCTCGCCTACAGCCTTCAGAACGCGCCCGCAGGCATGGCCGTCGACCCCTCCACCGGTGTGCTGACCTGGGTGCCGACCGTGGATGAGCTCGGCGAACAGACCGCCGTCCTGATCGTTCAGGATTCGACGGGGAACCAGGCGAGCCAGACCATCGACGTCAACGTCTCGGCCTCCGCCCCGGCCTCGACGCCGGTGATCACCTCGACACCCCGGACCACCGTGTCTCTGGGCAACCTGTACTGGTACCCGGTGCAGGCCTCTGACCCCAGCGGGACCCCGCTCACCTACACACTGGTCGCCGCCCCGGCCGGGATGACCGTGGACGCAACGGGGCTGATCCAGTGGACGCCCTCCGCTGGCCAGCTTGGCCCGAACCCCGTAATCCTGGAGGTCGATAACGGCCACGGTGGAACGGCCAGCCAGTCGTTCACGGTCAACGCGACGAACCTATTTACTCCGCTTCCACCGGTGATCACCTCGAAACCCCCCGCCTGGGCCAGCGTCGGCACGCCCTACGCCTACAACCTGACCGCGACCGACCCGGGCCGCTGTGCTGTGCTCTGGAGCCTCGACACCGCGCCCGTCGGGATGTCGATCGACCCCACCCTGGGCACCGTCCGCTGGACTCCGACCGCCGACGAGGTCGGCTCCCAGGCCGTCACTGTGCGCGTGACCGACGGGCTCGCCCAGTCCACCCAGAGCTTCAGCGTCGCCGTCCACGGGGTCGACGTGCCGCCGCTGATCACCTCCGAACCACCGACCCAGGGGGCGGTGGGCTCGCCGTATAGCTACCCGGTCGTGGTCCAGTACAGCGGCGCCGGGGCGTTGACCTACGCGCTGACCACGGCACCGGCCGGGATGAAGATCGATCGCTACTCCGGACTCATGCAGTGGACGCCGACCACCGATCAGCTCGGACCCGAGGCCGTGGCCCTGAGCGTGACCGACCCTCTGGGCGGAGTCGCAACCCAGACGTTCACGGTCGTGGTCGCGGCAACGCCTCTCGTCCTACCCCCCACGATCACCTCGCAGCCGGCTTTTGTGGGAACGGCTGGCGCCCTCTACCAGTATGCCGTCCGGGCCACCGACCCGGCGGGCCTGGCTCTCACCTATTCGTTGACCGCTTCACCGGCCGGCATGACCATCGATCCGGCCAGCGGCCTGATCAACTGGACGCCGGACGCGGGCCAGGCCGGCTTGAGCCTCGTCACCGTCGTCGCGACCAACACGGGGAGCGCGGCGGCCTCGCAAACGTTCACGGTACTCGTCTCGGTCAACCACCCGCCGGTCATCAACTCCACGGCCCCCAGCTCGATCACCGCCGGCCTGACGTACCGCTACGACGTGCAGGCATCCGACCCGGACGGCGACCCGCTGACGTATAGCCTCGTCACCGGACCGGCGTTAATGAGCATCGACGCATTCGGCCGGCTGACCTGGCCGACAAACACCGCGGATGTCGGCACGCAGCCCGTGTCCATCGCGGTCGCTGACAACCACGGCGCCTCGACCGCGCAGTCGTTTGATGTCGATGTCGTGGCCGACACCCAGGCGCCGCTCGTCGCCCTGTCGGTCACGCCCAGCCCGGCGGATCTCGGCTCCCAGGCGACCTTCCTGGTCACGGCCGTCGATAACGTCGCGGTTCAGTCGCTGACCTTGACCGTGGGCGGCGTGCCGGTCGCGCTCGATTCGAGCGGCCGGGCGACCATGACCATGACCACGGCGGGCGACCTGGCCGTGGTCGCCACGGCGACCGACCCGGCCGGCAACACCGGCACCGCCTCCAGCACCCTCACGGTCATCAACCCCAGCGTCACGAATCCGCCGACCGTCTCGTTCGATACCCCGGCCGACGGCGATGTCATCACCGCGCCCACCGCCGTGATCGGCAGCGTGAGCGACAGCAACCTCCTCTATTACACGCTGTCGGTTGCCCCGGTGGGCAGCGATGCGTTCACCGAGATCGCTCGCGGCACCAGCCAGGTCAGCCACGGCACCCTGGGAACGTTCGACCCGTCGCTCCTGAGCAACGATAGCTATATTCTGCGGCTCTATGCCGAGAACTCCGGCGGCCTCGACACTACCCTGGACCGCGTCGTCAGCGTGGCCGGCAACCTGAAGCTCGGCGACTTCCGCCTCTCGTTCACCGACCTGACGATCGCGGTCTCCGGTATCCCGATCACGGTGACCCGTACGTATGACAGCCTGAACGCGAACAGCTCGGAAGACTTCGGGTACGGCTGGAGTCTGGAGTACCGGGATGCCGACCTCCGTACCAGCGTCGCGCCGACCGGGGACGAGGCCGACCTGATCTACAATCCCTTCGCCGACGGGACGAGGGTCTATGTCACGCTGCCCGGCGGCGAGCGCGAGGGGTTCACCTTCGAGGCCGAGCTGGCACCCGGCCTGAAGGGATCGTTCCTGGGTATCTACTATCCCAACTTCGTGCCCGATGCGGGCGTGACCAGTCAGCTCTCCGTTCCCAGCTACGATCTGAGCGTTGATGCCGACGGGCAGTTCTACTCCTATGAGGATGGGATCCCATACAACGCCTCCAGCCCGGCGTTCGGCGGCGTTTACACGCTCTCGACCAAGGACGGCCTGGCCTACACCATCGACGGCAACAGCGGCAAGCTGATGACGGCCACCGACGCCAACGGCAACACCCTGACCTTCACCGACGCGGGCATCACCAGCTCGGCAGGCCCGCAGGTCACGTTCGACCGCGATCCCCAGGGCCGGATCGTCGCCGTCACCGACCCGGTGGGCAACAAGGTGCGCTACCAGTACGACGCCAGCGGCAACCTGGTCGACGTGACCGACCGGCAGGGCAACACCACCCAGTTCGTCTACAACGCGACCCAGGCGCACTACCTGACCCAGGTCATCGACCCGCTGGGCAACACCGGTGTCCGCACCAATTACGACGCCCAGGGCCGCCTGACCACGATGACCGACGCCGCGGGCAAGACGGTGAGCCTGGCCTATGACCCGGCCGACTCGACCGAAGTGGTCACGGATCAGCTTGGCAACCCGACCACCTACGTCTACGACGACCAGGGCAACATCGTCACCCAGACGGATGCCCTGGGCGGGGTCACGACGCGGACCTACGACACCGCCAACAACATGCTCACGGAGACCGACCCCCTGGGCCGCACCACCAGCTACACCTACGACGCCCAGGGCAACGTGCTGACGGAGACAGACCCGATGGGCGGGGTCACCCGCCACACCTACACGACGATCCAGCTCCACACGAACCTGGGGGTGCCCCTGGCCCCGTTCACTCAGGAGGCAACCACCACCGATCCTCTGGGCAACACGACGACCTACGCCTACGACAGCCAGGGGAACATGCTGTCCGAGACCGATGCGCTCGGCCGCGTGACCAGCTTCACCTACGACTCGGCCGGCGACCCGACGTCGCTGACCGAGCCGGGCGGCAACACCACAGTGTTCGCCTATGACGGCGCGGGTCATCTCCTGAGTCAGACCGACGCGCTGGGCCACGTCACGTCCTACACCTATGACGCCGACGGCAACCAGACCAGCCAGACCACGACGCTGACCACGCCCGCCGGAGTGCGGACCCTGGTGACCAGCACGGAGTACGACGCCAACGGCCGGGCCGTGCAGGTCACGGACGCGGAGGGCAACGTCACCCGCACCCAGTACGATGCGGCCGGCAACATGACCGCGACAATCGATGCCCTGGGCCGACGCACCCAGTACGTGTACGACGACCGCGGCGAGCTGACCGAGACGATCTACCCCGACGGCACCAGCACGCAGACCGAGTACGACGCAGCCGGACACGTGACGGCCCAGGTCGACGAGGAAGGCCGGCGCACGGTGATGAACTACGACGCACTCGGCCGCCTGGTCGAGACCGACAACCCGGACGGCAGCAGCACGAAGACCGAGTATGATGCCGCCGGCCAGGTCACCGCCCAGGTTGACGAGCTGGGCAACCGCACCACGTTCACCTACGACGCGGCCGGCCAGCAAACGTCCGTCACCGATGCCCTGGGGAATGCGACCACCTCAACCTATGATGCAGCCGGTAACCTGGTGGCGGAGACCGACCCGCTCGGGCACACCACGAGCTTCGTCGTCGATGCGCTGGGGCGGCAGGTCCAGACGATCTATGCCGACGGGACGAGCACGTCGGTGGCGTACGATAGCGCCGGTCAGGTCGCCTCGCGGACCGACCAGGCCGGGCGGACCACCAGCTACGAATATGACGCCCT
>JGI12270J11330_10004354_pt1 | contig 10053 bp, 7 predicted proteins | sample PeaSoiMetSII2010_FD_11330 | JGI IMG/M metagenome (IMG submission 11330)
CGGAGGCTGTGAAGGGTCTGATCCAAGGGGAATTGAACAATGCCGCACAAGGGAATCTACAGCCAGTGTCTTGTCATTCTGCTCCAATCGCCCGTTTCCCTGCGCGACATCCTGGATCGTTTGAGCACGTTCCAGGCACAAATGTCTGAAGCGAAGGGCTCAGGCTGGCTTGGAGGCGACCCATCTTTTGTTCTACCTTTCCGAGCAGATGTCAATGGCGCGGTGATTGTCGATCTCGTCGAACGTCCCTGGCCGGACCATATGGGCGACTCCAAGTCGGAACCCGATCTCCTCGCGGCCTGGTCCTTAGGTCAATTCGGTCTGGTTTGGCCGCTGAGCCTCAAGCGAGCTTGGCAGCACTCCTGGCAGTGGGCGGAAGGCAAGACGGTGCCGCTCAGTCACACGGCATTTCTGCGCATACGCACGACATATCTGGTCAACGCCTCAAAGGACTCGCTCGTCATGCCGACGGACTATGAACCCCTCAGCGAGTTGAAGTTTGTGACGAGGATCGCCGCCGCGTTGGCCGGTTTGCCCCAAGCCCTATGCTACTTCGATCCGGCCGGCGAGCGCGTTTGGGAGCCCAAACGCTTTGCCGACTATTTCGCGCGCGCCGAAGCCAAAGGAGAGCTCCCTATCGACATTTGGTGCAACGTTCGTCTCTACAACCTCAACGACAGAGCGCCAGGCTGGTGCCTGATGGACACGGTCGGCATGGCTCAGCTCGATGCCGCCGATCACGAGGCAATCTTTCCCTCCGCCCGGTACAAAATCGGAGAGGCCGCGGGTTTCTTGCTGAACGTGGCTGCCTATNTCGCCGAGAGCAGGGCGGTNATTTCCAACGGCGATACCATAGACGGGCCCGGCAATCTCAATTGGCAGGCGACGCATGCCGAACAAGGGCAAGTCCCGCCGCCGCGCGCCGTGATCCGATGGTTGCCGATGGATGGCAGTCCCGTCCCTGCGACGGTCATCGTCCCGCCAAAGCCGCGTGCCGATCGGTGAACGGCCTCGCCTACGCCGGGCCGCGTCCGAGGGCGGCATCCTCACCGGCTCGGATCGGGTGCAGGCGCCGGCACTAAATTCTGTCACATCGATAATCGATGCTGCCGGGACCCGTCGTTTGGCAGAATGCCTCGCGCTCGGTAGGATTACCTTCAGAAATGCGCCCTAAGGTTGGCCTTCGCTTCGGCCTTCGGCCTGCAATGGCATAGAGGCACGGACATAATGCCTGCTTGCAGCATCCTTGAACTCCGAGTGCGCTTACGCATTGTGAGTCCACAGCCGCCCGACGCCGCTACGTAGGGGATTTGGCCATGAGTCGCTATCGAATTGGCCCGGGAGCCGCACGGAAGCGGCGCCTGGAAGCCCTCGCCATCCTTCTCGCACTGCTGGCCGGCTGCGGCCAGAAGCATGAAACCCAAACGGCCCCGCCCCCGCCCGCCGTCGGCGTACAGCTCGCGGCAATAAAAGGAGTCGTCCGATCCTATGAGTTCGTGGGGCGGATCCAGNCCATCGGCATCGTGGCGCTGCGCGCCAGGGTGGAGGGCTTCCTCGACAAGGTCCTGTTCCGCGAAGGCCAGGACGTGAAGGCGGGCGACCTGCTCTATCAGATCGAGAAGGCGCCCTATCAGGCCCTGGTGGATCAGGCCCGGGCCAACGTCGCCGCCGCCCAGGCCGAGGCGGTCAATGCCGAGCTCCAGTACAACCGGTCGCTCCAGCTGGTGAAGAGCCAATTCACGCCCCAAGCCATCGTCGATCGGGACAAGGCGGCCCTCGACAGCGCGCGGGCCCATGTTCTCCAGACCCAGGCCGCCCTCAGCCAGGCGGAGATCAACCTCGGCTACACGGACATCCGGGCTCCCATCGACGGGCGCATCGGCAGGACAGCCTATACGCAAGGCAACCTGGTCAACGCCGCCAGCGGCGTGCTGGCGACGATCGTCAGCCAGGATCCGATCTATGCCCTCTTCCCCGTCAGCGAGCAGCAGCTCGCCGACATCCGCCAGTCGCGCCACGAGCAGAATGGCCAGCAGATCAAGATCGAGATCGTGGTGCGCTTCGCCAATGGCGATGAGTACCCGCTTCCCGGGATTTGGAATTACACCGACGTCCAGGTCAATCAGCAAACCGATACCCAGCTCATGCGGGCAACCCTGCCCAACCCGGAACGGCAGTTGACTGACGGCCAGTTCGTCACCGTGGTGGTCCGCGAGCGCAAGGAGCAGCCGCGCCTGGTGGTGCCCCAGGCCGCCTTGCAGGTCGATCAGGCGGGCTCCTACGTGCTGGTCGTCGACAGCGCGGACAAGGTGGAGCTGCGCCGGGTCATCCTGGGGGCGACCCAGGCGACGGACATCGTCATCGCCTCGGGCCTGAAGGAAGGCGAACGCGTCATCGTCGAGGGCGTGCAGAAGGTGCGGCCCGACCAGGTGGTGAAGGCCACGCTTCTGCCGGCGGCGGCCGGGAATTAGACCCGTGATCTCCGCCGTCTTCATCGACCGGCCGCGACTCGCCTTCGTCATCTCCATCGTCATCACCTTGGCCGGCATCATCGCCATCACGCGAATCCCGGTGGCGCAGTTTCCCGACATCGTGCCGCCCCAGGTGACGCTGACCGCCTCCTATCCCGGCGCCGATGCCGAAGTCGTGGAGGCGACCGTCGCCCAGCCGATCGAGCAGCAGATGAACGGCGTCGACAATGCCCTCTACTACCAGTCGACCAGCGGCGCCGACGGCAGCTACACCCTCAACGTCACCTTCGCGCTGGGCACCGACCCGGACATCAATACCGTCAACGTGCAGAACCGGGCGGCGCTCGCCCAGCCCCAGCTGCCGGCGGAGGTCACCCATCAGGGCCTGACCATCCGCAAGAAGTCGCCCGCACTCCTCCAGGTGATCCAGGTCCTCTCGCCCAAGAACACCTACGACTCCGTCTATCTCAGCAACTACGCCACGATCAACATCCTGGATCCGCTCTCGCGCATCCGGGGCGTGGGCCAGGCGACCCTGTTCGGGCCGCTCGATTACTCCCTCAGGATCTGGCTCGACCCCGACCGGTTGACCTCCTATGGCCTCACGCCCAACGACATCATCACCGCGGTGCAGGATCAGAACGTCCAGGCCGCGCTCGGCCGCATCGGCGCCGCGCCGGTCGCCGCCGATCAGCAGTTCCAGCTCACGGTCAAGACCAAGGGCCGCCTCGTCCAGCCGGAGGAGTTCGGCAATATCATATTGCGGGCCAACGCCGACGGCTCCCTGGTGCGGATCAAGGATGTGGCGCGGGTCGAGATCGCCGCCCGCTCCTCGGACCGCTACTCACGCTTCAACGGCGCGCCGGCGGCGACGTTTGCGATCTACCTGTCGCCCGGCGCCAACGCCGTGGACGTCGCCCGAAACGTCCGTCAGGTGATGAACGACCTCGCCAAGCGCTTCCCCCAGGACTTGACCTACAACCTGTTTTTCGACACCACGGTCTTCGTCACGGCGACTGTGGACGAGGTGATCCGGACCCTGGTCGAGGCCTTCGTCCTGGTCGGCATCGTTGTCTTCCTGTTCCTGGGCCGCCTCAGGACCACGCTGATCCCGCTCCTCGCCGTGCCCGTATCGATCATCGGCACCTTCGCCGTCATGCTGCTGATCGGCTATTCCGCCAACACCGTCTCCCTTCTGGCCTTGGTGCTCGCCATCGGGATCGTGGTCGACGACGCCATCGTCGTCATCGAGAACGTTGAACGGGTGATCGAAGAGGAGCCGGCGCTCTCGATCCCCGACGCCACGAAGAAGGCAATGGGCGAGATCACCGCGCCGATCATCGCCATCACCTTGGTCCTGCTGTCGGTCTTCGTGCCCGTGGCCTTCATCCCCGGGATCAGCGGGCAGCTTTTTCGCCAGTTCGCCGTCGCCGTCTCGGTCTCGATGCTGATTTCGGCCCTGAACGCGCTGACCTTGAGCCCAGCGCTCTGCTCGGTGCTGCTGACGCGCGGAGGGCGCAGCCGGGGCGTCATGCGCCATGTGTTGGCCGGCATCGACCGGCTGCGCAATGGCTATGCCGCCGTGGTGCGCCGGCTGGTGCGCGTCGCCGCGGTCGGCATCCTCGTCGTGATCGCCGTGCTGGCCGGCGCCGCAGGGCTCTTCCGCATGACGCCCCAGAGCTTCCTGCCCGAGGAGGATCAGGGCGCCTTCTTCGCCGCCATGCGCCTGCCGGAAGGCGCCTCCGTCAACCGCACGGCCGCCGTCGTCGAGCAGGTCGAGAACATCATCCGCCCGATCCCCGGCGTGGAAGGCGTGCTGTCGGTGGTCGGCTTCGATTTCATCGACAGCATCGCCTCGTCCAATCAGGCCTTCTTCGTCATCCGGCTGAAGCCCTATGCCCAGCGCAGGGACCCTTCCCAAAGCGCCGGCGCCATCATCGCCAAGCTCCGGGGACCGCTCGCCGCCGTGCCGGGAGCGATCGTGTTTCCCTTCGACCTTCCGCCCATCCTCGGGCTCGGCAGCACCGGCGGTTTCCAGTACGTGCTCGAAGCGCTTCAGGGCCAGCCGCCGTCCGATCTCGCCGCGGCGATGCGGGGCCTGCTGGTGGCGGCGAACGGCCAGCCCGCGCTCGCCGGGGTCTTCGGCACCTTCGCCGCCGACACGCCCCAGCTTTATCTCAATATCGATCGCGACAAGGTCCAGGTGCTGGGCATCCGCATCTCGGACATCTTCAATGCGCTTCAGGCCACGCTCGGCGGCTTCTACATCAACGATTTCAACCTGTTCGGCCGGACCTGGCAGGTCACCGTCCAGGCGGAGACGCCGTTCCGCAGATCCGTGGACGACATCTATCGCATCTATGTCCGCAACGCTGCGGGCGGCATGGTGCCGATCCGCGAAATCGCCGACGTCCAGCTCGTCCAGGGCCCCCAGGCGATCACCCGCTACAACGGGCTCCGCAGCGCGATCATCAACGGCGCGGCCAAGCCCGGCTACAGCTCGGGCCAGGCGCTGGCCGCCATGGAGCAGATCTCCGAGACCCTGCCCGCGGGTTATGGCTTCGAGTGGACAGGGACGGCCCTCCAGGAAAAGGGCGCGAGCGGCCAGACGCCCATCGTGCTGTCGCTCGCCGTGCTGTTCGCCTACCTGTTCCTCGTCGCCCTTTATGAAAGCTGGAACATCCCCATCCCCGTGCTGCTTTCGGTCAGCGTCGGAGGCCTGGGCGCCATCGCCGCGGTGTGGGTCGCCGGCCTCAGCTTCGACGTCTATGCCCAGATCGGCCTGGTGGTGCTGATCGCGCTGGCCGCCAAGAACGGGATCCTGATTGTCGAATTCGCCGTCGAGCAGCGCCGGCAGGGCAAGAGCATCGGCGAAGCGGCCATCGAGGGAGCACGGCTCCGGTTCCGGCCGGTGATGATGACGAGCTTCGCCTTCATCCTGGGCCTGCTGCCCTTGGTCATCGCGACCGGTGCCGGCATGATCAGCCGCCGCGCCGTCGGCACGCCCGTGTTCGGCGGCATGATCGCGGCCTCGGTATTCGGGATATTCGTCATTCCCATGCTCTACGTCGTGTTCCAATGGATGCGCGAGCGCGCCGGCAAGCCTGCCCGCGATCCGCGACAGGGGCCGGGAACCGGGCGATGAACGGCATCGACCTAGCGGGCCCTCGGCCTTGCCGAAGGTTCGCTGCGACCGGATTCTGCCACAGCGGCTTAGCTAGCCGCATCCGCGGACCCGGCATATCTTGCGGGGGACGGACCGGCCTGTTGTCACCGACGACCGGAGAAGGGAGACGATCGAGGCCATGAACAGCTTCTTCGAGACCTGGCCCCCCCGCGTGCTCAGCATCTTTCGCATCGTCCTGGGGCTGCTCTTCACCGAGCATGGAACGGCCAAGCTGCTCCACTTTCCCGAGGTCGCTTCGTTCGACAATCTGCAACTGTTCTCCCTCACGGGTTTCACCGGCGTTCTCGAACTCGTCGGCGGCTTTCTGATCCTGCTCGGCGCTTTCACACGGCCAGCGGCCTTCATCCTGTCGGGAGAAATGGCGGTTGCCTATTTCATGGTCCATGCGCCGCGCGGCTTCTTCCCCTTGCTGAATCAGGGTGAGGCCGCGATCTTCTATTGCTTCGCGTTCCTCTATCTGTCGGTGGCCGGCGGCGGGGCATGGAGCCTCGACAGTATTCGGAACAAGCGCGCAGGCCGCTGATCCCCTTCAAGCGCCGCGACAGGATCAACTCGATCCGACCGCTCGCGTCTCCAGGACGTATTCCATCAGATCGGGCACCGAGCCCTCGATGGCCATTTCCGCCGGCGGATGATTGCGCGCCCGCGCCCGGCCGCCCGGCGGGGCTTCGGTTTGCCAGCGGCTTTCGAACCATTCCGCCAGCGGGACGAAGGTTCTGAGCCCGCGCGTCACTGGCCTGCGCCTGGCATTGCCCACGTTGAACGGCGTCACAAAGGCCGACTGTCGGTATCGGCGCAGCAGCCCGCGCAAGTCGACGGCGACGACGATCTGGGGCCGCGCGCGGCAGGCGGCAAGATGCCGGTCAAGCCGTTCGGGCTGAAGCCAGAAGAACACCTTCGAATTGACCAGGTCGTACCAGGCATGGGGCGTGAGCCCGGCGTCCAGGCAGCGCGTCAGCGCCGCCGGCGGCATCGGCCATTGGTCGCGGATCAGGGCGCCCGAGGGAAGACGCATGCCATGCCTGCGATAGGAAGCGAAGGGTCGCGCTTCCTCGGCGCCGAGCCCGTCGCGCGCGATCAGGGCCGCGGTGCTGTGGAGGCCCCCGCGCCGGATCGAGTCCCAGTTTTCGGCGTCAGCGATGTGGAACGCAAGGGTCGGCAAGGGCCACGGGTCTTGCTTCATCCGACGGCTTTCATTTCCCTTGCCGGGCCGACCAACGGCCGGCGAACCAGCCCATGATCGCCGACCGGCCCGGCCTGGGACAGAAGAAGATCAGCGCCCCGCCTCGACGGTCCCGGCCAAGAACGGAATATTTATTCCATGACAGCCTAATTTCGGTTGACGAATGCCGCGGCTTTGCATTCAATCCCGGACATTGGATCAATCCAATCAGGGGGGCTGCAGATGCGGCAGCTGCGAGCAGGTTTGCTCGGAGCGGGGCTGGTGGGACAGGCCGAGCACGCGTTCTACCTCTGGGAGGAACGCGAGCGCTTCGCCTTCGTCGCCCTTGCCGATGCCTCCGCCGCCGTTCGCGCCGCCGTCGGCGCTCGCTACGGCGTCGCCGATCTTCATGCCGACATGCAAGGCCTGCTGACCAGCAGGCTCGACGCGGTCGTGATCGCCGCACCCGATGCCTTCCACCCCGCGCTCGTCATCGCCGCACTGGAAGCGGGCCTGCATGTGATGTGCGAGAAGCCGCTTGCGCTCACGGTCGCCGCCTGCGAGCGGATCGCGGCGGCGCGCGATCGCGCCGGCCGGGTCGTTCAGGTCGCCTATATGAAGCGCTACGACCCCGCCTTCCGGCGCATGCTCGAGCTTCTGCCCCCTCGCATCGAGGACGTGAAGCTGATCTCGGTCGAGGTCAACGATCCCGATCAGGATCCCTTCGTCGCCCATCTCCCCATGGTCTCGCCGAACGATCTGCCGGCCGCCTTGCGCGAACAGGGCCGTGCGGAGACCGCCTCGCAGCTTCGCGAGGCGGCGGGGCGTTCCCTCGACGAGGCGGGTGCGCGCGCGCTCAGCGGCGGGTTTCTGTCATCCCTCGTCCACGACGTCGCGGTCGTGCACGGCATCTTCGCCCATTTCGGGGCGGAATTCCCACGTCAAGCCGAGCACGGTGCGCTGTTCGACGGCGGACGCGGCGTTCAGCTTGCCTTCGCGCTGCCTGGCGGCGGCCGGGTCAGCATGACTCATCTCAACGTCCCGGGCGTGCCCGACTACACCGAACGCCTCGCCGTGTATTGTCACGACCGGATCCTGGAGCTCACCTTCCCTTCGCCCTATCTGCGCCATTTTCCCACCCGCCTCACGCTTCGCCGGCGTTCCGATGGCCAGGCCCTGGAGACGACCGAGTACCGGGCGAGCTACGAGGAGGCCTTCCGCGAGGAGCTGCGCGCGTTCCATGCCGCGGCCACTGGGCAAGCCCCGGTCGAGACGCCGGTCGAGCAGGCGCGGGGCGACGTTGAGATCTTGATTTCCGCATTCAGAAAGGCCGTGGCATGAGAATCGGCGTTTTCTCGGATTCCCTCCCCAAGCTCGACCGGCGCGCGATGTTCGCCTGGTGCGCCGAACGGGGCATCGGCGAAGTCGAACTCGGCGTTGGCGCCTGGGGGCCCTGGCCGCGCCCGCATCTCGATCTCATCACCATCGGCGAGCGCCAGGAACGCGAACGCCTGGCCGGAGAGCTGAAGGAGCACGGCCTCAGGCTCGCGGCCGTCAACGCGGCCGGGAACCTGCTCCACCCGGATCCCGCCAAGCGCAAGGATGCGCAGACCCGTTTTCGCGCCGCGGTCGATCTGGCGGTAGCGCTCGGCGTCAAGCGGGTGGTGACCATGAGCGGCTGCCCCGCCGGGCCCGGCGGCGGCGGCCTGGGCGTCTTCCCCTGCTGGGCCACCTCGGCCGACGACGAAAAACTCTTCGCCTGGCAGATGGAGAACGAGGTCGGCCCGTTCTGGCGTGCGACCAGCGACTGGCTCGCCAAGGCCGCACCGGAGGTGATGGTCTGCCTGGAGATGCATCCGGGCGTGACGGTCTTCAACGCCGCCGGCTTCGAGGCGCTGACGGCCTATGTCGGCCGGAACGTCGGCCTCAATCTCGATCCGAGCCATTTCTGGTGGCAGGGCATCGATCCGGTGACCGTGGTCGAGGCCTTTGGCGACCGCATCGGCTGGATGCATGGCAAGGACACGCTGCTCTACCCGGACCGGATTCGCCGGCACGGCGTGCTGCACTATGCGCCCCCCAGCGATCCCTCCAAGGCACCTTGGCATTTCGCGCCGGTGGGCGAGGGCCGGGACGATGCTGCCTGGGCCGCGCTTTTCCGCGCCGTGCGCGCCGCCGGCTACGACGACGTGATCTCCATCGAGCACGAGGATCCGCGCTACGACGGGCCCGAGGGCACGGAGCGTTCGCTCGCGGGACTGCGTCGGGCGTTGGGCCAACTTCAGAGGGCTGCGTGACGAACCTAGAAGATGTGGCGAGGTGGACTTGGCGGACCGGGCCGGCGAGGAACAGAGCCTGAATGGACGTTCGCTACCAGCAAGTCTCGAAGGCGTTTGGCACGTTCCAGGCGCTGGCGCCGCTCGATCTGCATGTCGCCGACGGGAGCTTCCTGGCGTTCCTCGGTCCGTCGGGCTGCGGCAAGACGACTGCGCTGCGCCTGCTGGCCGGGCTCGAGCGGCCGACGGGCGGGCGGATCTTCATCGGCGAGCGCGACGTGACCTACGCGCCGACGAAGAACCGGGACGTGGCCATGGTGTTCCAGAGCTACGCGCTCTATCCGCACCTGAAGGTGGCCGACAACATCGCCTATCCGCTCAGGGTCCGAAAGGTCGAGCGGGTCGAGCGCATGCGCCAGGTGCGCAAGGTGGCGGAGCTTCTCGGTCTCGAGGACTACCTCGAGCGGCGTCCGGCGCAGCTCTCGGGCGGCCAGCGCCAACGGGTGGCGCTTGCCCGCGCCATCATCCGCCGGCCGCAAGCCTTCCTGATGGACGAACCGCTGTCGAACCTCGACGCCCAGCTCCGACTTCAGATGCGCATCGAGATCAAACGGCTTCAGCGGGAACTGGCGGCGACGATGCTCTATGTCACCCATGACCAGGTCGAAGCGATGACCATGGCCGACCGTATCGCCGTGATGCACAAGGGCAAGCTGCTGCAGCTTGCCGCGCCGGCAGAGCTCTACGCGCGGCCCGCGAACCTGTTCGTCGCCACCTTCTGCGGCTCGCCGCCGATGAACATTCTCTCAGGCGAGATCGCCGAGGGCGCGTTTCATCGGGCCACCGGAAACGTGCCGATGCCGGCGGCGAGCCACCGCGGTCCGGTGAAGCTCGGCTTTCGTCCCGAGCACGCCGAGCTGGTGGAGCCTTCGTCGAGCGGCTCGCTCGCCGGCGAGA
>JGI12270J11330_10004355_pt1 | contig 10051 bp, 9 predicted proteins | sample PeaSoiMetSII2010_FD_11330 | JGI IMG/M metagenome (IMG submission 11330)
AGCGCTCCGACCTCCAAGATGTCGGAGAGATGGCTGGTGCACCAGGACAGATTCTTCTGGTCAGCCAAATCCGTGTCTTTCTCTCCCGTGAGAACCGGCTTCAGAGCGCTACAGCGGGATAGGAAATCACCAACGTCCATGTCGTCGGCAGAGCTTGCCCCAGAGCAAGTAAGCGCAACGCATGTCGCAAGGAATAGCCTTGCGCAGGGCATTGAACGTCTCCCAGATCGGTCCTGGTCCGAGTGCTCACATGCCTTGAGGCGAAGCCAGCATCTCAGTAAAGCGTACGCTCCAAACCGTAGGCCAATCGAGAGGCGCGGCGTCATCGTCGCCAATGCTGTGCTAGGCGGACTTCACCATCGCTACGCGCGGATATAGTTTTCGGAAGGGACAACTATCTTCGCCCTCGATCTCAAGTGTCACCACCACTTGGGGGTGGGCGCAACTGGCCAGATGATGGTCACGGCTTCGCGCACCGGAATGGAACGGGTTATGCCTCTGGTCTGACTGGCGACAGATTGGTCACGACTAAGTCTCGCAGGGCTTCGGGATCGCTCACACCGTTGAAGCAAGTGATCTCGATGAGCTCGCGGCGAAGGACGGCCTCCAGGCCTTCATCGCTGTCGAATCCTTTGACCACGGCGAGCGCAGCGTCAAAAGCTCTCTCCAAAATCTCCATGTCGAGCGGGTCCAATTCCTGCCGAGGCGACTTGAACAAATCCATGACCACTTAGTTCTCAGGCGTAACCGCCCTCGCGGTTCCGTTTGCTGCTCTGGTCCAGTGCACTGTTGCCAGCAGAAACCGCACGGTCGTATTTGCTGTCGATAGATCATAGACTACATTCAACCCGTAGAAACATTGAATAGCGTCCTGAAGCCAAAACCGACGCCAAATGCGAGGGCCGCGGCGCTCATTCCGATGAAGAAGGTCCCGAATCCAGACCGCCACCACTTGGTCAGCGACCATCGGCTCTTGATGGCGCCGATAGCGAAGAAAACAAACCCGGTCCCGACGATGCACGGCAAGAGCCCGCCTGCCCCGAGATAAGTCACAAGCGGTACCTGACCGCACAGCATGAACGCAGCAAAGGTGCTGAGCGCAGCCAATCCGGGCGACTTTGGGGTCGGAGCAAGACCATATTCCTCCACCACCATAGTCTTTGCCCAGCGGGAATCATCCGACGTGATCACAGCGACTATTCGCTCAAGCTCGTCGCCGGAGAACCCCTTGCCAGCGAATATCTGCCTGATCTCCTCGCGCTCGCCGGCTGGAATCACGGCGATGTGCCTGCGCTCGACGGCTAGCAGCCGATCATAATCATCCCGCTCGGCCTGAGTGCCGCTGTAATTGCCCGCTGCCATGGCGAAACCGTCGGCAACGAGATTGGCAAGCCCAAGCACCAGCACTACCATTGAGGGCAGGTCAGCGCCGACCACGCCTGCAACGATCGCAAAGGTCGTCACGACCCCGTCGATCCCCCCGTAGATCCAGTCGCGGAGATAGCTGATGCGTGGGTCTCGTGTGAGCCGCGCGCGGATTGCTTCGCTCGTATGGCTCTGCTCGAGTTCGGTCTGCACTTACCGCCTCCTGCCAAAAGGTTGAAGACAATGCATTCCCCTTCGGGAACGGACTCTGGCAAGCTGTCCAAAGGCGTGTCTGTGTTCCGACCTGGCTACTCCCCGCGCGCCGCGGCAAGCGAAGCGCATACAGGCGCAAGATCAGCGGCGCACCATACTGCTATGCTACCGATGTGCCGATAGGCGAGATCAAGGCTTATCGCGGCGGAGCCCGACTTAGGGCACTCGACTTCACGTAGATTTGGACGTAGGCAGCAGCAGGAACAGGCTCGTGTTTGCCGCCACCTCGATGGAAACCGAACTTCCCCTTCATCATTTCCGCCATCTTATCTACTCTCCCACTCTTCCAAGACACCGAAATCCTCAGTGAAAAGAACCAGTGCGGTTCTTTCGCTTATCCACTCTGGAGGGGTGAGCCGACACTTTGGTGGATGTGACGTGTGGTCGCGTAATGACCCTGAGCGGACGTTCGAGGCCTGCCGGTCGTGCGGCACCTTGCAAGAGAAACAAAAAAATCGCAGGCAGCCGGACACTACCTGCGATCGGACTCAAGCGACACCCCCGCACACCGGGCGGTGTCAGTTTGGATTGCGTGCGCTACGCTGTCACAAGGCCGCGCAGACCGCCTTCTTCTGGGTGTAGAGATCAAGGGCGTCATGTCCCATCTCACGCCCCCAGCCGGACTGCTTGTAGCCACCAAAGGGCAACGCCGCATCGAAGATGTTGTAGCAGTTGATCCAGACTGTGCCCGCCTTCAGCTTCCCTGCCAGTGAATGGGCCTTGCTAATATCCTTGGTCCAGACTCCGGCTGCTAAGCCATAGATGGTATCGTTGGAGGCCCTGACCAGATCATCGTCCAGCTCCTTAAATGGAATGGCCGCAACCACCGGCCCGAAGATCTCTTCCCGAATGACCTTCATGTCCGGCTTGGTGTCCACCAGCACAGTTGGTTCGACAAAATAACCCTTGCCACCGAGCTTCCTACCGCCCGCAACGGCTTTCGCGCCTTCTGCCAGGCCCGACTCGAGATAACCGCAAACACGGTTGAATTGGATCTCGGAAACCATCGGGCCCATTTGAGTTTCGGGGTCGAGCCCCGGACCGACCTTGATCTTCTTGGCCTCATTGGCGACGCCCTCAACGACCTTGTCGAATATGCTCTGTTGCACGAACAATCGTGACCCGGCGCAACAGCACTGACCGTGATTGAAGAAGATGGCACTCGCCGTACCCGCTATGGCGAGGTCGAGATCAGCATCGCGCAAGACGACGTTCGGAGACTTGCCCCCTAGCTCAAGCGATACCTTCTTCAGGTCATTGGCGGCGGCCTTGAGAATGAGTTTGCCGACCTCGGTTGAGCCGGTGAACGCCACTTTGTCGATCCCGGGGTGCGTTGCCAGTGCCGCACCGGCCGTCTCGCCAAATCCGGTAACGATGTTCACCACACCGTCCGGAAATCCCGCCTCCTGGATTAGCTCGCCGAGCCGTAGTGCGGATAGCGGTGTTTCCTCAGCCGGCTTCAACACCACGGTGCAGCCGGTGGCGAGCGCAGGCCCGAGTTTCCATGCCGCCATCAACAAGGGGAAGTTCCACGGGATGATCTGGCCTACCACACCAACCGGCTCACGCAGTGTATAGGCGTGGAACTTCACCCCTGGGGCATAGGGCACCGAAAGTGAGATGGTGTTGCCCTCAATCTTGGTGGCCCATCCGGCCATGTAATGGAAGAGATCCGCCGCCAGCGGCACGTCAGCTGCGCGGGCAACCCTAATGGGCTTCCCATTGTCCAAGGACTCTAGCTCCGCTAGCTCTTCCAGATGTTCCAGGATGAGATCACCGAGCTTCCAGACCAGCCGGCCTCGTTCTGATGGGGTCAATCGTGGCCACGCCCCGCTCTCAAATGCCCGGCGGGCTGCATTGACGGCACGGTCGATGTCTTTTTTGTCACCCTCCGCCGCATGCGCAATCACCTCGCCGGTGGCGGGGTTGTAGACGGGAATTGTCTTGCCCGAGGCGGCATCGACCCATTTCCCATCGATCAAGAGCTTGCGCCGCTCTTTTACAAAACTCGTAACTCTTTTATCGAGTCGAATTTCTGCTGCTGCGATACTCATTGCCTTAGCCTCCTGACTGTTCCGCAATTTGTGGCAACTAACGCTCCCGTTTCCGGTCACGTGATGGCGCAGTTCGAGGTTTGAATGTCGCTTCCGTCGCGCACATCATTGCGCCGAGGAGAGGCCTGCAGGTTAGGCAGCTCGGGGGCGATGGCTCAGAGTTGCGCCATCACGCTGAAAACGACGCTTTTAAAAGTATACCACAAAGTTCGCCGAGTTTGCAGCCGATCTGATCTCAGCCGGGCACCAACGAGGGAGGCAATGGATATTGGTAAGCCGCGCCAGCGAGGAGGAGAACGCCAAGCCAAAGTAATGCAGAAGCAACTGTCATCCGCCGATCACAACGCCCAGCAGACGCCCGAGCCCATAGGTGATCGCCGCGGCAGCCAAACCGATCAGCATCTGGCGGGTCCCGGCAAACAGCGCATTTCGGCCAGTGAAGACGGTGGTTGCAGCGCCGAGTCCAAATAGTGCGATGGCGCTGCTCACAGCACTGAGCGTCACGGCCATGTTTCCGCTCGCGAAAAACAGCGGCGTCACCGGTACGATAGCGCCGAGGGTGAAAACGGAAAACGACGAGACAGCAGCGACCCAGGCCGAGCCGCCAAGCTCTTTGGGGTCGATCCCAAGCTCCTCGCGCGTGAGCGTATCCAGGGCTTTGCCGCTGTCGACCATGAGCTGCTTCGCCGTGACCTGAGCCTGCTCCGGGCTCAGTCCCTTTGCCTCATAGATGAGAACCAGCTCTTCCTCCTCTTCATCGGGTACCTCGGCCAGTTCGTCGGCCTCGGTGGCGATCTCGCGCTGGTAGAGCTCCCTCGCGCTCTGCACCGACAGCCATTCGCCCATCGCCATCGAGCACGCGCCGGCGAGGAGTCCAGCAAGCCCGCTGATGAGCACTGCGTGTCCCGAGGAGGTTGCGCCAGCGACGCCCATCACCAAACTCAGATTGGAGCACAGGCCATCGTTCGCCCCGAGCACAGCTGCACGCAGCGCGTTGCCACCGCCAGCGCCATGCCGGCCTTCGAGTCGTGAGAAGGCTGCACCATCCCACCGCGGGCGCCGGCCGGCAGCTAATTCTTCAAGGACGCGCGCATGCGAACGCTCTTGCGCGGGCATCTTCGTACCGCGCGTCTCGGCCTGGTCGTCGTACTGCGCGCGGTCTACGCTTTCGAGCGTCGCGGCGGCCGGCAATACAAGACTGGGGCCGAATCGCCGCGCAAGCCAGATCAGTATTCGCGTGCGCCAACCCGGCCGCGGCTCAGGCACGTGGGCACCGGCGGACTCGAGCTTCGTGCGCCAGAATGCGATGTGCTTTTCCTCGACGGCAGCGAGCCGGCCATACACCTCCGCGAGGCGCCCATCCGGCTCATGCGCGGCCATCGCGCGATAAAGGGCTGCACTATCGATCTCTCCTTGCAGATCCTTGCGGTACCGAAGTACGTCTTGGCTGTCAGCCGCCATGCAAGCCTCGTCACTGCAAGACCATCTGCTTGGGCTACCAAATATCGCGAAGCCCGCACCGCGCGGCGAGCGTGAGTTGCCAATCAACCCCCCTCGAACCGCCGCATGCTGCGGACACGCGAAGCAGCGGATTATACAGAACTGGCCAAATCGACCGTGGAAAAGCTGCGGGTGAGTGGCGGCGGCTGCCCGCACATTGGCGTTGGCCGCGTGGCACGGCAGGATGCGACCTCCGCTCAAGTAAACACGGCTGCTCGCCAATGTTGTTCGTGAAACAGGTCCGTATGCGACATGCCAAGGCAATGCTAACGACACCGGAAGCGGGGACGTCGGTCACCTCAGTGGCCTTCGCCTGCGGCTTCAGCAATCTCGGCCATTTTGCCAAGGATTACTTCCAAGGTTTTGGGGAACTGCCCTCCGAAACGCTCAGAGCCAAAAAGGGCTCGCGCGCGATCTAAACCTCGCCTTCCTGCAGTAGAAAACCGCGTGCTTAAAAAAAGCATGATCGGGGATGGGGGAGACGACGCATGAGGTCCCCGCTTGCGGCGGACAATCCAGGTCGAAAAATCCGGTCTGTCCTCGCATGGAATCACCCCCGTTCCGTCCAGCCGGATGGAATCAGAAACTCCGCGAGTTGGCGAGGTAGGAGATCCAGTGGCGCGGCATTACGACTCACAAGCCAGAAAAGAAGAAGCCCCGGCCGAAGTGATGACCGGGGCTGAAAATAGTGCGGGTTCAGTGGTCTCCACTTTTCACCGATGAAGAGTGGCCACCCCGCAAGCCAGATAGATACCACCACCATCGCTGTAACCTGAAAAGCACAATCGGGTTGGAATCAATCGCCCCCTGCCAAGTGAAACGGTTTTTGGTAATCGATGGTACGTGAAATATAACATCGCCATAAAAAGAGGCCGCCCCGAAGGACAGCCCCAAATTTCTGCCACTGACCTCAGAGGGTCGGGTCCAAGATCGAACGTGCCAGCGGCGATTTCTCACACAAATAGTTTGATGTAGGTCAATGACCGCCATGCACCACCACCTTAACCGTAAGTCACTAACTGCAATTCGCGGGCAGAAAGGGAGGGAACTGATGCCAATTTCAAGGCGGTGGCCGATATTCAATCAGGTACGACGTCGGCAAGAGCTGATGGACCACATGATGCAGAGGCTTGGAGTTGACGTGGTCACAGCTATTCGCGCGGATGATGGACAAGCGTTCGTTGAGGCGCGCGCCAGGTGTCGTAATTGCCTCCACGAAAGCGATTGCCGAAACTGGCTGGAGTCATCTGAGGCGCTGCCGTTGCCTCCGGACTTCTGTCCTAACGCCAATTTCCTCCGCACGTGTGGCCTGCTCGGATTCTACGGGCTACGGCGGGAACGGCGTCCCAGCTGATTGATTGCACTGGTCGGCGTGTGGCTTTGTCTGGCCCGTGGCGTGCTTGGCGGAGGCGCCGGCAGCTCGAAAAGCTGGAGTGCTAGAAATTGTTGGAGGAAATCTCCTCATCGCGGCCACCAATGAGGAAGGAAAATTTGCGAAGGTGAACCTTGCGGATGGAGCGTTGCACCAGGGTCCGCTTGCCAAGCCCTGGATCATAAATAGGCCCGCCACCACGCCAGCTGCTCAAGCGCAGCCCTGAGAAGGTCATCAAAGCTTTCCATTTCTTCGCTCCTTGCGCCCGCCCGCATTGAACAAGCGATCGCTGTTCGTGAGTTGGACGCGACGGTGCGAGCGCGATGAAGCCCTGCCCTAAGAGCCTGTCGCACACAGCACGGATGTGATGGTTGACGCCGAAGATCTCTTGGATGACGACGACTGCGCCCTTGGGCGCATCTTCCGAATCGGACCGGTATTACGCGCCGAGGCGAAATCCATCGGAAGCCGTCAGGGTGACCCGCTCACCCATCTCATCGTCCTCCCCAGGCATAGCGTATTGATGCCGTCTCAGCGCCCAAAACCGGAGCTTCGAATCATGCGCTATGAACTCAGCGACTGCGAGTGGAGTGTCATCAAGCCGATGCTCCCGAACAACCACGCGGCATTCCCGGCGTGGACGACCGGCGCATCTCAACGGCATCTTTTGGGTCTTGCGCTCAGGTGCGCCATGGCGCGATCTGCGGGAGAACTACCGTCCCCGTACGACTTGCTACAATCGCTTCGTTCGCTGGCGGCGGCCCGACGTCCACGCCGTTGTGCGCGCCGTCTACCTGTGCGCCTCGGGCCTCACGCCCGGTGAGGCGCATGACAGTCCGCCCGTGCCCTTGGGTGTCGGCGCAACTTGCCAGATGATGGTCACGGCTTCGCTCAGTGCAACGAATGCAGCGGGACCACCTGTTCCCTGATATCGTCTTTGTAAGGAATGAAAATCCATGCTTTGACGAATTAATTCCCTGTTCTGATGCTCAGGGAATTTTCTCGCAAGCTACTGGAGTATGGTCTCTGTCGGATCTCAGCTCAGCAACAGACCAAAATTATTGCAAATTCCCTGTTCTTTTCCCTGTTAGCAGGGAATTTGCCGCGCAGACCAGTTTGACTGGCACTGCGTCGTCAGAGTCCCATACGACGTAACGATTCGGCCCGGGTGCCGCCGCATCCACAACGCGTTTTGTGATTTTCGGCATTCCCCCAGACCCGTGTCAGCACCATGTCAGCAAACGGCGGTAAGTGAGCGTAAGAGTCCTCCTGACCACTGCGCTAAAGGGTAAGGGGATGACCCTTGCCCCACAACGCAAAAGTAAGGGTCATGCCGGATTGTGTCAGCAAGGGTAAGCGTTATGGACGTGTGTTCACATCGCAGGGGTCACTGGTTCGAGTCCAGTACCACCCACCACTAACACAAAGAAATCATTGGAGAAATCTTGACTCCGCTACAGGGCCGTTGCCTCACGGTCTTGTGTCACGTTTTGTCAGTAGAACTGCGCGGCATCGCGGATCCGGGGGGAAGGCGCGCGAGCGTCTAGGCCCGCGCGGTCTTCAGCGCGACGTTGGCGAGTGCCGACTCCTCGGCGCCGAGATACATGGAGAGCATGGGCTCATCCGTGAGGATCACCTCATCAAACTCTCCGAACCCGTTGAAACGATTCGCCAAGACCCGCCCATAGGCCCCGATCTGACCGATCTCGATATAGTCGCCCTCGCCTATCGAGGACGGCAGCACGAAGGGGCCCGGCAGATAGTCCGAGCTGTCGCAGGTTGGACCATAGAGCGAGAATTCGGTCTCTCCCTGCGCCTTGCGGCCTTTCGACCCGACCAGCCTCGCCGGAAAGCGAAAGCCCGAATAGGCTGCATCGAACAGCGTGCCAAAGGCGCCGTCATTGACATACAGGGCATTGTCGCGACGCGCATCGACGCGGAGGATCACCGATTCGGCTTCCGCTACGAGCGCGCGCCCAGGCTCGCTAAGCAGCTCGCAGGAATCCTTGACGGCAAGCTCGTTCCAGGCCTCAAGGATCTCATCGGTATAGGCCGCAAGCTCAGGCGGGTCGGAATGCGGGTAACGGCTCGGGAACCCGCCACCGATGTCGATCGCATCGACGAGCACGCCGGATGCCACGATCAACTGCCCGACCTGCCGCAGAGCCTCGCCAAAGGCTGCCGGGACCACGGCCTGGGATCCCACATGAAAGGTGATGCCGAGGCGCCGTGTGACCTGGCGCGCGCGGAGCAGCAGCGCCGGCGCTTCGGCGCTTGACGTTCCGAACTTGCCTTCAAGGGGAATGAGGCTGTGCGTATTGGGGCAGGCCAGCCGGAGAAAGAGGTTCAAGTCCTTCGCCCGACCGGTCTCCTGTAGGATCTTGTCGAACTCGTCGTCGCTATCGAAGGCGAAGCTTCTGATCCCGAACTCGCGGTAGGCGCGTCTGATCGCCGACCGCGGCTTCACCGGGTTCATGTAATAGAGTTCGGCCCCAGGAATGGTGGCCAAACGGCCGATCTCAGGAAGGGATGCCACATCGAAATGGCTGATCCCCGCTTCGACCAAAGCGTCGATTACGGGACCAGAGTCATTCGCCTTGGCGGCGTAGAGGACCTGGCCGGGGAAGTTGGCAAGAAACCAGCGCGCGGCGCGAGCCGCGGCATGAGGCCTTAGGCCAAGGATCGGCCGTTCGGGGCGATGGTGACGGAGAAGCTCCGCGGCAGAAGTGAAAACGTCCATCCCATGTCTACTCCCACACGAGATTGAGATTGTCAGTTGCTGACCTTGGGCGAGAACGCCAGGAGCCGGGTGGTCCGTATGCAATCTTGAACGGCTTGTAAAGCAGTTTTCTCACCCCCGCGCTGCGGCGCCTTTGAATGGACCAAGACGAATGGGGTGGTGGGGGCCAACCGCAAGCCCGCGGGAGCGCTTGTGCCATGGCGGCGAGGGATGGAAATCCCCCACTCCTCGCCGCTATCTCATTGCTATTTGACCTCGAGCTTAATCGCGGTACGCGACGGGGTATTGCTCGTGGCCACGGCTTCGACCTTGGCAGCGCTGCCCGACTCCTTCGCCTTCTGCCCTTGGGCGGCCTTCTGTTGGCCCTCGACCACAATCTGCCGCGTGAGGAACTCGCGGTAGTTGCCGACCTCGGTGAACCCGCGCGTCTTGAAGTCGTGCTTGATGCCGTCGACGTCCTTGCCCGCGGCGTTGCAGACGGCGATCACCGTCTCAGTTCCGCCTTCCCGGCAGACAGCAGGTTGTCCTGCTGGATTTGTTCGGGAAGATGACGACCCCTTCCCCATTACCGTCGACATCGATCAGCGTGAGGTTGCAGTCCGTCTTGGATCTGATGGTGAAGATCGGCTGATCGTTGACCTTGTACCCGGACCGGTCGGAGATGAGGGTGAGTTCGCCCGTGTCACCGACCTTGGCGACCTCCGCAGCGGGCGCTGCACCGCCCGCTGCGGCTGCGTCGACCGGCAG
>JGI12270J11330_10004363_pt1 | contig 10045 bp, 9 predicted proteins | sample PeaSoiMetSII2010_FD_11330 | JGI IMG/M metagenome (IMG submission 11330)
GACCCTCGACTACATGGCCACCATGCCGGCCTGGCAGGACCACCCGCGCGTCGCGGCTAACCGCCTGTCCCGGGAGTCTTGACCAGCCGCCTTCGATTCCCGGCCAGCCGTGCCGGACTCCTGCTCAGCCGCGTCGCGATAACGGTGATGACGGCCAGCGGGATGGTAACAGCAGCGCGCTGCAGGAAGCCGGCGGACCTGACCCTAGCCAAAGGTCTGGACCGACCTAACCGAAGCTAAATGCGGCTAAGCCGGATCAGCTCTGGCTTTGATCGTCTAGCTGCGTGGTCAGTCATAATGTGCTGCAGGCCCCTTTGTGGGGCCAGCCATGGTTCGCCGGCCTACTCAGGTGTAAGTTCGCTGGCGGAGCCTCGAAGGGCGAGATAGGTTCAGACAGCTGCGGAGGAATACATGAGCATCCTGGGCACCAGGGTGATACGGACGGAGGATCCGCGGCTGCTGACAGTCGGCGGCGTCTACGTCGACGACCTGCGGACGCCGGAACTAAACGGAGCGGCGCGCCTCACGTTCGTCCGCAGTCCGTTGGCGCACGCGCGCATCACCGGCATCGACACGAGCCAAGCCATGAGCGAGCCTGGCGTGATCGCGGTGCTGACCGTCCGTGACATGGACGACCTGGCGCCGCCGCCGCCGGACAGCGGCGAGGGCGGCGGCGAAGGCGGCCCGATGCCGCTCGGTGGCCCGTGGTCCGAGCCGCTGCTGGCGGTGGACACGGTGCGGTTCGTCGGCGAGCCGGTCGCGGTGGTCATCACCGACGGCCGGTACCAGGGCGAGGACGCCGCCGACCTGGTCAGCGTGGACTACGATCCGCTGCCCGCGGTGGTCGGGCCCGCGGCGGCGGTCAAGGACGAGTCCCTGCTGTTCCCCGCGGCCGGGTCCAACGTGGCGGTCACCAACCCGGTGTCCACCGACGACACCCCGTTCGGCGCCTGCGACGTGGTGGTCGAGCAGGATATCGTCAACCAGCGGCTGGCCTGCATGCCGATGGAGGGACGCGCGACGGCGGCGACCTTCGAAAACGGCAAGCTAACCGTCTGGCACAGCTCGCAGAACGCGCAGCTGTGCCGCCTGATCCTGTGCGGCGCCCTGGGCATGACACCGGACAGATCCGGGTGATCGTGCCCGATGTGGGCGGCGGCTTCGGCGCCAAGGTCGGCATCGACCGGGACGCGATCATCGTGGCCTGGGCGGCCAGGAAGACCGGCCGGGCGCTGCGCTGGGCCGAGACGCGCAGCGAGAACCTGGTCGGCATGACCCAGGGCCGGGCCCAGTTGCACCATGTCAAGATCGGCGGCAACCGGGACGGCAAGATCCTGGCCTACCGGATCGACATCATCCAGGACACCGGCGCCTATCCGCGCACCGGCGGCTTCCTGCCCTTCCTCACCTGCCTGATGTCGTCGGGGGTGTACGACCTCCCGGAGGTGCAGGCCGGGTTCCGGGTGGTCGTCACCAACGCCACGCCGATCCATGCCTACCGCGGCGCCGGTCGGCCGGAAGCAGCAGCCGCCATCGAGCGCGCGGTCGACCTGTTCGCCGCCGAGATCGGCATGGACCCGGCCGAAGTCCGGCGGCGTAACTTCGTCGCCCCGGACAAGTTCCCGTTCCAGACCAAGACCGGCGCGCTGTACGACAGCGGTCGCTACGCCGAGGCGCTGGAGAAGGTGCTGGCGGCGGCGGGGTATGACGAGCTGCGCCAGGAGCAGGAGCGCAGGCGGGCCAGCGGAGATGTCAGGCAGCTCGGCATCGGCCTCTCCACGTACGTGGAGATCACCGCGCCCGACCCTGCCGCGGGGGAGACCGCCAAGCTCGAGGTGTCGGATGACGGGACCGCGACCGTCTACACCGGAAGCTCGGCCCACGGCCAGGGGCACCACACCGCCTGGGCGATGCTGGTCCAGGAGGAGCTCGGCATCCCGATGGACCAGGTCACGGTCATCCATGGCGACACTGACCTGATCCCGGTCGGGGTCGGCACCTACGGCTCCCGCTCGCTGCAGCTCGGCGGCTCCGCGGTGCACAAGGCGGCGGTCGAGGTCAAGGACGAGGCCCGGCGCCAGGCCGCGGACATGCTCGAGGCCGCCGAGGCCGACGTGGTGCTGGACACGGCGACCGGCCTGTGGCAGGTGCGCGGCGACCCGGACACCTCGCTCAACTGGGGTCAGGTTGCGGCCCACACCAGCGGCGGCAGCCTGATCGCCGACGTGAGCTTCACCCAGGACATGCCCACGTTCCCGTTCGGCACCCACCTGTCCGTGGTGGAAGTGGACACCGAGACCGGCAAGGTGACGTTGCTCCGCCACGTGACCGTGGACGACGCGGGCCCGGTGCTCAACCCGGTGCTCACCGAGGGGCAGCGGCACGGCGGCATCGCCCAGGGCGCGGCCCAGGCGCTGCTGGAAGAGGTGCTCTACGACGCGGACGGCAACCCGCTGACCTCCACGCTCGCCGACTACGCGGCCATTTCCGCGACCGAACTGCCCAGCTTCGAGCTGGTCGCCAGCGAGACGCCGACCACGCTGAACCCGCTCGGCGTCAAGGGCATCGGCGAGGCGGGGACGATCGGCGCGACCCCGGCGGTCCAGAACGCGGTCGTCGACGCGGTCGCGCATCTCGGCGTCCGGCACATCGACATGCCGACTACCCCGCAGCGGGTCTGGACAGCGATCAACGAGGCACGGAAAGCGAGTAACCAGTGAAGGTCGACCTGACGGTCAACGGCAAGGACATCACCGCGGACGTCGAGGACCGCATGCTGCTCGTGCATTTCCTGCGCGACGTGGCCGATCTCACCGCGACCAACGTGGGCTGCGACACCACCTCCTGCGGTGCCTGCACGGTGCTGCTCGACGGCGAGTCCGTCAAGTCCTGCACGGTGCTCGCCGCCCAGGCCAGCGGGCACGAGGTCACCACGGTGGAGGGGCTGGCCACGAACGGCGAGATGCACCCGGTGCAGCGCGCGTTCCACCAAGAGCACGGGCTGCAGTGCGGGTTCTGCACGCCGGGCATGGTGATGGCCATCGTGTCACTGCTGAAGGAGAACCCGCACCCGACCGAGGAAGAGGTCCGGTCGGGCCTGGAAGGCAACCTGTGCCGGTGCACCGGCTACCACAACATCGTCAGGGCCGCGCTGGCGGCCGCGGACTCTGGGAAGGTGTCTGCGTGATCCCGTCATCGTTCACCTATAAGCGGGCGGGCTCGGCCGAGGAAGCCCTGGACCTGGTCGCCGAACACGGTGAGGACGCGAAGTTCCTGGCCGGCGGCCACTCGCTGCTGCCGCTGATGAAGCTGCGACTGGCCGCCCCCGAGGTGATCATCGACCTGAGCGGGCTGCGTGACCTGTCCTACGTCACCGACCAGGGTTCTTACGTCGCGATCGGCGCCCTGACCAGGCACCACGACGTCCAGCATTCCGAGCTTCTCGGCCGCGAGGTGCCGCTGCTCGCCTACGCCGCCGGGCAGGTCGGTGACCCGCAGATCAGGCACCGCGGCACGATCGGCGGCTCGATCGCGCACGCCGACCCCGCCTCGGACCTGCCCGCCGTGCTCCTCGCGCTGGACGCCACCGTGGTCGCGCGCGGCGCCGGCGGCGAGCGGGAGATCGGCATCGGGGAGTTCTTCCAGGGCCTGTTCGAGACCGCGCTTGAGCCCGACGAACTGCTCACCGAGATCCGGGTACCGAAGCCCGCCTCCGGAGGCGGGTCCTGGTCGTTCCAGAAGTTCACCCAGCGGGCGATCGACTGGGCCATCGTCGGCTGCGCCGTCCAGGACGGCCACGTCGCGCTGGTCAACATGGGCGGGACGCCGCTGCGCGCCGCCGCGACCGAAGCCGCCCTGGCCGGCGGCGCGTCCCCCGCCGACGCGGCCGCGCACGCCGCCGAGGGCACCAGCGCCGCCGACGACATCCGCGCCACCCGCGCCTACCGCGAGCACCTGGCCCGGGTCCTGGTCTCCCGCGCCCTCACGGAGGCAAGTTCAAGATCATGATGCCGAACGGCCGTGGTGCGTGCCCCGGCGCCACCACGGCCGCACGGGACGGTGTCCTGGAAATCACTTCATGATCGCGGTGGTCGTATTCGACTTGGACGGCGTGCTGATCGACTCCGAGCCGGTGTGGGAGCAGGTGCGCCGCGGTCTGGTCGCCGAACGCGGTGGCCACTGGGCCGCGGACGCCCAGCGCAAGATCATGGGCATGAGCACCCAGGAATGGGCCAGGTACCTGAGCAGGGACCTCGGCGTCGGCTTGCCGCCCGACGAGGTGGCGGCCCTAGTCGTCGACCGGATGGCCACCCGCTATCGGGAGCGGATACCACTCATGCCCGGTGCCGTTGACGCGGTGCGCCGGCTCGCCGCCCGCTGGCCGCTCGGCCTGGCCAGTTCGTCGCCTCCGGTGCTGATTGAGACCGTCCTGGAGGCAGCAGGCCTGCGCTCGTATTTCCAGGTCACGATGTCCACCGAGCAGGTACCCTACGGCAAGCCCGCCCCGGACATCTACCTGGCCGTGACGGCCCGGCTCGGCGTGCCGCCGCCCGGCTGCGCGGCCATCGAGGACTCCTCGAACGGCCTCCGTTCGGCGGCCGCCGCGGGCCTGCACGTCATCGCCGTCCCGCACCCGCGCTACCCGCCCGACCCGGACGTGCTCGCTGCCACCAGCCTGGTCCTGCCCACCCTGGCCGACCTGACCCCGGACGCCGTAGCGGCCCTCGGCTGACCTCGTGGGCGCCATCGCGTCCACGTGACGTGCCGTGGGGATTCGCGCAAAGCGGGCGGGGCGGCCGACAATAGAAGCGTGCGCAAGGCGCTGGTGAGGACCGGGCGGTGGATCTGGTCAGTCCGCCGCCTGATGCTGCTCCTGGGAGCTCTGCTCATCCTCGCGTTCCCAGCGCCGAACCTGGAGTGGCTGGCCTGGTTCGGGCTGGTACCCGGGCTGGTGCTCATCGTCAGGTCGCCGACCGCCCGGGAGGGCGGCATCCGTGCCTGGTGGCTCGGGGCCGGCTACCTGATCGCGGCACTGTACTGGATGGCGCCGGAGATCGGGCCCGCGGTGCTGCTGGTCGGCGCGGTATTCGGCGTACTGTGGGTGCCGTTCGGGGTGGCCGCGTGGAAGCTGCTCCGGCCGCCGCTGACCTGGCCCCGGGCGCTGGCCGCTCTGGTGGTGGTGCCGTCTTGCTGGCTGCTCACCGAGTGGCTGCGGTCCTGGCAGGCGCTTGGCGGCCCGTGGGCCGTGCTCGGCGCCAGCCAGTGGCAGCATCCCGCCGTGCTCGCGCTGGCCGCGGTGGGCGGCGTCTGGCTGGTCAGCTTCGCGCTGGTCATGACCAATGTGGCGATCGTGCTCGTCATCGAGGCCCTGCCCCGGCTCAGCGGGACGACCCTGCGTCCCGGGCTCGCGCTGCTCGGCGCGACCGTGGCGCTGGCTAGCGTCGGCGCCGGGCCGCTGGCGTTCGCGCTCACCCCGGCCAGTCCCGCCGTCCGGTACGCCACGGTGGCCATGGTGCAGCCCGGGATGATCAGCAACACGAGCCTGCGCGTGCACGCGTCGCAGGCGCTGACCGCCGAACTGAGCCGGGGCGGCACGCTGAGCGGCGTGCGGCCGGACCTGATTGTCTGGGGCGAGAGCAGCATCCCGGTGGACCTGACCCTGGCCAAGAGCCGCGCCCAGCTGCTTCAGCTGGAGCAGCTGGCCGCACGAGACGGCGCCGACATCCTGGTCAGCCAGGACGCCACGCCGCCCGGCAAGGGGCACGAGAAGTGGGCCGTCCTGGTCGGTCCCTCCGGGATCAAGGGCATCTACATCAAGACGCGGCTGGTGCCGTTCGGCGAGTACATACCGTTCCGGCAGCAGCTCGGCTGGCTCACCAAGATCAGCAGGGCCGCGGCGTCCAACATGATCCCCGGCACCGGCGCGCACCTGCTCTACCCGACCGACAGGACCGGAAAGCCCCTGCCGATCGGCGTGCTGATCTGCTTCGAGTCCGCGTTCCCCGACATGGCCCGGGTGGATACCGATAAGGGCGCGCAGCTGATCGTGTACCAGTCGGCGACCTCCACCTTCCAGGGCACCTGGGGGCCGGACCAGCACGCGTCCCTGGCCGCCGTGCGCGCGGCCGAGACCGGGCGGCCGGCAGTCCAGGCCGCGCTCACCGGCGTCACGGTCGCGTTCGACGCCCGGGGCAGGCTGCTGGCCCGGATGGGGCAGTCGCAACACGGCGTGGTGACGGTCCGGCTCGGGCTGCCCGCGGTCTCGGCCAAGACGTTCTACGACCAGGCTGGCGACTACGTACCGTGGTCGGCGCTGGCTATCGTGGTCCTGGCCGCACTGGTCATGTTTGCGAATTCACGCGGTTTTCCTGGCCGAAGTGCTGGCGCGAAGCGAGGGGATGAGGCACAATATGTAGCTGGGCAGTCTGTGCCGAGTTAGCGAGGTCGCAGGGGAAGGCGAACCTCGTCTACAAGGAGGCACGGTGTCCGCGCATGGTGTTCTGTATGTTCATTCCGCGCCCCCGGCGCTGTGCCCGCACATTGAGTGGGCCGTAGCCGGAATTGTGGGGGCTCCTGTAGGCATGCCGTGGGTTGGCCAGCCGGCCGCTCCCGGCGCATTGCGGGCCGAGCTCACCTGGCAGGCCCGCCCGGGCACGGCGGGCGCGGTCGCGTCCGCGCTGGCCGGCTGGAACCGGCTCAGGTTCGAGGTGACGGAGGACGGCTCGCCCGGCTGCGACGGCGTGCGCCACTGCTACACGCCCGACCTCGGTCTGTTCAGCGCGGTGACCGGCGCCAACGGGGACATCATGGTCTCCGAAGACCGGCTCAGGTCGGTCATGACGCTGGCCTCCGGGGGAGCCGCCGGCCGGTCGCTGGAAGACGAGCTCGGCAGGCTCCTGGGCACGGCCTGGGACAACGAGCTCGAGCCGTTCCGCCGCGCCGCCGACGGCGCCCCGGTCCGCTGGCTCAACGCGACCGGCTGACACCGCCTACCAGCTGGTCGGGACGGGCATGCCCTCGCTGTAGCCGGACGCGCTCTGCACCCCGACGACGGCGCGCTCGTGGAACTCCGCTAGGTCCCGCGCGCCGGCGTAGGTGCACGAGGAGCGCAGCCCGGCCACGATCATGTCGATCAGGTCCTCCACGCCGGGGCGCACCGGGTCCAGGTACATCCGTGCCGAGGAGATGCCCTCCTCGAAAAGCGCCTTGCGGGCCCGCTCGAAGGCGGAGTCGCTGGCCGAGCGCAGCCGCACGGCTCGCGCCGACGCCATCCCGAAGCTCTCCTTGTACAGCCGCCCCTCAGGTGACCGGAACGTATCGCCGGGGGACTCGTAGGTTCCGGCGAACCAGGACCCGATCATCACGTTCGAGGCGCCTGCGGCCAGCGCAAGCGCCACGTCCCGGGGGTGCCTGACCCCGCCGTCGGCCCAGACCGAGGCGCCCAGCCGCCGGGCTTCGGCGGCGCACTCGAGCACGGCGGAGAACTGCGGCCGTCCCACGCCGGTCATCATCCGGGTGGTGCACATCGCGCCCGGCCCGACGCCGACCTTGACGATGTCCGCCCCCGCCGACCTTAGGTCGGCGACTCCGGCCGCGGTGACGACGTTGCCGGCCACCACCGGCATGCCGGGGTTCAGCGCGCGCACCGCCTGCAGCGCGCCGATCATCTTCTCCTGGTGCCCGTGCGCGGTGTCCACCACGAGCACGTCGGCGCCCGCGTCGAGCAGCAGCTTGGCCTTAGCCGCCACGTCTCCGTTGACCCCGATGGCCGCGCCGACCCGCAGTCGGCCCAAGGCGTCGACCGCCGGGGAGTACAGGGTCGCCCGCAGCGCCCCGGTCCTGGTCATGATGCCTAGGCAGCGGCCGGTGCCGTCCACCACGGGGGCAAGCCGGTGCCTCCCGTCGTGCAGCAAAGAGAACGCCTGCTCGGGCGGCGTCCCGGCCGGCAGGGTGAACGGGTCGGCGGACATGATCTGGCGCAGTTGGGTGAACCGGTCCACGCCGAGGCAGTCGGCCTCGGTGACGACCCCCACGGGCCGACCCTCCGAGATCACGATCACCGCGCCGTGCGCCCGCTTGGGCAGCAGGCTCAGCGCGTCGCCCGCGGTATCGGCCGGAGCCAGCGTCAAGGCGGTCTCCACCACGAGGTCCCGGGACTTCACCCAGGTGATCACGTCTGCGACCACGTCCGCCGGGATGTCTTGCGGCAAGATCGCGATGCCGCCTCGCCGGGCGACGGTCTCCGCCATCCGCCGCCCGGAGACGGCGGTCATGTTGGCGGTCACGATCGGGATGGTGGCACCGCTGCCGTCGGTGGTGGCCAGGTCGACGTCGAGCCGCGAGCCGACGGCTGACCGGCCGGGCACCATGAAGACGTCGCTGTAGGTCAGGTCGTACCCGGGAGCCCTCTCATTGAGAAATCGCACGTTAAAGATTCTTCCCGAACGANNCGGGTGCTACCGCCGGTGAGGCCTCACGGAATGTTCAGGCCGAACGCGGCGTACATGATGTCCGCGATCCGGTCGGNCATCTCGTCTTCCGGCAGCNGGACCTCGGCGCTGATCAGGTAGTTCACCCGCTCGAGCATCATCAGGCANGCCACCGCNGTNAGTTCGGCGNGNTCCTGNTGCTTCCCGGCNGCCTGGGCGGCGGCGGTCATGCCCGTGGTCATCGCCTCNGCGATGCTGAAGAACAGCCGNAGGCCGTCGCCGAACACCTCCTCGGGCACCAGGTCGGCCTGGCTGAGGATGCGGATCACNGTGGCGTGNNCCGCGTANGCGCGGAAGAACTTGCGAACCCACTGGCGCAGCACGGCGAGTCCGGTGTCGTCACTGGTGACGACGGGGAAGTCGCCGGCCACGATCTCCATGTCGTGCAGGGCGTCCTTCAGCAAGGCCTTGAACAGGTCTTCCTTGTTGGAGAAATAGAGGTAGAACGTCCCGTGCGAGATGCCGGCCCGGCGCACCACGTCATCCACCCGGACGCCGTGGAAGCCGCGGTTCTCGAACTCGACCATGCCTGCATCCAGTAGCCGGCTGACGGTCTCGCGGCCCTGCGCGCGCAGTTCACGATCCTGGGCGGGGGTACCCCCGCCCAGAGATGGTCTAGCAGGTTGTTTCCTTGGTGGCCGCCCGGTCCCGCGCGGCGCGGCGTTGGCGGGGCCGCGGCTTGCCTCCTGGTTCATAGCAAGAGCGTAGCCCTACGCATCTTCATTACTGCCCATTCGGGTTACCCGCCGCACTTTCCCGCTGCTTTCCAGACGCACTGCTACCCTTCCAGCGGTGAGTAGTCAGGCCGCCGGTTCCCGGCCTGCCAGCGCAGCGACCGCCCCCGGCATGGCTGACGGGACGGTCGGCGATGCTGGGTGGTTCCGGAAGCTGTGGGGCCACAGCGGGGTCAAGGTGGGCGCGCTGACCGCGGCGGCCGCCTTCGTCTACTGCCTGGACTCGCTCATCCTGTTCCGCCGCTTCCTGGCCAGTACGTTCGACCTGGTCATCTTCGACCAGGGCGTCCGCGGCTATGCGCACTTCCAGGCGCCTACCTCGATCGCGCGCGGCGTGGCCGACGGGGTGGGCGCGCACTTCCTGCTGCTGGCCGACCACTGGTCGCCGGTTCTCGCGCTGTTCGCCCCGCTGTACTGGATCCACGACAGCCCGGCCACCTTGCTGGTGGCCCAGGGGGTGCTGTTCGCGCTGGCCATCCCGCCGTTGTGGGCCTACACCCGGCGCCAACTCGGCCCAGGGGCCGCGTACTTCGTCTGCGTCGCCTACGCCTTGTCGCTGCCGGTCATGGAAGCCGTCATATTCGACTTCCACGAGGTCGCCTTCGTCCCGCTGCTGACCGCCGTGATGGTGGAGCGGTTCGACGCCGGGCGGCGCTGGCACGCAATCCTGGCTGCCGCGGCGTTGCTGCTGGTCAAGGAGGACATGGGCCTGCTCGTCGCCGGTTTCGGCTGCTATCTGCTGCTGACCAGGCGCCGTTGGATCGGCCTGGCCTTTGTCGTGGGCGGGCTGGCCGCGACCTGGGTGGCTACCCACCTGCTGAT
>JGI12270J11330_10004364_pt1 | contig 10044 bp, 8 predicted proteins | sample PeaSoiMetSII2010_FD_11330 | JGI IMG/M metagenome (IMG submission 11330)
CGCTCAACAGGGCCGGCCGGGTGCGGGTGAGGGGGCTGGGCCTGGGGCGGGCGATGTGGACCCAGGTGCAGCCGCCGGCGGTGATGTACCCGGCCTGGCCGGTGGCGAGGCGGCGGGCGATTCCGGGGTCGGCGGTCCAGGCGTGCTGCACCCGGCTGGAGCCTTCGTCTCCCCAGGTGCGGTCGATAATCTTGGTGGCGGTTTCGATGACCTGCCTGGTTCCGGCGAGCTGGGAGATGGGTTCGGGGTGGGGGGTGCGGAGTATCCAGATGCCGCCGTCGGCGGTGGCCGCGATCCTGTACCGGTCGTCGTCGGTGTTGCCGAGGCCGTGCCAGGACTGGGCGGAGACCTGGACGCCGATGCCGAGGGACCGGCCGCGTTCGTAGAGCTGCCAGAGCGGGACCTTGCCAGACACGGCGGAGTAGTCATCGCACGCCAGGAGAATGGTCCGGGGTTCGGTGTGCAGGCTGGTGGCCGCGTGGGCGAGGAGTTCGGTGATGGCCAGGGCCTGGGCCTGGGCGACGGATTGCTGGCGGGTGCCTTCCAGGATGAGGTACCAGGCGTCGGCGTCGGCGAGGGTGGCGGTGCCGTCGAAGCCGGGGCCGAGCCGGTCCAGGAGGGTACGGTACCGCAGGGCGATGTCGGGCAGGTGCCGCGCGGTGGCGCGGACGGCGGAGAGCCGTGGCCAGTCCCCGGCGTAGGCGGCTTCGAGCCAGCCGGCGTCGAGGCGGTCCAGGAACTCCGCGCCGCTGGCGGGCGGTCCGGGCGGTGCGGTGACGGCGAGCATGAGGGCGGCCTGGGTGATGTCGGCGTAGTAGGCGGCGGGGCCGGTGTCGGTGGTGTCCAGGAGCTGGAACAGCGTGATGGCGAGGTCGCGGGGCGGCAGTGTCCACAGCGACACCGAGGATTCGTCGGGCCAGATGCGGACGGTGCCGGCGCCGGCGGCGTGCAGGAGGGTGCGGGTGCGGTGGGCTTTGGTGCGGGCGTCGGGTCCGCCTTTGCAGTCCAGGACGACCAGCAGCGGCCGGGGAGCGCCGTGGTGTTCGGCGGCTGCGCGGGCTGCGGTGTACCAGCCGGCCCAGGTGCGGATCATCAGGTTCGTCTTGCCGCTGCCGGAGGAGCCGATGATGACCTGGTGCCGGGCCATCGCCTGGGCGGGGACCGCGAGCACCGGCCGCCACCGGTGGCCGATGGCGCGGATGGTGCCGCCGATGACGATCCGGCCGCGCCGGTCGGTGAGCGGCACCAGGCCGGGGGCGGTATTGCGGCCCAGGGCGGCGCGGGCCTGGCGCTGCCATTGGCGGGCGTCGAAGATGACGGGCGCGGTGGCGGTCTTGCCGGACAGCCCGGTTTCGATGCGGTAGATCCGGGTGGCCCAGGCCCAGGATGCGATCAGCAGCCCGGCCGGGACGGCGACCGGGGCGCACAAGACGAACGCGGCCAGCGTGTCGCCGAGGTTGAAGGCGCGCCAGCCGGCCACCCAGTCCAGGTAGGGCGCGGCGGCCAGTGGACTTCAGCGTCGGGGACGTGGCCGATACCGGTCCGGGCAGAGGCGTGGTGGATGTGCCGCTCGCTGCGCCACCATGCCGACCCAAGGCGGAATGGCTCGCCGGTCTGCAGGGTGATCCGGGCAGCGAGGACGGCGCGGATGTGGGCGAGGCGGGCCAGCGGTGGGCGGCGGGCCGGGTACCGGAGCCCGGCCGCTCGCATCCCGGCCGGGGTGAGCCAGCACCACCCCGGGCCGGGGGCTATCCGCCCGCACTCGGCGAGCCCGGCGCGGCGCCACCGGCTGGTGATCGCCCGGACCCGGTCTGGCCGGATCCGCAGGGCGGCACCGAGGAGGTCGTACGGGGCGGCGTACATATCGCTGGCAGCGAGGAGCAAGCCGGTGATGTCGCGGCTGGTGAACCGTATCTGGCCTGCGTCAGACCGGCGGGCGGCGGCAGGCGGCGGCCTGCCACGTGCCGGGGGGCGGGGTGGTCCTGTCGTGGTATGTCCGTGCCCGGCTCGGTGCCTGTGTGCTGTGTCCAGGGTCATGCCTGCTCACTTCCTGGTCCCCGGTCCCGGCGGGATGCGGGGTTGGCGAGGTCCGGGCTGCCGGTGGGCCGGCGGTCCGGTCGGTGCTGGTGGTGCGAGGGGTTAGTACTGCGAGCCGGGGAGCCGCGGTACCGCGGATCAGAACCGGCAACCCCGGCAGCGAGGCCGCTGGCGGGGTCGGCGCGAGAAACGCGCCGTGTGCTATTAGACCTACCCCAGTCCCGGAGCCGGTAAGGCTAACCCTGCGGTGACATCACCGTTCCCAACCCGCAGGCATCGCCCCAAACGCTATGCCGACTGACATGCGAAGCGCCCTCTGGCGACAGCCCGATGCCCTTTACCTTCTAAGCCCTGGCGGGGTGCCGAGCTGTCGCCTGCTGCGGGGTGGGTCCGCCGTTTGCGCACAAACCAAGCGCGGCGACGGGCAGCGGGACGGTACGTACTGGGGCGGCGAGGCAATAGTGTTGCAGGGTGAACGAATCCGACGAAGCTACGGCCCGAGAGCCCGGTGACGATCAGCCGGAGGCTATCCCGGCAGGCACTCGCGAGCATCGCTCCGTCGATGGGGCCAGCGAACTCGGCAATGAACTCGATTTGGTGCATGTACCCTATATGCAGGATCTCATTAATAGTCGAGCCCAGATCGGTCGATATGTTTCGGACAGCCTGGCTGCTACAGGGGTATTTCGGGCGCTAGCGGACTATCACAGAACTCTCCCTCAGTTTCGACTGGCGCTACCGGCGATGGAAGCGCTTAGCCGACTGGCGTTGGGTGACTCCATGATCAGCGCCAACCTCGATGCGAAGTGGGCCAGCATTCAAGTCCACCAGCTGACAGATGCGATCATGCCGGCGCTGCAGGCGCTGACCAGGGATCAGATTCGCATTGTCACCCAGATATCTAGCCTCCTTGAGCACCACAATGCCCTGCTCGCTGGCCTCAGACCTGCAATTGAAGTGGCTAGGCCGGTTGTCTTGGCTACGCGCGCTTGGCAGGACGCAGTTCGGGTAGCGCCCAGGGACCAGACAGGCAGATACCTTGAGCGGTTGACCATTGCAGGACGTGGAACTGGGTGGGCAGTACAAGCCGGTGTCGCTCTTACCGAGAAGGACGACGCACGCGTCGCCGAACTTGAAGTGGAAGCGAGCGTAGCGCTCGGCCCCGCTGCCGCCAGCGCTGAGCTTCGCATGCGATTGGCCGCCGTTGACCCAAGTCTGTGCGAGCGATTGGATGGAGCCTGGGAGCGGATTCAGCTCGGAGGAGCAAATGCCTCGTCGCAAGCTGCCCATAGCCTAATGGAGGCGATTGACTGGACGCTACGGCTGTCGGCGCCGGACGATGGGGCGCTCGCGTGGCATGCAGTCGAGAATCGTTCAAGTAAAGAACTGAACAACGGTCGCCCAACGAGAGCCCTTAGGCTCCGTTATGTCGTGCGTGACCATCCGGAAAAGAATTCGACGGTCAACCTGTATCTCAAGGCGATTCAGGAGCTCGTAGGAATCATACAGGGACCGAAGCATGAGCTTCATCCCCCGTCGGCAAAGGCGTTGACCTCGGTGGCTCTGACTGTTGAAGGCCTGCTACATTTCATCCTTGTGGACTGAACCGCTTCTGTACAGGAGAGGTGTCCGGCGAGTTGTCAGATCTATCCAGGTAGCGCGTCTCAGCCGCCGACGGCCGATTCGTCGGCGTCATATAGGAGCGCTCGCGAGTTCAAGCTGGATTCGCGGGAGATCAGCCCAACGGTCGTCGCTCAGATCGATAAGAGCGAGGCATGCAGCTCCGACGCAGAGGAGACGTGACCTGTCCGTTACATAGCTGGTGGAGGCTGACTGCATTGATTCATCACTACACCGATGCGACAGGACTCATCGGAATTATTGAGTCTAAGGTAATTCGCGCAACCAGCGCCTGGTTTATGAACGACGCTGCAGAAGCGACCTTCGGATGGGAGCAAGTTGAGCGATTCATCGCTTCTAAGGCAGGTAAGCCGGAAAGCGAGGAAAGAGTTCTTGGATTCATCCTAGATGCGATCCATGGACTCCGGGATCGCAACGACTTTCCAGATTCCTATATATCGTGTTTCAGTCAGAAGGCCGATCTCCTCAGCCAGTGGCGAGCGTATGGTCACGGCAACGGTTTTTCGATTGGATTTGATCAGAGCACTGTTGATGAACTTGCCCAAGCAATTTCACCGGCTATGCCGCCGCCCGCTACGCGCAAAGTAGCTTACACTCAGGCCGAGTACGATATGATGCTCGACTCCCATTACCATCGCGAGGTAGCAAGTCAGCTTTCGAGGACGGATTTGACGGCTGTGACGCTTGCCCATAATTTTGTGTACTGGGCAATCCTGACTGCCCCCTCTATAAAACATCATGCGTTCCAAGAGGAGGCAGAGGTCCGACTGCATTTCTTCGGCAGCAATCCAATTTATGAGGTCAGCTTCCGTAGCTCGGCTATGGGCGTGACACCTTATATTGAGATGCCACTATGCAAATCGAAGGATGGTCCTATCACTGCAATACGTGAGGTGATAATCGGACCTCAGCGACATTCGGCCGAAGCTCGGCGGGCGGTCCAGAAGCTTCTTTCGAGGAACGGCCTTGAGGACGTTACAGTGAAGACATCTCAGGTGCCGCTGCGTGCGTGAGTCAAACTTCTGTCGAGAACGTAAGGCCAGTCTATTTACAGGTCAGATCGTTGCCCACGCGCCGTCCATCGGCTCTGACCTTCGCTCTTGACCTTCGCTCTTGACCTTCGCTCTTGACCTTCGCTCTTGACCTTCGCTCTTGACCTTCGCTCTTGACCTTCGCTCTTGACCTTCGCTCTTGACCTTGACCTTGACCTTGACCTGTCTTTCGTCTGGCCGCGTGCCTGCCCTTGGCTGTGCTGCCGGAGTGGAGCCAGACCACTGTCTCGGGGTCCCCTTGGGGTGGGAGAGTGGTCTGGCTCCGTGGAGGCGGCGCCCACAGCCGTGTTTGGGCAGGCAGGTGGCCAGACGGCGCCCCGTCAGGGGCGCACAGTGCCCGCATGCGGGCCGGCTGGTGTTGTGCGGGGCATGTGCGGCCGGTGTGCGGATGCTGGGTGCCGCGATCGCATGCCGGGCTGGTCTGGGGGCTGGTCAGGCGTGGCAGGGGATGTGGTGTGCTTGCGTGAGGGCTCGGGTGAGGGTGGCGGCGATGTCGGCGGGGGTGATGCCGCCGGCTTGGCGGGTCGTGCAGTGCCAGGTCAGGTCGCCGTCGTCGGTGACGCGGACGGTTCCGCGGGCGGGGTCGGCTGGGTTGGTGACCTGGATGACGGCGTAGATCTCGTAGAGATCGTGGTCCTGGTCGAGGAGCTGGAGCGTGACGCGCAGTCCGCGGGCGGCGAGTGCCTGCCCGGCGGCGCTTTTGAGGCTAGTGGCGGCGTGGCGGGTCGGGGCGGCGCCGGGAGGGCGGCTGGTGCCGGGGCTGAGGAGGTCCAGGACGATGCCGGTGATCTGGTCCGGGTGGATGTGTTTGCCGTGGTGGGTGCGGTAGTCCCAGGTGAGGGTGCCGTTGCTGGTGATGGTGAGGTCGCAGAGCGCGCCTTTGGCGTTGGTGATCTTCAGGTAGGCCGATCCGTCCCAGATCGGGCTCTGCGCTGAGTAGCCGGTCGCGGTGAGTTCGTCGGCGATGGCCAGTAACGCCGCAGCGGCGGTGCCGACTGCCTCGTCGCTGGTGATGCTGAGCATTGCTGACATCTGGGGTCCTTTCCTGCTGGGTGGCGGCCAGGCCGCCGGGCTGTCCGGCGTGGTGATGCGGGATCTTGCGGTCGCTGATGCTGGCCGGCCGCGTGAGGGCGGCGGGACTGTCTGGTCACGTGGTGGCGCCGTGCCGGGGTCCGGTGCCGGCCGCTGTGCGCTCGATGGTGGTGGTGGTGGTGCCGGGTGTGCTCAGGACGCTGTAGACGACTTTGCCGCCGGCCGGGGGGTAGTAGTGGCCCCATTCTTTGCTGAGGGCCTGGATGAGGATGAGGCCGCGTCCGGTCTCGGCGTCGGGGCCGGTGTCGGCCAGGACGGGCGGGCTGGGGCTGGTGTCGAAGACTTCGATGATGATCCGGCCGGGCTGGAGACGGAGCGTGACGGAGATGCGCTGGGGGTCGCCGTGGCCGGATGCGGTGATGGCGTTGGTGGTGATTTCGGAGACTAAGAGTTCGGCTGTTTCTATTGTTTCGGGTTGTTGCTGCCAGGCGTGCAGGGTGGCGCGGGTGTGGCGGCGTGCCCAGAACGGGGCGCTGGGAAGGGTGACGAGTTCGAGGTAGGACATGTCCTCGCCGGGCTGGCGCCTCACCGGGTGCCGCCCGGGCAGGCGTGTCCGGGTGGGGGGTGGTGGGGTGGTGCGGGCGCCACGGGGTGTCCTCCAGCCGCAGGTGTCTGTGGGCAGCACGGTGACGTTACGGTGCCGGGCGGCGGGGAGGGGGCGCGGTCCGCGGCCGTGTGGCGGGGGGCGCGGTGTGCGCCTGGCTGTCAGAGGGGCAGTCCGAGGCTGCCGGCGAGGGCGCGTGCGCGGGTGCGGGTGAGCTGGCCGGCGTGGTCGACGGCTTCGGCGGCCATCTGCCGGGCGGCCGGGGAGTAGTGGACGGAGTCGGTGGCGACCTGGTGGGCGTATTCGAGCCAGTGGAGCATGGCGGTGTAGTCGCGGCGCTGGTGGTAGGAGCGCGCGATTTCCACGCCGAGCCGGCCGCGCCGTTCCCGTGAGGGGATCTGGTCGGGGTCGATCTGCTCGGCCTGGTTCTGGGCGGCGCGGGATCTGGTCAGGTCGGCGTTGATGGAGACGGCGTGCAGGTCGATGTTGGCGGTGCCGAACATGGTCCAGGGGTGGTGGTAGCCGGCGGGGAGCTGTTGTGCGAGGGCGCTGGCCTGGTCCCAGTGCCGCCAGGCGTCGCCTTCGCGGCCGGCCCGGGCGCAGGTGGTCGCGGCGTGCAGCATGAGGGCGCCGGCCAGGCCGCGCAGGTCGTCGGGGCCTTGGTCCAGGCGCGGGGCGAGGAGGGCGCCGGCGTCGGTGGCGAGGGTGAGGGCGGTACCGGTGTCGCCGGCGGAGCGGTGGACCATGCCGAGGGTCCAGGCCGCGCCTGCCAGGGCCTGGGGGGTGTCGGCGTCCTGGGCGGCGGACAGGGCGCGGTCGGCGACGGTCCAGGTCAGCTCGGTCTCGCTGGCCCAGACGATCTCGTGCTGGACCAGCGCGTACACCTCGGCCAGCAGCGCGCTGGCCGTCCGCCGTTCTGGTCCGGTGGCTGCTCGTGCGGCGGCGCGGGCGTCGGTGAGCAGCCGGGGCAGGATGCGCCCGACGTCGGTGCGGTGCTGCCGTGAGGTGTGCCACAGGGTCCAGGCCTCGGCGACGCGGGCGGCCAGCGCGTCGGTGCTGACGGGTGAATCGGTGGCGGTGAGCATCGGGTCGCGGACGGCCTCGCGGATCGCGGGCAGGGCATCGTGGGGTATGCGGGCGAACGAGGCGACCGGCAGAGACCCGGCGGTGCCGATGTTCATGTCGGTGCCGGCCAGGACGGTGATGTCGCCGACGGCGAGGGCTTCGGCGAGCTTGACCAGCACGGGCAGCCGGGGAGGCAGCCGGCGGCCCTGCTCGATGCCTTTCAGCCAGGACGCGGACATGCCGACCAGGCCGGCCAGGACGGGGCGGCTCAGGCCCTTGCGCTCCCGCAGTATCTGGATCCGCTCGCCGGTCCGCTTTCCGGCCAGGTCGTCAAGCATCAGCCATCCGCTCCCGCCAGCGTTGCCTCTGCATGTCTTGAAGAATAATGCCCATGGGTCAGGAAGTGTCTTCGCATATCCCTGCCTCCGGGCGCTGCTGACTCAGTCCGGTAGCTGCGACCATCGCGGCCTATGTGCCCGGTGGCGCAGGAACTTCCGTATAGCCGACGCCGTCTTGGATCATCAACTCTGCGGGCAGCACCCACGGCGGCTGTCCTTCTAGGTGAGATTCCAGTTTCAGCCGCAGCCACGGCCCGATCTGCTGCTGCCAGGCATCTATGGGCTGACGCGACCAGGATGGCGGCCAGGTGGCCTCGAGCTGGAACGGGAGTTCTTCGCCGACTGGCATCCCGCCGGTGGGGGTCGTGCGGCCGGTCGGGTCCGCACCAGGAACACCGCGACTTGGAGACGCGCCAGGGCCTGTGCCGGGAGTGAATCGCCATCGCCCCCAGATCTGTGCCGCGACCTGCTCAGCGGTCGGCCTGCCGCCTGCAGGCCAGGCTTGGGAGCGCCACGGATGGTCATCGCGGATCGATACGGTAAGCCTGTCAAGGTGGCCCAGCTCTGGTGGCCCCATGAGGCGGACGATCAACCGCAGCATGTCAGATCCAGGATTCGACGGCGCGCATGTGATGCGGAAACGAGGCGTCAGCTCAGCGTGCCGACGATCGGTATCCAGGCCCGCTGTGATTGCCGCGACAGCAGCCGATTTGTCGGCGGCTCCTGCCGACCGGCGAGCGTAGACGACCGAAGCACCCGAGATCGCGGCAGAGATGATCGCAACCACCAGCGCGGCAATGACCATAGCGGTAAAGCGTAGCGGCGAACTACTGCCCAGCCACTTATCGGCGTTTGAGGAGGTAGAGGAGGGCTGTTGCGAGATTGGTGAATTCGGCGGCTTTGGCGTGATCGAGGCGTTCTTGTTCGGTCGCGGCAAGCAGGCGCATGACGCTGAAGCCGCTGAGGCTGTCGGCTAGCTGGTCGTCGATGACTTTCAGTTCGAGTGCTCGGCTGGCGAGCTGGGCGAGATTGAGGGCACGCAGGTCTTCGGTGGTGGCACCATGCAGGCGTTCGCGCAGGGCGTGTTCAACGAGCTGGGTGCTGGCTGCTACTGCCGCGGTGGGCGAGACGGTTTCGGCGAGTCTGGCCATGTCGTCGGGGAGCGTGCCGGCGTAGTCCGGGGGAAGGTCGTGGCCGCCGGGCTTGGTGGTGGCTAGCGGGCTGCTGGTGTGGATGACCTGGTGCCAGATGCGGGTGAGGTCGTCGCGGTCGGGGAATCGTGCCGGGTTGAGCCAGTCGGTCCCGGTCTGGTCGGTGTCGCATCCGGCGTTGTGCAGGCGGGTGGCGAGGTCGTGCAGCGGCTGCGGGCTGGTGTGGCTGAGCTTGACGTAGTGCCGTCCGGCTAGGTCGCTGGGGAGTTCCTGGGGGCCGAGGGTGGCCAGGACGGTGCGGTCGGGGTGGGTGACGAGGGCGATGCCTGCTTCGAGCAGGACGTTGGGCCGGGCCTGGAGCCGCCAGGCCGGGCTGTCGGCTGGGGATGTTGTTCTGTCCAGGACGTATTCGTCGGGGGTGAAGAACGCGATGACGGCTTGCACGTCGTTGAATGCGTTGCGGATGGCGTCCCAGACATTGGGGCTGGCGGAGCCGGTGGCGTGGATGATGTGGGTGAACTCGCGGGGCTGGAGCCCGATGGCGCGGAGCCAGTCGAAGATCGCGGTGTTGGCTTCGCTGTCGTGGCCGTAGATGACCATGACGGCTTTGCGGTTGGTGGCGTAGGTGGTGGCTCGGGCTTCGTCAGCCAGGGGCTTGGTGCCGGGTGGCCCGTGGAGGAAGCGTTCGGTCACGTCTGTACCTTTGCGCACGAACACCGATGGCTGAATCCGGACGGACCCGGACAGCGGGGCCTTCAGTTCATACTCAAGCCGGACAAGGTCGGCCGTTTTGTCAGTCTTTGTGATGTGGATCGTGGCAATGTCGGCCGACGCGAAGACCCGGCCTTCGACGAAGATGTCGAGCCCTTGCTGCCAGGGCTGGGCGATTTTGGCCTCGATCCAGGTTTCATCTTTGTCGAGCGCGAACACGTCCAGGCGGCCGTCGCGGCGTTTGTGCCGTGGGGTGATTATGACGTGGAAAGGCACGGGCAGATTCTAGACGCTGTAGTTTGCGCGGTGCGGTGACCCTGTTGGTTAATTCCGGACTTAGGCGACGAGGGACAGGTCAAGCCGCTGGAGGTGGGTGGTCCGGGTCCGGTCGAGGGGCCTGCCGGTCCACCAGG
>JGI12270J11330_10004366_pt1 | contig 10041 bp, 10 predicted proteins | sample PeaSoiMetSII2010_FD_11330 | JGI IMG/M metagenome (IMG submission 11330)
ACAGTGTCCCTGCGGGCTCCAGCCCGATCATGATATAGGCTGGACTTTGCGGAAAGAAAGCAGTAACGGTGAGTACGTCGGGACCGCTGAATGGGTAGAACACGGGAGCCGTTGCGGCCGGTTTACTATCAAGCTCGGCTTTCTGGAAGGCCCGCATCGCTGGAATACGCTCAGCTTCGACGTTGCTCCAGGCGCGGTCCAATTCGCGCCGGTGTCTTGTCCAAGCCGCTTCGTCCTGAAGGCTAGCTAGCGAACTGTCGGGACGCGCGGGCAGTCCCGCCAAAAATCGACCGAGGTCGTCGGTGTAGCGCTCGTGAGGAAGCGGTTCCCGCACCCGGTCCAAAGGACGGCTTTCACTTCGCGGCTTCGAAGCGCAACCGCATAAAAGCACGAGGACCGCAGCAAACAAGCACAGCCATTGGCTCGGCGGACGGCGTCGGCCGATCGAAAGCAACGCTGCGCACCGTGCCTTGAGTGCAGGTTTGGGTGGTAGAAGTTTCATGTTCACTTCCTGCGCCATATCACCAGATCCTCGTAGGTGAGGGCAGTGCGTTAAATCGCTCCCCGCCAGAGATGAATGGAGTCTTCTTGATCCATCGCCTAAATACGGCGTTCCGCTGGACTGAACTGAGTCACCTGTACAGGGCGTGTTTCGTTGCAGAAAAGACCAGCGCCATTACTTGAGCGATAGGTGAAGCTGACGCAAGCTTATTTGGCGCCCCGGGAGGCCTTCTTTCTTCTCTCAGCCCACCGCTTCTTCATCATATCCGAAATACGCTTTCTGCCCTCAGGGGTGAGGCGGCGACGCTTCTTGGCTGGTGGTGCAGGAACATCGGCAACTGGGGATGCTTTCCGGGGAGTTAGGGGTACGTCTGCTCCTTCTAAAGCTACTATTGCTGTGTTCAGTCGGTCGCGTTCACGTTTCAACTCTTTCACGATAGCCTGGATATCCAAAGATTCCTCCGTAGGTATCTTGTTTCATGCTTAAACTGCAGGTCAGAGTAACATGGCCTCAGATAACTGTCGAGGGCGGCGTATCTCAACTTTCATTTCCCGTTCCTCATATCGGACGAACCGAGCCTCACGGCCAGCATCGAGATCGACCCCCCATCCATGCCTTCGATCGGGAAAGTGATGACGTCCCCCTGCCGCCGGGTCGCAAGCACGTAGAGGAGCGGCAGGTAGTGATCCGGTGTTGGGATGGAAAGCATGGCGTCCCGCCCGAGTTCCTCATAGTCAATGAGCGGTTTGAATTCGCCGGCAAGCATCATCTGCTTCGCCTCTTCTTCGAAGCGTGCTGCCCAATCGTACGGATCGGGCATGTGGCGGCCCCAGGCGTAGGCGTGGAGATTGTGGACCAGGTTGCCGCTGCCCACGATCAGGATATTTTCGCCGCGCAATGGCGCGAGTCTCCTCCCGATCTCGAAATGGAACGGCGCAGGCTGAGTTTCGTCGATGCTCAACTGCACCACGGGAACATCGGCGCCCGGATAAACGTGACAGAGCACGGACCAGGTTCCGTGATCCAGACCCCAGGAGTTGTCCAGTTGCACCGGCACCGGGGCCAACAACTGTTGAACACGGCGTGCCAGATCGGGATCTCCCGAAGCCGGGTATTGCACTTGGTACAGTTCGCGGGGAAAACCGCCGAAATCGTGAATCGTCTTTGGCGCCGTACTGATCGTGACCCCGGTTCCTGGCACAAACCAGTGCGCCGAAATCGACAGGATGGCCTTGGGCCTTCTGATCTGTTTCCCAATGCCGCGCCATCCTTCGGTGTAGCGGTTGTTCTGCACGGCATTCATGGGGTTGTCGTGGCCAAAGAAGATCACTGGCAACACTTCAGACATCCCGGGGCTCCTCTCCGCTGTTTGTATTATGCTGTCATTCCAGCCGGAACTTCCATTATCGACTTGCTGCCTGACGGTCAACATACACTTGGCCGTCCCCGGATGCAATCGACCAGCCGTGATTTCAGCGGACAAGGCTTCCAGCGCAGCGGGAAACGGCCGGTCTCACCACTTCTGAGAATGACGAGCCATTGGCGCGGAGCGTCTTGGGATCCACTTTGGCCACCGTGATGAGCACGGTGCGGCCAACAGGAGCTGGCATAAGTTCGACGAACCCATGACCTCCTTCGTGGCATAGGCGCTTACTTTCACCCGCGCTATCTGTTGTTAATTGGGAAGGATGAATACTGGGGTCGGTTTGCGAGAAGCGAGGCTTCGGCCCTACTGAATTGTCATCCTACGTCGCCCATCCCATAAATATAGCTAGGACGACGATTGTGTCGGATATTCCGTGCGCGAGGATCGCAGCCCACAGGTTGCGGCCGGAGAAAAGATAGACGCCGCCGAGCACGAGGCCGGAGTAGGTAGAGTCCATAATTCCAGTCGGACCTTTGTAGAAGTGTGCCAATCCAAACAGGACTGCGACGTATAGCATCGCAGCGACGTAGGCGATCTTCGAGCGGTTGCCCAGGTCCGCAGCACGCGTAAGAAGGTAGCCGCGGTAGCCCACCTCCTCGCCGAACCCCGCAAAAACCCAAACAATGGCCAAATTGCGCACGGCGGACTTCCAGTCGTGGGCGGGCACCTTTAGCAGCGAGGAGACCTGTTCCGGCCTATGCCAGAGGTGGCTGGCCAGCGGCTCAATAACGAATTGACTGCCGAGTAGCAGGAGGGCAGCCGCAACGATGGCCATCACCACAATCTTCCACCACGAATTCGGCCGCCTGAGTCCCGCCACACCCCATCCGCCGTCGCGAAGCCGTAGTGAAACCCAGAAGAGCACGAAGAGGATTGGCACCTCGTTCGGCACAATGTGGAAGATATTGTGGCCAATGACGATGAATGCCCCGAGCACGACTTCCAGAAGAGACAGCCAGCGTTGGCTGTGGGTGAGTTCGGCAGGGGTCGGCGATGCAGGGAGTCGCACACGAAGATACTATCAGGAGCCTGGATTCAATCCAAACGGCCTCCGAAACCCAAGTACTGTCGATAACGGATATTTCACACCGACCAGTGAACGCCTTGTGAGTCCGCTCGGTCCGCATTGCTGGCAAATCTGCAGTATGGAAATGCGCAGGCCGCCATCCATGAAAGGCGTTCGAGGGATCAGCTCCTCGGTAGCCGCCCAACATTTACCGATGTGTCTGCTCCGGATGGCATACTCGCAAGTCAACCACATTGCTCCACACACCCACGCAGGAAACTGACCCACTACCGAAGGCGTGTATACTCAGAGGCGGTGGAACGCGACGATGTAAATTCCAGTTCGGACCGGGAGGCGGCGCCATGCGGAAGCGGTTTGGACATTACTGGTGGGCGCTATTGGTTTTGGCAGGACTGGTTTTGTTTCTACCTGGCTGCGAACGGAGGAAGAAGATCAATCAGATATTGCTCGACCCGCATCGCTTTGCAGACCAGGAAGTCGAGCTGGTCGGTAAGGTGGTCAGGAGCTACTCAGTCCTGGGCCATGGGGCTTACGAAGTTGATGATGGTACTGGCACGCTTTGGGTGATCTCGAAGACCGGTGTGCCACGGGAGGGCGCACCCGTCCAAGTGAAGGGGACAATCCGCGACGCCGTCAACCTGGGAGAACTGGGACCCATCTTGAAATTACCTGAGTCAGTCCGTTCCGGCGTGGCAATGATTGAATCCCAGCGCAAAGTGAACGACTGAATTCAATTGATCGGGATGGGCACCAGGAAAGTTGCTAACAGTGACCGAGGTCCGAATACCAGCGGTCCCCACTCCGTCCGGGTTGACTGTGGACGTTTCCAGGGGAGAAACTCAAGCGCCGTACTGTCCCAAGAAATGATTACCGTCACGTCATCAGTCCCCGCGAGGGCAGTTGATTCTCCGTCCTTCTTCATGTGACTTTACGGCATGTCTGACGACACACCTTCAGTTAAGCGCCCGGTGGAGCGTAAGCGGGTCCAAATGGCTGTGACGCTTGTGATAGCGGGTGACGAGGCTGAATACGTCGGCACTACCGTTGACCGCTCCTCTTGTGGTTTGCGCCTGCAATCCGACGCCGTCCTTTCCCCAGGCCAGCCCGTGGGCTTGCTTCTTGCCGCCAACGCCGACTGCTTCATTAAAGCCCGCGTAGTGTGGGTAGGCAAGTCTGACTCGGCCCAAGCCAGTCAGGCAGGATTCCAATTTTTGAATCTCCTTCCGGCGCCAGTGTGCTGAATATCCGCATGATGACGGGAGGCACGATTTACACCCCGCAGTGAACAAATCTTAATCAGTCGAGAAGCGCTCTGTGGCCTTTATTGGTAGTACGGTCAGTGCGTGCCTTCCGCGTGTGCTAAGAGCGGGATTTTCAGCCGCGTTTGGGGTCAGAGCGATTTTCTGAAGCGCATTCATGAACTCCGCTTGCTGTTGCGGGCCGTTATGCGAAAGCTCGGTCGCCAGTTCGAAGAAGCCGCCAATGGGACCAATCTGATCTGTGTAGGTTCCCGCGGCAAGCTATTTGGGTGCATCCATTTTTTCCGCCGCAGTTGTTCCCTTGCGGTCCTCTTCGAGGGCGGGGCTATTGAGTTGGTCCACTTTCTCCTTGAGCGCCATGCGGCTCATCAGGTCATCAATGCGTTCCTCGATTGGGCGTTTCGGATCGAGGTGGATCGGCCCCTGGGCTCCACCTTGCGCCCAAATCACGGTGAGAGATACCATAATCGTGCCGGTAGCCGCGACCAGCCACCAAAAGGTTTTCTTGCTCATCGTTTTTTTCGCTCCCAAGGATTTGAGTTCCTGACAGACTCGGTCGGCTCGCCGCGTCAACGCCGATAGTCATCCGAAAGCTCGTTGGTCAGCCCAATGGTCTGTGCCAGATGAGGTTCCCCGATTTGCCAAGCTGAATGCGCTCGCTCTCAACAGGAAATCGCACCCCAAATCTGTCATGGCTTTTCCGTCCCGTTACTGACCCAGGCCTCGCAGTCAGCAACGGCGTCTCCAAGGTGAGAAATTGGGCGGGAAACGAGCGGGGCGCTGTTTCTTCAAGTCCTCGCGCTCATCAGCCATCTTCTTTCTCCGTGCCGTGACGCATCACCGCGGAACGCGTACATTCCGAGAACTCGGGACGTAGTCGATCCCAGGAAGGATACGATATACGCGAGTCCCCGTTAACGCGGCATTACGACGTCCGGCGTCTGTATTATCATGGGCCCGCAGAATGACTGCTGTTTCTTGAGGGATGCGATTTTAATTGGCACCACCACGTCCAAGCCCCCGCGCGTGCAAATGACTGCGCTTGTTTTTGAAGATAGCGCAGCCTATACTCCCCCTCAGTGGACAAGTTGCGCGCCCTCTATCAACTGCGAGCATCGGGTTTCGGGCTCTCAAATCGCAAGGCAGGAGGATTCCCATGAAAGGGAGAATCCCGGTCACGTTAGTGTTGGTGTTGCTCGGCGGTTTATTCGCTTGGGCGACCGATACGGGGAGTATTTCAGGAGTGGTCACCGACCCGAGCGGAGCGGTCATTCCGGAAGTGACGGTGAAAGCCGTTAACATTTCGACGGGAGTTGCTCGCACCGCCACGACCAACACGCAAGGGTTTTACGCGTTTCCTGACCTGGCGGTGGGGACTTACGACGTCAGTTTTCGGAAGACAGGCTTCACTGAGGTTCGGAGGATCGGTGTGGTGATCGATGTGAACACAGCCCGGCGCGTGGATGCCGCCCTGCCAATCGGTACCGTTACACAAGAGGTCACGGTTTCCAGCAACCCCGTACAAGTGGAAACTACGCGCACGGAGATGGGCGAAGTCATCACCGGCAACCACATGGTCGCCATGCCGCTCGATGGCCGCAGCTACACCGACCTCATGTCGCTGCAACCTGGCGTGGTCCCCGTTTCAACCGGAGAGTATAGCACTCAGTCTCCTTCCGGAGAGCTTAACCCGGGTAATCTGTCGGTGAGCGGGCAGCCTACGTCGGAACTCAGGCGCACCGCCTGCTGGCCGACCAGGAGGCCAATCCTGGCAATCCCGCTCGCTGCGCCAGCGTGAGCCTGCCCAGCGAAGTGATGCCCGGCACGCTGACTTGCGGACCTTTCAACGAGAATGGCGTGTTCTATCCCGTCACCGGGGGGGTCATCAACAGCACCCGCGGACCGTTTGGACCGAGTTTCAGCAGCGATGGCTTGTTTTCAACCATGGCCAATTCCAACTACAACTCCTTCGAGTCAAGCCTGCGGCATACAAGCGACCGGGCGCAGTTCCTGGTTGGCTATACGTACAGCAAAGCGATGGACAATTCCTCGAGTTGGGGGCCTGGCTCCGGCGCCGCTGGCGTCGAGATCATCAACCCCGTGAATCCTAAGCTCGGCAAATCGCTTTCCGCATTCGACTTGACGCATAATTTCGTGGCGAGTTTCGTTTATGAGCTTCCTTTCGACAAGCTCTTCCACCCCAATCGTGCTACACAGGGCTGGAGACTGACCGGAATCACGCATTTTGCCACCGGCCTTCCGGTATTCATTACCGAACAGGATGACCAGTCGACTCTGGGGAGCGGTTCCACAGGTCCGACAGGCAGCGACTCGGATACGCCCAATTTCACGCCCGGCCCGATTCAGCGCATCGACCCCCGCAACCAGAACCTGAATAACTTGACGAACCCCTACCTCAATAACTCCGCTTCGCTTTTCTACCTCGAGGGCTGTCCTACGGGCTCCGGGCCCACCGGATCGAGCGGCCCTGGATGTCCGAACAGAATTGTGGGGCAGATTGGGACGGCCAACCGGCGCTTTTTTCACGGGCCGGGACTTAATAACTGGGACATGGGCCTTCTGAAAGACCTCAAGCTGACTGAATCGAAGTCGCTCGAGTTTCGGGCCGAATTCTTTGGCGTTTTCAACCACGCGCAATTCGGGAACCCGGACGGCAACATCAACGATTCGGTCTTTGGTTTTGTCACCGGCTCCGGCGGCGAGCGCACCGGGCAGGTGGCGCTGAAACTGCTGTTCTAAGAAATGTGGCTTGGCACACTCTGAAATTTGAGGTGACTTATGTTCACGGTGTTCAGGCTATATTGCTACATCGCCCTCACCGCGTTCTTGTTTGCCGTCTCGGCGAGTTCCGGGCAGCGACGCGATTACGATTTCGTGATTAGTGGGGCCCGCGTTATTGATGGCACCGGTGCTCCTTGGACCTATGGAGACATCGGGATTGTCGGCGATCGCATCGCCGCGATCGGCAATCTCCACGACGCGACTGCCAGGAAGCGCATCGACGCCGCTGGTCTTGTAGCCTCACCTGGATTTATCGACGTTCAAGGCCAATCCGAATTCAACGTTCTGGTGGATAGCCGCGCCGCCAGCAAAATCACTCAAGGCGTGACTACCGAGATTACCGGCGAGGGGACTTCCATCGCGCCGCTGAACGACCGGCTCGTCGAAGACCTCAAGGACGATGCAAAGAAGTATGGTGTGACGCTCGACTGACGCTCGCTGGATGAGTATCTGCAACGCTTCGAACATGCCAAGCCAGCCATCAATCTTGGCACGTTTGTCGGCGCTGGCGGAATTCGTACCTACGTGGTCGGGAAAGGCAACCGCCCGGCAACGCCGGCGGAGCTCGAACAGATGCGCCAATTGGTGGCTCACGCTATGGATCAAGGTGCATTCGGGGTAAGCTCAGCGCTTGAATACGTGCCGGATGCGTTTGCCTCCACGGACGAACTCGTCGAATTGGCCAAAGTTGCCCGGAAGTACGGTGGCGTTTACTTCACGCATCAGCGCTCGGAATCCGACCGGATCTTTCAATCTTTGGACGAAGTATTCGACATTGCGCAGCGCGCTGGCATCTCCGCCACGATCTGGCACCTGAAGGCCGCGTACCAGGAGAACTGGGGGAAAATGCCGGAGGTGCTCCTGAGAATCGAGGCAGCGCGATCGCGAGGTTTGGACGTTGCCGCCAGCGTGTACCCCTACACGCGTGCGTCGAATGGCCTGGTCGCCTGTTTCCCCAGTTGGGTTTCGGAAGGCGGCACCGACAAGATGTTGGAACGATTAAAAGATCCTGCCGCTCGGGCCCGCGTCCGGAAAGAAATGGATGAGCCCAGCACTGCCTGGGAGAACGAATGGCGGGGTTCCGGCGGAGCTCAGGGTGTGACCGTAATTCAGGTGCTGAACCCAGAGCTACGCAAGTACGAAGGCATGAACCTTGAGGAAATTGGTCGCCAGATGGGCAAAGATCCGAAAGACGCAGCCATGGACATCGCCATTGCCGATCGCGGCAACAGCCAGGTTGTAATCGCCATCATGCAAGAATCCGACGTTCGTGCCGCAGTTTCGAATCCCTTGCTAACCTACGGTTCGGATTCTCCTGCGCAAGCGGAAGATGGGCCGCTGAGCACCACCAAAGCACACCCCAGGGCCTTCGGGAGGTTTCCGCGCATCCTGGCTGAGTACGTTCGAACAGAGCACACCATGCGCCTGGAAGAAGCCATCCGCAAGATGACCTCGCAAGCTGCGAGCCGCGTGGGGATTACGGATCGGGGCATTCTTCGGTCGGGGATGATGGCGGATATTGTTGTCTTCGACTCGGCCGCCATCCGGGACGTAGCCACTTACAACGAGCCTCTTCATTATTCCGAGGGGGTGAGGGATGTCTTCGTCAACGGCAGACCGGTTGTGCTCGACGGCAGGATCACGGACGAGCGGCCGGGAAAAGCATTACGCGGTCCAGGGTATAGACACGCTCAGTGATGGGCTCTCACTCGAGCTTTCGAAAAAACGCCTGAAAACAAGGAAATACCCGCCTCTTGTGTCCTGGAGACGGCTCTTTCCGGCCTGCCCAAGCCATTGGGTTGGAAACGGATGCAAGAGACGGACCCAGCGGGGGGCAACTGCTGGTATATTGGCTCATAGCCGTAAACGCAAAATGGAAAATCCGCGAAACATGCATTCGCGAAAGGAAACCACCGTGTTCGGAAAATCCCGCCCCCTCGCGACACTGACCACAGTCCTCCTGCTTTGCCTACTCGCCGCCGGCGCTCAGGAACTCCCCGATCGCCTCGAACCGATGGATGTCTTCCATGTCCAAGTCGCTTCTGATCCGCAAATCTCTCCCGACGGCAGGCGCATCGTCTACTCCCGACAGTCTGCGGACGTCTCGTCAGACCGCCGCGTCTCCAATCTCTGGATCGTCAATTTCGATGGTTCGGAGAACCGTCCTCTTGCCACCGGCACTTACAGCGATTCCTCCCCCCGCTGGTCGCCCGACGGCACGCGTCTGGCCTTCATCTCCGACCGCGACGGAAAATCTCAGCTCTATGTCCGTCGGATGGACTCCGGTCAGACGGCCAAGCTCACCGACCTCGAACCCCCCCTGCCGGCATTTCCTGGTCGCCGGATGGCAAGCAGATTGTCTTCACGTCACTGGTCTCCACCGCTCCGCCGAAAATCGCCTCGCTTCCCGCCGCGCCCGAAGGAGCCAAGTGGGCCGACGCGCCGAAGTTGTATGAGGACCTCATCTACCGCTTCAACGGTCCCGGCTATCTCAAGCCCGGTTACTCGCAAATCTTCGTGGTCTCCTCCGACGGCGGCGCGCCTCGTCAACTCACAACCGGCAAATTCCCCCACGGTCCCGGTGTAGGCGATTTTGGTGGCTCTTACGCCGTCTGGGCTCCCGACGGAAAATCGCTCTTCGTGGCGATGAATGGCACCGCCGATTACGAGTACGAACCTCTCCACACCGAACTCTACGAACTAAAGGTCGCCGACGGATCACTCAAGCAGCTCACCCACCGCAACGGCCCCAATCAGTCCCCCGACATTTCACCCGACGGCAAACTCATCGCCTACGTCGGCTTCGATGACCGCTACCAAGGCCACCAGACCACCTACCTTTAAGTTGCCAACCGCGATGGCAGCAATCCTCACGTCGTAACTCCTAGACTCGATCGCGACGCCGCCACTCCCCACTGGGCCGCCGACGGCAAGGGCATTTTCTTCACCTACACCGATCAAGGCGACACCAGGCTCGCCTACCTCCCGCTCGACGGCTCCCCCAAAGTTCTCGCCGACCATCTCA
>JGI12270J11330_10004379_pt1 | contig 10025 bp, 11 predicted proteins | sample PeaSoiMetSII2010_FD_11330 | JGI IMG/M metagenome (IMG submission 11330)
TCAAATCCTAAACTCCACTGGAATCTTATAATTGCTGGTGGTCCTTTGATTCCAACATTCGCAAAACTGCTTGCCGCGACGGGGTGCGAATGTTGGAATCGGACCACCAGTCCCGGGGACAGCCCGCGGGGTCAGGCATTGTAGATGGATATTTCCGTGACTGAGGAACGCAAAGCGCGCGCGCGGGCCTGGTTCGAGCGCCTGCGCGACGACATCTGCGCGGCCTTTGAGAAACTGGAGGGTGACGCACCGGCATCGCTCTGTCCCGGCGATGCCGGACGCTTCGTGCGTACCCCCTGGAACCGCACCGATCATAGCGGCCAGCCCGGCGGCGGCGGCGTGATGAGCATGATGCGCGGACGGCTGTTCGAGAAGGTCGGCGTGCATTGTTCGACGGTACATGGCGAATTCGCCCCCGAGTTCCGCGGCCAGATTCCCGGCGCGACCGAGGATCCCGCCTTCTGGGCGTCCGGCATTTCGCTGATCGCGCATTTGCGCAATCCAAATATTCCGGCGGTGCATATGAACACCCGCTTTGTGGTCACGACCAAGGCGTGGTTTGGCGGCGGCGCGGATTTGACGCCGGTGCTGGAGCGGCGGCGAACCCAGGACGATCCCGATACGGTCGCTTTTCACGCCGCGATGGAGGCCGCCTGCGGCGGCCACAATGGCGTTGCGGAATATCAGAAATACAAGAAATGGTGCGACGAATATTTTTATCTGCCGCATCGCAAGGAGCCGCGCGGCATCGGCGGCATTTTTTATGATTGGCACGATTCGGGCGATTGGGACGCCGACCTCGCCTTCACGCAGGAGGTCGGCCGCGCGCTCCTGAAAATCTATCCCGAACTGGTCAGGCGCAATTTCGAAACGCCGTGGACTGTAGCCGACCGCGAGGAGCAGTTGATCCGGCGCGGCCGCTACGTCGAGTTCAACCTGCTCTACGACCGCGGCACCATTTTCGGCCTCAAAACCGGCGGCAACGTCGATTCAATTCTGTCGTCGATGCCGCCGGAAGTGAAATGGCCGTGACCCAGCCCGTCATTCCGGGGCGACTGCAAGGCGTAAAAGCCCATTGATCGAAAAGAGTTTTTCAGCTGCAGAATATAGCAGCAGAACTCTCCCCTGTTTTGGGTCCTCCGCTTCCGCTGTGAAATCAGGGGCTTTTTGTGCTACAAAGTGCATCATGAAACGCGACGAGATCATAGAGAAGCTCAGGGAGCGCGAGGCCGACTTGCGGGCGCAAGGCGTTGCCCATGCCGCGCTGTTTGGCTCGGTCGCGCGCGGTGACGACCGTCCCGACAGCGATATCGACATCTTGGTCGATCTCGGATCCCGCAATCGTCGTGACGATTTTCGATTATGCCGGCGTGAAAGAGTTTATCGCCGATATGTTCGACCGTCCCGTCGATGTCGTCAGTCGCGAAAGTCTGAAACCCCGTGTCCGACCCAAGGCTACCGCCGACGCGATCTATGCTTTCTGAAATCGAACGCGACAGTCTTTTAGCCCGCGTGGAGTAGCCCATAGATGGGTTGAGCACTTGCGAAACCCATCGCCTTGCTACACGCGTCTAGGATCGCTCTCCGAACGTCCCGCCATCATCGTCATCTTAACATGCTGACACGATGGGTATCGCGGAGTTTATCATCGGGCGCGCATTCGCGCGACCCGTTGGCTCCACTCATCCTACGGGCTATTTAGTCGTCCGTGAAGAATGCTTTTGATCGCGGGTTTAAGCTATGCACGGGTCCAAGACGGCGCGAGCAAGGATCAGCAACAGGGCACGCAATAAGCGCCTGAACCATCGCAGGAGCAGGCTGAAGTTGTAGCCGGCGGCGGCGAGTACGGCGTTAATGCGGTCACCCTCGCGGCCCTTGAGATGGTTACGGCGCATCCGGTGGTCGTCCTTGAGATGGCCGATCACGGGCTCGACGGCGGCGCGACGCCGCATCTCGCGGCGGATGGCTTTGGTGACGCGGCGGACCTGGCCGCTGATCCAGACCCTGAACCGGTCGGGATAGTTGTGGCCGCGATAGCCCTTGTCACCATGGATACGGCGCACCGCGACACCTGTGAGATTTTCGAGATCGGCGATGACGGGATTGAGCGTGTGGCCGTCATAGGGGTTGCCGTGTAGCGCCTTGGCGTGCAGCACGAACTGCCCGCCTTGGGGTGCGGTGACCGGGGTGACAATCGAGACCTTGCAGCCGAACTCGTAGGGTGCTCGGGCCTTGCCTTTGCCGATGCACTCCACCTCGGGCGCATGCAGCGAGTAGACCTTGGGCCCGCGCTGGCGCTGCTCTTGTTGGCGGACCCGCAGCGCGAGATCGAGCAGCGGGCCAAAGCGATCCTCGAGCGCTGTGTTACCCTCGATCTTGCGCCTGATGTCGCGGATGATGCGGCCGAGCCGGGTGCGCAGGAATTTGAGTTCGCGCCGGGCGCGCTTGAACTGGTGGGCATGGGTATAGCGCCCGACCATGATGGCGGCGCGCTTGGCTACGCGCAGATAGCTCTGGCGCAGTTCGACACCCTCGCTTTTGGCCAGATCGACCAGCTTCTCGATCGCCCGGTGAGTGAGCCGCGCATCGGTCGGATGCGCGATCGCCTTCTCCTGCACGGTGGTATCCACCACTACGCGCTCAAGGTCCTTGGTCTCGATCGCCTTCGTTCGGTGCGCCACCGAAAGGCTCTCCTGCAGCAGCGCCGCAATCTGTTCCTCACCCAGCCGCTGGCGCCAGCGCGTCAGCGACGAGCGATCGAACGGTGCCGTGTGCTGGAACATCACTTCCCCGCAGAAGTATTGGAAATATGGGTTCTCCACCCAGCGGTCACATAGCGCTTCGTCCGAGAGATTGTGCATGTGCTTGAGGATCAACAGCCCGGCCACCAACCGCGTCGGCAACGGCGGCTGCCCTGGCCCGACGCGACAGACCGAACCGAAGCGTCCGGCCAAAAACTCCCAGTCAATCTCCGCCGCAAGCCGCACCAGCGGATGGCGAAGATTGATGATCTTCTCCAGAGAAGGGCCAAACAGATCGTTCTGACGATCGTCGCGCGGCTGGCTCACGGCATTCCTCCGACAGCGAATCTGCCGTCAAAGGAATCACGAAGTGCCGAAATCCGGAATCCCAAAACGCAAGAAAACCGAGGCCAGACCCCAGCTTTCTTGCAAAATCGATTACTTGCTCAGGTCAAATCACAGCGACTTATCAATCGCTTCCGAATTCTTCACGGACGACTATTTATCTTTGCGCAACTCGCGCTCGAAATCCCGTCCGCCATAAGCGATGCTGACAATCTCGACCCGCGTTTTCAGCACACGGAAGGCGATTGTCGCCCTGTGCTCAAAGCCGATGGTACGCAGGCCGGGCAGAATATCGTCGCGGCGTCGGCCGCGTTCCGGGAAGGTTGCCAGCTGCATACACGCCCCTTGAATCCGACGGATATACCCGATCGCGATCTCTGGGCTGTTATTTTCGGCAATGTAATCGTACAGCGCGGTCAGGTCGGCCACGGCGTCATCGCGAAAAACGACCTTATGCGCCACGCTTGGCGGCTTTCGTCCTCCGAACGTGGCGCGCTTCCAGCCGCTTGAATACGTCCGCGGCAGGAACCCTCGGCCGCTTGTTTGCTATCGACGCCAAGACCTGTGCACGCAGCACCTCGTCGAATACTGCATCACGCTGATCCAGCGCCCGCAGAGCATCGCGGATCACTTCGCTGGCATCACCGTAGTGACCAGATTCCAGATGCCGTTGCAGACTTTCCTGTTGCGCGCCAAGTTTAACGCTGATCGCTTTTGTGCTCGCCATGGCTTCTATCTTTCATTCTATAAGGATACCACGTACCGACCTTGTAGTGAAGAGCAGGCGTCCTTGGATTACAGAGGTTACGGCCGCGCCGCCGCCGAGATCATGACCAAACCGCCGGCGATCACCGCGACATCGAGAATCGCAATGTGGATGTGCACCGGCATGCGCTCGACGAAGGCTCTGGCAAAAAATGCGCCGGGCAGTGCGATCGCGCCGATCAGAAACGCAAACGCAAGCACTTGCGCGCTGACGACGCCGGCCAGTCCGAACACCGAAATCTTGATGATGCTGGTTGCGACCGAGATCACCGCGTCGGTCGCGATCACGGCCGCGCCTTCCAGGCCCGCGGCCATCAGGAGCGATAGCAGGATCACGCCCGAGCCCGAGGTGCCGCCAACTACGACGCCGTAAGCCACGGCGCCAAAGCCGAGCCCGGCATCGCCAATCCGGATGTCACGCCGTCTGGCGAGACGGCGCAGCGGCACGCTCAGGATCAGCATGGTGCCGATCACGATCGCCGCACCCGCATTGGTCAGCCGCGTATAGCCGTAAGCGCCAAGCGCGGTCGTCAATGCCGACGCCCCGATCACGATCAGCGCACGGCGACCGTCGGCGTAGCGGCGATAGGCGGTGACGCGGCTGAGATTGGTGAAAATGGCCGATATCGCGATGATCGGCACCACCGGCCCGGCGCCGATCAAGGGCACCAGGACCAGCGGCATCAGCGCGCCGGTGCCGTAGCCCGCGAGACCTCCAACCACCGACGCAAACAATGCGACGCCCGCCACCAGTACCAGTTGAGCGAGCGAAATGTCGGCAAAGCCCGAAATGAAGTTCACGGCCTGCCGTCGCGGTTGAAACGAATAACGGTCTGGTCGGCGATGGCCTTGAGCGCGGGCTCATCGAGCGGAAAATCCGCCGCAAGCCAGGCGTCCTCGGCGAGCCCAAGTACCTGTCCGAGTTGAGGGCCATGGGCAACGCCACGCGAGATGAAGTCGGCGGCCTTGAGCGGAAATTTCGGCGCGCTCCAGCGTTGCGGCAAGGTGGCCAGTTTCTGCCACGGCGACGCATCGGCTTCGCCGCCCGACCGCGCCCAGGCCAGTAACAACCGGTCGCGGTAGCGATCCTCGCCAAGCCGATAAAGCCTGCGCCGAGCAGTCGCTTCGTCCATCCCGGCAAGCCGCCACCAGCGATGTCCCATGGAATCGAGCGCCTTGGCCTCGGCATTGGCTAGTCGCAGGCGCGTCGAAACCCGCCTGGCATCCTCGGTGACCGCGACCGCAAGCGCACCGAGCCGGCGAATCGGGTCCGGCGCGAGGCCCAACGCGCGTTCCGCGGAAATCATGGCTCTGAGCGGCCCGGTATAGGCGACACCGCCGAAAATCGGCAGCAGCAATCCGCCGTCCACCATGGCTGCGATGGAAGCGGCGGCGCCGTCTGCGACCATCAGCTTGAGCATTTCAGCGCGTACGCGTTCGGACGAGAGCGCCGCAAGGCCTGCTCGCGCACTAATGCATGCGAGATATCCGGCGCGATCGGGTTCGCCGGCGCCATAGGCAGCATGGATGCGGAAGAACCTGAGGATGCGTAGATAATCCTCCGATATCCGCTGGTTCGGATCGCCGATGAAGCGCACGCGTCTTGCCGCGATGTCATCCAACCCGCCGACATGGTCGTGCAGGCGTCCCTCGGCGTCGACCGACAGTCCGTTGATGGTGAAGTCGCGCCGCTCCGCGTCGCGCACCCAATCGCGGCCGAAGGCAACCTTTGCCTTGCGGCCGAATGTCTCGGTATCCTCGCGCAGGGTCGTGACCTCGAGCGGGTGTGTATCGATCACGAGCGTCACCGTGCCGTGCTCGATACCGGTCGGCACGCCCTTGATGCCGGCCGACTTGGCGCGGCGCATCACCTCTTCGGGCAGCGCGGTCGTCGCGATATCGATGTCGCCGATCGGGATGTTCAAGAGCGCGTTGCGGACGGAGCCGCCGACCACGCGGGCTTCTTCGCCGTCACTGTTCAAGAGTTCGAGCACGCGGGCGGCTGGACCGGATTTGAGCCAAGGCGCGTCCAGTACCCGCGCACCGCTCATTTCTCTACTCCGGGAACCAGTCTGCCGTTCTCAAGATGGGCGGGAATGTAAGTCGAATTTGGCGGCGCGCCGGAGAATTGTGCAAGCAGGACGAAACTGGCAATCACCAGTAATAGTGCGCCGAGCAACAGCTTGCCGATGACATTCACCGGCCAGGAGGACTGCACCAATAATCCGGAACGGGTCGAGATCAGAAACAGCGCATAGACCACGAAGGGAATGAGGAAAATTCCGATCTCGGTGAGGGCCGGTCGGATCATGGCAGGTAGATCCGCTCGAACAGCACCCGCAGGATTCCGGCCGTGGCGCCCCAGATGTAGCGCTCCCCGTACGGCATGGCGTAGTACGAACGTTCCATGCCGCGGAATTCCTTGCTGTGCACCTGGTGGTTGGCCGGGTTCATCAGGAACGAAAGCGGGACCTCGAACGCGTCGTCCACTTCCGAATGGTTGATGCGCAGCTTGAAGCCCGGCCTTACCCGCGCAACCGTCGGCAGGATGCGAAATCCGAAGCTGGTTCCGTACAGATCGAGATAACCGATGGGATCGATGAATTCCCGTCCCAGGCCGATCTCTTCCTCCGCCTCGCGCAACGCCGTTTCGAGCGGGGAGGCATCCGTCGCGTCGATCTTGCCGCCGGGAAAGGAAATCTGACCGGCGTGTTCGTTGAGGTGCGCGGAGCGCTGCGTCAACAGCACGGACGGCTGCGGATGGTCCACCACCGGAACCAATACCGCGGCGGGGCGAATCGGCTGCTCTCGCGCAAGGATCTCCAGCATGCGGTCGGTGCCCTGATCCCCGCTCACGGGAATGAGGTCCGGATCGGTCAGGCCTGCGGGTATCTCGAATCGCAGCCGCGCGCGAGCCCGATCGAAAAATTCCGCCGAACCGATCGCGGCGGGATCGTTTCTCACCATCGCCTCGTTCAAAGCGCGCCCCTCACCTGCTCCGCATCCGCCATCGCAAAGAATTCGCCGGCGGACGCGACCCCGAACATCCGACGACCATCGACCATCCGCTCCTCGCCGATGTCAACCAAATCATAGTAGAGCGCGCGGGTGACCTTGGCCCAAAGATCGGCGCGGACGTGAAGATAGGGCGTCAGCCCGCCATCGGCGGAGGCCTCGAACCGTAGCCGGTGGGCCTTGTCACAAACGACCCAGTCGTCGACATTGGTGCGGAAGCGCAGGAGCCGGCCGCCTTCATCGTACTCCTTGAGCATCTCGACAGCCAAAAACGGCGCGTCGTCGACGCGGATGCCGACCTTCTCGACCGGCGTCACCAGAAAGTGCTTGCCATCCTCGCGCTTGAGGATGGTCGAAAACAGGCGAACCAGCGCTGGCCGCCCGATCGGCGTCCCCATATAATACCACGTACCGTCGGTAGCGATTCGCATGTCGAGATCGCCGCAGAATGGTGGATTCCACAAATGCACCGGGGGCAATCCCTTTCCGGTTGCGTTGGTGTTTGCAACGTCCTTGGCCGCGGCAGTCAGGCCTTCGAGACCTTGAGCCGATTTCTGCCCTTGCTTCGCCATTGTTTGCCCTGAGTCTGAGCGCCTCGGTTTGGCACGATTGGTGCCAGCACACCTGCATGCGTCTTGGACGAGTTCCACCCGTATTAACCCGGATCAAGTCGCCACATCGTGATGCTGTTCATACCCCGAAATGCCGATAATGTGGGGATAGTTTAATTCAACGAATACATGACCTTCTCATCAGTTTAGCATGGGGTTCATGGCATGACGACGCGATCGGCGGCGTTTCGGGCAAGAGTTTGAGGCAAAGGAGAACGAAATGGCTGGCGCTGACAGTGTCGAAAAACTCGAGGACGTGATCGTCCGCTCGGCCGAACAGGTCTCCGGACAGATCCGCGCGGCCAAGGACGCGATCTCCACCGTCATCTTCGGCCAGGACCGCGTGATCGAAAATACGCTGGTGACGATCCTTTCGGGCGGCCACGCGCTTCTGATCGGCGTGCCCGGCCTCGCCAAGACCAAACTGGTCGAAACCTTGGGCATTACGCTCGGGCTTGATGCCAAGCGCATCCAGTTCACGCCGGACCTGATGCCATCGGACATTCTGGGTGCCGAAGTTCTGGACGAGAGCAGTTCCGGCAAGCGGTCGTTCCGCTTCATCTCCGGACCGGTGTTCGCGCAGCTCTTGATGGCCGACGAAATCAACCGCGCGAGCCCCCGCACCCAATCGGCGCTGTTGCAGGCGATGCAGGAACAACACATCACCGTTGCGGGCGCACGCCACGATTTGCCGAAACCGTTCCACGTGCTGGCGACGCAAAATCCGTTGGAGCAGGAAGGCACCTACCCGCTGCCCGAAGCGCAGCTTGACCGCTTTTTGATGGAGATCGACGTCGACTATCCCGATCGCGATGCCGAGCGGCGGATCTTGTTCGAAACCACGGGCGCGGAAGAGACGCTGGCCAAGGCGGCGATGAACGCCGACCTCTTGATCACGGCGCAGCGGCTGGTGCGGCGGCTGCCGGTCGGCAATTCCGTCGTCGAAGCGATCCTCTCGCTGGTCCGCTCGGCGCGTCCGGGTCCGGAGGGCGGCGAGGCCGGCAAGCTGATCGCCTGGGGACCGGGTCCGCGCGCCAGCCAGTCGCTGATGCTCGCCGTTCGCGCCCGCGCTTTGCTCGACGGGCGTCTGGCGCCTTCGATCGACGACGTTCTCGATCTCGCCGAACCCATTCTCAAGCACCGCATGGCGCTGACGTTTTCCGCCCGCGCCGAGGGCCGCACCATTCCCGACGTAATCAAACAATTGAAGACGCGGATCGGTTGATGGCCGCTTCTACCGAGCACGAAGCCAGGGAGATCGTAGCAATCCGACGTGCCGATGGCGAAAGCCGAACGCTCGCCGCCTCGCTGCCGCGCCTTGTGCTTGAAGCTCGCCGCATCGCGGCCAATGTCATCCACGGCCTGCACGGACGCCGCCGCGCCGGCGCGGGCGAAAGCTTCTGGCAGTACCGCCGGTTCGTTTCGGGCGAACCGTCGCAGTGCGTCGACTGGCGTCGCTCGGCGCGCGACGATCATCTTTACGTACGCGAACAGGAATGGGAGGCCGCGCACACGGTTTGGCTTTGGCCGGACCGTTCGCCATCGATGGCGTTTGCCTCCAGACACGCGCGCGACAGCAAGCTGGAACGCGCGCTCATCGTGACGTTTGCGCTGGCCGAGCTATTGGTCGCCGGCGGCGAGCGCGTCGGCATTCCAGGCCTGACAAATCCGACCGCCAGCCGCAGCATCATCGACAAGATGGCGCAGGCGATGCTGCATGACGACGCGGCGCGGCTGAGCCTGCCGCCGTCATTCGTTCCATCCGCACTCTCCGAAGTCGTGGTGCTGTCGGATTTCTGGTCGCCGATCGGCGAAATACGCAACATGCTTGCCGGACTGTCGGCGTCCGGCGCACACGGCACGCTGGTTCAGATCGTCGATCCCGCGGAAGAAAGTTTCCCCTATTCCGGCCGCATCGAGTTTGTCGAGCCGGAAGGCGGCGATGTCATCGTCGCCGGGCGCGCGGAAAAATGGGCCGGCGACTACGTTGCGCGCGTGGCGCTTCATCGCGAACAGATACGCAACGAGACCGGCAAGCTCGACTGGCTGTTCTCGACCCACACCACCAGCCGCTCCGCGGCGGAACTGCTGCTGTTCCTGCATTCGGGCATGATGGTGAGCAAGGGTGGCGTGCGCATCAATACCGTCAAAGCGGGACGCAGCGCATGATCGCAGGCCTGCCGCTCTCTTTCGCCGAACCGGCCTTGTTGCTGGGCTTGTTGAGCCTGCCGCTGCTTTGGTGGCTGTTGCGGGTGATGCCGCCGCGACCGCGGCGCATCGAGTTTCCGCCGACGCGGCTCTTGTTCGACATCGCGCCCAAGGAAGAGACCCCTTCGCGCACGCCGTGGTGGCTGACTGCGCTGCGCCTCGCAGCCGCCGCATTCATCATCCTGGCGGCTGCGGGACCGATCTGGAATCCGCTGATCAGCGCTGCGGGCTCGAGCGGTCCGCTCGCCATTCTGATCGACGACGGCTGGAGCGCCGCCGGCAGTTGGGATGCAAGGGTAAGGGCCGCGGACGAATTGATCGCGAATGCCGACAACGACCG
>JGI12270J11330_10004393_pt1 | contig 10004 bp, 9 predicted proteins | sample PeaSoiMetSII2010_FD_11330 | JGI IMG/M metagenome (IMG submission 11330)
CGCGTTCTCGGCAGCAGTCACGGAGGCGGTGACCGGACCGAACACATGCCACGGCGAGTACGACAGCACAAAGTCGCGTCCTGCGCAGGCAGCGGCCATCTCGACCAGCCGCAGCGCGTCGCGGGCTTCATCCGGCCGGTTGTCGCGTACCGCCGCAGCCGAGGCCCGCATCAGCAGTCGGCCCCACGCGGCGATCTGATCCCGGCTAGCTGCCGAGCCTGCGCGCGCAGCGACTTTGCTGCCATGCGCGCACTGGCCGGCGAGGCCGACACCAGGGCATCCGCGTCACGCAGCAGGGCCGGCAGTACCGCGCCCATCTCCGCGAACCTGCTATCCACCAGCAGCGGCATCGCCCCGGCCAGCGCGGACCTGACGCCCGCCAGCGTCGGCATCGCGTCCGGCTGCTCACGATGCTCGCCGTCAATCGCCCGCCGCACCGGCTCCCACTGCCCGGCATCGACAGCATCAGGCTCAGGCGCATCCGGCTCAGACATCAGCGCTGCCGGCGGTCGGCGTCCGGAGCGGGCCGCTGGGAATTTAGCGGATCCGCGCTTTCGCACAGCGGATCGGGCCGCTCGGGGCGTGTATGGGATGCATGAGCTACCCACGCGGAGGTGCGGTGACATTTGAGGAGTTCGCGGCGGGCCACCTGGCCGCGGCGCGGCGGTTTGCGGCGGTGCTTATCGGAGATCAGACCCGGGGCGACGACCTTGTCCAGGAGGTACTGGTCCGGGCGCACGCCAGGTGGCGGCGGATCGGCTCGATGGACCGGCCGGAATTCTACGTTCGCAAGATGATCGTGAACGAGTTCCTGTCCTCGCGCCGCCGGACCTGGTGGCTCGTCCCGGCCGGCAGCGGCACCGATATCGATCAGCGGGTCACGCCAGATCACGCGACCAGCCAAGCCGACCGCGACGCCCTGCTGACCGAGCTCGGCAAGCTACCGGCCCAGCAGCGAGCCGTGCTGGTACTGCGGTACTACGAGGGGCTCTCCGACGGGCGGATCGCGGAACTGCTCGGCCTGGCGCCGGGCACTGTGCGCGGCTACGCCTCGCGTGCCCTGGCCGCGCTGCGCATCGAGATGTCCCCCGGGCCAGAAGCCGAGCACATCGGGCTGGCCGCAGATGAGAGGAGATACTAGTGAGGACCGAGAACGACCTACGGGCCGCACTGAGGAGCCTGGAGCCGCCCGCCGCACGGGCGGTGACACGGTACTGCGCGGCGTCCGGCGCCGGGTCGCGCGCCGCCGGATCCTGCGGGCCGGGGTCCTGACTGGTGTGACAGGCCTGGCCGCTGCCGTGACGGCGGTCGCGGTCGTAACCGGGGCTACGCCCGGCCCGGCCATCGCCGGTGGCCGTCATGCGCCCGCGCCGAAGACAACCACCCAGCGGGCGCAGACCGCGGCCTACATAGTCCAGCACGCGGCCGCCGCCGAAGCCCGCGCGGCCCGGATGATCCAGGTCATCAGGGATCGCGCGGGCGTCAGCTACCTGAGCGTCGCGACCCAGCAGACGCTCTTCGTCAGCTCCCAGCGCACCTCGCACGGCTGGCCCCTGCTGGCGAGCGCGGAAAGCATCACGGGCACGACCTATACCAATACCCTGGTCGACTACAAGGACCGGGCGTACAGCGTGAACTCGGCCAGCACGCTGGACGCCGGTCCCTGGGGCGCGAAGGGCATCGTGATCGGCAGCTGGCTGCCCGGCGTGACCGCGTCGGATCCCGCCTCCGCCTATGCCGCCGCGCTCCGGCGGGGGATCATCAAGGTAATCGGCTACCGGAACCTGAACGGTCGTCAGACGATCCTGATCCAGATCGACTTCCAGAAGCTGAAGGTCCTGCCCACCACCCCGGCCCGGCGCAGCCACGACTACGTGCGCAAGCTCCATATGTGCCAGGCCCAGCACGCCGGGCCGTGCACGCGGCCGCAGGCCATGCCACCTCGCCCCAGTACCTGCAAGCTTCCGCCGCCACCAGTCAACGAGGTGTGGCTCGACGCCTCGACCTACCTGGAGGTCCAGGAAGGGACCATCACGCCGAGGACCGTAATGCACCTGCTGCCAGGAAAGCAACGCGTGGTGTGGGCCTGCTACACGGTGGTGGGCTGGTCGGCGACCACGACGAGCGTGGCCTGGCTGCCGCCAACCAAGCACAACCTGGCGCTGCTGAACCTGACCCCGCCAGCCGGATTCACCCAGGTCTCGAACCAGAAGATCGCCCAGTATCTCGGCCCTTACTCCTGACCCTGAAAAGGAAGGCCGCGCGCTGGCCAGCCCTGGGCAGGCGAGCCCGAGGCTGGCCGGTTGCGCTCTGCTCCGGTCAGCGGGGTGCGGGCTCCGGTAGCTGGGCTAGCAGGCCTGCGCCAGATCTGGGCGCCGGCCAGTTGATTTAGGCCTGGGCTGTCTCCGCGACCTTGGCCGACTCGGCTGCGGCGCGTTCTCTGACGGCTTCCTGGCCGCCATGCCGCAGTGCCGCGAGCGCGGCGAGAACGAGCACGATCATTGCCATGCTGAACACGATCACCAGGCCGTGGTGGAACGGACCGGAGATGAGCTGCGGGAAGAACCGCTTTCCGGTCAGCACGGCCACATTGTGGGCCGGCAGGTGCTGGAGTGCACCGGTCGGCGCGAGCAGCTGACGCACTGGGTTGTAGCCAAGGAACGCGGCGAACAGGCTGCCGACCGGCGGCAGCGCACCGACCTGATGCGCCACCGGGGCAGCGACGCCCTGGCTAATTAGGCCGCGGCTGAGAGTGGCCGGCAGAGTCGAGGCAAGTCCGGCGATCATCAGGGAGAAGAAGATGCCGATCGAGAGCACGAAGCCGGAGTTGGTGAACGTCGCGAGCATGCCGGAAGCGGCGCCGCGCTGCCTGGGCGGGACGCTGTTCATCACCGCGGCGGCATTGGGCGCGGAGAACAGGCCCATTCCGATGCCGGAGGCGAAGATCAGCGCGGCAAAGGCCGGGTAGTGGAAGTCGACCGGCACCAGCAGCAGCCCGCCGAACGCCGCGGCCGAGAGCAGCAGCCCGCCTGAGGCGAACAGACGGGCGCCGTATCGATCAGACAGCCAGCCGGACAATGGTCCGGCGATCAGGAAACCGCAGGTCAGCGGGAGCAGGAAGATGCCGGACCAGAGCGGCGTGACGGTGAACGCGTAGCCGTGCAGCAGCAGCCAGATGCCCTGCAGCCAGATGATCAGCATGAACTGCAGCCCGCCGCGGGCGATCGAAGCGAGCAGCGCCGCGGTCGCTCCGGCCGAGAAGGACTTGATCTTCATCAGTCTCAGGTCGAACATCGGAGATTCGATCCGCAGCTCGATCACGCAGAACGCGGTGAGCAGGACCACCCCGCCGATCAGGCCGGTGAGCACCACCGGGCTGGTCCAGCCCATCGAGTGGCCGCCGTAGGGCTGGATGCCGTAGGTGATCCCGGTCAACAGCCCGATCAGGCCGACCCCGAAGGTGATGTTGCCGAGCCAGTCGATCCTGGCGGGGGTCCTGGCCCCGACCTCGCGCAGGCTGCGGTAGGACCAGATGGTCCCGACCACGCCGATCGGCGCGGAGACGATGAAGACCAGCCGCCAGTCAACCGCAGCCAGCACTCCGCCCAGGATCAGGCCGATGAACTGCCCGGAGATGCCGGCCACCTGGTTGATGCCCATCGCCATGCCGCGCTGGTTGAACGGGAAGGCGTCGGTCAGGATGGCGGGGGAGTTGGCCATCAGCATGGCGCCGCCGATCGCCTGCAGCACTCGCCAGCCGATCAGCCAGAGCGCCCCGGCTGGCCCGGTGAACGGGTCAAACGGAAGCGCGAGCGCGCCGAGGCCGAAGATCGCGAAGCCGGCGTTGTACATCCGGACCCGGCCGTAGATGTCACCAAGCCGCCCCAGGGTGACCACCAGCACGGCCGAGACGACCAGATAGCCCATCAGCATCCAGAGCAGGTAGCTGACGTTGCCCGGAGTCAGCGGGTTCAGGTGAATGCCGCGGAAGATGGCGGGCAGCGAGATGATCACAATCGAGGCGTTGACCGTGGCGGCGAGCATTCCCAGCGTGGTGTTGGACAGCGCTACCCACTTGTAGTGCCCTCCCCGCAGCCCCCGCTTGGTCCTGTCGTCGCCGGCCCGATCGGAGGAGGTCCCAGCTGTCTGTGCTCCGCCCTGGCTGCGGTCCGTGGTAGCCAAATAAGTGCCGCCTCACTCGATGCGGGTGTAATGGGGTCAGAGTCTGAAGCTGTCGCCTGCCACGAATTATTTCAGGTTCGCCCATCCTGCAGGCTTGTCGGCGTCCGCTGCGGAGTTCGCCGTCAGCTGGTCAGTGGTGGGTAGTCAGCTCGCAGCTGCTAGGCAACGTGCATTCGCTCAACAGCACTGGAATCGCCCTGGTCATCGGCCTGATCGTGNCGTTCGTAGGCGCGCGAGGTGCGGCCAGNGTCATGCAGTACGCACTTAACACAGCATGGGAGGTGCCCTATCAGCGCAGGCCAGTCTTTCCCTGGTCACTCCTACGCAGCATCAGCCTGATCCTGGCGGTCGGAATCGGTGNGATCATCACCGGGATCTTGTCCGGACTCGCCGGCGGGGTAGGTCACGTGATCACTCGGATCACGCCCGAGGCAGGGGCGGCCGCGCTATCACTCGTGCTGAACATGGGCCTGTTCTGGCTGGCGTTCCGGCGGCTACGTCCTCGACCACCTGCTGCACCATAGCTCAGCGTTGTTCGGGGGGTTCGGCGTGGTGCTTGGCCTGCTCGCCTGGCTCTACCTGCAGGCCCTGATAACCCTGTACGCGATCGGGGCCTCTACCGTGTATAAGTGGCGGCTGTGGCCGCGTAGCCTGCTCCCGCCGGTGACCGAGCAGGACCGCCGTGCCTGCCGACTCTATGCGCAGGTGGCGCGGCGGCTGCCAGCGGACTGAGTCCCGGCGTGGGTGTCCGGTCGGGCTACGCGGCCTGCGGCACGGGCTGCGGCAGCGCTGTGTACACCGCCAGCAGCTCACGCCCGATCCGGTCCCAGGAGTAACGGGCCCGAGCACGGGTCGCCGCCGCTATGCCGAAGCCCTCCCGGAGCATGGGAGCGGCAAGCAGCTGGCGGATCCGGCGGGCCAGCGCCTCTGGCTCGTCGGGCGGTACCAGGAATCCGGTAGTCCCGTGGATGACCGCGTCCCGCTGGGCTCCGGCCGCCGCCGCTATGACCGGGACGCCGCACGCCATCGCCTCGACCGGGACCATCGCGAACGGCTCGCACGCGCTAAGGCTCAGCAGGATGTCCGCGGACCGGAGCAGCGCTGGCGCCTTGGCCTGGCTGATCTTCCCTGCGAGAGTGAGCCGATCCTGCAGGCGCAGCTCGCGCGCGAGCCTAGTGACGTCCCGGTAGCCAGGAACGCTGGCCAGCTGGGCCGGTTCCGGGCCACCTGCGATGACCAGCTCGACCTCGGGCACCCGGGCGAGCGCATGCAGCGCGGTGGTCATGATCAGGCGCTGGGACAGGGGTGCGATCATCAGCAGCCGAGGCCGGCTGGTCCGGTTGGCGGCAGGCCCGGCCGGCCGGAAGCGGGTCGTGTCCACGCCGTCCGGGGCGATCTTGACAGCGGTCTGCGGTAGCCCCAAGCGGACCAGCGCCGCGAGAACCTCCGAAGTTCCGGTCAGTACGGCGGTGGCGCTGCGACCAATGCCCGCCTCAAGCCGGGCCCGGTCGGTTAGGTCGCGGGGCTGCGGGCGGTGACCGCGTCGCCCGGTCGCCGCGAGCGAGCGGAAGGTCTGCACGACCGGGATGCCGAGGTGGCGCGCTCCGCCAAGCGCGGCCAGGCCGGCCAGCCAGTCATCGGCATGCACAACGTCAGGAGGGCGCTGCTGCCAGCGCTGCGCGAGCTGACCGGCCAGAGCCCCGATGTGCGGCAGCAACCGGTCAGCGGCAACCTTGTCCTGCGGGCCTGCCTGGATGAGCTCGACGTTCAGGCCAGCGGTGCGGGCGATGGCGTCGGAAGGCCAGGCAGAGTCCTTCCTGGCGTAGACGGTCACCTGGTGACCGAGTCCGGTGAGCGCGGCGGCCAGTGCGAGAACGCGAGCGGCTGGGTCGCCTGGATAAGCGTCGGCGCCGTGATCAGACTGCTGGCTGATGTGCTCGGCGATCAAGGCGATCTTCATCGCGTGGCTCCCCTCGGTCCCGCTGCGCGGCCCTTCGTCCCGCTGCGGCCTTTCGGTCCCGCTGGTTGGCCTCGGTCCTTCCCGCGGCCTTCGNTCCCGTCCGGCGGCGTAGCGGCTCTGGCAAGTGGCTATCGCTTCCCTGGAGCGGAGAACGTAAACACCGGGCGTCGGTCGGTCGGCTCTGGCGGATGGGTGACCGGCCAGCCCTCAGGCACGGTGCTAGACCGCCGGGAGGCGGTTCAGCAGGCTGCGATAGCTCCGCAGGGTGATGCGAAGACCCTCGGTGTCCACTCCATCGCGGTCCCACTCGCTGCGCAGTGCGCGCTCTCGCTCCTTGTTGCTTGCGGTAAGCGCGTCGATTGCCTCAGTCGCCAGGTCTGCTGCCGCGGCGACGGATCCGCGCGGATCGTCGACGAACGATGCCTGAATGGACCGCCACCGATGCTGGAAAGCCGTCATGCCATTGGCCACGTCGGCCACGACTTCGTCGCGACCTCCTAGGTCAGCGGCTGGACTCTCGGTGGCGAACGTCAGTCGTCCAGCGGCACTACGCGCGGCCGAGGTGGCCACAGTCGGCGGATGGACGGACGCGGACCGTTCCGCAGTTGCCATCTTGTCGCCTAGGTCGCGAGCTTCCGCTGTGCTGATTGCCTGCCGCAGGACCGGTCATACCTGCTCTTCCTCGAAAGCGATGTGCTCAAGCGCCGCGTCGATGAACTCGGTCAGCATCGGCTCGAAGGTCGGGGCGTCCAAGTCCTGCCTTCCCGTCACTGCCTTGGAAGCTGCCGGGCTACCCCGAGCAAACTGACGCAAACGAAATGAGCGGCACCGAGACGCCGCGCTCGCGGAGAACAATTGTCCAGAACCTGAGGATCAAGATCTTTTAGGCGGCCTCTGGTGGTGTTTCCTGGCCGGGTCCTTCGGCTGGCTTGATCACCGGTGCCGACAGGCCAGCCGCCGAGCCCAGGAACTGGCCCAGCGCCGGCCCGAAGTCACCGGACGACAGGCCGTGCAGGTACAGCAGCAACGGCAGCAGCCAGCACGACGAGGGCTGGCTTCGGTCAACAACTCCGCTCTCTCACAGATCTCGCCCAGACTGGCCGGACGGGACCGGGGTCAGAGCGGACGGTCCGGACAAGTATCGGCCGTCCACGTCTCGGTCAGCCGGGTCGCCGTCGAGGGACGACAGGCCCGCATCCGGCTTGGAGGGCTGGCGCGGGCAGGTCGCCATCGTGACCGGCGCGCGGCGGTCAGCCGCTGGGGTCAGCTGGATGGCCGACGCCCGACTGTGCGAGCTGCACATTGCGTTGGCTCCCGACCAGGCCGTCGGGTCGGCGCGGCCGTCACAGGCCAGGTCAGGCGGGTGGGAAGGCAGTCGTGGTGATCGCTGATAGGCTAACCAGCGCGTAACTTGCGGCGGCCGGGCAGCACGCCGCAGAGCTATGCCAAGGGTGGGTTGTCTGGTCGGTTAGCTCATGCAGCCACGATTCTAGGTGCGTGGAGACATTGACCGGCGGTGCTGTTCGGCTCGCGTCTCGTCGTCGGCGCGGACGCGCTGCGTTAGTACTCGCTACAGATCCGCATAGATCTCCGCCGAGCGGACAGTAGCAATGCCAGGAGGCGAGAGGAACTGGCTCCGGTCTGGAGTCACCATTGGCCCGGGAGCTGGCTGCGCAACCGGGTCAGATCTCGGCGGGTCGGTGATGGTGCCTGATGGGGCGTGAGATGGCTCAGGTTCCGGGGAATGGCCGGGTGGATCCGGGCTGGGCGGAGTCTGGGCTGATGGTGCTGCTTGAGGCGTGTGAGCGGGCGGTGGAGGAGATCGGGTCGGCGGTGCCGCCTGCGCAGTTGCGGGCTTTGCTGATTGTGGATCGGGCGGGGTGCTTGAATCTGAGCGCTCTGGCGCGGGCGTTGGGTGCGTCGGCGTCGGCGGCGAGCCGGCTGATTGACCGGATGCAGGCGGGGGGTCTGCTGACTCGGGATCGGGCGGCGCTGAGCCGTCGGGAGATTGTGCTGGTGCCGACGGAGTCGGGGCGGCGGCTGGCGGAGTGGGTGCGCAGTCAGCGGCGGGCGGCGCTGGATGGGGTGCTGCAGACGATGAGTCCGGCTGGCCGTGAGGCGCTGGCCCGCGCCCTGAGCGAGCTAGCGACCAACGGGCAGCACCGCTCCGCTGGCCAATCGGCGACCGCGTCGTAATCTAGCCGAGACATCGGCGTGATCACGCTGATGTACGGCCGTAACCGAGCCGTGACCTGCAGGGTTGCGATACTGCGACATCCATGAGAGTCTTTCCTCATGGAAACACTTTCTATGGAGAAAGTATCTAGGGAAGATTCAGGCGGCACGCCGCCGGTCCCGGTCGCCAGGATGATCGAGGACATGGCCGCGCTCGACGATGGCCAGCTGCTTGGCATCGTGAGGTCGCAGCCATGGGACAGCGACCGCCGTTCCCTGGCCTGCGAGCTGCTGGTCAGCCGTCATCGCAACCTCGTGCGGTCCTGTGTTCAGCGCTACCGGCGCAGCCCCGAGCCCGCTGAGGACCTGATGCAGGTCGGTTACGTCGGCCTGCTCAAGGCCATCAACAACTTCGACCCGGCTCTGGGCGGCAGCCTTGCCGCGTATGCCCAGCCCTGCGTGTCCGGTGAGATCAAGCGGCACTTCCGCGACAAGCGCTGGCATGTGCACGTCGAACGCGCGCTGCAGGAGCGAGTTCTGGAGGTCAGGGAGGCGACCAGCCGGCTGACCCAGCAGCTGGGTCACGCTCCGGCGGAGTCGGAACTCGCGAGCCATCTCGGCACCAGCGATGCAGAGCTCCGCGCGGCCCGTCGGGCCGAGCTGGTGTTCCAGCCATGCTCGCTAGACGCACCGCTGGGCGACCGGCCAGATGCCGCCCGGCTCGCCGACGTGCTCGGCGAAGAGGACCCGGGCGTGGAGCACACGCTCGACATGCAGTCGGTCGCCACACACTGGGACGAGCTGCCGCGGCGCGAGCAGCGCATCCTGCTGATGCGGTTCTACGGCGACATGACCCAGGCGGAGATCGGCGAGCAACTCGGTATCTCGCAGATGCACGTGTCGCGGCTGCTCGCCCATGCACTGGGTCACCTGCGGGACCGGCTGCTCGGCCTGACCGAGCACGCCGCCGGTCCCAGCCTGGCCGCGACGGGCTCATGACCCCGCGATCAAATCCAAGCGCTGCCGGATCGGCCGACCGGCGTATGGAGAGCCGGTGGCCTGACCCGCCGGTACCTGGTCAGCCAGCTGGCCGTCATGCCGCCTTAATATCAGGACGTTCGGGAAGCCGGAACCTGAAGATCGGAGCCAAGTCCGGATCGAGTCGCCAGCTGGACGGCCTGCAGCACCGGCTGCGCCGCGTTCTAAACTCTGCGGCATGGCGCAGACGCCCGACGAGATGATGAGTGCGGTGAGCGCGTCGCTTGCGGCCCGCACTGGCCGGACGCTCGATGAGTGGGTCGCGCTGGTGCAGCGGAGCGGTATCGATCCGCTGGACCAGCATGCCGTGCGCGGCTGGCTGCGGTCCGAGCACGGCATACCCCAGAACAGCCAGTGGGCGATCGCCGACGCTGCGGCCCGGGCGGCAGGCTGGGTGCGGCCAAGCGTCGCCGAGTACATCGACAGCCAGTACCGCGGGGCGAAGGCGGCGCTGCGACCGATCCATGACGCGATCATCGACGAGCTGGGCGACGACGTGACCGTCGAGGGACGCGGCACCTACACGCCGTTCGTGCGGGGCAGGCAGTTCGGCGCCATCGCCCCGGTTACCAAGGATCGGGTGGATCTGGGCCTGCGCTTCACCGACCCGCCAGACGCGGGCCGACTTCAGCCATCCAGCGCTCCCGGG
>JGI12270J11330_10004397_pt1 | contig 9997 bp, 17 predicted proteins | sample PeaSoiMetSII2010_FD_11330 | JGI IMG/M metagenome (IMG submission 11330)
CCTGGCGCTGTTTGTGTTTCGAGTTGACGCAAATCACCCGCACCACACCTTTGCGGTGAATGATCTTGCACTTGTCGCAAATCTTTTTTACCGATGCTCGCACTTTCATGCTGATCTCAACTTCCCCGTTGGGCTATCGTTCTTGCTTCTCGGCCGGGCTTCGCCCCGGCCTGACGGCCAGGCGCCCATCGCTACCCGGCTATTTGTAGCGATACACAATTCTTCCGCGATTCAGGTCGTAGGGCGAAAGCTCCACGGCAACCTTGTCTCCAGGCAGAATGCGGATGAAATTCTTGCGCATCTTTCCGGAAACATGCGCCAGCACCTGATGCTTGTTCTCCAGTTCCACGCGGAACATGGCATTGGGCAGCGGTTCCAGAACCACGGCCATGACTTCAATCGCGTCTTCTTTGCTCATCGACTCCTTAAGTCAGCTGCGAGCTTCGAGACATGAGTTGTGAGCAAAAACGGGTCTGCTCACATCTCGTAGCTCACGACTCATAGCTCATGACTCGAAGCTATTGCGTCAAAATCACCGGCCCGTCTTTTGTCACTGCCACGCAGTGCTCGAAGTGCGCGCTGCAACTGCCGTCGGCGGTTACCGCCGTCCACTTATCGCCGAGCACCCGGGTTTCCGGCTTGCCGAAATTCACCATGGGCTCGATTGCCAGCACCATGCCTTCGCGCAACTTCGCGCCGTGTCCGCGATTGCCAAAGTTCGGAACCTGCGGCTCTTCATGCAAACGCGTTCCGATGCCGTGTCCGACGAATTCGCGCACCACGCTGAAGCCGGCTGCCTCCACGTGTTCCTGTACCGCGGCGCCGACATCGCCCACCGAATTGCCGACCCGCGCCTGTTCAATCCCGCGGTACAGCGACGCTTCAGTGACGTCCAGCAATTTCCGCAACTCCGGCTTCAGACCGTCGCCCACTGGTACTGTGACGGCGGCGTCGCCGTAGTAGCCGTCGAGCACCACTCCACAATCGATCGAAACGATGTCGCCCTCTTTCAGCACTCGCCTCTCCGAAGGAATGCCGTGCACGATCTCTTCGTTCACCGAGGTACACAACACGCAGGGATAGTCGTAATATCCCTTGAACGCGGGCTTGGCTCCGAGTTCCTTGATCCTTTTCTCGGCGGCCCGTTCCAGGTCCATAGTCGTCGCGCCCGGTGTGACCAGCGCTTTGACGTGGTCCAGGACCTGGCGGACAATGCGGCCACTCTTTCGCATTCTTTCAATCTCAGCCGCCGATTTACAGACAATCGCCATGCCTGGCTCTCACGCGTGATGATCCTCGATGATCCGGTAGATCTGGTCTGTGACGGCATCCATCGCCGCATCGCCATCTACGGGGATCAACCGCCGCGTTCGCTCGTAGTAATCCGCCACGGGACGAGTCTGCTCCTGGTAAGCCGTCAGCCGCGGCTGAATGACCTCTAAACGATCGTCATTGCGGGTCACCAGCTTGGTCGCGTGCGCTTCGTCACAGAGTTCATTCTCACGCGGAGGCTGGAAGTGGACGTTGTAGATCCGTCCACAGGTGGGACAAGAACGGCGCCCAGTGAGCCGGAGCAATAACTGATTATAGTCGACATCGAGGCGGATCACAATTGGCCACGCTCGCGTCGGACGCGAATTGTCAAAGAGCTCGTGGTCGAGCAAGGCATCGAGCCACCCGGCCTGGGCCGCAGTCCGGGGGAAACCATCCAAAATGTAACCGCGGACACAATCGGGCTGCTGGAGCCGCTCGCGAACCATTTCGCAAACCAGCTCGTCGGAGACCAGTTCTCCTCGCGCCATCACTGCCTTGGCAGCCAAGCCGAGGTCGGTTCCCCGAGCCACATTGTCCCGCAGCAGGTCGCCCGTCGAAACCTGCGGTATTCCATAGTGCTCCATGATGCGTTTTGCCTGGGTGCCTTTTCCGGCCCCCGGAGGTCCGAGCAGCACCACGGGTCCTACATTACGCAAAGCAGCATCACGCGAGGTTTCCTGCGCCATCGGCCTGGCCAAAGCCTCCCGATCTCAGTCTCCCCGGCGCCCCGTAAATCAGCCGAGGTGCAGCAACCCCACACCGTGCAAAATCTCTGCCGCGCGAACTACCAGCGGCGGCCACGTAGGCGCCCGCTGCGCGGCGTAAATCCGTCATAGTGGCGCATGATCAATTGCGCCTCGATCTGCGTCACCGTATCCATCGCCACCCCGACGACGATCAACAATGACGTCCCGCCAAAGTAGAAATTCACGCCCAACCCGTTCGTCATCCAGTTCGGCAGGCCCTCGAAGAACCTTCCGATCGAGCCGTAAAGATGGTTGAGGTGAATCCCTGCGATCATCCACTCCGGAATGAACGAGATGATGATCAAGTACAACGCGCCCACCAGCGTGATCCGCGTCAACACTTCGTTGATGAAGTCCGCCGTCCTCTTACCCGGGCGGATGCCGGGAATGAACCCGCCATACTTGCGCATGTTGTCGGCGACTTCGCTGGGATTGAACACGATGGAAACGTAGAAGTAGGCGAAGAAAATGATACCAACCGCGTACAGCAGCGTGTACAGGGGTTCACCCCATCCCAGCCAGCGAATCATGTCGCCAAAGTATCGATTGTTGCGCAAGCCGTAGCCGACCGTCTGCGGCATCGTCAAAATGGAAGACGCGAAGATGACCGGCATCACGCCCCCGGCGTTGACTCGCAGCGGCAGGTGAGTGGATTGGCCGCCCATCACTTTGCGTCCCACAACGCGCTTGGCGTATTGCACCGGGATGCGCCGCTCGCTGCGTTCCACGTACACGATGAACGCTACGACCGCGATCATGAAGATGATCAGACCCACCATGAGCGGGAACGTCATCGCGCCCCAGGTAGCGTTCTTGGCCTTATCTACCAGGTCGACCACACCGCGCGGCAGGCCCACCACGATGCCGGCAAAGATCAACAGCGACATTCCATTGCCCACGCCGCGCTCGGTGATCTGCTCGCCCAGCCACATGATGAAAGCACTACCCGTGGTGAGCGTCAGCATGGTCATGAGCTGGAATCTCCAGCCCGGGTTGACCACGAAGTCTCCGGTTTTCTCCAGAGCCCGTGGTGAGCGTCAGCATGGTCATGAGCTGGAATCTCCAGCCCGGGTTGACCACGAAGTCTCCGGTTTTCTCCAGGCCCACGGCGATGCCGAACGATTGCACTGCACTGAGAATGACGGTGATGTACCGCGTCCACTGCGTAATCTTCTTGCGGCCGAGTTCGCCTTCCTTCTGCAGCTTGGCCAGCGGTTCGTAGACGACGGTCAGCAGCTGCAAAATAATGGAGGCCGTAATGTAGGGCATGATGCCCAGGGCAAAAATCGTCATGCGGCGCAACTGCCCGCCGGAGAACAGATCCACAAACCCCAGGAATGAGCCGCGATTCTGCTCAAAGAAGTGCTCCAACTGCTCCCACTTGACACCCGGCGTCGGCAGGTGCCCACCTACCCGATATACGAACAGCAACGCCAGCGTGAACAGGATTCGCCGGCGCAGATCCGGAATGCGGAAGATGTTCGCCAGTTTTTCAAACATTACTGCAAGACCTCAACCTTGCCGCCCGCCTTGGTGATCTTTTCCTGAGCCGATTTGGAGAACTTGTGAGCGCTCACCGTGAGAGCGATCTTCAGTTCGCCGTCACCGAGAATCTTGACCGGGAGCTTTGTCTTCACCACGCCCGCCTTGCGCAGCACTTCGGGCGTGATGGTGGTCTCGCCCACGGCCGCCAGGCGCTCCAGGCTGACGATGGCATACTCCTTGCGAAAAATATTGGTGAACCCGCGCTTGGGCATGCGGCGGTGTAACGGCATCTGGCCGCCTTCAAAGCCGCGGATCATGCGCGAGCCACTGCGCGAACGCTGCCCTTTGTGCCCGCGAGTGGACGTCTTGCCCATGCCCGAGCCCATGCCGCGGCCCACGCGCTTGCGCTTTTCCGTGGCCTTCTTCGGTGCGTGTACGTTGGATAAATTCATAAAATCCGCTTTCAGCTACTCCACCACTTCAACCATATGCGGCACTTTCGCCACCATGCCGCGGATTGCGGCCGTGTTCGGCCGCTCAATCACCTGGTTCAGCCGGGTGAACCCGAGTCCCTTGATCACCAGCTTCTGTTTTTCCGGTGCGCAGATAGCGGAACGCACCCATTTCAGGTGTATCTTCCCGCTGTCCGATTCTGCCTTCTTCGTCGTCATTTCGAAACCTCGGTGGTCAATGGCTAGTGATCAGTGAGCAGTAACCAGTAGCCGAATTCTTTCAGAGTTCATCCTGGCCACTGACAACTGAGCACGGGCCGCCATTCTTAAAGCTCCTCCGCTACTTTCCCGCGCAACGCCGCCACGCTCTCTCTGTTCTTCAACTGCTTGAGCGCGTCGAACGTCGCTTTGATCACGTTGTGCGGGTTGGTGGTCCCGATGGATTTGGTCAGCACATTCTGCACGCCCACCGAAGTCATGACCGCGCGCACTGCGCCGCCCGCAATCACGCCCGTCCCTTCCGGCGCCGGCTTCAGCAGCACTTTGCCCGAGCCGTAGCGGCCCAGCACCAGGTGCGGAATGCTGGTCTGGGTCAGGTTAACCTTCACCAGATTCTTCTTCGCCGACTCAATGCCTTTGCGGATGGCCTGGGGCACTTCTTTCGCCTTGCCCGAACCGTAGCCCACGACCGCGGCCGAAGGATCGCCCACCACCACCAGCGCCGCAAACGAAAGATTCTTGCCGCCCTTGACCACCTTGGTCACACGGTTGATGGCGACCACCTGATCTTTCAACTGAAACGATCCCGCATCAAGCTTCTTGATTACTGTTGGCATTCTTTGAACCCAGCTTTCAGCGATCAGCTTTCAGCTCCAAGCTTGTCGCTCCAGCTAATAGCTGAGAGCTGACAGCAGAGAGCTGCCCTAAAAGTGCAATCCCGCTTCCCGCGCGGCGTCGGCCAGAGCCTTCACGCGCCCGTGATAAATGTAACCGCCGCGGTCGAACACTACCTTGGTCACGCCTTTGGCCTTGGCGCGCTCGGCGATCGTTTTGCCGACCGCTTTCGCCGCCGCCACGTTGCCGCCGGTGCGCCGCTCTTCCTTTTTTCCTTCGGCGGTGCTGGCCGAGACCAGCGTTGTGCCGTTCAGGTCGTCGATAACCTGCGCATAAATATGATTCAGCGAGCGGTACACGTTGAGCCGCGGACGCTCCGCGGTTCCGCGCAGCTTCTTGCGGATGCGCTCGTGAATATGCCCGCGCTTTTCGTTCTTCGTGATCTTTGTCAGCATGATGAAAGCTCTCAGCTATCAGCCGTCAGCCATCAGCTACGGCTCTCAACCACCCGGCTGAGAGCCGAAAGCTGACCGCTGAAAGCTTATTTCGCTCCCGTCTTTCCAACTTTCTTCTTCAGCCGTTCGCCGGCATAGCGGACGCCTTTATTCTTGTACGGATCCGGCGGGCGCAAGCCGCGCATTTCCGCCGCTACCTGTCCCACTTTCTGACGGTCGATACCCGTAAGCGTGATCCGGGTCTGTTTCGGATCAACCGCAGCATCCACCCCGGTCGGCAGCGGATACTCGATCGGATGCGAATAGCCGAGGTTGAACACCAACGTACCTTTTCCCTTCAGCTCCGCGCGGTACCCGATGCCGACAATTTCCAGCTCGCGCACCCAACCCTTGGTAACACCTTCGACGGCATTGTTCACCAGCGCCCGGGCCAGCCCGTGCAGCGCGGATTGGGAATCGTTCTCGCGGATGGCGACGATGTTGCCGTCCTTTTGTTCGACCGTGATGCCGGAGGGCAACGCTGTATCCAACTTGCCCTTCGGTCCCTGCACGGCAACCGTGTTGCCTTCAATCTTGACCGTCACCCCTTTGGGGATCGGGATCGGCTTTTTTCCAATTCGTGACATAAGCTTTCCGCTCTCAGCCTTCAGCTCTCAGCTTCTTCACCACCACGCCCTTGCTGTAGGGCTGACGGCTGATAGCTGACAGCCGCTTCTCTCAGTAGATCTCGCACAGCAACTCCCCGCCCACGCCTTCCCTGCGCGCCTGGCGGCCGGTCATCACTCCGCGCGGCGTAGTCAGGATGTTGATCCCCATGCCGCCCAGCACGCGTGGAATCTCGCTGCGCCGTACGTAGACGCGGCAGCCGGGGCGCGACACACGCTCGGCCTTCGAAATCGCCGCCTCATTGTTGGCGCCATACTTCAGATAAACCCGGATGACCTTGTGGCCCTCTTCTTCCGTCGCCTTGAAATTGGAGATGTAGCCCTCTTCCTTCAAAATGCGGGCAATCTCCAGCTTCAGGCGCGAAGCCGGGATGTCGACTTTCTGGTGCCGGGCCTGGAGTGCGTTCCGCACTCGCGCCAGCATGTCTGCGACCGGATCGGTCAACCTCATTGTTTGTTTCTCCTTCAGCCGCCCGTTCGCTCCGCACGACGGAGAACCTGCGGCGGCTCACCCACATCCCTGCTGTTGCCATCATCTTTCGGGTTGTCATCCTGAGCGGCATTCTTTGCCGCGAAGGATCCCTACCCTGGGCACGACTCTTGCCCTAAGGCAAGAGACGCGGCCCGCACGTCTACCATGAGGACTTTGAAACCCCTGGAATCTCCCCGCGCAGCGCCAGTTGCCGGAAGCATAGCCGGCAGATGCCGAACTTGCGCAAGTACGCGCGCGGACGTCCGCACTGCTTGCAGCGGTTGTGCTTACGCGTGGAGAACTTGGGTTTCTTCGCGTCCTTGACTCGTTTTGCTGTTGTCGCCACTTAATCTCCAGAAATTCTCAATCTGACTTCGAACCTCTGACTACGCTCGGAAGGGCATGCCCAGGTGCTTCAGCAGAACCCGCGCCTGATTGTCGTTCGCAGCCGTGGTCACAATCGTGACATTCATACCCTTCAGCTTGTCGACCTTCTCGTACGAAATTTCCGGGAAAATCAACTGATCATGCAGGCCGAGGGTAAAGTTGCCGCGCCCGTCGAAAGATTTGGTCGACACGCCTTTGAAGTCGCGCACGCGCGGCAGCACGATGTTCACCAGCCGGTCGAGAAACTCGTACATACGGTCTCCGCGCAGCGTAACCATCGCGCCGATCGACTGCCCAGCTCGCACTTTGAACGCAGCAATCGACTTCTTGGCGCGCGTAATGACCGGCTTCTGTCCCGTAATCTGACCCAGTTCGTTCACAGCCGGATCCAGCACTTTCGCGTTCTGCGTGGCTTCGCCTACGCCCATGTTCACGACAATTTTGTGCAGGCGCGGGACAGCCATCACGTTCTTCAGCTCCAGTTCCTTCAACAGGGCGGGAGCCACTTCCTTCTCGAACCGCGAACGCAGCCGCGGGCGCTCCTTCGCGCTGTGCCGCGCCTGCCCCGGAGCTTTTTGCTCCGGCGCCGCTTCCTTCTGTCCTTTTTTATCCTTTGCCATTTTCCAGCTCTCAGCTTTCAGCTCTCAGCTTTCAGATCCCGCCCACTGCCTCAAACCGTCGCAGCTGATGGCTGACGGCTGAAAGCTGACAGCTACTTGTCCAGCGTTGTCCCACACTTCTTGCAAACGCGAACCTTGCGGTCGCCGCGCACTTCATGGCCGATGCGCACCGGCCCACAGGTCGGGCAAACCAGTTGTACGTTGGAGATCGCGATCCGGCTCTCCTGCTCGGCGATCCCACCCTTGATATTGCGCTGCGGGTTTGGCCGCACGTGCTTCTTCACGACCATCACGTGTTCCACCAGCAGTTTGCTGTCGTTGGGAAACACGCGCAGCACGCGTCCTTCCTTGCCCTTGTCCCGGCCGGTAATCACTTTGACGGTGTCATTCCGCCGGATGTCGACTCGTGTATGTGCTGTGCTGACAGTTCTCATAAGTCCCAGTTTCGTAATTTGGTAATTGAGTAATCGGGTAATTGAAAGTCAAAGGCGCGGTCTTCAATTACTCCATTCCCCAATGAATCAATCCTCGCCAGCTCTATATGACTTCCGGAGCCAAAGAGACAATCTTCAAAAACTTCTTCTCGCGCAGTTCACGCGCTACCGGGCCAAACACGCGCGTTCCTACCGGCTCGCCCGCGTCGTTGATCAGCACCGCCGCGTTCTGGTCAAACCGGATGTAAGTTCCGTCCCGCCGCCGGTGCTCTTTGCGGGTACGCACGATCACCGCCTTCACCACTTTGCCCTTCTGCACCTGACCTTCGGGCGATGACTCCTTCACCGCCGCGGTGATTACGTCGCCCAGCCCGGCATTCAACCCGGTCGCGCCGCCCAGCGGCAGAATCATCTGCAGCTTGCGCGCGCCGGAGTTGTCCGCGACCTCCAGCATCGTTCTCATCATCACGGCCATGGCAATCTCCCTGATCTCGTGCCATGCCAGTCGCAGCGTGAAATCCGCTGGCCGCCCGGCACCGGCAATTCCCGTCCTAGCTGGCAGCCACGTCCACCGCGGCTTCCGGCAGCAGCGCTGCCTTGCGCACGATGTCTTTCAGCTTCCAGCGCTTCAGTTTCGACAGCGGACGCGTCTCCTCGATCCGCACCACGTCGCCCACGTGGGCCTGGTTCTTCTCATCGTGGGCATAGAACTTCTTGTGGCGCGCGATGACCCGTCCGTAGAAAGGATGCGCTTTCTTGCGCGTCACCTGCACCACAATGGTCTTGTGCATGCGATTCGAGACCACCTCTCCCACCACTTCCTTGCGCCGTCCCTGCTGGTGCTCCGTGGCTGATGTTTTGCTTTCCGCCATCCTGGTTTCTCCGTTATTTCTTCTCGCCGGCCGCGCGCTCGCGCTCGCCCATGATTGTCTTGACGCGCGCAATGTCTTTGCGCAAGCCACGAATCTTCTTCAGGCTCTCCGTCTGTCCCATGTTGAGCTGAAACTTTAACTTGAAAAGCTGGTCGGCCAGATCGCGCTCCTGGTGCCGAAGTTCTTCTTCCGTAAGATTTCTGACTTTGTCCGCTTTCATAAAATCGCTCTAGTGTGCCCCTTCACGCTTTACCACGGCCGTCCGCAAGGCCAGCTTGTGCGATGCCAGGCGCAGGGCTTCACTTGCCTCCTGCAGCGTCACGCCCTCCATCTCAAACAGGATCTTTCCCGGACGAACCACCGCGACCCAGTGATCGGGCGCGCCCTTGCCTTTTCCCATGCGGGTTTCGGCCGGTTTCTTGGTCACCGGCTTGTCCGGAAACACGCGGATCCATATTTTCCCGCCCCGCTTGACGAAACGGGTCATGGCTACGCGGCTGGCCTCGATCTGCCGGTCCGTGATCCAGCCCGGTTCCAGCACCTTCAGTCCGTAATCGCCGAACGACAGCGTCGAGCCGCGCCAGGCCTTTCCCGTCATGCGCCCGCGCTGCTGCTTGCGATACTTCACTTTCTTTGGCATCAACATAAAATCAGCTCTTAGCTTCTGGCTCTTAGCTCTTAGCTAAACCAAAAATCTTTGTCATTCCGAACCCGCGCAAAGCGCGGGTGAGGAACCTGCTTTTTCGACCGGCTAAAACCCGCCTCCAGCCGTCTGTCCTTCACGCTTCTTCTGTTGCAGGATCTCGCCCTTGTACACCCAGCACTTCACGCCGATCACGCCGTAAGTGGTCCGCGCCTCGCTGAATCCGTAATCGATGTCTGCCCGCAGCGTGTGCAGGGGAAGACGGCCCTGCAGATACCACTCCGAGCGCGCGATTTCGTTGCCGTTCAGCCGCCCGCTGACTCGCACCTTGATCCCCTTGCATCCGAAGCGCAAAGCCGAATCTACCGCCTTGCGCATGGCACGCCGGAAGCCTACGCGCTTTTCCAGTTGGAGCGCGATCGATTCCGAAACCAGCTGCGCATCCAGTTCCGGCTTGTGCACTTCCTGAATGTCGACAAAAATGTCCTTGCCCGCTGTGCGCTTCTGCAGTTCAGCCTTGAGCTTGTCGATCTCCGCGCCTTTGCGCCCAATGATGATGCCGGGCCGCGCCGTCTTGATGATGATGCGCAGCTTGTTGCCCGGCCGCTCGATCTCGAT
>JGI12270J11330_10004400_pt1 | contig 9995 bp, 7 predicted proteins | sample PeaSoiMetSII2010_FD_11330 | JGI IMG/M metagenome (IMG submission 11330)
ACCTCGACCTCGACCACCTGCGTCGCCCAGGCGTAGGCGGCGGATACGTCGCCGCGGAACTCCTTGTCCTGCTTCTCGCTCGGCGGCTCGTAGTAGAACGTCGTCATTACCAGATCGGCCTTATCGGAGAAGTGCAGGGATCGGATCAGCTTGTCGATTTCGATCAGCTTCTTGCCGCTAGCCTTGTCCACCACGCAGCTCTCGCGCAGATCTAGCGTCTCGGCCGGCCGGTCGAACTTGGCCGCGGCAGCGCCGAGAATCTTGGCCTTGGCCTTGCGCGCGGCGCCGACCACCGAGTTGCCGGCGATGAAAGTGGTGCGGGAAGCGTGCACGCCGACGTCCCACGGCTTGATGTCGGTGTCGCTGTTGACGACCGACACCGCCGACATCGGCAATGCGAGTTCCTCGCAGGCGAGCTGGGCGAGCACCGTCTCCGAGCCCTGGCCGATCTCGGAGGAGCCGGTGATCAGTGTGACATGCGCGAAATCGTCGATCTTGATGATCGTGCCGCAGCCGTCGGAGGGATAGATCTTCGCCCCGCCACCAACATGCAGCATCGACGCCATGCCGACGCCGCGCTTGATCGGATTACCGTCCTCCCATTTCGCGCGCGCCGCTCGGAACTTCGCCTGGTAGTCGCTGCGAGAAGCGGCGGTGCGCAGGCAGTCCCTGAAGCCGCAGGACTTGAAATGCATGCCCTGCGGTGTGACCTCGCCGGGTGCCTGGGCATTGAGCAGCCGAAATTCGAGCGGATCCATGCCGATCGCCTCCGCCAGCTTGTCCATATGCGCCTCGACCGCGAAGGTAGCCTGGAGGTTGCCGTAGCCGCGGAAGGAGCCGGCATAGGGATTGTTGGTGTAGATGGCGCGCGTCCGGTAGTTGCAGTTGGGCACACGGTAGAGCGAAGAGATGGTCTGCATCATGACAAAGGGCGTGGTCGCGCCCCACGAAGTGTAAGCGCCGTTGTCGTGCACGGTCTCGACGTCACGGAAGGTCAACTTGCCGTCCTTGCTGCAGCCGGAACGCATCTTCAGCAGCACCGGCTGGCGGGTCGGCGAGGCTATGAATTCCTCCTCGCGCGTGAAGATCAGCTTGATTGGTCGGCGGGTGATCTTGGCGAGGTAGATGGCGATCGGTTCGAACGGATAGATATCGAGCTTGGAGCCGAAGCCGCCGCCGATCGGCGGCTGGATAATGCGGATACGGCCAGGGTCCATACCCAGCAGTTCCGCGAATTCGCGTTTGTGCAGAAACGGAACCTGGGTGTTGGAATAGAGCAGCAGATTCTCGCTGGCATCGAATTCGGCGATGACGCCCGAAACGCCCATGCAGCAGTGGGTGACGTAGTGCAGCCAGAACACGTCCTCGACGACGACGTCGGATGCGGCCTCACCCTCGGCAATGTCGCCCTGGTCGTAGTTGAAGGTCATCGCCACGTTGTCGCGCGAGGCCTTATGCACCACATGCGGTTCGCCGTTCGGCCCCGGAACGATCAGATCCTCGCCGTGCACCAAAGTTGCGCCCGGCTTGAGCGATTCCTCGGCCGTGACCACGACCGGCAGTGGCTCATAAGCGACCTTGATCAGCTTGAGCGCCGCGCTGGCGATCTCCTCGCTCTCGGCCGCCACCGCAGCGATCTCATCGCGCGGGCTGCGCACGCGGTCAGCCTTGAGCGGCAGGTGATCTTTGGCGACGCCAATCGGCCGTTGCCAGGGCACGTCGGCCGCGGTGATGACGGCGTGGACCCCGGGCAACGCGCGTGCCGCGCTGGTGTCAATCGACAAGATCTTGGCATGTACCTCGCTCGAGCGCAGGATCTTGGCGTGCAGCTGGCCGGGCAAATCGATGTCGTGGATGTAACGGGTCTTGCCGCCTGCCTTCTCCGGCGCATCCATCTTGGGGATGCGCTTGCCGATGAGCGAACTGCCGGCCGCGGTTTTCTCCATCGTTCCCATGGGAATCCTCCTAAGGTGACGCCGCACTCGCCTCGATGATCGCCTCGATGATCTTCTTATAGCCTGTGCAACGGCAGAGATTGCCCTCAATGCCGCGTCGGATCTGCTCCGGTGTGGGGTGTGCCGTTTTCTCTAGCAGGTTCCGGGCCTGCATGATAATGCCGGGCGTGCAGAAGCCGCATTGCACGGCGCCGTAGGCGACGAAACTCTTCTTCAGCGCCTCGGTGCGCGGATCGGACGCCAGCCCCTCGATGGTCACGATCTCCCGACCATCGCAATCGGCAGCGAACATCAGGCAGGAATTAATTGACAGGCCGTCGACATTGATGGTGCAGGCGCCGCATTCGCCCTCTCCGCAGCCGTATTTGGAGCCGGTAAGGTGCAACTCGTCGCGCAGCATCTCCAGCGTGCTCATGCCGGGCGAAACCTTGGCGCGCATGTCAATGCCGTTGAGCTTGAAAGCGATCTCAATGTTTACCGACATGGTCCAGCATCCTTCGCAAGACATTGTGCACGAGCTCGCGCCGGTACCAGGCCGAGGCGCGAATGTCGGAGATCGGCTGGATGTCGGCGTCGGCCGCCGCCAGGGCCGGTTCGATCGCGGTCGACAGCACCTTTCCGTCGAGAGCGGCTTCGGTCTTCGGCGCGCGGATCGGCGTCGGCGCCACCGCACCGAACGCGACCCGCACGTCGCGCAGCCGGTCGCCATCGCGCACCGCGCCGAGGCCGATGGCAATGGTGGCAACGTCCAGCGCCGGACGGGTGCCAAACTTATGGAACTCGCTGACGAAGCCCTCCGGCGGCACCGGCACGTTGACAGCGGTCAAGAGCTCAGTCGGCCGGCGCTGCGTGCGGCCAGGCCCGACGAAGAACGCGGCGAGCGGCAAGGTGCGCGTCGTAACGGCGCCGTTCGCCTCGCTCGCCAGCACGACGCGAGCGTTGAACACGAGCAGCGGCACCAGGGTGTCGCCCGCCGGCGAGGCATTGCAGATATTGCCGCCTATGGTGGCCGCGTTGCGCAGCTGATCGCTGGCGAAGTGATCGGCGGCCTGCCAAAGCGCATTGAAACGCGTCTTGACCATTACGTTGTTGAGCAGCTCGGTTACCGTGGTCAGCGCGCCGAACCGCACGCAACCGTCCGTCTCGCCGATCCCGCGCAGCTCGGGAATCCGCTGGATGTTCATCAACACCGGCTGAAAGCGCGCGCGCCCGGTCTTGCTCTGCGGCATCAGGTCGGTGCCGCCGGCGACAACGGTTACGTTGCCGGCGCGCAGCAAGGCAACCGCCTCGGCAAGCGAGCGCGGCACCTCATAGGTCTGGACCACTGTGATGTCCTCTCCCGGAGGCGCCAGCGGCCGTCCTGTCGATGCGAGTTGCGCGTCCACCTTATGCTCCATACAGCTTGGCCGCAGCCGCGGCCGAGATCAGTCCGTCGCGCACTTCTTCCTTGAGCTTGGCGCGGCTGCGCAGCTTCGGATCGCCGTAGCCGCCGCCGCCGCCTGCCTGCTGATGATAAATGGTACCGCGCGGCACGCCGTTGATCAGGTCTTTGTTACGTGGCGTCACCGTCGTGCCGTCCGGATAGGTGAGTCGGATGAAATTGAGCGTGCCGGCGCCACCGCCGAACAGGCCGAAGGCCGGCTCGAAATCGCCGTCGCCGAAAATGACAACCTGGGTATCTTCGGATCCGATCTCGAATATAGTTTCGACGCCGAGACCGCCCCGCCACTGGCCGGCGCCGGCAGAGTCGGTCAGATATTCGTGGTGGATCAGCCGGTGCGGAGTCTGCTGCTCGAACATCTCATAGTCCTGGTCGAGCACCCCACCGGAAGCATCGATCATGCCGATATGGTCGTAGCCGTCGGTGCCGCGCAGCGCGCCCGATCCACCCTTCAGCCCCATGAAGCCGATGTCGACATATTTCTCGTTTTTCTGAGGATCGAGGCCCGTCGTCAGCGAACACAGCAGATTGTTCCAGCCGGCGGTAACGCGATCCGGCATGGCCGGCGCCAGCGCCCGCTGAATCGCCTCCGCGTTGGGCGGACACAGGTGATTGCCGAAGGTCGTCGCCTTAGGATAGGCGGCGTTGAGAATAGTGCCCTCCGGGATCACGATTTCAATCGGCGCAACCATCCCTTCATTGTGCGGGATGTCCGGATTGACCATCTGCAGCAACGTCAGGATGGTCGCCGAGGCGCTGGAGGTGAAGGTACCGTTGACGAAACCGTTTGTCTGCCGATCGGTCGCCGAATAATCGAACTTGATGCGCTTGCCATCGACGCTGATGGTCACGCGGATGGTGAAGGTCGATCCGACGTGCCGACCATCGTAATAGACGCGGCCCTCCCCATGGTAGACGCCGTCGGGAATAGCGGCGATCTCGCTCTCCATCATCCGCTGCGTTGCCTCGAACAGCGCCTGCTTGTGGGCCTCGAAACTGGCACGACCGTATTTCTCCAGCAGCGACAGCAACCGCCGCTCGCCGACGCGGCAGGCCCCGATCTCCGCTTTCATATCGTGCTGGACGATGTCGAAACGGATATTGGCGAAAATCAAATCCCAGACATCCTTGCGCAGCCTACCACGGTCGTAGACCTTCACCGGCGGGATGCGCAGCGCCTCCTGCCACACCTCGACGGCGTTGGGATTGTAGCCGCCGGCGACGGCGCCGCCGATGTCCGCTTGGTGACCTTTGACCGCCGTCCACGCCACCAGCTCGTCCTTGAAGAAAATCGGCTTATAGACGGCGACATCGTTGTTCTGGTTGCCGAACGAGAACACGTCATTGTGGAAGATCACGTCGCCAGGATGGATGTCGTCGCCGAAATAGCNGCGGATGTACTTGCANACCGGNGCCAGTGAGAAGGCGAGGATCGGCAGATTCTCGGTCTGCTCGAGCATCCGGCCCTCAGCGTCGTACAGGCCGGTGACGTAGTCCTTCGCTTCACACAGGATCGGCGAGCGCGTCGTCTGTTGCATCGAAATCGACATTTCATCGGTGATCGAGCGGAACGTGCGCGCGTAGACCGACAACAGAATGGGATCGATTTTCATGCCGGCACCCGCTCGCCTTGGACGCAGGCCTTCACCAGATCGTAGCGGCCCTTGGGGTAGAGCACCAGCGAGCGATGGCCGTCCATCAGGCAGTCGAAGTTCTCTGAAACGAATACCGCCGCGGTCACCGTCTCGACCATGGCCGGGCCTTCGATCAGGTTACCGCAGCGCAACCGATGACCGTCGTAGATGGCGGCGGTCTTAAACGATCGGCTTTCCGGCACGTAGACGGTGCGCCGACCCTTCAGCGCATGCTGCGCATCTTCGCCACTATAACGCTCGAGTGCGTAATCCGGCCGCTCGGTGGCGCCGATCGCCTGCAACCGCACATTAATGATCTCGATCGGCGTCTTTTCCGCTTCAAGAGCGTAACCGTACAGCCGATTATGCTCGGTGTGAAAGGCGCGAGCGATCGCGGCGGGATCGCGGTCGTCGATCGCCTTGGCGGGAACATCGAACGAGACCTCGTGGTACTGTTTGATGTAGCGGCAGTCGAACCGGATGCGGTAGCGCCGCTGCGCCGGGCCGACGCGCTCCTCTTCCAGCAAGCGGTCGCCTTCGCGCCGCATCTCGTCAAGGATGCCTGGTCAGGCGCGTCCAGTCCAGTGCATCCAACCGGGCGACGAAGGTACGCACGAAATCGTGCTGCAGCGCCGACAGCAGCATGCCGAAGGCGCACAACACCGAGGCCGACGGCGGCACGATCTGCAGCGGGATTTCCAGCTCATTGCAGATCAGGCAGGAATGCATCGGCCCGGCCCCGCCGCCGGCGACAAAAACGAATTCGCGCGGATCCAGACCGCGTTTGATGGTCACCTCGCGCACACCATGGGCCATGTTGTTACAGGCGATGCGATACATGCCGGCGGCCGCCTCCTCGACCGTCAAGCCCATCGGCTTGGCGATCTGACCCATGATCGCGTCGCGCGCGGCGTCCGGATCGAGCCGCATCCTGCCGCCGGCGAAATATTCCGGATCGAGATATCCCAGCACCAGGTTGGCGTCGGTGGTGGTCGGCAGCGTGCCGCCCTTGCCGTAGCAGGCCGGGCCCGGATCGGCCCCGGCGCTCTGCGGACCGACGCGCAGCAAGCCGCCCTCGTCGAGCCAGCTAATCGAGCCGCCGCCGGCGCCGATGGTATGAATGTCGAGCATCGGCAGCGCCATCTTGTGGCGAGCGATCTCGCCTTCGTTGATGGTGATCGGCATGCCGATCGCGACCGATGCTTCGAAACTGGTGCCGCCCATATCGGTGGTGATGCAGCGGTCGACGTTTAACGCGCGGGCAAAATATAGACCGGCTGCCGGGCCGCCAGCCGGCCCCGAGAGTAGCGTCAACGCCGCCTTTTCGCGGGCAAGCTGCGGCGAGATTACGCCACCGTTCGACTGCATGATCAAAAGCACGCCGCGGAAGCCGGCCATGCGCAGCCGACTGACCAACTGGTCGAGATAACGGTTCAGGGTCGGCCCGACATAAGAATTGAGTGCCGTCGTGCTCACGCGCTCGTAGAAGCGGATCGACGGCAGCAGATCGGTCGACACCGTCAGATAGGCTTCGGGCAGTTCGCGCCGCACCAATTCAGCCGCGGCCTGCTCATGCGCCGGATTGGCGAAGGCGTTCATGAAGCAGATCGACACCGCCTCCACCTTCTCCTCCCGGTAGAGCGCGATCGCCTGGCGGATGTCGTCGAGCGCGAGCGGCGCAACTTCAACTCCGTTGCGGTCGAGACGACCACCGACGCCGTGGCGCAAATAGCGCGGCACCAGCGGCGTCACGTTGGTGTAGTGGTTGTCGTATTGACGCTCGCGGATGCCGCGCCGCATTTCCAGCGCGTCGCGCACACCCTTGGTGGTAAGCAGTGCCGAGCGGGCGCCAGTGTGGGTGAGCGTGGCATTGGTCGTCACCGTCGTGCCGTGCACGATGGTATCGACCGCGCGGATGAATTCGGCGAAGTCGGCACGCGGCTGCACGCGCTGCGCAATCTCTAGCAGGCCGGCCAGCACTGCGATTGAGGGATCCTTTGGCGTCGACAATACTTTGTGGATCAACGCGCCGGCTCCGTGCCCGGCCACGATGAAGTCCGTGAAAGTTCCGCCGACGTCGACGCCGATCTTGAGGTTCATGAACGTTTTACTCGTGTTTCACCACTGCAGGGTTCACGCGGCCACCACCGCGCGCAATTGCTCGCGTTGCACTTTGCCAAGTGCGGTTCGTGGCAGGCTGTCCATGAAACGCACCGCGCGGGGCTGCTTGTAGCGGGCGATGCGGCCGTCCAGCATCGCCATCACATCGGTCGCGCTCAGGCGTACGCCCGGCTTGAGCACCACCGCCGCCACCACGGCCTCGCCCCAGCGCTCGTCCGGGCAACCGACCACGCAAGCCTCGACGATCGCCGGATGTTCGAGCAGGACGTTCTCGATCTCCGCGGGGTAGATGTTCTCGCCGCCGGAAATGATCAGGTCGTACTTGCGCGCGACAACGTGCAAATAGCCTTCGACATCGACGTGNCCGATGTCGCCGGAATGATACCANCCACCGCGCAAGGCCGTGGCGGTCGCTGCTGGCGCATTCCAATAGCCCTGCATCACATTCGGGCCCCGCACCAGGATCTCGCCGTCCGCGCCGGCAGGAACATCGTTGTCGTTTTCATCGACGATGCGCAAGGCGCAGTAGAGCGCCGGCAGGCCGGCGGCGCCGGCCTTGCGTCGCGCGTCTTCAATACGCAGATAGGTTGCGATCGGGCAGGTCTCCGTCGTGCCATAGACCTGGATGAGCGGCACGCCGCGCTCGTGTACCCGCTGCACGAAAGCTTGCGACACGATGGTTGAGCCGGTGGTCAGCACGCGAAGGCTTGACAGATCGGCCGTGGTCCAGCGCGCAAGCTTCATCATCGCGGTGAGCTGCGCCGGCACCAGTACTGCGAGTGTAACGCGCTCGCGCTCGATCGCATCGAGGGCGGCGTCGGGATCAAACTTGGCGTGCAGGATGACGGTAGCGCCGGCATGCAGCGCCGGAACGGTCTGGATGTTGAGCCCGCCGACGTGGAACATGGGCAATGTCGTGAGCACGCGGTCGGCGCTCGTGAGATCGTGCATGTGCACGCTGTTGACCACGTTGAAAAACAGCGCGCCCTGGGTGAGCACCACGCCCTTGGCGACGCCGGTCGATCCGGACGTATAGCAGAGCAGGACCGGCGCCTCGTGCGCCGGCGCGAGCGCAGGCTTTGCCGCCGATCCCGGCGCGACACTCGTCCAGTCGCTCCAGCCGGCCGGCGCGCTCGCTAGCGCCAGCCAGCGTGCCGTGGGCAAGCCGCCGCGTAGCGCCTGCGCGAGGCCTAGGAAGTCAGCCGTCACTAGCACCAGACGCGGCTTGGCGTCGGCAAGGACCCGCGCCTGTTCGGCTGCGGTCAGCCGCCAGTTGAGCGGCAGCAGGATCGCCCTGAGCCGCGCGCAGGCAAATAGCAGCGCCAGCATCTCCGGATGATTGAAGCCGAGAAAGGCCACCACGTCGCCTTTACCGATATCGAACGCCGCCAGTTTGCCGCACGCGTGGCGGATGCGCGCGGCGAGCGTGGCGTAGTCGACGTCCGCGTCGGCGAAGCGGATTGCCGCTTTATGCGGCGCGAAGGCCGCATTCCGTTCGATCGGGACAGCGAGATCCATAGGCCTATCCGCGATCAGTGACCTGCAGCACCACCGACATGGCTGTATCGCCGGCGGCACAGCCGGTGAATAGGCCATAGCCGCCGCCACGCAGCACCAGTTCCTCGATCAGTTCGATAACCGCGCGGGTGCCCATCGGCGCCTGCGGATGGCCCCAGACCAACGAACAGCCGTAATTATTCATGCGTTCGAGCGGCACGCCGGTCTGACGCGAGAACAGCACGTCGTTAAGGGCGAACGGATTGTGCGTCTTGATCGCGTCCATGCGCTCGACCGGCAGATCGGCTTGCGCGAGCGCGCCGCGCGCCGCCGGGATTGGCGCCTCCGGCATATAGGCAAGCTCCGCCCGTGCCGCGCCGAAACCGAGCAGGCGGATGCGGATCTTCGGATCACGGCTCATTTGTTTGGCGTTCTCGGGCGTGGCGACGATGATGGCGGCGTTGCCGTCGGCGGGATGAGTCTGCCCGCCGAAGGTAACGCTGCCGCCTTCCATCACCGGCTTGAGCTTGGCCAAACCCTCCGCGGTCGAGAAGTTGATACCCTCGTCGCTGGCGAGCGTCGCCACCGTCTTGCGGAACGACGGGTCCGGTACCGCGAACGGCAAGCTCATGTAGCGTTTCTGAAAACTGCAGTCGTTGGCAAGCGCGTCGCGATATTGGGCCTCGCGCCGGAGCACAACGTCGTGCTGCTCGGCGGTGGTGATTTGATGTTTGGCTGCCACGTTTTCTGCAGTCTTGATCATCGCGTGGTTGCCGAGCGGGTCGTTGCCGAAATTGTCCATCACCCAGTCCTCGCTCGTGCCGGTACCTCCGGAGCCTCTCGGATTGGGGTAATAGATGTGCGGCCCGTTCGATGTGCGGTCGCAGGTGATCGCCACCGCGGCCCGGCACGTCCCGACCTCGACCTCCTGTGCGGCGGCGAGCAACGCGCGCGCACCGGTGGCGCAAGCCTGCATCACCGTCGGGCCGCCGACGTTGGCAAGGCCGGCCATTCCGGTCACCCAGGGTAATCCAAAAAAAGAATGCTTCTGCGGCACAGTGAAACCAAGCACGCCGTGATCGATCGCATCGACAGGAATTTTGCGGTTGGCGAGCTCTTGGCGCAGCGTTTGCGCGGCGAATTGCAGCGAATTGAGATTGGAGAAAGCGCCCTGCCAGCGGGCGAAGGGCGTGCTCCAATAGCCGCCGTAGGGAATCTCAGCCTCGTACGCCATGTCCATTTCCTCGCCCCTTTTGCCGATCAAGGGCTTTCTGCAGGATGCGTTTGGCCGCGTGGAGATGGTCGCGCATGGCTGCGGCTGCGTCCGCCGGCTTGCCTGCGGCGAAG
>JGI12270J11330_10004405_pt1 | contig 9985 bp, 6 predicted proteins | sample PeaSoiMetSII2010_FD_11330 | JGI IMG/M metagenome (IMG submission 11330)
TTGTTGGTAAACTTGAGTACAACCGTCGCTCAAGCCAGAGTCAAACGTTTAGTAAGCCTAGGTCTTGTCGACTCTAACTGCACCCCAGCCGAACGAATCACTCAACTGAAATCCAGAATAGACGAAGATGATAGAACTTTTCGAGAGCTTGAACTGTTCTTCGCCGCCCTAGGCGACACCACCCGACTAAAAATCCTGAAGTTAATTGGCGATGAGGAATTGTGCTCATGCGAAGTCATGGCTGCCCTCGAGCTAACCCAGCCAACGACTTCCCATCATCTTGGAATACTTGAAAGAGCTGGACTTTTGAGTTCACGTAGGAACGGCAAATGGGTATTCTACAAGATAACTAACTCAACGATAAGGAACATGTTGACGAAAGGATTCAACATAATCGAGGAAGCCCACTCATGAGAAAAGTATTATTCGTTTGCGTTGAGAATGCAGGCCGAAGTCAGATGGCTGAAGCGTTCGCACGCCAGTACGGAGCCGACGCCATTAGCGCTGGCACAGTCCCATCATCGACGGTTAATCCGATCGTCGTTGAGGCGATGAAGGAAAGGGGCATCAATCTTTCCACCTTCAAGCCGAAAATGTTGACAGATAAGATGGTTGAAGATGCGGATTGCGTTGTAACCATGGGTTGCCGAGCTCAGGACGTCTGCCCGAAACCTTTGGTGGTTAAGATGGAGAAGAAACTGATTGATTGGCATATCGACGATCCTAAAGGGAAACCGATTGAAGAGGTTCGGAAGATAAGAGGCGAGATAGAATCGAAGGTCGTCGACTTATTCAAGAAAACCGACTAAACTACTCGCGACTTCTAAAGGACGAACTAGGCGAATGGGTTCTATTCCTTGCGCTAAATGCAAGAAAGAATGTTCCGCAGAATTTCTCGGAACCTACCTGCTCGTCCTGTTCGGCGCTGGATCGGTCATTGTTAGCACCTTCATCAAAGGCATTACCTCACTAGTCTTCGTAGCAAGCATATTTGGTGGCACGGTCTCCTTAGTCATTCTTCTGCTTGGCAAACATTCAGGTGCGCACATTAACCCTGCCGTGACATTAGCGCATGCTTTTGCACGGAAAGCTAGAGCCGATATAGTTCTGCCTTACCTGTGTTTCCAAGCATTAGGGGGCATAGTAGCCGCATTTACGCTTCGTTTGTTTTTCCTGAATCAGTCGGTTATGCCAGCAGATTTGGGTTCAACCGAACTCGCCGTAGGAGTGACGCCTCTGTATGGTATTTTGTTTGAGGCGATTGGAACATTTCTGCTATGTTCAGCTGCGTTAACCGCAACTTTCTATGTCCGGCGACCAATTAGACGAGCCGTTCTTGTAGGAGGAACACTATTTCTCCTAATCTTACTAATTGGACATTTGACTGGAGCGTCCTTCAATCCTGCCAGAAGTATTGGGCCGGCCCTCTCTTCCGGTGACTGGAGCAATATACTCGTATATCTCATCGGTCCTTTGTTGGGCGCGCTAGTTGCAGCAATTCCGTTCAGGCTCTCTCAACGAGAAACGAAACTGGAATTTTCGCCTTGTCCATGTTGAGAAAAATCAGGACTAGGCTTGGGATTTTGACATGAATTAAGCGGAATTAGACCGATTGGCAAAGATGCCTTTTTCAATGAAATCACGGATGTGCAATCCAGCTACAAATGTCACCTAGCGGCTTGTATGAAGAAGTGAATTCGGGACTTGAAGGAAGTCGAAGTTAAGATAATTGACATAGATCGAGAGAAGGTCGTAGAAAGGTTGAGCACCCTAGGGGCCATCCAGACCTTTGACGGGGATCAGGTGACTGTGTTCTTCGACTATCCTGGCAACCCTATTGCTACGGCCAAGAACTTGCTACGCCTCAGGAAGACAGGGGACAAGACCCAGTTGACGTTCAAGAAGTTCATTGAGAATGAATCACTAAAGATTAGAGACGAGTACGAAGTGTCAGTCTCGGATTTTGAATCAATGCGGCTTATACTGGAATCTCTCGGTCTTTCTCCAACCAAGCGAATGGAGAAACACCGAACCAGCTACACACTCAATAGCGGTGTTGAAGTTGACATAGACAAGTACTCTGAGGAGTATTCGCATATACCAGAATTGCTGGAGATTGAGGGGGAGACTGTTGAGACGGTACAATTACATGCTAAACTACTCGGATTCCGGCCGGAAGAATGTAGGTCCTGGACAACATTCGACCTAATCGATTATTACTCAAGAAAGAAGGCAGAAACATGAGCGAGAAACTATTGAATCAGGTTCCTCCAACTCAAATTGCCGATCAAAGTAAATCACTGGATGATCCCTCGCTTTTTATCAATCGAGAGGTTAGCTGGATACGATTCAACTACCGGGTCCTCGAAGAAGCACAGGATACTAGTCAGCCACTTCTTGAACGTGTGAAATTCCTCGCTATCAGCGGAAGTAATCTCGATGAATTCTTCATGACCCGCGCATCCATCCTTGAGCAGCACATTGAAAGAGGTGAGTTTGAGCCGACACCCGGCTCTCGAATGACTCCGCTAGAGCAGATGCGGGTGACCAGAAACGAAATTCTTCCCCTTCTCGACAAGCAGAAGGAATGTTGGGAGAAGCTTTCTGCGGCCTTGACCAAAGAAAACATACTGATACAGAAACCCAGCGACCTGACAAATCAAAAGAAACGATTGCTCCGTGAGTATTTCCAGAAGGAAATACTTCCAGTGATGAAAAAGCCTAACGCCGATTACGTCGCGACTTACATCTCCAATCTTCATGTCAACTTGCTCGTAGTCGGAGACGATCCGAGACTGACGGAAGCTTCAACCAAGTTCATGATTGAGGTACCTACGGATACTTTTGGTCGATTCATTCGAGTTCCTGACCCAGTTGAGAGTCCTAGTGTCACGCAGGATAATTTCGTGCTGTTGGAGGATTTGGTCGCCGCGAACCTGGATCTGTTATTTCCATCGGTTCGAGTCCGTGCCTGTTATAAGTTCAGAGTAACGCGGAATGCGGAGATAGATACCAAGGCTGATGAGAATACCGACTTTCTTACAACTATGGAACTGAGCGTTAGACAGAGGCGCTACGGCAAACCGGCGCGGCTAGAGATCGAAGCCTCTATGCCTCGACAATTACGTGAATACCTTACGAGTAGCGTTGGGTCATTCCGAGTTCCACGCCTTGAGGACGTGCAATATGAGGTTGACGCCCCATTTGGTCTGGTTGACTTCTGGCGACTCCTCAAACTTGACAAACCGAACCTCAAGGATGCGCCCTTCAAAGGATATGTTCTGCCCGAATTAGAATCTGGCAAATCTATCTTTGCGGCTATAGCCGCGAAAGATTTCGCGCTTTATCACCCATATGACAGTTTCGAGATGATAGTCACCCTACTGGCAGAGGCAGCTACAGATCCTAACGTCACTGAAATCTATATCACCCTCTACCGTATCGATCCTGATTCTCCCATCATTTTATCCCTGATGAAAGCAGCAGCGAACGGAAAATCCGTGACAGCCTTGATCGAGTTGAAGGCAAAGTTCGATGAAACTAACAACATCAAATGGACCAGGATTATGACTCAAGCAGGAGTGAAAGTCGTCTATAACTTTCCCAACATTAAGGTTCACGCTAAGTTAGCGCTAATAGTTCGAAAAGAGGACGGTAAGTTCGTTCAGTACGCGCATCTTGGCTCAGGAAACTACAACACCGTAACGACAAGAATTTACGGAGATCTAGGCTACCTAACTGCCAAGCCTGAGATATGCGCAGAAGTCCTAGATCTTTTTCATAACATACTAACCGACCCTCGGGAGGCTGGTCATTACAAGTATCTGCTGGTCGCTCCAACATCTCTCAAGAGCGAGATACTAAGCCGCATCGAGAGAGAGACAACAAGCCACAAACAGAATGGCCACGGTTACTTAGCGTTCAAGATGAACGGACTCGTTGACAAGAACATCATCCAGGCGCTCTACAGAGCCTCGCAAGCAGGCGTTAAGGTTGACCTTAACGTTAGGGGACTCTGCTGCTTGAGGCCCGGCATTCCTGGTTTTAGCGAAAACATTCGTGTTATTTCTATTGTGGGCCGGTTCCTTGAGCACGCGCGAATATACTACTTCAGAAACGACGGTAACGAGGAGGTTCTGTTGGGAAGCAGCGATATGATGCCCAGGAACCTTGAGAAGAGAGTCGAGTTGCTCTTTTCCGTTCCCGACCCCGCAATCAAATCCTCAATGCTGAAAATACTCGACATTCATCTGAGGGATAATGTGAAGGCGAGACGGCTCCTTCCAAACGGAAGCTACGAAAGAGTAAGACCACTACCGGGGGAGCAAATTATGGACTCTCAGCGCTGGTTGATCGAGAACAGAGGTGCATGGCATGAAAGTATCAAACCCCAACCTTCCGGAAATCTATGAGAGTGGCGGTTATTGTCTCCTAGGCGCCGAAACGCTTCTGACTCGAACCCGAGAACTTGAGGATCAAGTGGCTGGCGCAAGAAAGAACAATGATATTGAATACGTACACAAGTTAAGAGTGGCGTCCCGAAGGACAAGGGCTGCGCTCGACCTCTTCGAAGAATGTTTCGGAAGAAAACGCGTCAAGAAATGGGCTAAGACAATAAGGAACGTGACGAGATCTTCCGGAGCAGCAAGAGATGCAGACGTCCAGATCGCTTTCCTGACGAACTACGCGAAGACAAATGAAGACAACAACATCGCGCTAGGACTCGACTATCTGATAACAATATCTACTACACGCAGGCGGGCAATGCAAACCAGCGTGATGAAGGCTCTAGATGATCTTGAAGCCTCGGAAATTCTTGGCGATATTAGCCATAGTTGTATCGCGCTAAGAGGAGAGAGGAATGGATCCGAAATCAGGACTCTGGCTACATATGGGAAAGCGTACGATCAAATATCAACTAAGCTTGCCGAAGTCCTCGCATTAGAAACGTTCGTACATGACGAGGGCGCGGCAGCAAAGCACCATGAATTGAGAATAGCAATCAAACGGTTAAGATACACGATGGAGATTTTCTCCACGCTTTACGAGAGAGGACTGGCCGATCAGATCTCCTTGATGAAACGGTTTCAAGACCTGCTAGGCGAGATGCATGACTGTGATGTTTGGATTCAGGAGTTCAACGTTGAAATGGAAAGCATGCCTGCCGATGCAAGATATGGCGTAAGCCAGGTCCTAACTCATCTTTCGGAGACTAGAAAGTCACGTTACATGAACTTCGCCTCTCTCTGGAATGACGCGATATTCACGGGCCAATTGGATACGATAAGGCAATTGACCGATGCGCGACCTAGTAGCCCGATAGTTCGGGAAATTTTGAAGCGAGATAATGTCAAAGTTGCCCTTGTAGCGGATATTCACGGTAACCTCGATGCGCTGAATGCAGTCTTGGCTGACGCTGATCGTTCAGGACTCACGATTTTCCTGAACGCGGGTGACGCCGTTGGTTTCGGCATCTATCCGAGCCAAGTCCTCCGGGTCGTACGATCAGCTAGATTTCTGAGCGCGGTTGGAAACGTTGACCTAGAGACTCTTGAGGCTCTACGGAATTCAAAAAATACTGGCGCACTTGAATCTGAAATCAAAGAGCTTTCTCCAACTGACATAGTCTATCTTAAGTCTCTTCCCAATGAATTGCGTCTTGAAATCGCAGGCAAGAGAATTCTAATCACGCATGGCACACCCGACTCTGTGGACGAACACATCTATCCTGATTCACCTGAGGAGCGGCTAAAGGAGATCGCAGCGAAGACAAATACCGACGTGATAATCACTGGTCACTCCCATACACCAATGAACAGAGTGGTCGACGGTGTCACCTTCATAAATCCTGGAAGCGTCGGAAGACCAGTCAACGGAGATCCCAAGGCAGAGTATGCTGTGCTCAGTTTCAATCCGCTTACAGTCGAGTTTCGCAGGGTAAGCTATGATGTCGAGGCTGTGGCCGATCAGATGCGAAGGAAAGGCCTGCCGGAAAGTCACGTCCAAGTATTACTTCGAGGCGTTCCTCTGAAGATTATCAGGAAACAAGAAGAAGCGCTAGAAAAGATGCAATTGTGGAAACGCAAATCAACCATTGGCAAGATAAGAGCTGTCGCCAGAGCGTTCATCCCAGACGAGTCGCACGCGGAACAGGATAGAAAGTTGGCGCTGATGATTTTCAACGCGACTAAGCAACTGCATTCCCTCGGACGCGAGGAACGCTACTGGCTGGAGTGCGCAGCTATCCTACACGATATTGGTCTTTCCAGAAACGCGAGAGGACACCATAAATCCGCACTTCGACTTATACTAAACGATCCTCAGTTACCATTCACGTACAAGGAGAGATACATAATCGGCAGCATCGCAAGGTATCATAGGAAAGCGCTGCCCAGTAAGAAGCATTTCAATCTAAAACCGGTTAACCAGATTGAGAACGAGAAGATATCGATACTCTCTTCAATCCTACGAGTGGCAGACGCATTAGACTCTTCCCACAAATCCGTGGTACAGAGAGTTAATGTGAAATCGTTTCCAAATCATATCGTCCTTGAGTGCGTGGCCACGGGGGACCACAACTTGGAGGAGAAGTCGGCCATGAAGAAGAAAGATCTATTTGAGAAAGTGTTTAAAAGCAAATTAACTCTCGAGTGGAAATCACAGCCGACGCGAACTAGGCAAATGCACTAACGCCTCGTCTTACCCGTTCAACTCCCAAAAAAGGGTCACTGAGCATTCAAGTCGTGAAAACGTTGAATCATTCTCACTGAGTTACATGAGACGTATAGATGAATGTGAGAGACCGTGATTACTATGGTAATTTACTAAATACTCTATGCTCTTTTGTAAATGTCGATAGATATGTCAAAGGAAACTTTCCAGAACATAACGCGCTATGTGATTATTGCCGTCATCATTCTGGCGGTTCTCGTAGGAGGCCTCAGATCTCAAGTTTATGCGGACTCTTCAGCAGGAATGCCTGCTACGTTGCCGACGACTGCGTTGCTTGGGGCTGGGGCTACGTTTCCCGCACCTCTAATTCAGACTTGGACGGTGCAGTTTAACCAAATGTACTCCGGAGTGACTATCAGCTACAACCCGATTGGTAGTGGTGGTGGGATTCAGCAGATCACTCAGAAGACTGTGGATTTTGGTGCTTCGGATGCTCCGTTATCGAATAAGCAGCTTGCTGCAGCGCCTGGGTTGACCTTGTTCCCTGAAACTCTTGGAGGCGTCGCCATAACGTACAACCTGGTTCCGTTCGGTCTCGCAAACGGTACGGTACTCAACTTCACACCAAACGTACTTGTTGGAATCTATAATGGTACTATAACTCATTGGAACGATCCTGCGATTGCTGCGATCAACCCAGGGGTAACGATGCCTACAAACCTAATCACGGCGGTGCACAGATCTGATGGTAGCGGAACAACATACGCGTTCACTAACTATCTGTCCGAGGTTAGCACTAATTGGGCTACGGAGGTCGGTTTTGCGACCTCGGTTAAATGGCCAGTTGATACCGCGATGAATGCCAATGGAGTTGGAGCGAAGGGTAATGCTGGTGTCGCTGGAACGGTAGCTCAAACACCCGGTGCTATCGGTTACGTTGACCTGATCTACGCCGTCCAAAATAATTTGGGAGTTGGAGCAGTTTTGAATGCTGCAGGTAACTATGTCTCACCTACGCTTCAGACAATTTTGTGGGCTGCTCAGAACGCAACTGGAACACCTAACGCATCGGATCTACGCTTGCATATTGTTAACGCTCAGGGAGCGCAATCGTACCCGATCGCAACCTACACTTACATGTTAACCTACAAGGACATGTCGCTGAACCCTGACTTAACACAACAGAAGGCGCAGGTCTTGGCATACTTCTTCTGGTGGGCAGTGCATGGTGGACAACAATACTCGATGGGGTTGGATTACGTGCCGTTACCGGCTAACGTGGTGGCGGCTGATGAGCAACTTCTCCTAACTCTCAACTACCAAGGAACACAACTACTCCCCTCCTCCCTTATGACAGGATAAGAAGCCTGTTGCAAACCCAACAGCTTGACAGACGAGCGGCGACCAGCTGGGCGTCACGAAAATAGTGCCTGTATGAGTGACTGACGCCGAGTAGCCTCGATTCAATCTTTCACAGAATACCGTAACCTAAACGGTCCATTTCGGCGGAACCACAGGTTCTGCGAATACGGAACCTGCTGGAGATCACGGAGGGTAGGAACTTCTTCGAGACCTACTTTCAAAAAGAGAGTCAAGCTTCAACTGTTCAAGTTGAGAAAACTCAGAATCTAGTGTTTTTCGTATCGATACTGTTCTTTCGGGCCGCCAGGTGAGTGGTTGACCTAACTTCATTTCGAGCATATTCCTTTCCAATCTCACTGGGGTACGTCTGGGAATAACTATAAACTGCGAACGAAGTCACTGTGAAAACGTAGCTCACCACAAAACGGGATTCGGTTCATCCTTGGTTTCAAATTCTAAAGTCTTCGTCAGAGACGCCACCGGCTTAACGAAGAACGTTTCATTGTTCGATGCTATTTCAATCAATGTCACTTACATGTCCGTTGGCGCTGCTCTCAGTTTAGTCGGCTATACTATGGTTGCCTTGCCGACGGTTGCTGGTGTAAACTTGGTTTATGGGTCGATGATTGCTGCGTTGTTGGCTGTTCCTCAAATGATCGTTTACACTATGATGTCGAGAAGAATCTCTCGTACAGGTGGAGATTATGTGTGGATGTCTCGTTCCCTGGGCGGTTTTCTGGGAAGTACAATAACTTTGATGGGCGTAACTCTGGAGACCATGCCCTACCTTGCGCTCATCGCATTATCAGTTGTATTCGCGATAGGTTCAGTCGGCTTATCGTTAGGTTACTCGAATATGCTGGGACTCGCATTGCCGGGAAACATGGCAGGAGCGGCTCCTCTCTCGCAGTTTGTTTTGGGGTCAGCGATGCTCATCGTGCTGATAGGCGTCAACATTCTGAAACCGAGACTTGGATTCAAATTAATCTCGCTTTTCTGGATCATAGGCATAATTGGGGTTGCGGTAGCAACGATCACGCTACTGAACGCGGGCACAACTGGGGTGGAGAATTACATTAACGGATTGAACATAGCAAATACCACTTACGCCACTATTGCTAACTCCTACACCGGACCAACTTTCGATTTGAATGCGACGTTACTGATGATGCCTTACTTCGCTCTATTCACTTATCCATGGTTCAATGCCGCTCCGTCTGTAGGATCAGAGCTGAAAGGCAAAGCGCCAAGATGGAACGTGCCCCTCTCACTTCTTCTCGCGTTCCTGGTCGTCACGATTCCTTACGCAACAATGTATTATGTTGGAGGATTCGCGTTCACTACCGCTGCTTTCGCGAATCCTACCCTGGTGTATGATTACTCTTTCAACTTTTTCACGTTAGCTATGGGTGTCTCCTCAAACTTCGCGCAATCATTCATAATTGGATTGGGATGGATTGTCCTCACCGTTGCAATCCTAGCGTTCGGCATAATCACCATCTCACGATACATGCTTGCACAATCCTTCGACAGATTTCTCCCATCAAAGCTTGCCTACGTTAGCCCTAAGTACGGTTCACCAGTCACTGCGCATCTGCTCGATCTCGTAGTAACCGTCGGCCTGATTGGGTTAGCAGCGTTCCTTTACGGGACACTATCATCCCTGTATGGTGCCGTGATGGCAGCGATGATTTACTTCGCCTTCGTAGGAGCCGCGGCAGTGGTTTACGCACTAAAAAACGAGAAAGGGATATCCAAGGCAGCACTCGCTATTGCAGGAGTATTGCAGAGTCTTGTTTTCATTTACTTAACTTACGAATTCCTAGCATATCCAGCCATATGGGGTGGCAACACCCTCGCATACTCGTACATAACAGCCACCTTCATACTGGGCGCAATAATTTACGCCATCAGAAAAGGAACCCAAGGCAAAGACGGAATCAATATCGAC
>JGI12270J11330_10004406_pt1 | contig 9984 bp, 7 predicted proteins | sample PeaSoiMetSII2010_FD_11330 | JGI IMG/M metagenome (IMG submission 11330)
GGACTGCATCTACCGATCGTTTACAACACGAGCGCCTATGACTCCGTCGATTCGTTACGATTGCTCGACGGGATCGTCGACATCTACATGCCCGACTTCAAGTTCTGGGAGAGGGAGACGGCCATGAGGCTGGCCAAGGCGAAAGACTACCCGGACCGGGCACGTGAGGCGATTCTGGAGATGCACCGACAGGTCGGTGTGCTGAAATACGGACCCGACGGTTTGGCGCGGCGAGGCGTGCTGGTCCGGCACCTGGTGATGCCGGGACAGTCAGCCGAGACAGAGCAGATTTGCCGCTGGCTGGCCGAGGAAGTCTCTCGCGACACCCACATCAATATCATGGGGCAGTACCGGCCGACATACCAGGTGGCGCAGATTGGCCAGGATCGAGCCGTAGCCAAGTACGCCGAGATCGACAGGCGGCCGGGAAGCGACGAGATCGCTCGGGCCTACGAGGCAGCACGTCGCGTCGGGCTCTGGCGCTTCGACCAGCGATGGGCGGGATGAGGCATGGTTCAGAAGGCTGGTGGACATGTTGTCTTCCACTTGAACACATTGCTCACAGCTCCAAAAGAGGCCACCATGTCCGGCATTTTTTAACCTCGTGTACGCTTCAGCCGAAAGAATCTCGTTTTTTTTCGCTTGGTTTCTTCGACTTCATGGGTTAGTTTATTTGAGCACCTCGTATTTCATGGCTTCGATCGGCTAGTGAAAGAGTTGGAACGCCATGTGCCCATCTGGAATTCTCGATCTTGATCGCTTGGTCGCCCCCATCTCCCAGGATCATCCGCCGGGGTTTGATCTGAGAATCGAGCCGTCTGGGACCATGCTCTATCGCACCATTCGTTCCGCCCGCTCGGCCGCAAGATCGGCCGAGAGGCGCATCTCCACGATGGAGGAAGAAACGGATGCCCTCCGCCCTAACTGGAAGCCCGTGCTTGATCTGGCAATTCAGATCCTGTCGGAGGAATCCAAGGACCTGGAGATCGTTTGCTATCTGATCGAAGCGCTGGTGAGGATGCACGGGTTTGCGGGATTGCGCGAGGGATTCCGATTATGCCGCCTCCTAGTCGAGCGTTACTGGGATGATCTCTATCCACGTCCGGATGTGGACGGCGTGGCCACGCGGATCGCGCCGCTGATGGGGCTTAATGGCGAGGGAGCCGAGGGCACCCTGATCATCCCGCTCCTCAACATTCCGCTCGCGAGCAGTGCTTCGATCGGTAATTTTGCTTGCTCCCACCACGACCAAGCCATTGCGCTTGAGCGCATCGCGGATCCCAAGACCAGGGCCCGCAGAGTTGACCAGGGGGCTGTGAGTCTCAAGACCTTTCTTGAAGCCGTTTCGGACACCCCAAACGCCTTCTACGTGGCACTCGACCAGCACATCAGGGGGAGCCTGGAAGAGTTTCAGCACTTGACCGACCTGCTCGACAGACTATGTGGAGATCATGCGCCTCATTCCTCCAATATCAAGAACGCGCTGCTTCACTGCCACGAGGTGGTCTCGACGGTCGCGGGAGATCGAATCAAGCTGGCTACGACTCCGATTGAAGGCCTTCATGGGCTTTCTCGGTCGTCCAACGGCAGCGTTCTCGCGACTTTCGAGTCTCCCAGTATCAATGCGGTTGACGAGCTCGACGATTCGGAGCTGGCGTGCCCGCCGCTGGGTGGCCTTGCGCAGGGAATCCCCTCGCGGGACCATGCGCTTCTGATGCTCGAGACGATCGCCGAGTTCTTCCGCCAGACCGAGCCTCATTCGCCGATTCCGTACACTCTCGAACAAACGGTCAGGTGGGGAAGGATGTCGTTGCCCGAATTGCTTGCCGAACTGATTCCCGACAGCAACGCCAGGCAGCATTACTTCCGGATGGTCGGCATCCCCGCGCACTCGGGCGCTAGCTGAGGCCCGTTCCGGCCATCCGTCCACAAATGGAGGTCGATCACCAATCGTTCGCCGCTTTTCCCTGTCCCAGTTGGTTTCCTTTCTCCTGTGGCCCTTTACGAGACTGCAACATGATAAGTCAAAGCATCCACGCCAAGCTCAGTCGAGTGCGCAAGCCCCGTGTCCACATCACCTATGATGTGGAGACCGAAGGGGCTGTGATCCAGAAGGAGCTCCCATTCGTGGTCGGAGTGATCGGTGATTTCTCCGGAAAACCGACGACCCCCCTGCCTCCCTTGAAGGATCGCAAGTTCGTTCAGATTGATCGGGACAACTTCAACGAGGTCCTGGAGCGCATGCGGCCGGCGCTGAGCTTCAAGGCTCCAAACCTGCTCAAGGGAGACGGCAGCGAGCTTCCGCTTGAGCTCAACTTCGAGTCGATGGAAGACTTCGAGCCCGGGCAGGTCGCCAGGAAGATCGGTGACATCGCAACCCTCCTTGACATCCGGAACAAGCTTCAGGAACTGCTCACGAAGGCCGACCGCTCTTCGGACCTGGAGAACCTCCTGGAGCAGATCGTGCAGAACGAGAACATGCGGAAAGAACTCGCAGCCGATATCGAACATAGTGCGTCGACGACAAGCACCGAGAGCCAGACAGCGGCATTGCCGGAGGAGAAGAAGTCATGAGCATTGGCACCCAGACCGTCGAATCCGGTGGTACCGCAGTCGCCGAGGCGAACCTGCTCGAGCAGTGCTACGCGGCGACAAAGCAAACGGACAAGGGAACCACCCTCGCATTGCTGAAGAACCTGACGGACCAGGTCGAGAAGAAGAACGTCGACTGGGAAGTGAACCTGAGCCGGACGATCCAGAATGCCATCGACAAGCTCGATGCGATGATCTCCAAGCAGCTTGCCGCCGTTCTGCACCACCCGGACTTTCAGCAACTGGAGGGAAGCTATCGCGGACTCCATCACCTGGTCATGAACTCCGAGACCAGTTCCAAGCTCAAGATCAAGGTGATGTCGGTAACCAAGGACGAAGTCAGAAAGGACCTGGAGAAAGCCGTCGAGTTCGACCAGAGCAGCCTCTTCAAGAAGGTCTACGAGGCAGAATACGGCTCACCGGGCGGCGAGCCCTACGGCGCGCTCATCGGCGACTACGAATTCCGCAATCACCCCGATGACCTGGAGATGCTCTCCAGTATCTCGAACATCGCCGCGGCGGCCTTCTGCCCGTTCCTCTCGGCCGTGTCTCCGCAGCTTCTCGGGTTTGACAGTTGGGTCGAGCTGGCACGACCGCGTGATCTCGAGAAGATCTTCGACTCGATCGAGTACGTGAAGTGGCGATCGCTCCGTGAGACCGAGGATTCACGGTTCCTGCTCTTGACGCTGCCGCGGGTTCTCGCCCGGCTGCCTTACGGGACCGCCACGCGGCCAATCGAGGAGTTCGGCTTCGAGGAGGTCGCGCTCGACACCCAGAGGCGATCGCGGCCCGTACCGAACGATCAGTACACCTGGATGAACGCCGCCTATGTCCTGGGAACCCGGCTCACCGACGCCTTCTCCCAGTATGGATGGTGCACGGCGACTCGCGGTGCCGAGGGGGGTGGAAAAGTCGAGGGACTTCCTGCGCACATATTCATCAGCGACGATGGCGACCCGGACCTGAAGTGCCCCACCGAGATCGGGATCACCGACCGTCGCGAGGCCGAACTCGACAAGCTGGGCTTCCTGGCTCTTTGCCATTACAAGAACACCGACTACGCCGTGTTCTTCGGCTCTCAGACGGTACAAAAGCCCAAGAAGTACGACCGTCCCGAGGCGACTTCCAACGCCGTCATTTCGGCTCGGTTGACCTATATCATGGCCGCGTCACGGTTTGCCCACTACATCAAGGTGATCGCCCGCGACAAGATCGGCTCATTCGCCGAGGCCATCGACGTCGAGCTCCAGTTGCAGCGGTGGATCCTCAACTACGTCAACGCAAACCCTGGGGGTGGACAGGCCCTGAAGGCCAGGTATCCACTGTCCGACGCCAGGGTCCAGGTTGTCGAGGTCCCCGGCCGGCCAGGTTCCTACAATGCAATCTTCTGGCTTCGGCCCTGGCTGCAGCTCGAGGAGCTGACCACGTCCTTGCGGATGGTGGCGAGGATTCCCAAGGGTTGAGCAAGCCCGGTCGTTCGTTGCCGTTCAGGAGGCGACGATCTCGTCGTACTCCTGAACGGCGATCCGTTCACACCTGGGATCGTCCCTCGCTGCGGCCGTCGGCCGCGCTCCGCGCCGTTTCGCTTCCCGATCCGGTCTGCGGGCAAGTGACAACCCATGATCAACCCGGAGGGTCGCTCTCACCGAAGTCTCGCGATCCTCAGTGGTCCTTGATCACCCCGAATCCGAAAGCCGAGAACCGCATCGACGATGAATACCAACCCGGAACTCAGCAAGTTCGATCCCGCGCCGCCAGCAGGTTCACGGACCATGGCTTCCCAGGCGCTGCTGCCCTTCGACCGCCTGCTCGGGACGCTGGATGGATCCGGCGTTCGCGGCCCAGAGTTGCTCCAGTTCCTTGAAGAACCCGACCACGTCAGCGCACTTGCGACGTGGATTGACCAGTGGCGGCGCGGCCATGTTCCCGCAAGTGGCACCGAGTTGCTCTGTATGCTCGAGCGCGACATCGCCCGGATCGACGATCACCTGGGTCAGCAGCTCGACGCGGTGCTGCACCACCCGACCTTCCAGCAGCTCGAGGCATCCTGGCGCGGACTCCGGGACCTGATCGGCGACGCGGAGGCCGGGGCGAATGTGAAGGTCAGGGTTTTCTCGGCAACCTGGGCCGAGCTGGCTCGTGATCTTGAGCGGGCCATCGAGTTCGACCAGAGCGTTCTCTTTCGCAAGGTCTACAGTGACGAGTTTGACATGCCCGGAGGCGAGCCGTTCAGTGTTCTCCTCGGCGACTACGAGGTCCATCTTCGACCCCACCGCGAGCATCCGACCAATGACCTCGAGGCGCTGACATCGATATCCCAAATCGCGGCGGCGGCCTTCGCACCATTCATCGTCGGCGCCCATCCTTCGCTGTTCGGGCTTGACGAGTTTGGGGAGCTGGAACGGCCGATGGAATTGGAGCGAGATTTCGAGCATCTCGACTATCTCGAATGGCGACGGCTTCGCGAGTCTGAAGATGCACGCTTCCTGGTGCTGACCGTGCCCCGAGTCCTCCGCCGTGAACCGTATGACTTCGAGGCAACAGGCCACTGCGAGTTTCCTTATCGTGAGGAAGTCTCCGGACCCGGAACGGGCCAGTACCTCTGGGGGCCGGCCGTGTATGCCTATGCTGGAGTCTTGCTTCGGGCCTTCAAGCGTCACGGCTGGCTCGAGGACATCCGGGGCGCCGAACGCGACCATGAAGGAGGTGGGCTCGTCACCGGTTTGCCGACTCCGGCTTTTCGTTGCGACCCAAGGCGGATCGCCCCCCGGGGCTCGACCGATCTCAATATCGACGAAGAGCTCGACCGGGAATTGCGTGACCTGGGCTTTCTGCCCCTCTGCCACTGTCCGGGGACGACTTTCTCGGCATTCTACGGTGTCGAGACACTCCAGCGTCCCGCCGTCTACGATCGCGCGATCGCGACTGCAAACGCCCGACTNTCGGCTCAGATTCCCGTGATTCTCAACGTCTGCCGGTTCGCCCACTATCTCAAGGTTATCGCGCGGGACAGGATCGGCACCTTTCTCGAGCCCCGGGAGCTGGAGCTGATTCTTCAGCGCTGGCTGACACGCTATGTTTCCGCCAACGAGGATTCCGGGGCCGATCACGTCCCGCGTTATCCCCTCCGAGAGGCCCTCGTCACGGTTCGGGAACGCCCCGACAAACCTGGGAGTTTTGTCTGCGTCCTACACTTACGGCCTCGACTTCAGGAAGAGACCATGACTGCCACTCTGCGGGTGACCACCGAACTGGCTGACCAACTGAGCTTGCAGACCGTCGGCTAACCCCTGGGAGTCAAGAGGAAACGCTGCGAGCACGTCGAAGATCGAGCCCCGGTTTCCATGGAATCGAGAAGAGTCCAAGCGCAATGAACCGAGCCGCGAAAACACCCTCATTACCCCTGCCGTTGCTCGATCGCCTGATCGACGAGCCATTGCCGCAGGATCAAGAATTGCGGATGAGCCCGGATCGCCAGCAAAAGAACGGCAGCTCAATGGCCCGCCTGCGAGCCGAACTGGTACGGCGAGATCTTGCCCGGCTCCGACTCGAAGCCATCCGCCGCGACCTGGAAGTCCTGCTCAATACGAGGCGCTCGGTCGTGTCGTTCTCTGAGGCTCCCGGTGAACTCAGCCGCTCTGTTCTCGATTACGGCCTGGCAGCGGTTCGCGGCTCAGGGCCGATTTCGCCCGGTCATCGCGAAAGCCTGCGGAAGGAAGTCGAGTCCGCGATCCAGCGGTTCGAGCCCCGGCTTGTGGATGTTCGTGTCGTGCTGGAAGCGGACCCGGGTCCGTCGGAGCGGTTGCGGCTAAGGATCGATGCGGCGCTCGCCGGCACCGGATCGCCCGTCTCGCTCCAGGCTGCCCTGGATTCCTCTACGGGGCGCTTCGAGTTGCGGGAGGATCTGCCATGAGCGACGCGCTGCTTGATTACTATCAGCGAGAACTCGCCTTCATCCGCCAGCTCGGAACAGAGTTCGCCAAGCAGTACCCGAAGATCGCTGGGCGGATCCGTCTGGGCCCTGACCGCATGGACGATCCCCTGGTGGGCCGGCTGATGGAATCGTGTGCTCTCATGAACGCCCGGATTCGCCAGAAGCTCGACGACGACTTTCCGGAAATCGCCGAAGCAATGCTGGGCGTTCTCTACCCGCATTATCTGGCGCCGATCCCCTCGATGGCGATTGTCCAGTTCCTGCCCGATCCTGCACAGGGGAAACAAACCGTCGGCTACACCATTCCGCGGGGATTCGTGGTCGAGACTGATCCGGAACTGGAGATCCTCGACGGCGAACCGTGCCGATTTCGTACCTGCTATCCGACCACACTCTGGCCGCTCCGCATCCGGCAGGCGGGCCTCCATTCTCGACCCTTTCCGGCACCGGCCGGGGAACGTTCCTCGGAGGCGTCCTGGGTGCTCCATATCGGGCTCGAATGCCTTGACGTCGACACGGACGATCCCAAGCTGAAGATTGCTGAGTTGGGACTTGATACGATCAGGCTCTTCCTGCTTGGCAAGCACCAGTATGTATTCGAACTGTACGAGGCTCTGTTCCTCAACGTGGTCGAGGTTGTCGTCGCGACCTCGTCCGGCTCCCGTCGAGCCGCATCACTCGGGCCAGAATGCCTGAGCCAGGTCGGATTCGGGCTGGATGAGGGAATGCTCCCTTACCCGGCGCGGTCTTTCCCCGGCTACAGGCTGCTCAGCGAGTTCTTCGCCTTTCCATCAAAGTTCCTGTTCTGTGACGTGACCGGACTGCGAGGCAAGATCCCTCCCGAGGCGGGATCGACGCTGGATCTGTTTCTGTTTCTCGGCAAGCTCCCTCCCCGGCTCGAGCCCTCGTACGTGACCGCGGACACATTTCGCCTGGGATGCACTCCGATCGTCAATCTGCATCGTAAACGGGCCGAACCGATCCGACTGACGCACACTGCCGCGGAGGTCCGCATCGTAGCCGACGCAAGACGGCCACTCTCTCATGAAGTTTATTCGATCGACCGGGTCACCGCGACATCGCCCGACGGAGTCGCCACCGAATACCGGCCATTCTACTCGGCACGCCCCCTCGGTGAGCGCGCGACCCAGACGTACTGGCACGCAACCCGCCGTCCGGCCCCCTCGCACAACGGCCATCCGGATTCCGGCACGGACGTCTTCCTCACGCTTGTCGATCTGGATTTTCAACCGGCTGATCCGGCCCGGACAACGCTGCACGTGGAGACAACGTGTCTGAACCGGGATCTCCCTGTTCAGCTTCCCTTTGGCGGGAACCAGCCACGGCTTCAGCCCGAGCAGGCCATCCCGGTCAAATCGATCGTCTGCCTGACACCACCCACGCCGACGCTCCGCCCGGCCCTGGGGCATGGCGTGCTCTGGCCGCTGATCTCGCACCTGACGCTCAACCACCTGTCGATCAGTGAAAGCCGGGAGGGAGCCGAGGCGCTGCGGTCGATCCTCCAGCTTTATGACTTTGCAGACTCGGAAGACACCCAAGCGATGATCGACGGAATCACGGCGGTCGACTGCCGGCGGGTGGTCGGCCGGGTTGACGAAAGTTCGGGCGAGACGGGGTTTGTGCGCGGACTCGAGGTGACTGTCAGGTTCAACGAGGACCGGTTCGCCGGCAACAGTGTCTTCCTGCTGGCGAGCGTCCTGGAACGATTCTTCGGACTGTACGTGACGATCAATTCGTTCACGCGGATGGTGGCGGTGGTTTCCACAGGAAATCGGGATCGGGTTTTGAAGCGATGGGCGTGCAGAGCGGGAGAGAAGATCCTCCTGTGAGCGAGTGGTTGCTCCAGGAGCCGTGGCGATTCGGGTTCTATCAGGGGACCCGGCTGCTCGAATGGATCGCAGCCCATGGCCGTGAGTCCAGACGTGCCGCTGCGCGGTTTCGCGACACCGACGCGTCCGTGGGCGGGGATGTTCCCCCCGGGCAAGAGGCCGTCCGGTTCCGCGCCACGGCATCCGCACGGTTTCCGGCCGACGAGGTGCTGGCCATCCAATCGGCCGCGGATCCGACCAGGAATCCCAAGTCTCTCGACCCCTCCCGATCCCAGGTGGCGAAGACAGCGACGAAGGTGGCCGGTGATCCTCACGACCGGGCCGCTCCGCACCAGATGATCGTGGGATTTTTCGGTCTGACTGGTCCCAAGGGAGTCCTCCCCTCCTACTTCCACCGCCTGCTCAGGCGGCGCCTCCGCGCGAGGGACCGGGTTTTCCGCGATTTTCTCGACATCTTCAATCATCGCGCAATCTCCCTCTTTTATCGGGCCTGGGTCAAGTATCGCTTTCCGATCGCCTACGAACGGATCCATCGCCATCGCGGGGACCAGGTCCTTGTGCGCCAGGGCAGCCCGAAATTGCTGTCGAGTCGATTCAATCACGGGGCCGTCTCGCTCTTCTTCCAGAGCTGGCGGAAGCTCCAGTTCCGGATCGGTTTGGGGAAAAACCGAGGTCGCGCGCACGACGACGCGTTCAGCCGTAGCCTGCTGGCTCTCGTCGGCCTGGGAACCCAAGGGCAGCGCGGTCGGCACGGACACCTCGAACCTGTGATGCTCGACTTCGCGGGACTGTTCTCCCACTTGCCTCGTTCGTCAATCGGGCTGGAGAGGATCCTGGCGGAGCACTTCGGCTTGCCGATCCAGGTGCTCCAGTTCCAGGGTCAGTGGCTGATCCTGGAGCCCGCGGACCGGTCGCACCTCGGCGGGCCCAGGCGGACGGGAACCCCCAATAACAGGCTGGGAGGAAGTGCGGTACTCGGGGAGGGGGTCTGGGACGTCGAGAGCCGGTTCCGTATCAGGATCGGCCCCCTCCAGAATCCGGCACAGTTTTACCGCTTCCTGCCGGTGGCGTTGGGTGACGAACTCAGGGTGCTTCAGCAGCTTGTGCGGGTCTACGCCGGCCCGGAGCTCGAGTTCGACGTTCAGCTTGTTCTCCCCAGGGACTGCTCGTTACAGGTCGAGCTGGGAGGTCACCAGGAACGTTGTCCGCTCCTGGGCTGGAATGTCTGGCTCCGGAGCGGGCCCTTCGAGACTGAAAACGGCGATGCTGTTTTCTCCGACGAGGTCATTGGAGGACCTTTGAATTGACCACGCCCAGGACCCGACCGGTCGGTCCGAACCGGGCCTTTGGGCGGATTGATGATGACCAAGAGAGGTGAAAAATGGGTGCGTACTTGATGCTTGGCGGAACGGCTGCTGCCCCAACGATCGAGGGCAGTTCGACAGAGTCGACTCATGTCAAATGGATTCCCATCAACAGTTGGTCCTTCAGTGCGGCGCGGCCGGTGGTCTCGGGCGGAGGGGCCGAAGAGTCGCGTCATCGCGGAGAGGCCGAGGTCGGCGAGCTGGCGATCTCCAAGGTCATCGACAAGTCGTCAGTCTACATCCT
>JGI12270J11330_10004407_pt1 | contig 9984 bp, 8 predicted proteins | sample PeaSoiMetSII2010_FD_11330 | JGI IMG/M metagenome (IMG submission 11330)
AGCAGCAGATACGTCACCGTGCCGATCAGCGGGCCGAACGGCGTGGCCAGGCCGCCGAGCACGACCATGACCATGAGATCGCCCGAGCGGGTCCAGAACATCATCGCCGGGCTGATGAAATTGGTGTGATTGGCCAAGAGCGCGCCGGCAAGCCCGCACAGCGCGCCGGCGATGACGAAGCAGACGAGCTTGTAACGAAAGACCGGAAATCCGATGGCGCGCATGCGCCGTTCGTTGGAGCGAGCGCCCTGAATCACGAGGCCGAAGCGCGAATTGACCATGCGCGAGACGAGATAGATGCTCGTCAACAGCAGCGCGAAGCACAGGTAATAGAACAGCGTCTTGTTGTTGAGATCGATGAGGCCGCCGAATTGGCTGCGCTTATAGATGGTCAGCCCGTCGTCGCCGCCATAGCGGTCGAGCCCGATGGCCACGTAATAGACCATCTGCGCGAATGCGAGCGTGATCATGATGAAGTAAACGCCGCGCGTGCGCAGGCTGAGAGCGCCGACCACCAGCGCGAACAGCGCCGAGACCGCGATGGCCGCCGGCCATTGGATGAAACCCGAGCCAATACCTTCCTTGGCCAGGATGCCGACGGCATAACCGCCGAGGCCGAGATAGGCGGCATGGCCGAAACTCACCATGCCGCCATAGCCCATGATGAGATTGAGGCTCACCGCCGCCATCGCCAGGATCAGCACGCGGGCGAACAGCGTCATGACGAAAGTATCGCCGGTCAGCGCGGCGTAGAGCGGGATCAGCGCCAGGATGACCAAGAGGCCGACGGTCACGGCGTTGCGCAGATTGAGCAGAAAATGAACGTTCATTTGCTCGCCGCCGGAAAGAGTCCTTCCGGACGAAACACCAGGATGCCGGCCATCAGCATGTAGATCGACATCGAGGACAGCGCCGGCGCCAGGGTCAGCGCGGCATCGGTGTTGAGCACCGCGCGCAGCAAATCGGGCAGGAAGGCGCGGCCGATGGTGTCGATCAGCCCGACGATGATCGAGGCGACAAAGGCGCCGCGAATCGAGCCGATGCCGCCGATGATGATGACGACGAAGGCGAGGATCAGAATGTTCTCGCCCATGCCGATCTGCACCGTGAGGATCGGCGCCTGCATCAGGCCGGCGAAGCCCGCCAGCGCCGCGCCGAGACCGAACACCAAAGTGTACAGCAGCTTGATGTTGACGCCGAGCGCGCCGACCATTTCGCGGTTCGAGGCGCCGGCGCGGATCAGCATGCCGAGCCGCGTGCGCATCACCAGGATGTAGAGCAGCGCCGCGACCGCCAAAGTGGCGGCGATGATGACGAGCCGATAAGCCGGATAGTACATACCGGGAATAATCTGCACCGCGGTCAGCATTTCGCTCGGCAGCGACAGCGTCATGCCGGCCGGGCCCCAAACCAGCCGCACCAATTCGTTGAAGAACAGCAACAGCCCGAAAGTGCCGAGCAGTTGGTCGAGGTGGCTGCGCCCGTATAACGGCCGGATCGCGATCACCTCGAGCACCACGCCGGAGACGAACGTAGCGGCCAGCGCCAGGATAGCGCCGAGCACGAAGCTTCCAGTGAATGCGGCAAACGTCGCGGCGAAATAGGCGCCGAGCATGTAGAGCGAGCCATGCGCCAAGTTGACCAGATCCATGATGCCGAAGATCAGCGTCAGCCCGGCCGCGAGCAGGAACAGCAGCATGCCGAGCTGCACGCCGTTGAGAAGCTGCTCGATGAAATAGAGCATGACTTAAGCTCCGGCGGTCCCGGCCGGTCTGACGCAAAAATGCGGCGGCAGAAGCGCGTGCCTCTGCCGCCGTGCTTCCGTCAGCAAGCGATCACTTCATCGGACATTTGTCGTGGAACTTGTCCTGGTCGTCCTTGACGATAAGCGAAACGGTGTGCAGCGCGTAACCGCCGTCGGCGGTCTTGTCGGCGTCCTGCAGGTAGAAATTCTGGATAGGGATGTGGTTGTTGCCGAACCGGAAATTGCCGCGCACCGACTTGAAGTCGGCCTTCTCCATCTCCTTGCGCATTCCTTCTTTGTTGCTGAGGTCGCCTTTGACCGCGGTGACCGCGCTGTCGATCAGCGATACGGCGTCATAGGTCTGCGCGCCATAGAACGACGGCGTAGTCTTGTACTTCGCCTTGAAGTCGGCGACGAACTTTTTGTTGGCGTCGTTGGGCAGGTCGTTGACCCATTCCTGGGCGCCCGGCACGCCGACCGCGAGATCCTTGAGCCGCGGCAGCGACAGGTCGTCGATGGTGAACGCCGTGTAGAGCGGGATCTGGCCCTTGAGGCCGGATTGCGCATATTGCGTGACGAACTGCACGCCGGCGCCGCCCGGATAGAAGGCGAAGATCGCGTCGGGTTTCGCCGCGCGGGCTTTCGACAGCTCGGCGGAGAAATCGAGCTGATCGGGCCAGCGGGTGAGCTCCTGGCCGACGATCTGGCCCTTGAACGTGGTCTGTACGCCGTTGAGCATGTCCTTGCCGGCGGCATAGTTCGGGCCCATCAGGAACGCGGTCTTGACGCCCTTCTGGTTCATGTAAGTGCCGATCGCGGCCGGCGTCTGGTCGTTGTTCCACGAGGTCGAGAATACGTAAGGAGAGCATTGTTCGCCGGCGAGCTGCGAGGCGCCGGCATTCGTCACCACCGTCATGGTCTTGGAATCGACGAGCGGTTTCAGCGAGGCCAGCAGCACGTTCGACCAGATATAGCCGACGATGAAATCGACGTGGTCGGACTCGATCAGCTTTTGGGTTTTCTGAACGCCGACTTCCGGCTTGATCTCGTCGTCTTCGTAGATGACTTCGACCGGCAGCCCGCCGATCTTGCGGCCGAGGTGATCGAGCCCGAGCTCGAACGAGTTGCGCATGTCGTTGCCGATCGCGGCAGCCGGGCCGCTGAACGTCGAGATGAAGCCGATCTTGACGGTCTTCTGCTGCGCCATTGCCGGGCTCGCGACCAGCGCCAGCATGGCGGTTCCTGCAATCAATGGTCTGATCATGTGAGCGTCCTTCTCTTTGTCCCGCTCGACGCGCGGGCTCCTCCCAGCGGAATTGGTCCGAGGCGTAGTTGTAGAAAGCAGCGCCTGTTTGCGCAACAGCGGCGACGGCTGCCATGGTGTCTCAGGGCCGCCGAATTTGGGTCGGTCGCTAGGACAACTTCGGGAGCAGCTCGGCGAAAATGTCGGGGTGATAGCCCGCCGCCGTAAACAGGTGATTGCGCGACTCGTCGATCATTGCTTTGAGGCTCACCATGTCGAGCCTGATCACGCGGCCGCGATATTTGCGCACCCGGCCGCCGATAATGACGGTATCGATATTGCTGCGCTCGGCCGCCTGCACCACGGTGCCGATGGCGTTGTTCGACGGATAGAGGTTGATGTCGTCGGTGCGAATGACGAGGAGATCGGCTTCCTTGCCCGGCGCCAGCGAGCCGATCTTGTCGTCGAGGCCGGCGCAATGCGCGCCGCCCATGGTGGCGCAATGGAGCACGTCGCGCACCATCAGCGGTTTTGGCGGATTTTGATCGCCGGTGAATTTTCGATTCTGCGCCACCGCGCGCTGGATGTAGAGCGCGACCCGCATCTCCATGAACATGTCGGTCGAGTAGGAGGTTTCGTTGTCGACGCTAAAGCCCGGCCTGATGCCGTGCTCCCAGGCGTGCTGCAGCGCGCAGACGCCTTCGCCGAGCGCATATTGCGCGTCCGAGCGCGGGCACACGTTGATATTGGCGCCGCTGTCGAGAAAGATTTGCCAGGTCCGTTCCGGCAGCGCGCCGCAATGGTTGAAAGTGTTGTCCGGGCCGACCAATTTGTCGGCCGCCAGCGGATCGAGCAGCGCCGCCTGCTGCGGACCTTGGAATTCGGTGGTGATGCGGAGCCCGAGCTTGCGCGCCACCGCCCAGTTCTCGCGGATCGGCCCTGAGAACATGCGCAACGTCACCAGCTGGTCCGCCGACGAGAAATATTTCTTCTGCAGGCGCTCGAGATCCTGCGGCCATTGATGATCCCAATCGCCGGCGCCGGGCGGACCCGACGCGTGCACGGCGCGGATGCCGGAATCGAACAGCGCCTCCACCGCGGCATCGGAATGGGCGCCGCTGCGGGAATTGTGGGAATTGTCGATCACGCAAGTGACGCCGGCATCGATGCAGCCCACGGCGGTGAGGTAATTGCCGACATAGTGGTCCTGCGGCCGATAGAATTTGGCGAACGACAGATGCGTGGCGTTCATATAGTCGGCAAGCGTCGGCGAATTCGGATTGATGCGGCGGAGCTGTCCTTCCCAGGAATGCCGATGGCAATCGACCAGGCCCGGCACGATGATGGTGTCGAGGGCATCGATCACCTGCACGTCGGCGGCATTGATCTCGGGCGCGATGGCGGCGATTTTGCTGCCTTCGATCAACAGATCGCCTTTGACGAGATCGCCGACTTTTGCATCCATGCTGACGATGGTGCCGCCTTTGAGGAGAATGCGGCTCTTCGGATCGATGGACTTCTGGCCGTCGAAGCGGCGAACATCATCGGCGAGCGCGGTGCCGAAAAACCCGTCGCCGGCCGCCGTGCCTGCGGCAAGCGCGGCGCCGGCCTTGAGCGCACTACGGCGCGACATGCGCATGTCATTCGTCATCGTCGATCCTCCCTTGGGTTTTTGTTCGCGCGGCGATCACTCTTCCGCGGTCGCCCGCAAATACTCGTTGAGACCGGGGCTGATATTGGGCACGAACAACTCCTCGACCTTCATCGGACGGCGCGTGAGTTTTTGCTCATCGAGATGGCGCATCAGCGCGTCCAGCGTCGGCCGGCTGCCTTCGATCGAATAATCCCAGATTTGCGGCCCGAAGATTTTTCGCGCCGCCTCGACCTCGTCGATCACCCAGGGCAGGCCGACGGTCAGCGCGTCGGTGTCGTACATCCAGTGATAGGCGATGTCGCGCGCCCGGCAGAAGGCGCGATAGAAGCTGATCGCCAGCCAGGGGTTTGCCTCGTAAATCTTGGTCTTGAGCACGAAGGCGTGCATGATCGGGAAGATGCGCGTACGCTCGTAATAGTCGCGCTCGACTTTGCGCGGCTCCGCGAATAGGCGCCGCACCGTTGTGCCCAGCGTTTTCGGAATCATCACGGACGCCAGCGCGTCGATCTCACCGCGCTCCAGCATGTCCTCGAGCGTCGTCCCGGGCGACATGAATTCGACGCGGATGTCGTCCGGCGGTTTGATGGTGCGCACCGGCCGGCCGATCACCCAATTGATGTCTTCCGGCCGCACGCCGTAATCCTGCAGCAAAAAACCGCGCACCCAGACCGCGGCGGTCATCTGATAGTCGCCGACGCCGATGCGCTTGCCTTTCAGGTCCTGCGGCTTCTCGATCTTGGAATCGGCGCGCAGATAAACCGCGGAATGGCGGAACACTCGCGACGGAAACACCGGAATGGCGATGAACCGCGCGTCGCCCTCCGAGCGCAAAATCGTGTAGGACGATAGCGACATTTCCGAGCAGTCGAACTCTTCGTGATTGAGCATGCGCCAGAACGTCTCGCCCGGCCGCAGCGGAATGAAGGTCAGGTCGACGCCTTCGGGTTCGACCCGGCCGTCGATCAGCGGCTGGGTGCGGTCATAGCGGCCGCAGGCCATCGTCAGCTTTAATCTTTTCATGGTTTCACAGGATGATGCTTGGATTGCGGATGCTTTGATCGCAATCGATGAGGTTGACTTGCTTGGCCAGGATCTTCCACGCTGCGCCGTCGCGCACGACGCGGTGGCCCGACCAGCCTGTGAGCATTCGGGTTTCGTCGCCCCAGAACTCGCTGATCAAGAAATTCGACCGCACCATGCGCGTATCGTCGCGCGCCGTGGTGAAAACTTCGACATTGGTAATGAGGCGCACCGTGCGCGACGCCGGCGCCTGCGACCAGGCAAAGCCAGTGCGCATACGGTAGATGCGGTCTTCGAGCCGGCGGCGGTCGTCGAACATGACCGAAATCTCGCGCCGCGGATCGCCGGCACCCGGCGTCGACGGCACCCAGTAGATGCACTCGGCCGCGTACATGGCGAGCCAGTCGTCGTAGCGCAGCTGGTCGAGAAGGCGCGCCTCGCGTTCGATGAGCCGGCGGAATTCGTCGCGCACGGCGACATCGGTGACGGCGTGCGCGTCGTCATGCCAGTTCGAAAAATTTTCGATCAACGCGCGATAGAGCGCGTCGTTGACGTAATGCGACGTGCGCGACGGATCGGTTTTCGCGGCGGGCGCGTTCATGTTATGGCTCGCGCTGGATGGCGAGATTGGGACGCGCCTTCATCAGCCGCTTCCATTCCTTGAAATGTTCGCGCATGAAGGCTTCGTCGGTCGCCGGCGCGGTGATCGAGCCGTCGTCATGGGTCTTGACGCGGTCGGGGATGCCAAAGCCGCGGTTCATGTAGACCCACTCGTCTTCCGGCGCCATCAGGCCGCGTTGGATCTGCTCGAAATTGGCGATGTCGTCGACCTCGCCGAAATTCGGAAATCCTTCCTGGGTGCGCATGCGCAGCGCATTGATGTCGGTGACGGCGTCGCTGGGAATGCTGCCATCGTCGACGATCATGGTGCCGTACCAGATGGCGTTGGTTTCCTCGACGCCGACCGGCTCGAACACCTGGATGTGGTTGCCGAGCAGCGAAAAATTCGGAAACACGTTGATGTTGACTGGCTCGGAGCCGGCGAGATCGAGCAGCGCGAAGGCGCGATCGCCGTAACGCCTGATGAACTCGGCTTCGTAATGCTCCATGCCGGGATGCGCGCTCTCCAGCGCCCACAAGCCGCCCGGGCGTTTTTCGAGATTGGGCCGCTTGTCCTTGAAGTGATTGCCGCGGCCGGTGTAGCGCATATACATCGGCTGGGTGTCGGGCGAGTTGCGGTAATAGGCCATGCCTTTGGCGTTCTCGCCGGCAAAGCGGTTCTCGGTTTCCAGAAGCGAGCGGTGCGAATAGGCGACGTGATAGCCGTCGCATGAATTGTCGTAGGCGAGCTTCCAATTGCCCTTATAGCGAAACCGGTTGGCTTCGCAGACCACGACCTTGCCGCCGGGATTGCGGTCGAGCCACTCGTCGATGATCTTTGCGATCGATCCGAGATGCTCGATGAGCGGCAGCGCGTCCATGTTCAGCGTGGCGAAGATAAAACCGCGATAGGATTCGACGCGCGGCACTTGCGCGATGTTGTATTTCGGATCGCGCATGTCTTCGGCATAGCCTTCCGGCCACGGCACGCCGCGCAGTTTTCCGGTATTGAGGAAGTTCCAGCCGTGATACGGGCACTGGAACGATTTTGAGTTGCCCTTATCCCAGCGGCACAGCGTGGTGCCGCGATGAGTGCAGCGGTTGTATAGCGCGCGAATTTTGCCGTTGGCGTCGCGGACAATGATCAGCGGGCGCAGGCCTAAGCGCCTAGTGATGAAATCGTTGTCATTCGGGATTTCGCTTTCATGAGCGAGATAGGTCCAGGTGCCGCCGAAAATGTTGGTCATCTCCGCTTCGAAAATCGCGGGATCGGTGTAGATCAAGCGATGGGCGCGGTCCTCCTGGACCAGATAATCCCAGTCGTACAGCGCAGTGCCGCCGAGGCGCGTCGGCGGCGCATTGATCTTCTCTAGAGCCGTCATGACGCGCTCCTTTTCTTCTCCCTCTCCCCTCTGGGGAGAGGGAGTTCGCTTGCGCAAGCCCTTCGGCGAGCCTTCAGAAGAAATCGAAATACTCGTTCTGCTCCCAGGTGCTCGGCTCGTCGTTCTGCGCCACTTCGCCGCTTTCCTCCAGCGAGCGCTGGTAGCGCCCGGCTTCGGTGCGCTTGAGCTTGATGAAGTAGTCGATGAAGGTATCGCCGAGCTCGCGGCGGAACAACGGTTCCTTTTCCAGCGCGTCGAGCGCTTCGGGCAGGTTTTTGGGCAGCATCGGCCGTTCGGCAGCGTAAGGCTCGTCGGTCGCTGGCGGCGGCGAAAGCTTAGCCTCGATGCCGGCGCGCCCGGCCACGACTTGCGACAATATAAAGAGATACGGATTGGCCGCCGGCTCGCCGATGCGGTTTTCCAGCCGCGTCGCCGGATCGCCCGCGCCGCCGAGCACGCGGATCATGGCGCCGCGATGATCGTAAGCCCAGGTGGCGCGATCCGGCGCCAGCGAGTTCGGCTTGAAGCGGCGATAGCCGTTGACCGTCGGCGTGGCGAACGCGGTGCTCGGCACGGCGTATTGCAAGAGGCCCGCCAGATAAGATTGGCCGAGCGGCGACAGCACGTCTTCAGATTTTTGGCCGGATTTTTCCGGCATCAACAGATTGGCGCCGTTCGCAGCATCGACCAGCGATTGATGCAGGTGCCAGCCGCTGGCGTAGTAACCCTTCAACGCCGGGCGCGCCATGAAGGTGGCGAAATAGCCAAGCCGCCGGCACACCTGCCGCGTCGCGGTGCGGAACAGCAGCACATTGTCGGCCGCTTCCAATGCCGCGCGCGGCGAAAACGTGCATTCGACTTGGCCTGGACCCCACTCATTTTCGATGGAACGCAGGCCGAGCCCCAGCGCCTCGAAGGCGTCACCGAGCGCATCGAACACCGGCTGCATCAAATCCATGTTGGATTCGGAATGGTAGTGATAGCCGGGCTCCGCCGGCCATGTTGCGATCGGGCGGCCGCGCGTGCCCGGCACGCCGAGATTGTCCTCGGTCAAATGATCGGCGGCGACGCGCAGCAGGTACCATTCGATCTCGGTGCCGACGATGCTGGTGATTTTCGCGGCGGCGAGTTTTTGCAGCGCCTTTTTCAGAAGCTGGCGCGGTGCAAAATGAAACGGCGTGCCGTCGTTGAAATATTCGTCGCACAGAATCCAGCCGGTACCGGGCGCCCATGGCAGCGTGCGAAAAGTCTTCGGGTCGGCAACGACGGTGAGATTGGGCGAGCCCGTCATTTCGTCGAGGCCCATGCCGCCACCGCGGGTGAACGAGGCGAAGACTCGGGCGCCGGCGGAATCGAGGGTCGTGGTGGCGACGCCGATATTGTAGCCGGCGGTCAAAGCCGAGAGGAACGCCGGCACAGTGAGCGTCTTGGCCCGCACATAACCGTGGGTGTCGCTCCAGGCGAGCCGGACATAGCGGAGTTTTTCGGCTTCGACCTGGCGCTTGATGTCGGCTGCAAGCCGGCGCTCTTCGTCGCCCCACAGGCCGTGCTGTTCGATGAAGGTCGGCGGCTTACTCATGTCCAGGGCCGAAACGATGGGAACCTATAGTTTGACGGTTTGATCGGCGAAAGACAGTCCCCATATACGGCCAATGAGCAAGCCTCTGGTTGTCACTATCCCGCACCGGCTCGGCCAGGAAGAAGCGGTGCGCCGCTTGAAATCCGGCCTGCGCAGCGCCGAGGAAAAATTCGGCCAGTTCTTCAGCCTCCAGGAAGAAACCTGGGCCGACAACCGCCTGCAGTTCCGCGTGACGGCGCTGGCGCAGACGGCGAGCGGCATCATCGACGTGCTCGACGACCATGTGCGGCTCGAAGTCGTGCTGCCTTGGCTCCTGGCCAAGGTTGCCGAAACCATCCAGCCGCTAATCCGCAAGGAAGGTACGCTGCTGTTGGAGAAGAAATAAGCCGCCGCGCCTTAAAGCTTCTCGGCAAGAAAACGAAGGAGCCGCGGCGCCAGGAAACCGGAATAGCTGGTCGGCTCGTCGATCGGATCGTTCATCCAATAATGCGGCGCGCCGTGCACGATGCAGGGCCGCACGAAGAAGCCGGCCTGCTTGAGCGCCAGCGTGAACGGCTCGGTGTGCTGTTTGGGATCGACCAGATCGTCCTGCGTGCCGGTGACCAACAGAACGCCGATTTTGTTGTTGGCAAAAGTCGCGTAGCTGGTGGACGAGGCGTCGAAATAAAGCTGCCGGTTTTCCATCGGCGAGGCGCCGAGGAATTTCTGGATATTGTTATCGAGGCCGCCTTGGATCTGATAGGTCGTCCACATCGCCACCAT